>Ga0272441_10012184_pt1 | contig 12614 bp, 8 predicted proteins | sample SSMProp6N_FD_193582 | JGI IMG/M metagenome (GOLD analysis project Ga0272441, IMG submission 193582) | Marine sediment archaeal communities from Little Sippewissett salt marsh, Falmouth, MA, United States - SSM-Prop-6N | ecosystem: Environmental > Aquatic > Marine > Wetlands > Sediment ...
GTGGATATGGCAAAAACTGTCGGAATTACAATATTTGCCTGCTCCGGCAATCAGGGCTCCACAAAGGGAATGAATGCACCGGCCTGTCTTTCCGATGTAGCAGCCGTGGGTGCGGTTTATGATTCCGATCTCGGGCGCGAACCCGACACGGGAACATATTACAGCTGGATCGGCGGATACTGGCCCGACAAATATGATTCAACAACCTCGATTCAAACCCTGACCTGTTTCACCAATCGAAATACCTGTCTGGATTTCGTGGCTCCCGGAGCCCCGATAACCTCAACCGGACTTAATAACGGAACATCGACTTACCGCGGAACCTCACAGGCATCTCCTCATGCTGCCGGTGTTGCGGCACTGATGCTTCAAAAAAAACCGTCTCTGAGACCTGATGAAATTCTTAATATATTAAAAAACAGTGGAGCCCTTGTACATGACCCGGAAACCGGTCTGGATTTCCCGCTGCTGAACGCCATTGCGGCCCTGGACGCCATAAAAACAACCGCAGACCCTGTCACCATTTCGCTTGAACAGAACTATCCAAATCCGTTTAACCGAATAACTACAATCCCGTTTACGATACCCGAATACAGCTTTGTTACTATAAAAATTTTCAACATGATGGGAGAAGAAGTCGCTGTACCCTTTTCAGGATACCTGCTGCCGGACCAGTATGACATGGTATGGGACGCAGGAGAATTTTCAAGTGGTCTGTATTTTTTTTGTCTGAAAAAAGATAATTATACTGAAACCAAAAAGATGATATTGATAAAATAGATCCCTGCTGTCAACGGATACGCCGAACCGTGTCATTCTAAGCCTGTCTAAAAGTCCGGATTTCTGCCATCCATTACGCCCTTTCCAGGGCCCGCCGAATAACATTCTTTACGATCCCGGAACACACATCATCCACCAGCAAACTGCCTGTAAAGGTAATGGAAGAGGCTGAAAACACACCGCCCCTGGATGATTGGGGTTCCCGCACCACCATATGGGCACCACCCCGCGGATTGCATCCCTTCGCGACAAGTGAAAAATGCTTTCGTGCCGACCGGCTGAGTTTGTCGCACTCCCATCCGGAAGCACCGGTCCCCTTCAATCCTGTTTTAAAACCCGGCCTGCCCGGGTCGTACCGTTCATAATCCTTATCCGTATTCTGATTCAGACAGGTTCCTCCAAAAACAGCCTTTTTATCCTTCATTCCGGTATTTTCAAATATCCAGTGACCGGGCTGAACCGCTTTGTAGGGTGCCGCGGTTCCATAATCGGTTTCTGTAAAACGGACACCGACCAGCTGCGTTTCATCCTCACAGGATTTTTCAAAAAAGAGACTGGTGCAGCGCATACTGCCATCTGTTTCAAAATCCACTTCACGGTATATACTGTTGCCTGACAGATTGAGTATCCACAATCCATTCTGCTGATGATACTTTTTTATCCCCATATACATGGGCACGGACCAGTACTCGCAATGCGTGGATAAAATAATCGCGTCATACGCTTTTAACAGATCCGGATCCTGATGCAGTTCAAATCCGCTGACCATATCGTAACCGATATTCTCCCTTTCCAGCCATGCGAGCAGGCGCCATTCTCCGCCCGCCAGATGATTGGTAAAGGATTTCATTGGGCTGTCATCTTCCAGACGGCAATTGGTCATTGGGCGTTTTATGGTCAGCTTCCTGAATTTCCATGCAGGCTGGGACTGTTTTAAAATCCGCAACAGGATATTCCGGATCCCGGCCGGCAGCATCTGCCCTGTTTTTCGTATCCAGTATCGGGGCAGGAACCGCGGACCCTTTAAAAACTGACCGCTCGCACTTTCCTCAAAGTTCCTGTACCGGCTCCTTCCGCCCCACAGATTATAGGACTGCCAGGTATTGGTGCTGGCCAGAACCAGCAGCCTGTTTTTCTTTCCGTATTCATTTGGAGGCGTCGAAACCACGAGAGGTATGGCAAAAGGTTCACCGGTGTCCGGTTCAAGATAAAGGCTGTAAAGACCGGGTCGTGCAGAGTCCGGAATTTGATAGGAAAATGTAATTCCCCATTCTAATCCGTTTTCCACAAAAAAATTATCAGGAACCTGCTGTATGGACGCTTCATACGTACCGCAGTCCAGAATCATGGATTTTTCAATGCCGTGTCTGTATAATTTTACCGAAAACCGGTTAATCGCATGTGCGTGTACGTTCACATTCTCTCCGGGACATGCCCAGAGTCTGTCCTGATAGCCTGTTATCCGGTTTTCCAGCAGCCGGACCATACCGGATAATTGACCGCCTTTTATCGATTTTAGGACAAATCCCTCTTTTTCAAATTGAACCACTTCATCTTCGCCCAGATCGGACAGGCAGGCAACACCCTGTTTGTCTGTGATTGAAAGGGATATTTTTCTGTTCGAATCCCTCCGTTTGATCTGTACCCCTGAAACTGGTTCGCACAGTTCTGCGCTGGTCACAGTGATGTTCAAATGTTTTTTCATGTGTAATTTAATTTTTGAATATAGCGGGAAAGCCGTTTGCTTAGCCGGTTCTGTTCTTTTTTGGACAGCTCCTTTTTCCATCTTCCTGAATTGGAACGGTTTAAAGGTGTTTCCAGAAGGGATGCATCCCAGCGGATATTCCAGAACCGGGCCACTCTCCGGATTGTCTCCTCCGGATTGGTCACAAGTCCTTCCAAAGATATTTCAAGAAATTGCTTCGCCGGCACCTGGTCCCGTACGATCCACCAGGCATCCATCAGGTCCATATAAAATTTTGCAGCCTGATCAAGATCCGATGGCGCCCATGTCTGCTTCATAAACGAACAGACCACATCTCTGGGATCCCTGTAAATATGAACCAGTCTGGCTTCAGGTATCAGATCCAGAATCGGCTTGAAATGAAGAATGTTCCAGGTGTTGTCTTCAAGATAGACCGATTTTCCCTGGATTTCCAGTGTCTTTTCAATCACATTCCGGAAAAACCGCCCCAAAATCTCACTCAGCAGTTCCGCCGGATGCTGTCCGGAATGGGCAATCGACCGTTTTTGTAAAAATTGGTTCCCTGTCCAATGACCCTGATATTTGAAAACAGTCAGTTCATTGACCAGGGACCGGACCATGGGTCTATATTCAGGACATCTTTTTTGAATATGAATATCTGAATAGCGGGGGATTAAATTAACAGGAAGCATTTTCTGAATACCCAGACGGTTCATTACCTTGCGATAGGACGTCTGAAGCACATTTCCTTGACCAAGATCTGAAAGCAGGGATTCCAGACGCTTCAGTTTCTTATCAAAAAGAAAGGGAGACCAGGTTGCTGAAAGGCTGGTATAAAAATCAATAAGTCCGTCAGGATCCGTGCTGAAGCGCCATTCGGGTATTTCCGCTACGTCCGGATGTCTGGTAAATATCCGTTTCAAAATCGTTGTGCCGCAGCGTCCGGTACCTCCGACCAGGCAATAACCAATCTTTTTCAATCTCCCTCCATAAATAGCTGTTCATTCTTTAAAAAATAGACATTTCATCTGTTTAAATCAAGATGAATTCAAAATACAGGACTGAAAAACCAGATATTCAGCTTTATCATGAAAGTCAAATACCACGACCTGAAGCAGTGACTTGTATAAATTAATATTGCCACGGATTTTCACGGATTAACACTGATTTTAAAAACAAAACCAATTATAGATGTATTTTTATGTTTTATATAATAATATCCGTGTTAATCCGTGGCTATCTATTTCAAATTGAGCGAGGGATGGTTTTTGCCGATAAAATAAAGTTTACTTGATTATCCTGTACATCATGATTATATTATTTCAATTCAGGTCGAACAATTGAATACGCTCCCGAAACAACTGCAATCCTTTGAAAGCAGTGAATTTAACAAGATACCTTCATGCAAAAGATAAACAGTCCGACAATCCGGAAATTTGTGAATTTTTTTGAATCCTTCTTGTTATCAGAAAAACCGCTTTTTGACAGACATATACAGGGATTTGCCTATTATCACTTTATCCGTTTTCATTTTTTTGATCTGCTTATTGATGCCAAAAAATGGATTCAGAAAACCGATCAGCGACAAATGGCAGGATCTCGACAAAAATTGAATATCGCAGCCGCTTTGATCGGTAACACGGTGTGCCGAAATTGGCGCAGTGACACAAAACAGTCAGACATTCTCATTTTAAACTCGGCTAAAAAGGTCCCCGGGGGAAACCGTTATATTGATCCCTATACCAGTTGCCTGACCGATCAGTTGTCTCAATCTTTTACCCTCTGGGAGGATCCGGTTCGATGGCGCCATCTGCCCCATGACCACGGGTCAAATCTTTTTTATCTGGACAGTCTGCATTTTGAATCAAAATTGAGGAAAACAGCATCGGACCATTTCAAACAGGACTTTCAAAATGAATCGGCTTTTCTGAGCGGTTTCGCCCGGGAAATGAATCTGTCTGTGTCTGCTCAGAAAATAGACTTTCTGATTCGGAACGCTTTTTTTCTCCATGCCGGTTGCGCAAAAGCCATTAAAAACCGTTTGCAGCGTAAAAAAGTCAAAACGCTTATACTGGTAACCCATTATGTGCCCATGAAAATGCTCATCACAACCATAGCAAAATCTCTGGGTATTTATGTGATTGAGCTGCAGCACGGGAATATGGGCCGATATCATATTGCGTACAATTTCGGACACACAAGGACCATGACCACACTGCCTGATGAAATATTCACCTTCGGAAACTTCTGGAGCGAAAACACACGCATTTCCGCAAACGGGGTCAGGTTGACAGCCACAGGCATGCCCTGGTTCAACAGACAATCCAGGCGGATAAGCACCGCCGGACACCAAAAAATACGTATCCTGTTCCTGAGCCAGGAAGTGATCGGCAGACAACTGGGAAATCTGGCCCTGGACCTGGTAAGGCGCCTCAATATGAACCACTATGAAATTATCTATAAACTGCATCCCAATGAATACATGTCATGGCAAAAAACATATGAGCCGGAATTTGTCAATTCGGATATCCGGATTGTGACCAAGACGGACCTGTATTCTCTTCTCGGCAGCACGGATATTCATGTTGGTGTCTATTCCACCACGGTTATGGAAAGTCTGATTTTTGATAAAATGCTTATCCTGTATGAATCCTACGGCATTCACTATTTTATGGATCTGATTAAAAGCGGAAGGGCTTTTCATGCAAAAAACAGTGATGATCTGGCAGCACTTGTGAAGAAATACAGAAAGCCGCCGCATACGGATGTTCATTATTTCTGGGAGGCTGACAGTATTAACCGCATGATCAATCGAATTAACAGGATTATCGCCTGAATGCAACCCTTTTTCTTTATACAGGCACGAATGGGATCCACCCGGCTTCCGGGCAAGGTGCTTGCCCCTCTGAATGCAGATATGAAGGTTATTGACTGCCTGTATCAAAAATTATCCGCCTCCAGTAATTTTGCACCGAATCGCACGGTTATTTTAACATCTGTCAATCCTTCGGATGATCCCCTCGTAGATTACTGTGTTCAGCAGCAATGGCTTGTTGAGCGGGGCGATGAAGACAATGTATTCATGCGTTTCTATGCAGCCTGTAAAAAATACAATCCGGAATATTTTTACAGAATCTGTGCGGATAATCCCTTTGTTGAACCGTTTTTACTGGATACATTGTCTGATTTTATCCGGGAACATTCGGACACAGATTACGTTTCATTTCAGGACAAAGACGGCTGTCCTGTGATTCAAACCCATTACGGTTTTTTTTCTGAATTGATTTCGGCAAGAGCGCTGCTCGGCGTGGATGTCCTGTCTCTCGATAAAACCGAACAGGAGCATGTTACACCCGTTTTTTATAACCATCCCGATCGTTTTCAGGTGACATTGCTGCCCATGCCGGACAATTTGTCTGACGACCGTATCCGTCTGACCATTGACACGGAAGAAGATCTTCAAATCGCAAAAAAAATTCTGGCTCATTTCAGATCCGAATTCAATATAATGGATGTGTACCATTTTTTAAATTGTAATCCGGATCTGTACGATGTTATGGACAAACAAATACAGAGGAATCAAAAATGAGTTCCGGCCAAAAAAAGACCTTCATTATTGCAGAAGTGGGGCAGAACCACAATGGTGATATGCATATTGCCAGACAGCTGATTGATATGGCAGCTATGCCCATTTTTGATAAATTCAACAATCAGCCACTGGTCAGTGTGAACGCTGTAAAGTTTACGAAACGGGATTTAACCGAAGAATTAAGCACTGAAGCCCAAAACCGGCCCTATCACTCACCGCATTCTTTTGGAAAAACCTACGGTGAACACCGTGCATTTCTTGAATTGTCCTACCAGCAGCACGCTGAGCTTGAAGCCTATGCGCGTTCAAAAGGTCTCGGATTCATTGAAACCCTGACCTCCATAAAAACCATCGCACTTCTAAAACAGGTTAAAGTGGATGCCATTAAAGTGGCATCGCGTGACTTGACCAATCTGCCTCTGATCGATGAACTGGCCGGAACAAAAAAAAGAATGATCATTTCTACAGGTATGGCCTCGGAAAAGGAAATCGATATCGCAATCAATCATATTGTACGCCATCATGAGAACCTGGCCATTCTTCACTGTGTATCCGAATACCCTGCCCAGTATAAAAATATCAATCTGCGCTCTATCCCATATTTAAAAGAAAAATACCCTTATGAAATCGGATTCAGTGATCATTCCATCGGTATTGTCATGGCGCCTGTGGCGGTTTCCATGGGAGCAACCATTATTGAAAAGCACATTACACTGAACCGCCAGATGAAAGGCAGTGATCATCAGTCCTCTCTTGAACCGGATGGACTGTGGCGTATGGTGAGAGACATCCGGAACGTTGAAATTGCACTCGGTCAATTGCATAAAATCGTCCCGGATGAAGTCGCATCATTTAAAAACAAGCTGGAACGCTCAATAGCCACAAAAAAAGACATCGAAAAGGGACAAATTCTTACAGTAAACGATTTGTGCATGCTGAGTCCCGGGGACGGTCTGAAATGGAACGAGAAAGACCTGTTAATTGGCAAAAAAGCAAAACATCGCATCCCTGCCCAAACCATCATATACAAAAAGGATGTAAGCAATGTCAAAACTGGAAAATAAATGCAGCAAAATTAAACTGTTCGTAACGGATGTGGACGGTGTTCTGACAGATGCCGGCATGTATTATTCCGAAAAGGGGGATGAATTAAAAAAATTCTCGACGCTTGATGGCGGCGGACTGATACTCCTGCAGCTGGCAGGTATTCAGACTGCTCTCATCACATCGGAAAACACAGAGATGGTTGCCCGCAGGGCTGAAAAGTTAAAATTCGACTTTCTTCTTCAGGGCGCCAAGAATAAAGTGAACCGTATGGCTGACCTGTTGGAAAAAACAGGATTTCAGTTTGATGAAGTGGCGTATATCGGGGACGACATCAATGACCTGCCTCTTCTTCTGAAAGCGGGTCTTTCTGCTTCTGTGCCCGGTAACTGTTTGCCGGCCGGGACATCACTTGATTATACAACCTTGCGGCCCGGGGGCTCCGGCGCAGTCAGGGATTTTGCTGAATGGCTGCTTAAAAACCGGAATGACTATGAACAGGCGCTGAAACAGTATCTTAAAAATATTGGTGGCTGAAAACATGTCCGAGAGCAAACGTTTTTCCAGGGAATCTCTCACATATGTGTTGGGGGAATTTTTATCCAAATCCCTGACATTTCTGCTTCTTCCCCTGTATGCCCGCTATCTTTCAATCGACGATTTTGCTATATGGGGGCTGGTATCCGCCATTTGGCCGCTTTTGGTTATTATTCTGGGTAAAGGATTTTCATCATACATCATCCGCGGATACTATGAATATGAAGATAAAAAAGTGTTTCTCGGCACCATGGTTCTGTTTTCCACGATACTCGGAACCGTTATTGCCCTGGGCATTCACGCAACAGGACCATGGCTGTTTGGACATTTACTGAAAAAAGTTGATTACAGACCCTTTATCCAATATGCCGTATTTTTTGCTGTTTTCCGCCTTTTCTTCAACCATATCATTTCTATCTATCAGGCCAAGCGGATGCCGAGAACATCTGTTTTGCTGTCTGTTGTCCTGTTTGCATCCCATCTAATCGCTGTTCTCATTGCCATTGTCGCATTCCAGGCGGATCTTAAAGGTCTACTGAATGCTCAGCTGGCCGCCTACATATTGGTTGCACTTCTGTATTTAATAAAAATCGCTCCACATATTCAGCTGCGTTTTAAGTGGCGCTACCTTTCCCCGGCGCTGGTCTTTGTGCTCCCACTTATTCCTCATGCGGCATCAGGCTGGTCCATCAATTATATCAGCCGGATATTTATTGAGCGTTCTATGCGCTTAACCGATCTGGCCGTGTATCATGTGGCGGTTCAAATTGCGTTGATACTCAGTATCATTAACAATGGATTAAACCGGGCCTGGGTTCCGTTTGTCTGTCACAATTACACGCGTCAGGATTTTATCGGTCTTTTTGAAACCAATGCCCGCAAAATTGTCATCCTGATGACCACGCTGGGAAGCCTTTTAATGCTTTTTTCCAGAGAACTGTTTTCTATTCTGGGCAAAGTGGAATTCATGGATGCTCTGACTGTTCTTCCCATACTGATTGTTGCCTATATTGCACAGATTTTCTATTTTATATATCTTGCTATAATCATTTATCATAAAGAAACCGGATGGTTGCCCGTTATCTCCATATCCTCCGGTGGCATCTGCATTTTATTAAATTTCATTCTGATCCAGTGGTGGGACATGTACGGGGCTGCAATCAGTACGGGGATTTCCATTCTGATTATGATATGGGGAGCCAGAATATTTTCAAAAAAGCATATCGACTTGCATATTGTCAACCGCGCGCTGATACTTTTTTTCAGTGCGATGATTATATTCAATATGATTGCCATATTTTTCATCAATCCGATGCCGCTTCTTTACAGCATTCCCATTAAAATTTTGCTTGCAATTGGAATGCTCTATTCCATAATTTATTTAAAGTTGTTTCAATTTAAAAATTTGACGGCTCTGTTCAGCCAGAATACTGATCAAACGGAGGCCAATCATGGCTAAAAACAGTCAAAAAAGAAAAAAACGGAAAAAATCCGTTCAACCCCGAACCGCCCCTGTAAAAAACCAATCCTCGTCCATGGTTATTAACCCAAACCTGCTGGCCATTGCCCTGCTCATTATTTTACTGCTCATCTTCTTTAATGATGTCATGTTTTCCAATAAAACCTTTATGCCGCCTGACGGACTGGCCTCGAAAAGTTTTGAGACCTTTAAAAATGACGCACTGGATAAGGGCATCTATCCGCTATGGAATCCCTATATTTTTAGCGGCATGCCATCCTTTGCAAGTTTGTCAACGGCCATGTATGTAGATATAACCGGTTTTCTGATTGATCTGATTTATAAATTATTCAGTCTGCTTTTCCCAATGAGTCCGTTTTTTAGAATATTATGTAATTATATCCTTTTAGGCTTATTTATTTTTATTCTTTTCCGTTCCAACAAATTATCCATCTCCATAGCCCTGTTCGGCAGTCTGGCAATGGTCTTTATTCCGCAGACCATTGCTTTTACAGCCTTTAATCACAACACCAAACTGGCAACCATGCTATTTACTCCGATCATGTTCTTACTTTTACACCGGCTCTTAAACAGGAAAAATCTGCTCTATTTTTCACTTTTCGCTCTGACTGTGGGTCTTCAGCTTCTCCGCAAGCATATACAGATCATTTATTATACACAGTTAATAATAGGTGTTTATGTTATTTACTGGACCGTTGTATCTATAAAAGATAAGATCAAAGCAGGGAAAATTATACATGGTCTGGCTCTGGTTGTCGGAGCGTTAATTTTAGGAGCAATGCTGTCCTCCGTGGTCAGTCTGTCCGTTCATGAGTACGCGGATTATTCCATCAGGGGCGGTGCTGCCTCTGGCGGGATGGAATACAATGACGCTATAAAGTGGTCCTTTTCTCCGGCTGAGATCCTGACATTTATCAATCCCTCTTTCATGGGCTTTAATCACAGCACATACTGGGGACCCATGCCTTTTACCGATTTTCCACAGTATTTCGGCATCGTTATTTTCATATTGGCCGGCTGCGCGCTTGTCTGCAACCGGAACCGTATAACCTGGTTCTTTACTATCCTTGCCGGATTCACTCTTATTGTTTCATTTGGAAGGCATCTGTCTCTTTTACATCGCCTGATGTACAATTTTCTGCCCATGTTCAACAAATTCCGGGCGCCGGTTATGATTTTAACCTTCTTTCATCTATCTATGGTTGTCCTGGCCGGATACGGCATTCAGGGCATTCAAAAAATAGTTGAAGAACAGAAGGATAAAATAAAAGCCTTAAAAAATTATCTGTATGTATTCGGCGGTATGATCATCCTTCTCCTTCTGGTGCTGATTGTCAACAAAACCGGCTATATAGGCAACTGGGCTGCCAAATTGGGTCAAAATGCAAACGAGGCCTATGACAAAGCCATAAAGGACGGGTTCCGGGCCCTGCTACTGGGCGGGGCAACCATTGGTTTTATTTTCCTTGCCCTGTACCATCAGTTAAAGCCAAAATGGCTGCCCATCGCATTTATGGGCCTTCTTTTAATCGATGTCTGGAGTGTCAACAAACGGTTTGTTGAACCCAAAACCAACCGGGAGATGAGATCAAATTTCACTGCATCTTCTGAAATTAACTTTTTAAAAAATCAGACCGGCAATTTCAGAATTCTGCCCCTTCTGGGGTATCGCGGACACAACTGGTACATGTATCACAGGCTGCAGAGTGTGTGGGGTTATCAGGGCGCCAAAATGAAAATCTATCAGAATTATATGAATGCCCTGAATATTCCGGATGGACCAGGCGCTTTCATGTCGGCTTATGGTCAATATGGTTCCATTGAGACAGCGCCGAAACCGGAAGAAACTGGATTTGAACTAAATTATTGGCCGACAAGATATGGCTATATTATCCCGAAACCGCCTGCTCAAATATCAAACGCAGAACTGGCTTCAATCCATACATTTTTTAAAATGCTCAATGTCCGTTTTATACTCACACCTGTCCCCTTGTTCGATCCTGCTTTCCAGCTGGTCCATCTGCCAAAAAAGCCGGGATCGAACGGTGTTTATCTGTTTAAGGATGCCCTGCCCAGGGTCTTTTTCCCTGAAAAAGTGGTGCGCGTCAAAGGTGAAGAGACCATACTTCGTTATATTATTGATCCTGAGTTTGATCCCGCACTGACAGCTGTTATAGAAGAAAATGCTCCCTTTAACATACAGGCCTCGGACAGCAATCAAGCTGAAATTCTGGAATACGGCATTCACAACATAAAAATTAAAGCGGCCATTAAAAAACCCGCATTAATGGTACTGAGTGAAATGTATTATCCGGCCGGATGGAAAGCCTATGTCGACGGTGAAGAGGTGAAAATTTGGAAGACCGATTACCTTCTCAGGTCTCTTTTCCTGCAGCCGGGCAATCATGATATTGAGTTTGTCTTTGAACCAAAGATGTTCACAATTGGCCTGTGGATTTCTGTCTGTACGCTGATCCTGCTGATTTCCGGTACAATCGTCGGCATTCTCATTGAAAAGAAAAAAAATCATCAGGAATCATAATATGCACCCGGCTTTTCAGAAAGTATTCGGCGGATACAAGGGCCTTCTCTTTGCGCTCGGCGTTGCCATCGGACTGGGTATGCACCTTTATACCCAACAAATCGTCGGGCAGCTCCGTGATGATTCACGATCCCTTGTACAGTTTTACGCTCAGATTTATTCCAAGGTCACAGAGGAAGATTTCACGGACGATTTAAGTTTTATATTTGAAAATATCATTCAGAAAACGACCTTCCCCTTGATACAAACCGATGCGGAGCTGAATCCTGTCACCTGGAAGGGGCTGTCTATTGACTCTCGTGATCATTCTGACGAAGCCCTTCTCAAAGTATCCAATTACATTCAGAGAATGGATCGGGAAATCGAACCCGTCCCTATAAAGTATCAGGACAAAGTACTTGGCTATTTATATTTCGGTGACAGCAAACTTATTATGCAGCTCCGTTGGCTTCCCTACATTCAAATAAGTCTGATTGTTTTCTTTATCGCCCTGGGACTTGTAGGATATGCGAATATCAAACGTAGTGAACAGCGCCATATCTGGGTCGGGATGGCCAAAGAAACGGCCCATCAGCTGGGGACACCCCTGTCCTCTTTAATGGGCTGGCTGGAATGGCTGAGATCCGGGAAAAGAATCAAAAAAGAGGAAATCTATTCGGAAATAGAAAAGGACCTGAAACGTTTGCAAATTGTGACCAAACGTTTTTCTCAAATCGGTTCAAAACCTGATCTGGTCACTGTAAACATCGAGGAAATTCTGAAAGAGGCTGTGGCCTACATAAGAAGAAGAACACCTCAACTGGGCAGACAGGTAAAAATCACAGAACTGTATCAGCAGGTACCCCCGGTAGCGATCAATTCAGGTTTATTTCAATGGGCAGTTGAAAATGTCATGAAAAATGGTCTGGATGCCATCGACAAAAAAGAGGGATTGATG
>Ga0272441_10012185_pt1 | contig 12614 bp, 14 predicted proteins | sample SSMProp6N_FD_193582 | JGI IMG/M metagenome (GOLD analysis project Ga0272441, IMG submission 193582) | Marine sediment archaeal communities from Little Sippewissett salt marsh, Falmouth, MA, United States - SSM-Prop-6N | ecosystem: Environmental > Aquatic > Marine > Wetlands > Sediment ...
GAACGCAGGTAACTGCCGCCTGAGAGGTGATTGGAAAGGGACGGTACTTTATTACCCGTGGCTGCTCGTTCAGTGGGACGGCACGTATTGGTATGAAGTTGATCGTGGGTGGGGAGGTGACACGTCTGGTGTAACCGACGAGATCGGAGAGAACGCGTTTCTTGCGTCGCCGAATGGGTCAGCTATGGGTAAGTGGGGTGTGGCTGTAGGGTACAATGCGTTCGCACGGAAACAGCAGGCGTTGGCTTTAGGTGCGTCTGACGTTGACGAGATCGATGGTGTAGGAATCGACGGGGACGTTGCTTCAGGAGCCACAGGGAGTGTGGCGGTGAAGTGTTCCGTAGCAGGTACATTGTGTTTCGGCGCGTTTGCACAGACGGTTCAAGGAACCTCTAACTTCGTTGCTGGAGGTGGGCACACTATTGCTCCTGCGACGTATAGTACTGTGATCGGTTACGACAGCTACGTTTATGGTGATTATGGCATTAATTTCGGCAGGTCGAATATACTATACGACGATTATCAAACAGCCATTGGGTACGATAACGTAGTATCTGCTTCTGCTACGTTTACGAGTGTCGTGGGGAATTCTAACCTTATTAACTCGTCCGGAACTTTGTCAGTTGTTTTAGGAAATTCGAATACCGTATCCGAAGCCAACGTGCGGGTTTTAGGTGATGACAACACGATTTTTGCGGGGAGTGATGGCACCGTCGTTACAGGTGACCAACATGAAGTTGGAGGAGTCAATACAGAAAACGGTTTCGTGATGGGTAAGAAGGCGGTGCTCAACACGTTTATGGGTCAGCACGTGATGGCGCACGCAGCAAACACGTCTGGCAGCGCGGGTGACCACCAATACATTCGAAAGGTGTTGGCGGCGTCGCAACTTGCTTCCACACCTCTCGGGGTTCTCTTATTCTACACAGAGCCTGGGTGTGCCTATGTAGTGGAGGTGCAGCTGGTTGGAAGATCGGTTGGGGCGTCAGGGACAGCGTACACGAGAATGCGCATAGATACGTTCGGTGTTGGAGACACAGACCTGAGCGCATCGTACTCAGGAGCGATCACTGCAGTCACAAACCAGTTGAACGTTAATATCGGGAACGCATTATCAGGTGCGGTCACGTACAGCGAAGTGGGTCAGAATGTCCAGCTAAACATCGCTGCGCATTCGGCAGCGGTTCCCGTTGAGTGGACAATTACCGTAAAAGCGACGCGAGTTATGAGTTAGAGATTGACTGAGACAAGACTTGTAGGGATACTATACGTGTAGTATTACTCTTGACACCTTGGAGACTGGAATGGCTGGTACCTCTATTTATTCAGACATTGCAAAGTATTTAGGTTTCGGTATAGGTGCTGGTATCGCGTCAGTAGTGGCAGTATACATTAGACGCCTTCTGGCAAGGCCGAAAAAAATGGACGTACTGCAAGAGTCAGTTCGGATGTACCAGCAGATACAGAAGAGGTTAGAATTTGGGTGTCACGATTTGCGGTGCGGGCGCGTGCATCTATACGAGTTTCATAACGGCGAACGTTTCCTGTCTGCGAACCAGATGTTTAAACTTTCTTGTACAGCAGAGGCAGTTCAGAACGCGAGTGGCATTCGAGATGTACTGCAGTGTCATTTGGTTTCGATTTACCTTCCTGAAGTCGGAGTTCTATTTGGTGACACTGAAGTTCCTGGTGTGAGAGTATTGCAGGTTAAGGATCCTGACGGACGGACGCATGAGGTTCACCAAGTTGTTGAGGACGTGCTCAACGAGGGGAAGTTGAAAACGAGTATGCTTACGTATGGTGCCACCGCGATGTACAACGTTCCTGTGATCGACGCGTCTGGGTTTCTCATCGGATTTCTATCCGCACACTTCATGGACGAGAAATGGTCAGATCCTGCGAACGTCCCCGGCGATATTTATTTATTGGCTCACGTTGCGTATAATGTACAGTCAGACCTTCGTGGCGACGGTACGCCTCCTGTATTGAGTAACGGAGACGCACACTCCCGCAGGGTGACTGGAGCGTACCGTCGAATTACTAAAGGTACGCGGTTACTCGATCCGATAGACGGAGGCGTGGGATGACAAGTTACGACGACGTAAACGAGATCGTGTCCGACGTGCAGGTTGGTGAGATGGAGGTACTGGTACCTATGCAGCAAGGAATTCAAATCACAGCAGGTGAAGGGGACACACGAAAATTGAAGTTTCGCCTTCGGGAGCTCAGCACGCGAACTAAGTGGGATGTCAGTTCCGCGACAGCTGCTACCCTGTCACTGCGTGCTGCGTTAGGTGAGGCGTTAACGCCGATTGCGCTTAACTTATCGGATCCTGACAACGACCTCGTGAACGGCCTTATATGCGTTAGTGTTACACCTTCGAACTTGACAGACGCCTTGGGTTCGTATATGTTCGCTCTTGTTATTGAGATCGGCGGTGAGGTTATTACTGCCGTCATGGGTGATATTGAGGTTGTAGACCGTCCAGGGTACACACCGTCGTCTTAAAAGGAGATACGCCATGTATTCGTTACTCGCACAAGCCGAGGTGGACGTAACTGATTGGAAAGTTATTGTCGCCACCGTTCTTTCGACACTGATCACCGCGTTCCTTATTCCATACTTGAAGAACAAAGCCTCCGCCGCACGCGCAACGGCATCCGCGCAATCTATACAGGCCGTTGGATCGTCGATTGCAACACGTGAGGTGCTCCGAGAGGAGCTCAAAGCCTTTATGTTTGACACTGCCGCATCCATTTCGGAGAAGCGGTTTCCAGACCTCGCACGACGAGTTGCTGAAGGTAAACTGACCAACGCTAAAGATATCAAAGACGAACTTAAAGGGTGGGGGGAGAATTTGAAGACTGACGCCGTTCTTGCGTTCAAGGCTGGAGGGATCGATCTTGCAGCTGAGCTAGGCGACGTGTACCTCGATAGCGTAGTGGAGTGGGCAGCAAATAGAGTCAGCCCGTTCCCCGGAAAAGAAACTGCAGTGGCGTTACTTCAGGAAAAGGCGTCAGACGCACTGATCAAGTATGGCGTTGACTACATGCGGAAGCATGCGGATACAGTTTTGGAGTAGTTAACATGCCATCTTGGGTCACGGTACTTATTCGATCTGTATTTCAGTTTGTCGTGGAGTACGCGCAGAATTGGTATCAAGAGAAAGAAGCTGAAGTGAACGAGTGGAACGTGAAAGCGTTGGAGGGGAAACTCGAGGGGGTTAAGAGGGTGAAGGCCGTTGAGGTTAAGATGTCCAAGATTCGTGCTGACGTGGCCACCCCTGCTGACTGGAACGCACACAAATGAAATCGTCTGTAGTTCTCCTTGTTACGGTTGCAGCCACATCTATGTTAATGGGTGGCTGCAACTTATTTACTAAATACGTTTATGTGGAACCTCCGCTCGTGATTATCGAGAGGCCGGAACGTCCAGAGGTTCCTGTAGACCCTCCTGAGTGGACTGTACGTGAGTTCATTCTTTCGAAGTACGCAACCACCTTGGAAGCCAAGGTTGACTCATACAACCAGTACGCTGCTGAATGTAATGCGGCGAACCACTACACGGATCACCCCTCGAGCGATGGAGGCCCCGATTATGTCGATGACTAAAGGAAATGGTTTTGACCTGTTTACGTTACTCACCCGCGAATGGATGACACGTTCATGTCCTCCTGAGTTTGCACTTACAGTAGTGAAGGCTCTTGAGGTTTTGAAACCCAACTACGAAGCTATCTTTAACGCGGGTCGTGTACCACAGGCGTTTGCTTCGTATGAAGCCGAGCGTATCGCGCTCTGTAAACGTCATGCGAAGCAGGACGAAAAGGGGGAGCCTACGACCGTACACCGTAACGGTACGATGGAATTCGTCATCGAGGATCGAGAGGTGTTTGACGCTGAGGTTAAAGAATTGCAGGAAAAGAACAAAGACGCCATTGACGCGAAAGCCAGTCTCGAGATGGAAGTGGGGCACATGCGCGACGAACCGATAAACATTCGACTTCCACAAATTACGGCGTCGAAATTCCCAGCCTCCGTTACGGTTCAGGAGATGCTGCTTTTGAGGTGGCTTTGTGAAGGAGAGTCTACAGTTTATAAGACCGGGACTATCCGTAGGATGTCGAAAGTTGATGAGTCTAAATGTTGAACCTTTTAAGCGGTCCCCCCGCCAGGCTCTCATGCTACCCCGTGAGAGCCTTTCTTATTTCAGCCCCGACAATTTACCTGAACTGAAAGAATTGATAAAAATACCGCACCACGCGGGATAATATCTTTGACTCACGGTCAAGCCCAAGGTATTGTTTTTATTACACGAAGGAGGGCAATAATATGGGATCCCGTTACGTCAGGCCGACAAGACAAGAGTTTCAAGAGCTTTTAAAAGTCGAGAAAGGGTGGAAGGAGACTACGGAGGGGCGGGAGATTTGTTACTGTTGCGATATTAGAATTCCTCACCACCCAACTTCCGCTACAATTAAAGTCTTCAGCAGCCTCTCGGTTAGCACGCAAGAAGGACGCGGTTGTGGTAAAGACGCGATTCGTATCTGTGCTGTTTACCGCGACAACGGCTTTGTCCGGAACCGCAGTGTTTATAGGATCGCACCGTCGGTGAGTAACCCAGAGGGTTGGATTCGTAATTGTCGCAACGCGGTGATGGACGTGTACCGTTTAATTAAAGAGCGGAAGTGGCTTGCGTTGCGCCTTGACCGAAGAATGGATGGTGCAACTCCTCCTGCCGTGAGTTTTGTATCGAAACGCAGCGACTTAGATTTAGCTCAGCAGAGGGAAAAGCTGCGCACCCGTATCCGCAAAGACGCGCAAGCTTCTGCGCAAACAAGCATCTATGAACGCGCACAGCAAGCGGTGCGCGACCGCGAAGAACCAAATCCGCAACAACCGTAAAAAATTACGCAGTATGCGTGATTATTTATTGACAGCCGTGTGCGGGGGTACTATTATCACACCAAACGGAAACAGAAACCCTCGATAAGTGTCGAGTGGCCGTCACCGTAAAGAGAGGATTGTTTGCATGTCTGCTTTAAGTCTCGCCGAAGCAACTACCGTATTAAAGAAGCACTGGGGGTTCGAAAACCTTAAAGGGGCACAGGCTCAGATTATTGAAGCAGTCTTTCAAGGGAAGGACGTGCTTGCGGTACTTCCTACAGGGTATGGCAAGACCGCAACTTTTCAGATCCCCGCAATGTTACTTGATGGGTGCGCACTCGTATTCTCCCCGTTGATCGCGCTTATGAAGGATCAAGTGGACCAAGCCCAGGCTCGAGGTATTCGTGCGGGTTTTATTAACAGCCACGTCGATGAGGACGAAGCTGAGCTACGTATGGATCGATTTGTGCAGGGGAAGTATGATCTTTTTTACGTCGCTCCGGAGCGCATACGGAGTCGGGCGTTTATGGAAGCTCTAGCCCGTGTCAATATCAAATTGATTGTGGTGGATGAGGCTCACTGTGTAAGTCGGTGGGGTCACGATTTCCGACCGAGTTATGGACGTATTAAGGATGTAGTGGCGCAGCTAGGGCACCAAGGTACGCCGCCTGTAGTGATAGCGGTTACTGCGACCGCAACTGCTGATATCATTGAGGATATTGTTGATGGTATTGCGATGCGTAAAGACTACGTAAGAGTGGTGGGGGATCCTATCCGTTCGAATTTGCGTTACCGCGTATGGAAAGGGTCGTCGGCGTGGTATACATTGACATGGCTTGCGGAGAAGTTCAATTTACACGCAGATAATAGGTATCTGGTTTATTCGGGTACACGCGGCGGGTGTGAGAAAGTGGCTGAGATGCTTTCTGAGTGCTTGGATATTCCTATTTTCGATCCGAAGGGGAGGATAGTGCCTAGCCAACCTATAGGGTACTATCACGCAGGGATGACCAAAGAGGAGCGTACTCGTGTACAAGAGGACTTTGTAGCTGGCACCACGAAGGTGGTTGTCGCTACTAACGCATTCGGGATGGGTATTGATGTACCCAACATACGATCTGTTATACACTTTGGAATACCAGGGTCACTTGAGGACTATGTACAAGAATCAGGACGTGCTGGACGTGACGGTAAAATGGCGAACCTGGATTTGTTGCTGGACGACTATAGTGTTACTCTTCAAGAGCGTTTTCTGAACTCAGCGAATCCGCCTTATGTATGGTACGAGGCGATGTGGGATTACTTACACGAGAAGCTCTCCCCCGTCGACACGCTTTCGTTATCGGGGGAGGCGATTGCAAAAGAGTTACGAATAGAGTACGGGGTGGATGCTATGGGGTCTGGTATTAGTGGGCTTTTAGGCGTCATGGAAGCGAACGACTTGATTATACGCCGATATCAGCCAGCTGGTTTACGTGTTGAGGTGTATCCTAAAAAGTTCATGGAGGTCTACCACGATACTCGCTTCGTTAAGAGTACCGCAGGGCAGGTCATGAAGCAGTTATGGAAGCAAGCGGGTTTGCCCAGCGACTCCACCACGGTTAAAAATTTGCCTGAGAGCGTACAGTTGGTAGTGCAGCGCGACCGGCTTGCAAAGGCGTCTGGCGTAACCGAACGAAATCTCACTACGCAATTACGTCATATAGAGGAGCGAGAGTGTATTAAGCGCGAGAAGGTGTTCAGAGGGAAGACCACTTCTATTGTCCCATCAAAGTACGCGACTCCTTTGACTGATCATCTTTCGAAGGAGAAGATTGAGGCGAAGCGCGCTCGTGAAGTTGCACGGTTGCAGAAAATGCTTGAGTACGCGCTTGTGTCTAACCCGAAACAGCACATCCGCGATTATTTTGGAGTCACCGAGGAAGTGGATTAAGACGTTATTCGTTTGACTCACGGTCAAGAGGGAAAATCATGGCAGCTGTTATTTGCGTTGACAGAGCTTGGGCTACTTTGCGTGGTTGTTCGCACGAACCGCTCAGAGACGCACTTACGGTTTATGATCCTCGTAGGTTTTATAACCTTGCGTACCGTAACGGTCGGTGGGACGGCAAGATTCGATTATACGACGGCTCTCGTTTCCCTGCAGGTTTGGTTCCATATATCGTACGTTGGTTTGATGACCGTGGGCGGGACGTGACTGTGAAAACCCCTGAGTCTCCTGTTATAAATACGTCAGACGTCCAACCGGATTATCTCGGGTTGTTGGGTGCGGATAAAGATAGCGAGTTGTGGAGCCATCAGATGGACGCGATTCATGCTGCGTTGGAGCACCCGCGTGGAATAATAAAAGTTCCGACTGGCGGGGGTAAAACGGAGATAGTGGCCGCACTCGCCAAGTTCTTCTGGTTTGAGTTTGGATGGCGGACTGTTATTGTTGTTCCGAAGAAGGGGCTTGCGTCACAGACCGTGGCAAGGCTTAAATCGTATTACGCCGGGGATATAGGTGTAGGGCAATGCGGAGATAAAAAGAAGGATATCGATACAATCACAGTGGCGACCGCACAGACGCTGATTGGGTTTAAGGATCGGCGACGTAAACAACGAGACGGTACGTATAAGACAATTCCAGGTAACGTCGAGCTTCGCGAGATGCTGGAGAACTACGAGGTTATCATGCTCGACGAGACGCACCATGCTTCGAGCTCTTCATGGTACGATATTGCGATGGCCAGTAACGCGTTCCGGCGTTATGGACTTTCCGGTACGCCGTTGCGGAATGACGAGATGAGTGATTTGAGGCTTATAGGGGCGACGGGTCCTATCATCTGTAACGTAGACTCCGAGGACGTCATACGTGCGGGGCTGGCGGCTCAGCCAAAGATCGCACTTGTTATGAATGACTTCGCAAGTGGCCCTGAGCTTTCAGGTCGATGGGTCACGGTGAAGTTGAAGAGTGGAAAGTGCATCCGTAGGTTGACTTCTAAGGGCTACCAAGATGCGTATATGGAAGGGGTAGTGTGTAACCGACACCATAACGCAGCGGTGGTAATGGCCGTCAAATGGCTCGTGAGTCGAGGGAAGCGCACGCTTATTTTATGCCGGAGAAAAGACCACTTCCGAGAGTTAGTGAATATTATGGAGGACTCCGGAATTAATTTCATGCATGTATGGGGTGATACCGAGGTCGATGTACGCGAGTTTGTGAAGCGTAGCATGGGGCACGGTACTGTGGACGCTGTATTATCGTCCACGATTTGGGACGAGGGTGAAGATGTTCCAGGCGTTGACGCCATGGTTTTAGCCGAGGGTGTGAAGTCCGTTGTTAACGTTCTCCAACGTGTAGGGCGGGGAATGCGGCGAAAGCGTGACGGTGCCAATGAAGTATGGATCGTTGATTTTGTTCAGACGTGCCATTGGAAGTTAATCGAACACGCGTTGAAGCGTGCAGAGGCTTACACCAGTGAAGGGTACGAAGTGACAGTCGTTGAGGACTGGCCGGAGGACTCGCACGTAATACCTGATGACCTTTTACCTTTTGAGGATTGGGAATGAGCCGATACCAAGTTGACGACCGACCAGCGTGCTTTGGGGTTGAGTACGCAGCTAGTAATACAAGCTGCCACGCATGCGCGTATAAAGAATCCTGCCAGCATGTAGTCTCACGCTGGAGCAGTCGGAAGTCGCTCAGTGAGGTTTTGGTTGACATGGAGTTACTTGCCAGTGCTGAGTCGGTTCCTGCACAGCCTACCCTAACTGACCTTTATTGCTTTTTGTACTCCGAGCATTTTGGTCGCGCACCTCGCAAAGACCGAGATTGGAAGTGGCGCAGTATGACTACGTTAGGGAGGGTGAAAGTTTTTTGCAGTCGTGAGGGTATTGATCCTGCGGTGTGGATATCCGCACAGATGCATGCCATGCGTGACTTTCTGGCTAAGAGAGGACTTACGTTCCAGGTAAATATGTTGTCTCCTACGAGAAGCGCAAAGCGACGTTACAACATTCATGTCTCGTTAGGGGATCGGTTATACAGGCGAGGGGCGTCTGACACTTTTAATTACCGAACAGACCTTGGGGTTTTACGCGACGAACTTACGGTTGACGAGACACGGGTCGCAACGTATTACGTGTCGCGCGTGGTCGCAGGGGCGTCGGTGACATGGGAGCAGGCTATCGAAGAAGCCGATCCCGGGTACGTGTGGCTTGACGCCGACGCATACTTGTTGCAGAGCTATTATATGACCCCTTCGCGTTCAGGTAAACGGATAGGAGTACATCGGTTGAAAGCCGCGAAGCGACTCGCGGCTATTAGGTCAGCAGTGGTGATCGCAGGGAGTTATGACTACCGACTGCCTGACCGTGTAGGGTTTGAGGGTAACTTTAAGTGGGCGGCGTTTGCGCGATTGCTGCGCAGGCTTTACGGACACGTGAAGCGGCCAGCGGCTCCGGAGCTGTCCGGTGTGGAAGGGAGATTGTGGCACGGATGAGTATCGCAGACCAGGGGACTTACAGCGAAACGTTCGGAGCGAAATTTCACACGCGGATACTCGCAGTGGCGGTTCAGGATCCGACTTTCGTTGCTCGTTATAGAACCGCGCTCGACTATTCGTATTTTACGAGCGACGTGGAACGTGTGATTGCACGGGCGTTGTTTAATTACGTGGATACATATAACGGTATTCCGTCAAGAACTACGCTTACTGAAGATATCCGTCCACACGCCAGTCCTGACGATATGGACGCTATCGAGGCAAAATTAAAAAGCCTGTTTCATATGCGGATTAAGGATTCCGCTGCGGTTATTGATAAAGCTGTCGAGTTCGGTAAGCAACAGGCCATGATTAACGCTGTGATTGAGGCGGGTGAGGAATTAGATAAAGGGAACCGGGGTAAGATTTTGCCGCTTATTCAGCAGGCCATGGTTATCGGTGACGACATACTGGACGTAGGGATTGACTATAACGATGCAGGTGATTTGCGACAGGCTCTTTACGTAGACGGTGAGGGGGATCGCGATGTCATAACTACAGGGCTACCTCACCTTGATTTTGCCATGGGTGGTGGCTTGGGGCGGGGAGAGCTGGGGATCATACTTGCACCGCCTAAAAGAGGGAAATCTACGACGTTACTCAATTTTGCATATGGCGCGTTGCGTGCGGGTTTGAACGTAGTGTATTACACTTATGAGATGTCAGACAAGAAGATTATGAGTAGGGTGGACGACCGTGTCGTGACTAAAGGGGTAAAATATAAACGGAAAGCACCCCGTCGGTTTTTACGCAAGTTAAACGAAGAGATTGCTGCGCAGATTAAAGGGCACTTATTTGTGAAGCAGTACCCGTCGAGCAAGAGTGGTGTGACTACTATTCGCAACCACTTGAACGTCTTACGCGCCCACGAGTTTATTCCCGATATGATCGTTGTTGATTACGCTGACCTTCTTGAACCTGAAAGCAATATGCGATACGGGAAGCGGTATCAGGATGTGGAAGGTATCTATCGTGATCTGCGATCACTTGCGGGGGAGCACCATGCGGCGTTATGGACGGGGTCGCAATCGAAGGTGAGTAGCCTGACGAAGGATACTTTGGATATGTCTGACTTCGCCGAGGCGTTTGCGAAAGCTGCCATTATGGATGCGGGCATTGCTTTATGCCAGACGTTAAAAGAACGAGCGTCAGAGGAGTGTAGACTTGCTATCGTGGGGCAGCGTAACGAGGACGACGCACGAATCGTACGTTGCCATATACGCCGTGATCAGTGTTTATTGACGTCGACGCAGCTTATTGACTTCTCGGAGACTCCTATTTACGTCCCGAAAGTTGATAACGTTGACGATGTTGCTGATCAAGTTGCTGCAGTTTCACGTACGAAACGTGTTGAAAAGTTAAAGAAGAAGGCGGGTATTCGTAAGAGACCGGTGAAGGTATCTGAAGGATGGAAAAAGAAGAAGAAACAAAAGACGTCAAAGACAGTGAAGAAACGTCAATTCAAAAAACCGTCTAAACATATAGGAGATATGCTTTGACTCACGGTCAAGAGAACCACAAAATGCAGTTGTTTTTAGCCCGTGAACTACGTGCAGCAAAACGATATGCGTTAAAGGGTGGGCAGGCATTGCATTTGATGCCGAAGAATTTCGTGGTTCCGAAGACGGCTCCGTTATGCTTTCGTCAGGCTAAACAGATTGCGCATTTGTTTGACCAAGATGCGAAACGCCTCCGACGCACTGCTGCGTCTGTCGGGTTGCCGCCTCCAAAGATTTATATCCATCGGGAAGGTGCTCCGAGTCAGCATGTTGATTTATGTGGCCGACCACTTACTCGGTGCATTACGGCGTGTAAACCGCATCGGAGATGGTTGAGGTCGCACTTAGAACAGCAAGAGTTAGCACGGACACTACTTGACGACTTACGTACCCATAAACATTCAATAGGTTTGGTGCCCGCTCCTGATCCAAAGCACGCGGGGCATAAAATTCGCGTGGTCACCGAAAGGAATCCCGAGTGGTACTCGTTGTTAGCGGGGCGTAAAGGACTTCATAAGCGTCGTGGTCGGAATAGGAACGGGTGTTTGCGCAAGAAGGTTGTTCGTGCCTTGCGTCGTTTAAGCAGCGGTTGGTACGATCCTATAGGTTTGGAGTACGAGATTCTTGAGACGGCTGTTCCGTTATTGATTGAGGCGGGGGAATTGTATCCGGGGTCAGAGGGTAAATTGTTGTTGCAGGGATTACCTGTTGCAGATGCGAACGATTACGTAGAGAAGGACGATATTCCGATATGAGAGTAAACGGTAAAGTCAAATCCATGCAGACCGCTGCGTTGTGGGACTGGGTCTATGATCGGGATTTAAAGAGTTACGCGCAAAGCCGCCCCTATATCGGTGATTTTTATGAGGAGGCGACACGTGCGCTTATGGGTGGGGTACGGCTTAGAACCGACGCCCAGTCGGAGATATGCCCTGACATCGTACTTCCGAGTTTGGACGCGTACGTTGAAGTTAAATCAGTTGGGAGGGGTAATAGCCGAACGATTTATGAGCATCGCATTGAGAAGTACAAGTGGTTAGCTTCTCGACATCCGGTTTATTTTGCTTTTTGGTTTCACTCAATGGATTGTATGGAGCTTACCACGTTATTCAAATTGCAGGCTGACCTTGCAGCGTCTACGCAGTGCGTATGCGTTATACGCGCCGACGATGTGTTTGCGGCGTATTACCAGGGGAAGTTGCGTGCTACGTCATACAGTGGTGAGCGCAGAGGTGGGCATTTTTCAAAGATGCCCGCGCGTACTCTTCCGGCTTCATTTTTTAGACGGGTGAAGTTAATGGCGATGCCGCTAGGTTCACCCTTTAAAGTGTATGGTCAGACTATTCAAGGAGTGCAGATCGGCGGGAACTTTCCGTGGGAAAAGGTTTTAGATTACGGGTATGTACGGAGGGAGACTGATGGCTAAAAGGTTTCCTGGACTTCTTGCATATTTGGATTACAGGCTTGGGCAGCATACAGGTCATGGGCCTGAGTATCAGTTTTTCTGTCCATTTTGTATTGATCGGACAGGGAGTGAGTCTTCGCATCGTAAGTTATGGGTAAACATGACAAAACAGATGGCGTGCTGTTACCGTTGTGGATACGGGGCGCGAGATATGTTAAAGTTTTTGCGTAACTTAAACGGTGGGAAGTTACGCTTCGAGGAATTAGATTTGCTTAAAGGTGAGATCACGCCTCCAACCAC
>Ga0272441_10012186_pt1 | contig 12613 bp, 10 predicted proteins | sample SSMProp6N_FD_193582 | JGI IMG/M metagenome (GOLD analysis project Ga0272441, IMG submission 193582) | Marine sediment archaeal communities from Little Sippewissett salt marsh, Falmouth, MA, United States - SSM-Prop-6N | ecosystem: Environmental > Aquatic > Marine > Wetlands > Sediment ...
CAGCCAGCCAAGCCGAAAGGGCCGCCGAGAATGGGCCCGATAGGTGTAGCTCGTCGGAGGCGGCCCTTTCGGCGATCACTTGATTTTTAAACACAGTATCTCGCAATGACAGGTGGAGGATCGGGATTGCGTTGCGTGTCTTTCCGGAAAGTTGCCGCGGGCGGTGCAGCCAAAATTGCTCCACCACAAAACGCGAAGAACCAGTTTTTTTGAGGAGTGACTTATGCCTTTGTTCACTTACATTTGCGAGAGTTGCCGGAAATCCTGTGAATTGCTTGTTCGGTCTTCATCCGAGGCGCCGCCATGTCCCCATTGCGGCAAGAAACGGCTGGTGAAGCAGGCGAGCGCCATCCTGCCCAAAATGGGTAACGGGGGTCCTGTCAGTAATCTGCCGCCGAGTTGTGAGTCGTGCTGCAGCCGGCAGAGCGGCAGTTGCCCAAGTCTCTAAAAGAAAGAGCGTGCGGAGGAACAGCGTGCGAAGAAACAGCGTGCGAAGAAACTGCGTGCGAAGGAACAGCGTGCGAAGAAACTGCGTGCGAAGGAACAGCGTGCGGAGAAACAGCGTGCGAAGAAACTGCGTGCGAAGGAACAGCGTGCGAAGATAAAGCGTGCGAAGATAAAGCGGGCGAAGATAAAGCGGGCGAAGGAAAAGCGGGCGAAGATAAAGCAGGCGAAGATAAAGCGGGCGAAGATAAAGCGGGCGAAGATAAAGCGGGCGAAGGAAAAGCGGGCGAAGATAAAGCAGGCGAAGATAAAGCGTGCGGAGATAAAGCGTGCGGAGGAAAAGCGTGCGAAGGGATGGCGTGCGGAGATAAAGCGGGCGAAGGAACGGCGTGCGAAGATAAAGCGTGCGGAGATAAAGCGGGCGGAGATAAAGCGTGCGGAGATAAAGCGGGCGGAGATAAAGCGGGCGAAGGAAAAGCGGGCGAAGGATGGCGTGCGTGGGGGAAAGGCTATCCTTATTTACCGATGCTTGACTTTCCCGGGCTGAGGCGGCAGAGTGGCGCAAATGTAAAGGAAAGGAGCCGTCATGGTGAAACTGAACCGCAGGCAGTTTTTGGGTATGGCCGCCGCGGGCGCATGCATGAACGCCGGGTTTGGATGGGCGGCCGAAACGGCCGCTGCACCAGCCGTTTCAACGGGCAAGCGTCCTTACAACGTTCTTCACATCATGTCGGACGACCTTTGCACGCGGCTGGGGTGTTATGGCTGGGGGGTGAAGTCGCCGAACATCGACCGTCTGGCGCAACGCGGCGTGAGATTCGAGCGGGCGTACTGCCAGTATCCGCTTTGCAACCCGAGCCGCGCCTCATATATGACGGGCCTGCGGCCGGATACCACCAAAGTGATTACGAATCAGATCCATTTCCGCGACACCGTACGCGATGCCGTCACCATTCCTCAGAGTTTTCAGGATGCCGGTTACAGTGTTGCGCGCGTTGGAAAGATTTACCATTACGGCGTGCCCAGGCAGATCGGGACGGACGGGCTCGACGACCCGGCGTCGTGGGAGAAAGTGGTGAACCCGTGCGGGCGGGACGTCGACGACATCAGCATGGTCGAGGTGCTCCGGCTCGGGCCGGACGGCAAGGCCAGAACCGAAACGGGCAAACGGTTGCAGGACACCGGCGCCACGTTGAGCTGGCTGGCCGCGGAAGGCACGGATGCCGAGCAGACCGACGGGCTCGGCGCAACGGCGGCCGTCGATATGCTCGAAATGTACGCCAAGGGCGCCAAGCCGTTTTACCTGGCGGTGGGTTTTTACCGTCCCCACACGCCGTTTGTCGCGCCGAAAGACTACTTTGGCCTTTACCCGCGCGACCGGATCGAGGTTCCCGAAGTCCCGCCCAACCTGAAAGACCTTTTCCCGGCCGCGGCGTTGTTCCGTCAAAAACCCCAGCAGGTGGCCATGGATACCGACCTCCGTAAGATGGCTATCCAGGCCTACTACGCTTCAACGACCTTTATGGACGCGCAGGTTGGCCGCCTGCTCGATGCGCTCGACAGGCTCGGGCTTGCCGAAAACACCATCGTCGTGTTTCACAGCGACCACGGCTACCAGCTCGGCGAACGCGACCTCTGGCAGAAGATGACGCTGTTCGAGGAGGCCGCGCGCGTGCCGATGATTATCTCCGTGCCCGGCAACAAGGCCAACGGCCGCGTATGCGGCCGGCCCGTCGAACTCGTGTCGCTGCAAAAGACGCTGACGGATCTCGCCGGCGTCGGAGAGGAGGCAAAAGCCGAAGGCCACAGCATGCGTCCGCTGGTAAACGATCCCGATGCGCAATGGGACTATCCCGCCTTCACCCAGGTCACCCACCGAAAAAGCAAGATGGGCGGGCTCGGCGTCTTGGCCGGCCGTAGCGTCCGTACGGAGCGCTGGCGGTATACCGAGTGGAATGAAGGCCGCGATGGAGCCGAGCTTTACGACCACGAAACCGACCCGCGCGAAATGAAGAACCTTGCGGAGGATGCCGCCTACGCCGAACGGGCCAATAAGTTGAAGGCGCTGCTTTCGGCAGGCGGGGCGTGAAGGGCCAAGCTGCTTCAATGGCAAAGAATTAGTTGATTTGCCCGCCCCGACGCAGTAAGCTGGACGTTCAGTTGCGAACCAGCTTCGTGCGGAAAGGGTCGTTCATGAGTTCTGCACTTTCAGTGTTGGCCGTAGCGGGGGCCGTTTTATTTTCCTCCACGGCACACGCGTCCAAAGTTCCTGTGGGTCTGAATGGTATTCCCGATTTCGGTTCCGCCTCCGAATCAAAGATTGCCGAAGAGTTCCAACCCGATTTCTATACGACAATCATGCAATGGAAGGAGCCGGCGCCGGGCAGATATTTCTGGCCGGCATCGGTTGCCGAAGACGAGTTTTACCGGTACCTCATGCTGTTAAAGCAGAAGGGCTACAAGATTTCGCTTACGAACACGACGGTTCACATGGACCAGAAACATCTTCCAGCGTATCTTGCAGGGAAAAGCTTTGACGATCCCGAATTTCTGGACCGCTGGGAGCAGTTTCTGACCGGGTTTTTCGAACGTTACGGCCATGTAGTCGACTACTTCAACGTGGGCAACGAAATTGGCTCGTATTTCGGCGGGCACAAAGACGAATGGCCGGCGTACGTCGCTTATGTAAAGCGCGCGCGGGAGGCGGTGGACAAGTACGGCGGGGAGGTCAAGCTCGGCGTGGTTCTGAAGAGTTCAGCCTTTAACGAGTATTGGCCGGATCTGGAGCCTTACTGCGACTATATCGGCATGACCTACTATGTCCCGTGCAGCGCCATCGGAAATTCGCCGACGGCGGAAGCGCTTGACCCGAACCACGAGAAGTATTTTGCAGCAAGCCTGGAGCGTGCGATCGAGATCGCCAAGCCCAAGCCCGTCCTGATTACGGAAATCGGCTGCGCGACGCACGAATCGCTGGATTCGTCGCCGGCCCTGCAGGTCGAGTTTATCGAGGCGCTTTTCGAGTGGCTGGACGGGCGTGAGCCATCCATCCTGGGCATGTCGTGGCTGTCGCACATCGACTGGCCCTACAAAGGGATCAAGCAGGCGCTGGAGGGTTTTCTCGACGACAAACTGCTCGCTCACGAGCCGTTCATCCGCTACCTGTCTTCGCTCGGCCTGATGTACGAAGACGGCACGCCCAAACCCGGCTACGAGGCTTTCAAGAAAAGCCTGGTTCGCTACCGCTCGAAGTAGCCGTTACGGCGACGCCGGCTTGACCGGGTAGTCCGGCGATGGCACGTAAGCCTCATTCATAATGGCTTCAATACGCGTGACGGTGGCCGAATTGGCCGAGGCGATGTCGTGCTCCTCGCCCACATCCTGACTCAGGTTATACAGCTCCACCGGGCCGTCCAGCCCTTGCCGGATTCCTTTCCAGTTCCCGATCCGTACGGCTTGGCAGAATGACCCGCGTACGTGGGCGTAGTCCCAGTAGAGGTAGTGATGCTGTTCCGTCTGCGGGTTGCCCAGCACTGCGGGAGCCATCGAGATTCCGTCGATGTTTTGCGGCGCGGGCAGCCCGGCGATCTCGGCGAGGGTGGGCAGCACGTCCCAGAACGCCCAGATCTGGTCGCTTGTCCGGCCCGCGGGCACGCGCCCTGGCCATCGAGCCATCATAGGCACGCGGATGCCGCCCTCGTACAGCTCGCGCTTCACGCCGCGGAACGGGGCGTTGCTGTTGAAAAACTCGACCGAATGCGAGGCCGCCGCGCAAGGGCCGTTGTCGCTGGTGAAAAACACAAGCGTGTTGTCGTCGAGGCCAAGTTCTTTCAGCAGATCCATTATCCTGCCCACGTCGCGGTCGAGCCGGGTAACCATGGCGGCGTAGTTTTTCTCGACCTGCGGCCAGGGCTTGTCCGAGTAGGGTTCGTCGGAGGGGACGATCTGCGACTCCGGGGTGTCGTGATCGAAATCCGACCAATGCGGCAGCGTGTAGGCCATGTACAGGAAGAACGGGCGCTGCTGGTTGTCTTGGATAAACGCGAGGCCTTTGTCGGTGAACAAATCGTGCGTGTATTCGACGCGCCGCTCGCCGCGGTTGCCGCTCAGCTCGACCACCTTGTCGTTTTCCCAGAGGTAGTCGGGATAGTAGAAGTGCGCCTGGTCCTGGCTGAGGTGGCCGTAGAAATAGTCGAACCCCTGCCAGTTGGCCACGCCCCACGAGCCGGGGTTGCCCAGGCTCCACTTGCCGATCGCGCCCGTGCGGTATCCCGCCTGTTTGAGTACCTCCGCCAGGGTGATGTCGTCGGGTTGCAGCCAGATTTCGTGGGGGATATTGTCGCGGATGCGCGTGTGGCCTGTGTGGAGGCCCGTCATCAGGCTGCACCGCGACGGCGCGCACACCGTCGAGCCGGAGTAACACTGCGTGAATCGCGTGCCCTCTTTTGCGAGCCGGTCGATATTGGGTGTTTTGATTTGCTTTTGGCCATAACAGCCCAGGTCGCCGTAACCCAGGTCGTCGGCCATGATGTAAATGATGTTGGGCCGCGGCGGCCGCCCATCCGCGGCCGCTGACATTCGCGGCATCAGGCTTAAGCCCGCTGCCGCCGCTGTCTGCGCCAGAAACTTCCGTCTTGATAGATTGTTCTTCATATCATCGCCTCGTCTTTGTGACGTCGGGACAGATCCTGACACGACCTCGCCACATGTAAACATCCATTGGCAATAAAAACTGCAAGAAAAAGGTTTTTCGTACAAGATTTCCTGCCTTGCATGTCTGGAGAGTTTTACATGTTTGGAAGGCCCATGCAAGCCGATATGGCAAAACTTGCCGCTCGATCCCGTTAAGCCGTATAACAGTGGGCGGAGGGCTGTTTGAAAATGAAACTGATTTTTGCCACTGTTGCCATGCTCATGGCCGCTGCCGCGGCTCAAAACAACTCCGTCAGCCGGATTCCCCTGTGGGAAGGCCCGCCGCCGAAATCCGCAGTGGGCGACGAATTCGTTCCCACGCTCGAACCGCACTTACTGCCGGGTGAAGAACCGCGGGGCGCGGTGATTGTCCTTCCGGGCGGCGGGTATGGAGGCCGGGCCGAGCATGAGCGCACGCCAATCGCCGAGTTTTTCAACAACGCCGGGCTTCACGCGTTCATCCTCGATTACCGCGTCGCGCCCAACCGCCACCCCGCACCCCTGCTCGATGCCTGCCGGGCCGTCCGCATTGTTCGCAGCCGGGCGGAAGAGTGGCGCGTAAAGCCGGACAAAATCGCCGCGCTCGGTTTTTCGGCAGGCGGCCATCTTACCGGCAGCCTGGGGCTGTTTCACGACGCGGATTATCTTCGCGGCACGGATTCGCTCGAAAACCAGGTCAGCGCCCGGCCGGACGCCGTCGTGTTGTGTTACCCGGTGATTTCCTCGGGCGAATTCGGCCACGCCGGCTCATTCAAGAACCTGCTCGGGCCGGACGCGTCCGACCAGGCTCGCCGGGCGCTGTCGCTCGAGTTGCACGTGCGCGAGGATTCGCCGCCCGCGTTTCTGTGGCACACGGCCGACGACCAGGGCGTTCCCGTGCTTAACAGCCTGGCGTTCGCAAAAGCGTTGCGGGAAAAGAACGTCCCGTTCGAGCTTCACGTGTTCCCCCACGGGCGGCACGGCCTCGGCCTCGCCCAGGACGACCCCCATATCGCCCAATGGGCAACCCTTTGCGCCGAATGGCTTAAAGGTCAGGGCTGGTGAAACAATTGTGCACAGTGCGCTGTTCACTGGCTTAAGGAGGTGAGATGAACCGGCGTCTTATTATAATTGCGCTCGTGCTGGGAGGTTCTTTTCTTTTTGTGTGGGGTCTTTGGGGAGCGCAGGCTTACGAGATGAAGCGGGAGTTCATGCGCGTGATGCTGGGCGAGGGCGTGGAACACGCGCCGCTGTTGTTGGAAAACAAGCGTTGGACGGAGTCCGAGCTGCGCGCCGCCCGGGTGATTCGCGTTCCGCGTAGCGCGGGCAAAGAGCAGGCACTCGTGCGCAGGGCGCACATTCGGGATGCAGGTATCATTCCGAACCGGCGGTACAGTTTCGAGGCCATCGTGACCGATTCGGCCACCGGCATCAAGCACGTGTACGGCCGCCTGCGCAGCCGCGGTGTGTGGGTATATGACAACGTCCACCCGGATTCCGCCGAACTGTACATCCAGCAACGGGACGAGCTCATTCAACAGTATCTGAAAGAGTAAACAAAAGAGTTTGAGACCTTGCAGAAGCCATAGGCTTTATTGTTTCTAGTACCTCTTGTACAATCCGGCGCTTCGTGCTACTCTGAAATCGTAGTGGAGCCTTATCCTTGACGCTTGGCTTAAACTGGGAGGGTCGGAAAATGAGTAAACGGGGTTTTACGCTGATTGAATTGCTGGTCGTAATTGCCATCATCGGTATTTTAGCGGCAATTTTGCTTCCAGCACTGTCGCGCGCCCGTGAATCGGCGAGACGGGCAAGTTGCGCAAACAATCTTAAGCAATTCGGTCTGGTGCTTAAGATGTACGCCAACGAGTCGAAGGGCGGCAAGTATCCTCCAATGCAGATCGAAGACGGCACCGCCAACGATGCGGCCACCGGGGCATGTGAACGCACCGTCGGCGCGTTCTCGCCGAACGGAAAATCGTTCTATCCCGAATATCTCAGCGATATCAACGTGCTGCTGTGTCCATCGATGAGCAATGCCCAGGGATGGACCGTGGAAGGCGGCAGGTGGAACTGCGACGCCGACGGGGACGGCGACGGCGATCCGGATCAACCGATCTGTCCGTGCCGTATTGACGACTACGCCTACCTGTACATCCCCTGGACGATAAGCGACCGCGAGGTTTGCAATGATCCCGCGCTGGCAAACGGTGAAGACGCCCTGGGCAATCTCAATGTGGATTTCGTTTCGGCTATCGTAGACTTCACAGACCGGGCGGAAGATGAGTGGGTGGGGAATGCCAATGTCAACGTTATGACGGACGATATCAGCTATGAGAGCGGTGGAGCGGAAGTAACGCTATACTTCCTGCGGGAAGGCATCGAACGCTTCATGATAACGGACATCAACAACCCGGCGGCGTCGGCGAGGGCTCAGAGCGAAATGGTTGTGTATTTTGACCAGTTCGGCCCGGGCGACAACATCCGTTGGAGCAACCACGTGCCCGGCGGGTCGAACGTCCTCTATATGGACGGTCACGTCGAGTTTCTGAAGTATCCGAACACCTACCCGCTCAGCAAGACCTTCATGGCGGTGTTTACGCTAGGTTTGTAGAAACAACCAGATCACAGCGCCTGCGGCTACCGGCCGCGGGCGCTGTGTCTTATCTTGTCATTCGCGTCAGGGAACGCTTGCTTCAATGTCCAAATTCTGCCGTTTTTCGTCAAAAGGCAGGTAGTCGGTCAGCTTGATGTGGACGTAGGGCCGGCGGTAGGCGCATTCTTCCGCCCCGTTGGCGTAGGCGACCCAGCATTCGAGGTCCGTGGCGTCGTACACGGCATTCAGCAGGTTGCCGCCGAGCGAGCCGATGGCCTTCGACAACTGGATCATGGCATCCTCGTCGTACTTGCCCGAATAACGCTTGAGATGGGCATACGCCACCGGGTCGCGGCCCTCGGCATGGTACACGATGTTTTCGAGAATGTTCGGGGCGAGCTCGTCGGTGGGATCGTTGTCGGTCCAAATCAGCAGTTCCGGCGCGTGCGCGCGCATCTTGACCGCGGCCGGCTTCTTGCCGTCGCCGATCACATAATGGTATTTCTTAATCCGCTTTGCGTCCTGCACCATCTTCACGGCCTCGTCGAGGTTGTGGGCGTCATAGAGGATATCGCGGAACAGGCTCATGAAGTGGGCCCCGTCCAGGTTGAACGGGTAGTCGCTCCCGGGCGTATCGCCGATTTCGGTGAGCGTAACGCCCTCGGCGTTCATGCCGGTGTTGACGCCGATGACGCCCGCGAACGAGACGTTGATATGCGGCACGCCCTGGTCCGGCACGTACACGGCCACCATCGGGACATCCTGCAGGTGACCGCGGGTGGTGTAGTCGAGGTTGCGGATCTGGTAGAGGTGGTTGTCCCGCGAAGCGCTGCCCCACACGGCCACGCCGCTGCACGAATAGTTGCTCACCACCGGTATCATGTGAGCCCGGCGGAGAAGATCGAAAGGCACGCCCGAACCTTCCGCGACGCCTTGCATTTCTTCCACGTATCGCGGGGACATATACTTGACCTGCATGTCCCACACCTTGTCCAGGGCCTCGTTGCTGCAACGGTCGCCGCCGCGTCTCTGGATGGCTTCCAGGTATCTGGGCGTAAACGCGGCGATTTCGTTCTTCATCAGGGTGCCCAGCGCCACGCCCATTTCGTGCGGCGTTCCCGCCACGACCACCACGGGGACGCTGTCCGCACCCTCGCCAACGGAAGTCCGGTAGCCGGCCGCCACCGCGGGGCCGGCCGCCAGCAAAGATATAAGTACAATCAGCAAGCTTATATGTTTCATGCTTTTTCTCCTTCGTTTGCCCGCGCATTATAACGGTTTAGCCTGAAAAAGACACGAAAGTAGACGCGGCATCTTGCCGCGTGGCAAGAGGCTGGAAGCCTCTTCTATGTTGTACGCAAGTTGATCGGTTGCCAGGCCGGCGGTAGACTGGCGTCAATTAACGAAAAAGAACGATGAGGGGCTGAAAAATGAGTCATAACCTTTCGGTGTCTATTGCATTTCTTGCAGTTCTTTTAGCGCCGGCCTTGCCGGCCGCCGCGGCCAACTACGATGAAAGCAAAGTTCCCGCATACACCCTGCCCGACCCGCTGGTTTTGACGAACGGCGAACGCGTTTCGGACGCGGAGGCGTGGCGCGGCCGGCGGCGTTTCGAAGTGCTGGGCCTGTTCCAGACGCACGTCTACGGGCGGAGCCCCGGCAAACCGGAAGGCCTGCACGCGGAGACCGTTTCCGTGGTAGAAGACGCGCTCGGCGGCAAGGCCACCAGGAAGGAAATCGCCATCTATTTCACCCCCGGCAAGGATGGGCCCAAGATGGACATGCTCCTGTTCGTGCCGAACAAGGCCGACAAGCCCGTGCCCGCGTTTATGGGCCTGAACTTCTCGGGCAACCAGTCGGTCGACCCGGACCCCACGATTGCGTTATGTTCCTCATGGATGCGCGACGACAAGGAAGGCCGCGTGGTTGACCACCGGGCCACCGAGAAAGCGCGCGGGTTTAAGCAGAGCCGGTGGCAGCCGGAGATGATCGTCGACCGCGGCTATGCTCTCGCCACGATTTACTACGGCGACATTGATCCCGATTTCGACGACGGGTTTCAGAACGGCGTGCATCCGTTGTTCTACAAGGAAGGCCAGACCGCGCCCGAACCCGACGAATGGGGCTCGATCGGCGCGTGGGCGTGGGGGCTAAGCCGGGCGCTCGATTATTTCGAGAGCGAGGATGCCGTCGATGAGAAGCGGGTGGCGGTGATCGGTCATTCGCGGCTGGGGAAGACGGCGCTGTGGGCTGGCGCGCAGGACGAACGGTTCGCCCTGGTGATCTCGAATGACTCCGGCTGCGGCGGGGCCGCGTTGAGCCGGCGGCGCTACGGCGAGACCGTGGGGGCTATCAACAAGTCTTTTCCCCACTGGTTTTGCGACAACTTCAACCGCTACAACGACAACGAAGACGCCTTGCCCGTCGATCAACACATGCTCATCGCGCTGGTGGCGCCGCGCCCCGTGTACGTCGCCAGCGCCGAACACGACCGCTGGGCCGATCCCCGCGGCGAGTTCCTCAGCGCGCTCCACGCCGGGCCCGTGTACGCTTTGTTCGGCCTGGAAGGCGTCGGCGTGGACGAGATGCCGGCCGTCGACCATCCCGTCGGCGAATACGTCGGCTACCACTGCCGCACCGGCGGCCACGACGTTACCGCGTACGACTGGCAACAGTACCTCGACTTCGCCGATAAGCACCTGAAATAATCCTCTTAGACGATCGGCGGCGGAAAGGGCCTGTCTGGCGTCGGCCCGGCAAGGCCCTTCTTGTGCGTGTTTTGCGCACTTGCCCTTCTCCGCCTATAATTTTATAAACGGTAGTTCGGGGTAACGCATGCATCTGCACTGGCTTGACTGGCTTTTCATCCTTGCGTATGGGGTGTTTGCGCTCCTGGTGGGGCTGAAGTTTTCCGGGCGCGCGGGGCGCAACATCGGCGAGTTTTTCGTGGGGGGTCGCTCGTTCAAATGGTGGGTGGCCGGCACGTCGATCGTGGCCACGAGTTTTGCCGCCGACACGCCCCTGGCCGTTTCGGGTTTTATCCGGAACGGCGGCATCTACGCGAACTGGATCTGGTGGAGCGTGGTGTTCGGCGGGATGATCACGGTGTTTTTCTTCGCCCGCCTGTGGCGGCGGGCCGGTGTCATCACCGACGTCGAGTTCATGGAGCTACGCTACGAAGGCCGCCCGGCCCGGGCGCTCCGTGCTTTCATGGCGGTGTACGGCGGCGTGCTCACCAACTGCGTCACGATGGGCTGGGTCATCACGGCCATGATGAAAATCATCGACGTCATGCTCGGCTGGGACAAAACCACCAGCATCGCGGTCTGCCTCGTCCTGGCGGTGGCTTACACCGCGATGTCGGGGTTCTGGGGCGTGGTCGTCACCGACTTTATCCAGTTCATCATCGCCATGATCGGTTCGATTGCCCTCGCCGGCATTCTGCTGTGGAAACTCGGCGGCCCCGCAGGTATGGTCGAAGCCGTTCAGCAAACGCCGGCCTTCGACCCGAAAGTGTTCCACTTCATCCCCGACTTTTCGACGGCAAGCAGGCTCGTGATCGTGACGTTCCTCGTCCAGCTCACGCTGTGGTGGTGGAGCCAGGGGCAAGGGCACGGGTATGTCGCCCAGCGGCTCTTCTCGACACCGAGCGAACGCGACTCCGCCCTGGCCGCGCTCTGGTTCAACTTCGCCCATTACGTCCTGCGTCCGTGGCCCTGGATCGTGGTCGGGCTCGCCTCGCTTGTGTACCTGCCGCTGGCCGCCGGCCAGGACGCCGAAGCCGCTTATCCAATGATGATCCGCAACCACCTGCCGGTCGGCCTGCGCGGCCTGATGGTGGCCTCGCTTCTGGCCGCCTTTATGAGCACCATGGACACCCAGCTCAACTGGGGCGCCTCCTATCTGGTCAACGACATCTACAAACGCTTCATCCGCCCCGGCGCGAGCAACCGCCACTACGTCGCCGCGTCGCGTGTCGCCGTGGTTTTGCTTGCCTGCCTCGGGGCGCTCGCCGCGTGGCAAACCGAAAGCATCGCCGGCGGCTGGGTGTATTTTTCGAAGATCACCGTCGGGGCCGGGATGGTGGGCATGCTGCGGTGGTACTGGTGGCGCGTCAATCCGTGGTCCGAGATCAGCGCCCTTACCGGCTCGTTCGTGATGGCCAACGGCGGGTTCTGGATGCCCTGGCTCAACCGGATTGGCCTGATTCCCAACCGCTTTATGCCGGGGATCGAATGGCTTTACTCGCCCGAGGCCTACGCGCCCTGCCTGGTGGTGATCGTGCTTACCGTCACGATCGTTTGGCTTCTCGTGACGTTCCTCACCCGGCCCGTGTCCGATGCCCACCTCGCCCGGTTCTTCCGCCGCGTGCGGCCCGGCGGGTGGTGGGCCCATATCGCCCTCGCCAATCCCGATGTTGTGGTCATGCCCGCGCGAAAAAACTGGCTCGGCTGGATGGCCGGGGTGGTTTGCATCTACACCGGGCTGTTCGGGGTCGGCCACCTTTGCCTGGCGCGGCCGCTGTCCGGCATCGCGTTTCTTGCCGCATCCGCAGCCACCGGGTGGTACATGGTCCGCATCGCCGCCCAACAAGGTGAACCCCTCCAGGAAGATTTTGCGGCCGCTGAAGAAGAAGCGTAGGAGACCGGCGCGCCTCCGGTTAATGACGTCTGGGGCAGGCCTTTTACAGTGGCTCACCCGAGGCCCGCAATGATACCGCCGGGGATTACGCCGACCGCAGACGGTCGGTCGTCGGCATTCCGCTATCGCTCCATACCTCCTTGTATGTTGCTTTTTGCTCTTTTTTCTGACGAGATAAAGAGCAGGAGCTGGCAGAGGCGATGCCTCCCGGAGCGTCGATTGGACAGCTCGTTTGCGAGATGGCCCTGCCAGCTCCGAGTT
>Ga0272441_10012187_pt1 | contig 12613 bp, 18 predicted proteins | sample SSMProp6N_FD_193582 | JGI IMG/M metagenome (GOLD analysis project Ga0272441, IMG submission 193582) | Marine sediment archaeal communities from Little Sippewissett salt marsh, Falmouth, MA, United States - SSM-Prop-6N | ecosystem: Environmental > Aquatic > Marine > Wetlands > Sediment ...
CTACGCCGTTTGCCGCTGCCAGGCTGTTGCTATTTAAAGCCATATTTATCTCCTTTTAGGGAATTGGATTCCCGGAAATATCAAATTTTAATCCGGTGCTTTGTACCGAATCTCCGTTAATATCAAAATCGACTACATGGTCGTCGCCGTCAACTCCCGGGTCTCCTGCTGGCAGTTCGTCAATTTTTGCAGTCAGGGTCAGGATACCGGACAGGGTGACGAACTTCTGCATGTCGTCCGGCTGGCCTTTCTGGAAACTTCCGATCCAGCGTGAACCGAGATTTTCGGAATATCCTAAATCACGGTTTCGGCTGTCCATTATCAGGTTCCAGATAGTCGAAACGAAACTATCCAATGCCCTGTCAGCCAATCTGCAAGCATCTTTGAATCCGGTCAGAGCGGCGAGCCTTTCGGCTGGCGTTGCTCCGGCGTCTGTCAATGCTCCGGCGTCTCCCTTGGATGGCTGAGTAACAGTCAATTCCAGTTGGAAACTCATGTCATGGTCAATCGGACCTGATGCCTCTGCACCTGATGACCGTGGAAACTCACCACTTGAATAATACACCGTGACGAACCGCTTATCTATAACAGCGTCCTCGGCTGTTTTTTGATACCCGATTACGGTATAATTTCCGGCAGTAGCTCCCGAGAGAAGAAGATTTTCTATTGCATCACGTATAGCTTCAAACTTCATCTTCTGCCTTCCTCAGGTAACAGATTACATCTTTCAGCGATCCGGTTCGGCGGACCATGTAAATAATATACGGCTCAAGAGCGCCGCCGAATTGTCCCGGAATATTGATGGCCCATTTTACAGTGTCTGTTTCAGTTTTAGGCAATCCGCCGAGCAATGTCTGGTCGATAGAATCATAATGGAGAGTCACGACAGGACGGTCAGAAACAATCTGTATTCCAGACTCTGTGTCAACGCCCTGATGAGCGTACCGGAGCTTAATACAGGTCAGCAGTTCCGCAGGGTTTTCCGCGTCCTGTGTCTGCTTCTCTCCGTTGATTCCGGAAATCAGCTCGACCACGCTGCCCCAGTCGGCTTTATTTATTTTTCTGTCCTCTGCCGCAATATCCATTATGCTCATTTATCCGACTTCTTCTCCTGCTGGCTAGCCTGTTTTTTTAGGCCGAGCTTTTCGGCAACTTTGTCAGGGCACTCGCCCTTGTACTTTTTGTTACCGTCCCAAACTGTGACGCCTTTTGCAAGGGTCATTTGTTGCCACCTTTATCGGGTTTTGCCGGTTTTCCGCCGACCTCTACAACAGTACCTGCAGCAATAGCAGCTTCTGCCGCTTTATCATTCAGAAGCCCACCGGGAAGTATTTCACCAGGCTTATATACTTTCCCGTTCTTCTTATCTTTAATTACGCCAACTTTCACTTTAAGTCCCATTTTTAATACATCTCCTCATTGGGGCCGAAGCCCCGTATTTTTATTATGCTGCGTTGGTGATCCTGTACACGGAGTCGACCTGAGTCATTCCGTAGATAGGCGCAGTCTGGGTCATAATCTTGTAACCTCTGTTTCCGTCCTTAACGGCGGAGCAGATGAACATCCGGGGGTCAAACAGACCGGCGTTTTTGGTGTTCATCGGGAGGCGAGAACCGGCAGCCATTGGATCGATTCCGAAGATATCGCGGTAGACCATGTTGTCGATGCTGTCTTCCGTCAGTTCACCGGGGCCAAAGTATCTGTCGTACCTTGCACGGCTGGACCCTACAACGACTTCGCCCTTAGGCATGTAGTCGGTAGCTACACCGGCGTCAGTTTCGTAGATATCGTAGTAAGTGAACACCTGGAGATCCCAACCGGCGATTTTTACCCATCCCTGATAGGCGAGTCCGGCGTTAACCAGATCGGCGAAAGAGGGGTTCATAGGTTTGCCGTTGTCGAACCCGAGAGACTGATAAGAGAGTCTACGGTTGTCTGCGGCTGTAGCAACATCAGGGTGGTTGATAAACGCATCGAATGCGCTGATTCCCATAATGACGTAATCAGCATTGACTTTTCCGATTGTACGCAACCCGATACAAGCGTCTTTCAGGTCACTCAGGGGTGTACCGAGAGTGGTGTTAGTCCACTGGTTTGTCAGAGTCTCAGTCAGGTTCGAATCACGGGGGTATGTGATCTGTTCGCTTCCGGACTCGTTCACGTTCATAATGCCGGTCCTGTACATCTGAGCGGCAAGGACTTCCTGCTTCCGGATTATCATTCGGAAATGTTCCTGGTGAGCTTTCATAGCCAGCACGCGGGCGCGGTCTGATTTACTCAGAGGGCTGTAAGGTGCTTCTCCTGCGATGGCTTTATTCAGCTGGTTTGCTCTCAGGGTTCCTTCCTGTTCAATCAGTGGGAATACTCTGTCAAAGCGGGAAAATCTCTGCTGGATTGTGCTTTTCTGATCGTCGCCGGAATCTTCTGCTCCGGAACCTCTTACTCTGAGTTTTGCGGTTTTTTCATTTCCGCGGATTACGTCCAGGGTAACGTCCTCGGCGTTGGGGCTGTAAATGGTGCTTCCACCCGCCCGGCTGAACATGGTCTGGAATACAGTACTGTTCCCGATTATATCCCGCTCATCAAAGGCGGGGGCCATTACTCTCTGGTAGGTATCTACTACAATGGGATTTGCCATAATTCTATCCTACTCCTTTATTTACGCGTTTTCGTACTCATCGATATAATCAGATGCTTCCACGTTCAGGCCGATCATTCTGAGCGCCTGTCTGATGGTAACTGCAAAGTTTGTACCGAGAGTGATAAAGTCTTCGAGTGTCAGCGAGTTTTCAAGATTTACCTTGCCCTCGTTGACACGTCCCATGGTGTATACGGTTACGCCGGTAACGTCGCCTGCGGTGGCGTCGATTGCATCCTGTGTGATGAACTTGGGGAACTTGGTTCCATCGGCGGCGGCCACATCGGTGATAGGCAGGAGTTTCCCGGATGCGGTGACCTGTCCCATAACAGTACCGGCAGGAATAACGCCTGTTGCATATTCAGCGACGGTAAAACCGCCTCTCTGGATTCCACCAGCCTTTACAATCTGGCTGGTATCAAGATTTGATCTGCTCTGTGCCATTTATCTTGTCTCCTTTTGATTAAAGATACTGAGCGAGTCTATCCTGAGTCGCCTTGATATCTTCTTCGTTTCTAATAACTCCGTCGGTGGACACCTGAGCTACAGGACCGGCGGGAGTTTCGGGAACTTCCTCTGTTTCTTCCTGAGCTGTTGCCACGGATCCTGATTCCTTCTGCATATCCAGCACTGCGACTGCTCCCTCAAGAGCGGCCACGGCGGATTCGCCTTTCAGAACCTTAATTGCCAGGGCGTCGATCCCTTTATATGCGGCATTGCCGATATAAGGAGCAACAGCTTTTATTCTGGCTTCCATTTCTTTTCCCTTCGCTTCGGCGGCGGATATTTTTTCGTCATACTCCGCTTTTGCTTCGGGGTTTTCCTTGAGTAAGTCTGTAAGATTCATACTCTTTTTTGCCTCCGTAAAATTACTTTTATTTTCACCCGCCGAAACGGGAGTAAGTGCAGTTGATCCTAGCATAGCGACGGCTTTATCTAGCTGGTTTGCCTCTGGAGACTGCTCCAAAACCGATTTCATTCCGTCAACGTTTGTCCTGGCGTATGCAAACGCCTCCTCCTGAGTCTCCGCACCGTCACCGGCAGGGATAACAGAATCAGCGAATCCAATCTTTACTATGTCATTACCGAAAAGATAGGTTTCCTCGTCCATCATCTTCCTGATTTCGTCCATAGGCTTGCCGGTTTTTTTGGCGTACTCTTTTGATAGCACAACGGCTATCGCCTCCAGTCGTTCAGAAAGTTTTTTCATTTCATTCTGATCACCAACAGCCATCGCCCACGGGTTGTGAATCATGTAAACTGCGTTATCCTCAACCGAAAAATTGTCAGCAGCAAGTGGAATATATGAAGACATAGACGCGGCCATGCCAATGACAGTAGCCGATACCTTACCGCCTTTTCTTCGGTAATCCATGATTTCATTGAATATTGCGATTCCCTCATAAACTGCACCACCGGGAGAGGAGATTCTAAGGTCAATTCCTTCTGATCCTGCGGATTTTATTTCGGATCTGATATCTTTTGCCATGACATCAAAACCGATTACTCCGTCAATATTTATTCGGTACATATCGTTATTATACCCTCCTTTGCTTTATCTGGCTATAAGCAAGCCAGATACTATTCCAACCACAAAAGAAACGCCAGCGCTAATAAATGTCGCACGTTTCCATCTTGTCAGTTTCCGGGATATACTTTCGTATTCCTTCAATAATTCCGTCCACTGTTTCAATATCTGTTGATATGCCTGTTCCGATATTTCTGATTTCATAAGTAAGTCGTCGATTTGATTCTGTAAGTCCTTCAATTTCAGATTCAAGCTCAACAATTCTGAAGTTTGCGTTTCTGAGTCCTGCGCTAATCTCTCGATTTCTGATTGCTTCATCGTCAAGGAGGCTTTCAAGCTCAGTAATTCGGTCTCCCATTTTTTCAGCTCTGCGATCGGGACCAATACGTCCTGCGAGAAAACTGCAGAGGATAAGAAAAGCAACAATAGAAATGTAGATAATCTTTTTTTGCACACTTTTAATCCTTTACTTCGATTTTAAAATCCTTGAAAGACACAATAAAAGAGCTTGGAAGTATAAAAAAAACAATTGAAAAACCAAAAGCAATTGAGAACGGAATGTATTCAAAGTCTCCGTTTTTCCACAAAAGAATTGTCATTAGAACTGATGCGGGGAGGCCAATAATCATCCCTATGATGGTGGCCCATTTGCCCTTATCTTCTAATTTCGGTATATTCATTACAATAACCTCATTATTCTTTTATCTTTGATATAATAATCGCCCTGAGCCTCACGTCGACCGAGAGAATCCCATGAATAGTTGCCCTTACCATCTCCCGGGACAAAATGTTTATAGCCTGGTTTCTGTAGACACAGGATTTCTATTTCGTCATTTTTGCATTCATAATCAGCCGACTCAAATCTTGTGTATACCGGGACGCCAAAAAACCCAAATATTTCATTCCATGATTTTACATAGAAATCATCAGCTATGATACCAAGATCCCGCATATCAATGCATTTTTTTTCAACCTCAGAAGGTGAGAAATATTTTCCTGTTATTTGCTCGACATGATGAAAAACGGATGATATAGCACATCCGTATTCTTTAAAAGTGCTTTTTTCCAAAAAAGAAAAATCTTTTATCTCTTGGCAATCCTGTCTAAACATTTATGGACCTCCTGATTTGGCTATCCATGCCATGATTCCGCCGATAATCCCTGAACCGGCTATAATTTCCCAATTAAACCGGCGGCGTGCGGTGTTTTCTTCATGTTCTCGCTGGTGGCCTTCCTTAAACTCTTTTAATGTGACGATTTCTTCTGAGTGACGGTCCACCTTTCCTTTTAGTTCTGATACGTCCTCTTTCATGGGAGCTATAATCGCATCCATTTTATCGCCGAGTCCTTTTATCTGTTCTGCTATCTGTTCAAGTGTCAATTTTATGTACCCCTTTTATTCTGGTGACTCGAACCAGTTGAAATTTATTTCAAGTACAACATCACTCGATTCCTGATTATCGATATCAAGGACTATAATGGCAGGGGCCAATTTTTTAGGATTATCATCGTCTGCTCCGCCGCCTCCCGGATTAAAAATAGCAGACCGAGTGCCTATTATATACTCCCTAACATCGTCACCAGCAACGTCAGAGGAAGTTATCCCGTCTTTAATAACGGTCTCCGAAACGCTTGCAATCGTTGTGTTTCTAAGTGCCGCCGGTATGGCTGCCCCTCCTGTATAAGAGCTGATGGCGTAAGTATCAACAAATACCTGACCCTCGTTTGTACGCATCCTCAGCGGAAGTGTTCTAATCTGTTTTGTAACCGCCGAAAAATCAAATACTACCTTTTTCCCGGCAGTTGGCACCGTTACACGCCTGTGTACCTGAAATGCATACCCTCTTTCTATCGCATCATCGGCGAACGTGGTTGCTACTAGCCCGGCCTTTGATGCCGCAGTTATGTCATAATACGAAACTTTTACTGCATCACTCATTTTCTTTATTCTCCTTTTCTTCCATTTCTGGCTGTTCGGCGGTAACGTCGCCGATCCTTACAGCCTGTAATGCCGGGTTTTCCACTGCCAGTTTTTTCACATTGTCATTAAATGACGTTCCGTTTAGTTTCCGGGCTTCTCTTTCCCTAGTAGTCAGGCCCATGTCAAGATATTTACCGATTGCGTCGGCCTGCTTGGATGGGTCGATGTCCGGTTCAGGTGCGCCGATCCAGTTGACTTGTAACCATGCGGCGCGCAATCTCGGGTCGCTCCATCCGGGGGATTCGAGTCTGCCCGCTGCGATTTCTCCTGATATCCATGCTTCATAAACATGGTTCAGAAGGTCGGTAGCGATTTCCATTCTCCACTGCTCGGCCACCCTCCAAAATAGTTTCAGTGAGGCCCGTGAGGCAGAATAGTTTTCCCCAAACTTCATCTTGAGGACTTCAAGAGGCATTCCGGATGCGGATGACAGATATTCCATGAGGATATCAACGAACGCAGTGTATTCGGTGTTTTTCCTGTCGTATTCGAACGGCTTGAGGTCTTCGCCTTCTTTGAGATTAAAAACATTCACACCGGGCTTGGAAAAATCAATCGTGCTTGACATATCGGTGCATGTCAAGTTGTCCTCGACCGGAATGGACGCGGTCTCTCCATCTTCCGGGGTCTGCACGTTGTCAAAATCATCGAATCCTGCGCCGTTCCCGTCGAATCCCTCAAAAGGATTGCTTGCTGCCTGAGCCTGAGACGGTTTGACGTACATTGATATAGAGGCGTTTATGATTTCTTTCTGGAGCTGTGCGTCTGTCAGGTCTGTGATTTTCTGGACCCATTGGAGCGCTTGGAACAGTTCGGAATATCCTCTTGTCTGGTCGTCGAACTCAGGGCGGAATCCATGCACCATAAATGTTTTCCCTGACTTCGGACCGGTCGCGGGGATACGGACAGACTCATACTTCCCGCCCTTGTTCACCTGCACATGATAGGCGATTTCTTCGCCTTGTGCATTGCGCTCAATTCCATCGGCGCTTGAAAAATCGTATCCGATTGTTGAGGTCAGGCCGTAACCGTTTATCCGGTCTGGTGATACAAGTCCGAGCTGTAGCGGATTCTGTAATCTGGCATCTTTTGAGTAATAGAACCGGGAGAAGTATTCACCGTCCCGTAATTGACCGATAAACGCCAATCTCTGGAGCTGGTAGAAGTTCATTGTGCCTGTGCGGGTAGACTTTTTACTAATGGCCCATCTGTGAAATCCGCGTTCGACCTGTGATTTCCAGTCTGCAATAAACTCGTCTGTCACGCCGAGTGCTTTTGAATCTGGGACAGCTTCGGCCATAAGGCCGCGGTCAATAACGGTATCGGCCTGGCGGGAGATAATCGATTTAAAATGAGGCTGGTCAAGGTATGCGCCACGCGCCCGGCGTCTGGTCTGCCAGTTATTTACATAGTAATTCCAGCCGGAAGTAGCAGAATCGAGAGCATTGTACCAGTGTCCGCCATCGGCACCACCGCCACCGCCAAAACTACCAGCACCACCGAGAGCGTAAAGAGATTTTGAAGCGCGCCGGGCGTTATTGATTGCGGCCCCTGCGATTTTTAGAGCTTCCTGTCTTATTTTTTCAGAACGTCGTTTAAATGGATTAAGTATCACAGCTTCTACGTCTCAGGTTAAGATATACAACACCTCGCCCGTTTAAAGACGCCAGTATCGATTCTTCCTCGGCGTATAGTTTTTCGAGCTGATCTCTGATTTCTTTAAGACTCCGGTATCTAGTTCGCTGTTTTCCGATATCCGTTCCGGTGTGAGTCTCATACTCAAGTACTCCCGCACGGTCTCCGGTGTTCATTTTGTCGAACGCATCCTCAAGGAGGGAAATCTGTTGTCTTGTCCTGCCGAGCCTAATCAGCAATCGTCTCGATGTCGCCATGTGGATATAATAGCATAAAAAAAATCGGTAGACTATAACCCCGAAAGTGTATAAAAGATGGTGGAACAATATTTATTATATCTGATCGGGTATAAAAAGCCAGAACGAGGAATCGAACCACGATACGCTGTTTACAGGACAGCAGTTCTACCATTGAACTATTCTGGCATATTTTGCGGGGCCGGGACTCGAACCCGGGACACTCAGCTTATGAGACTGATGAGCTACCAGCTGCTCTACCCCACAATAAAAAAAATAGCCACAGGGGGAATTGAACCCGCCATTCCCGAGTTGAAAGCCCGGTGAACTAACCACTATTCTATGTGGCCTTATTTAAAAAAGCCCCGCATTGCACGGGGCAGAGGTGATATATTATTTATATCACATAAAAAATATAAAAGCTATAGATTAAAATCTATCAATTGTTTTTCCATCATTATTCATAATGTAAATCGTCTCAGAAGGTACAACAAATCGACTATATATCCCTTTTTCTTTATCAAGAAAAGAAACATGCGTTAAATACATGATGGAATCTTTCTGTATAATTTCTGGATTGAAATAACAATCTACAATTTCAGTTATATCAACAGATATTGACTCATCTGCAGTCATATTCCTTCCATCATGCGGAACACGTGTAAAAAATATTTTTCCAGTTGATTCTTCAATGTAATACAGCGCTTTTGAAAATGGAGTAACTTTTAACTCTTCGAAGTTTTCAAAATATTCCCATGTCGAAATGCCGCCATTCCCCTTGTACCCAATCTTTAAAATCATGTCTTACTCCTTGATATCTTCTGTCTGGTGTTATTTATATCATGATTCGCTGTACCTGTCTATATCACTAACGCCCCGGCGCTTTGCCAAGTCTTCAATAACCCATTTACGATTTATCTCTTCCAGCTTCCCGGCGGCGACTCCCTGTTTTTTCAGGTATACCCGGACCGCCTCTACCCGGTCGTCGATCCAAGAATCGGAAGCGGCCAAATTATAGGCCCGGATGTCAAGCGCCTCATTTCTTGCCCCGGAAGGGTTGGAGAACTCGCCTGTTTCCGGATTCATTTCTTCTGCAGTAAGCATTTTATAGTAATCTGTCACGTCGTCAACGGCTTTCGTTCCGTACTCAATGGGAAAATCACAGAAGAAATTATCCTGTTTTGCGTTTTGTCCGTGTTTGCGTTTTACTTCCAAGCTGCGGTATACCCGGCCCTTGTAGTAGTCGCCCATTACCTCATACACGTACTGGCCGTATGAGATAATGCGTTTTCCATAGTCCCGGATTTTTACCCGGGAGTCTACACCACGGCAGGGGTAAAAGGATCTGGCGTAATTACAGAAGTTGTAGACAACATCCCGGTTATATCCTGAGTCCACGAATGCACGAACGACATTAAACCCGCGTCCGTCTGATGTTCTGTGAAACATACCTTCGTTTTCGATCCAGAAATCACGGATCTGCTGGAATGCTCCGTCATTCGGGTTGTCCACTGAGCCGTAGAACTTTTTATATAGGATGGACCAGGTTTTGTTTCCGAGTCCGTGGCCGACAATTTCCATTTCGATTCTGGCGGCATTTTTCTTACTTCCTTTTTCACCTCGCTGTACGTCGAATGCGGCGGTTAGGAATAGTACGCCGTCAGGGACCTCGCCCATGGAGTAGGAGCGTGTTTCGGATTCCAGGGATTCGGGTTTTGGTTTGTAGCCTTCTTGTTTCCAGGGCCAACCACCGTATAAGTTTATCCATGTTTTAAGAGCTTCTGGATCTCCTTGAGCCTTTAAAAACAAATCTGTGATCTGGGTCCAGTCTATAGCGGCTATAGGAGCATACAAAGAAGATAGGTGATATGATTTTGAATATCCGTTTTTTGGTACAGCAGTAGGGCGCCATTCCCCAAGAGGTAGGAACTGTGCCTTGTGGTAATTATACATTGGCTTATGACAGTTTGGATTTATGCAGGAGTAATATACTGAATCCTGTATTAGGTTTCCTTCTTCGTCTGTTGCGTATTTAATACCTTCCTTTGTTTCTTTACCTCCGAAAACAAGTTCTTGGTAAGTGCCACAATGGACGCAAGGGATAAAAAACTTTCTTTGGTCTCCTTGCTCATACATTTTCCATATTTCTGATTTCTCAAAGCTTGTAGGTGTGCTACAGCAATACAAAGTATACCTATTTCCAAACCCTGCCATTCGGCCTTTTATAAGGTCTATAGTACGTCCCTCGTGACCTGATATTGGCTTGAATGAATCAACCTCGTCGACAAGAACAACTTGCCTAGATATTTGACGGAAATCTTTTGGATTTTCTGCTGACGCAAAGTGAAGAGATCCGCCCGGGAACTCTAGCTCGCTCATTGTTACGCCTTTACGGCGGCTTGTCGTTGACTGGCTTTGTAGCTTATCAGATATTCCAGAAGTTTCTAAAATTGGGTCAAGACGCTCTACCCTTAGCTTTCTAATCATGTCCTGTGAACCAGTTGCGAACATTATGTTTTTAGGGTTTGCGTCCATGTAATAAAGCATCGTATTAAGAGCAACAGCAGTCTTTGTTACCTGAACTGCGGCCATGAGCGCTACTTCCCTGGTTGGCGACTGCGGGGATAGCTCTTCCATTATTTCACGACTATAAGGCGTATACGAATGGTCATACCGCCCAGGTCGCGGAGTACCGGGAGGGAGAATAATCCGCTTTTCGCTATATTCAGCTATATTTATAGTTGGTAGCTCATCGGGGATTGAGTCGATACAATCACAAAAAAAGTCTATTTGGTCTTGTTTCCAATTAAACATACCTGTAGTGGACTCCTTTATAGAAAGCTCCTTTTGATCTGTTTTCCAACGCCCACATAAACTGCATGTTCTTATAGTGAAAGCACTGCCTCTGTTGTTTTGGATCGCTTAGATCAAACGAGCGACATGGTCTAATATGATCTATTTCAATTTCTCCAGCCATATATTTTTCCCAAGTCATTCCTTCGGTCATAGTCTTTTCTAAATGACTTTTAAAATATTCAAGATCGCATCCAAGCAAAGAAAGCGTATTGTCTATTTTCTTAGCTCCATTTAATGCACTTCTAATTCTGGACCTTAGCAGTTTTGCTATCCTGTAATCTGTATCATTGTTATATTTTGCGTATTCATATTCGTTTTTCTTTTTTCTATATGAGTCCTTATTTTTAACAACTTTATCTCGTTTTGACTTACACGATTTACACATGTCACCGAATCCATCTGGCCTGTATTTATCTTTGCTAAAGTTATTTATAGGAAATCTCTCTCCGCACTTTATACACTTTTTTGTCTTTTTTGGCTTAACTCTAAAGCTCTCTATGTTGTCACGGTATTTTTTTGCTGTCTTCTTAGAACAATCAACACAGTCTGGCCTATGGAAATCTTTTTTGCTTAAATCTTTAAAGAATTTATCCATAGAAAGCTCGCGACCACACTTTGTGCATGTTTTTAAGAATAAGTACTCGTTTTCTCCTGTTAGGAATTCCTTTACATACTTATTTTTTTCAGCTTTTCGAGTTATTCTTTCTGTCTTTGTCTTATTGTCGCACTCTTTACATACGCCCCTTACACCATAGCTTCCGTTTTTTGCAGAATAAAACATGTTAAACGGCTTTTCTGTTCCACAAGAGGTGCAGACCTTGCCATATGGATTTCCATTGTGATCATGTGCTATTACAGACGTAGTTCTGATAGGCAGCCCTTTCGAAACTCTTTTAGACCGCCACTCCTGCCTCTTGCATTCTTTACAAACCGCAATTACGCCATATTTTCCAGAAGAGCATTTTGCAAACTCTGATATTTTCTTTAGTTCACCACACTTGTTACACGTCTTCGCTTGCACCCCTGCGGATCTCCTTTGCTCTCTTTCTCATTTCTTTGGAAAATTGTTTCAATTCAGACTTTATAGCCTTGATGGTTCTCATGTCGTCTTCTTCTAGCATCTGCCTAATTTCTATTACTTTTTCATCGTCTGCAATTTCAAACTTTCCAGCTATGATAGCCGCATTCCTTTCACCTCGTTGCAATAAGTCGTTGTTCATTATGGTTCCAATCTTGTAAAACAACGCCTCTACTAAATCTCTTTCGACAAGTTTTCCCTGTTCTGTTTCGGCTTTGAGACGGGAGTTTTCGGCATCCCATTTGAGCTTCTGTATTTTCCAGTCACGCTCTGAAAGCATATCATCCCCGAGGGAAGGATCATGGCTGAATCCGGCGTTCTGTTTAATTATATTGACAGGCTTTGCCCGTTCTGTGACCGGTTTTGTTTCTACCTGTTCGGATTTCGTAATTTCTTTACGTTTGTCTGCCCGTTCTATCAGATAGAGTTTGTTTAAAGAATCGTCGGTGTCAAACTTTCCATCGGCTAACCTGTTAAGCTCACACAATTTAACTTTTTTACTTATCATTTGCATTGACGTTCCGCACAGGTCAGCCAGTTCTCGTCGTGAAACTATCATAAAAGCATTATATCACATGGTTGCGGGCGGTTGCAAGCTAAGACGCAACCTACTCAAAAAAACCAAAAATGCGCACTTTCGCCCTGCGCGTTGAATCAGATC
>Ga0272441_10012188_pt1 | contig 12613 bp, 14 predicted proteins | sample SSMProp6N_FD_193582 | JGI IMG/M metagenome (GOLD analysis project Ga0272441, IMG submission 193582) | Marine sediment archaeal communities from Little Sippewissett salt marsh, Falmouth, MA, United States - SSM-Prop-6N | ecosystem: Environmental > Aquatic > Marine > Wetlands > Sediment ...
GGCTCAGCGTGGGGTATGTGAAAGATCGGTTCCTGCCGGATAAGGCCATTGACCTCATGGATGAAGCCGCGTCAAAGCTGGGACTTTTATCCATCAAAGACAAACAGGTCCAGGAAAGTTCAGCAGGATATAGTCTGGATGAGCGTATAAGAGAAGCAATCGCCTCCAGGGACTATACGGAAGCCACAAGGCTGTATTCTCTGAAGGGATCATCAAAGGAGGCACAGCCATGAGACCGGTGCTCAGCAAGGAGATGGTCAGGAACGTGGTGTCCCAGTGGACCGGGATACCCGCTGATCGCATAGGAGAAAGCGAACTCGGCGATGAGATCTTGATCAGTCTCGAGGAGAAGCTTAATTCGGTCATATTTGGCCAGGATGAGGCTATAAAGACTGTAACGGCGGCACTCAAGCTTAGGTTCGTTCTGAGACAGGAAGAGACGTCAGCCCGTCCCATAGCCAACCTCATGTTTGTAGGGCCTTCAGGGACCGGCAAGACGGAACTGGCAAGACAGCTGGCAGTGCACTTCTTCGGGGATGCGGGAAAGCTTATAAAGATCAATATGAATGACTTCCGGGAACCGCACACTGCATCCCGTCTGGTAGGCGCGCCGCCTGGATACATAGGCTACCAGCAGGGAGGGGAACTGACGGAAGCTATAAGGAAGGAGCCGTTCTCTGTGGCCCTGTTTGATGAGGTGGAGAAGGCCCATCCTGAAGTGGTCACCAACGTCCTGCTCCAGATGATGGGAGAAGGTACCCTCACTGATATGTCAACGGGAGCTACGGTGGACTGTTCCCATGTGATAGTGATCATGACCAGCAACCTGGGGGGCAGAGATGCGGGACACAGAGGTCTAGGGTTCGGTCACAATGAAAATTCAGACGCGGAGGTGGGATACAGACGGACTGTGAGGGATGCAGTAGATAGATTCTTCCCGCCGGAATTTATCGGCAGGATAGACGAGATTATGGTATTCAACTACCTCAGTGAGGAAGCTCGTAGGAAGATATTTGCGGGAGAAGTGCGGAAGCTTGAGAAGCGACTTTCGGCGTGCAGCAAGCTGTCTCCCATCAAGATTGAGATAAGCAATCTGGTTCAGCGGATCTTCCTGGAGGAGTCAATAGATAAGCAGGCCGGCGCCAGGGCAGTTCAGAGGGTATTCAGCAGGCGGATAGAAAAGCCGTGTTCTGACCTGAAGATGGGCGGACATCTTAAGAAGGGCGAATCTTTATTGATAGCTGTTGACCTGGACGACGATGGCAGATTTGTCTACGAAGTGCATGGAATAGATCATGAGGAGGCGGAAAAGAGGTGCGAAGTAGAGCAGAAGGAAGCATAACGCTCTCTCTTGCGGAGCATTCGACCATAAGGTTGTATAACTCAATGGCTGACGTGGCATACAGACTAAAACAACGAATAAGGCCAACCCAGCCGCCTGATGACTCTCTGCTTCTTGGTACAGGGACAGATCTCCATCACAGGAAGTGTAAGATCCCACTATATATCACTCCGGGCCAAAGGGCAAAACATATTTACACGATCGGATCTACTGGTTCTGGGAAAACTAAATTTCTGGAAGGGCTTATAGGGCAGGATATACGCAAAGCCAATGGATTCGGAGTCATAGACTGCCACGGCGATCTAGTGAGCGATGTCATAAGGTACCTCAGCACGCTTCCGCCTTATAGCAAGGTATCGCAAGAGGATTATGGCAGCTTCAGCTACGAGAGGCTTGTCCTGATTGACCCCACCGACCAAAACTGCTCAATTGGCTTTAACCCTCTGGAAGTTACAGAAGGCGTTAGGCCTTATGCACAGGCTTTAGAATTGCTGGGAGTCTTCAAGAAGATCTGGGGTTACTGGGGACCTAGGATGGATGAGTTGATGCGAAACGTCCTGGTGACACTGGCTGAAAGCGGACTATCGCTTCTGGAAGTCCAGCCGCTTCTGACAGATGATGGTTTCAGAGCAGAACTGGCGGGAAAGCTGAGGAACGTTGAGGCAAAGCGATACTGGCTTGAGCGCTTCGACCCACTATCCCTGGCCATGAAGTCGCAATACTCTGAGCCGGTGCTTAATAAGACTCAGACGTTTGTCGCTGATCCGGTCATAAGGAGCATTGTCGGACAGCGGAAGAGCACCATAGACTTTCGGAAAATTATGGACCAGGGGAAGATCCTGTTGGTAAACCTCTCTAAGGGGACGCTGAAGGAAAACGCTCTTCTGCTGGGTGGTTTGTTGGTGGCGAAGATTCAGATGGCGGCTATGAGCCGAACTGACATATCTGAAGATCAGAGAAAGCCCTGGCATCTCTATGTAGATGAGTTTCAGAACTTCGCGACGGAATCCTTCGCTGAAATCCTGTCAGAGGCTCGCAAATTCGGGCTGTCATTGATCATGGCGCATCAGAATCTTGACCAGGTGAATAACCTACTTAGGGCTTCCATACTGGCAAACGTGGGAACGCAGGTGTATTTCGGCCTCTCCAAGAGCGACGCTATGAAGCTGGCATCTGAGATCTCCCTTTCTGGGAGGGGGAACATAGTCTCCATACTCACGCAGCAGAAGACCAGGGAGGCTTATCTCAGGATAAGGGGGGAGACGCCCATGTCTATCCAGACGCCCTATATCTCCCAAGTCCCACATGATCCGGAGAAGGTTGAGCTTGTCAGGAGGTGCGCTATCAAGGCATACTGCCGTCCTGTGAGGAAAACGCCGAAGGATGAAATGGATGCTGAGGTGGAATCGGCGCCGAGAGGGTACAGCCTAGCAAGAGAGGAGATGCAGGATGGGATCAACCCAAAGTTCGCTCCAGAAGGCGACTTCCAGGAGGGCAAGTAGGTTCGAAAGGCCTGAGAAGCCATCGCCCTTAATACTCCAGCCCAGGGATAGGGAGGTACTGGAGGTCGTCTATGGGCACAGGTTTCTATCCAGCGGTCAGATCAGGGACATGTTTTTCGGGTGCACCACTCGTTCGAACGTCAGGATGAGAAAGCTCTGGGAGAACGAGTACCTTAACAGGCATTACCTGCGTCCGCTGGCCTTTCACGGTTCATCTCAGACCATATACAGCTTAGGTCCGCGCGGCGTTGACATGGTGACCGAATCCCTGGGCGTCGACAGGGCAGAGGTTAAAAGAAACAGGGATAAAGACTGTTATCTCAACCCTTTCTTTATAGAGCATATACTGTCAGCCAATGATTTCCGGATAAGCTTCCAGAGCGCGGTGGAGAGACATCCCGAACTCCAGTTTGAGCGATGGATCAATGAGAGAGACATCCAGGATGAATATAAGCTGCATAGAAATGGAAGGGTCATTAAGCACCGAATAAGGCCCGATGGCTATGGTCGATATTGGTATAGAGAGAAGCTGTATTCCTTTTTCCTGGAACTGGACCGGTCCACTGAAACAGATGGGAAGTTCGAGGGCAAGGTGCGCAGTTATATAGACTACAGTCGCTCCGGAAGATATTATCAGACCTTTGGCGTCAGGTTCTTTCGGGTTCTGGTTGTCACCACTACTGCCAGGAGGCTGAGTAACCTCAAGCGGATAACAGAGGGAATTGCAGATGGGCTTTTCTGGTTCGCCACGCTGGCTGAGATCCGCGAAGGGAAGATGTTTGACGCTATCTGGATGAGGGCTGGACAGGAGGGAACGTGCTCTCTGCTTGATGGGAACCAGGGAAGCCAGTCCAACGCGGGGAAGTTATCATGAGGATCTGCACCAACTGCGGAAGAGCATATTCCAGAAGGGATCTGTATTGCCCATACTGTGGCAGAACCCCTCACAGGCTGGGGAGGGTATGTGCAAAGGGACATCACAATCCACATGACGCCACCTTCTGCGCGGTCTGTGGATCACAGAACCTATCAGAGCTGGCTCCGCCTGTTCCCCTCTGGAGGCGTCTGCTGCTTATATTCTGCATAATAGGTTCGCTGGCAATGCTCTGGTTCATCTTCCCTGTTCTGCTGTCAAGCGTTCTAAGCCTGATAGCGATGATGATAAGGGGTTCCCTTCGCGTCATTTGTCTAGCGGTAGCATTTATTCTCATACCATTCGCTGTCACGCTGTTTCTGCCCAAGCATATAGGGAAATACATCCGCAAGGTGCTTTTCACGTTAATAAGGTGCTGCTTGAGACTCATCAGGCTGGCTATCACGTCCCTGTGGCGCATAATAGCATACTTAGCGTCATGGGCAGGTGGAACTGGTGCCAGTTCACAGAGAGGACGAAGGTAAGAAATGAGTCATACGTATAGCGGGATAGGAATATTGGGTATGAAAGACAGTCCTTTCTGCGAGGCTTCAGAGGAACTGATCCCTGTTTCTATGGTATGGGCAGATAGTGTAATCCATAGTGCAATGGCTAGTGTAACCGGCTGCACTAGGTAGATGCGCCATTAAGCCCCGTATTTAGGAGCTTTACGTTGTTTGAGAATTCCCCGACTAGATTATATATAAGGGACAATCTATGTGGGAGTTGTGGTGTTAGCCTTCGCTCCCTTCGGTCGCTCAGGTGCTCAGGGGAGGATTGGTGTGTGCCCACCCATAGAGAAGATCGGCGGCGATAGTAATACCTCCCCCACCGATGTGGAAAGATAGCAGAATAGTTTGATAGGGCGCATCGAGATAAGCGATATAAATGAGGGTGGAAATGTCAGTTGATCCCAAGTTCATAAACCCATATAATACTGCTGAAAGCAAACTCGAGCCACTTCTGACAGTGGATGATGTAAGCAGGCTTCTGAACATATCGAAGGCTGCGCTATACCAGATGACAAGCCGCAGAGAGATACCATATTTCAAAGTCGGTAATAGGCTGCGGTTCCGTCAGTCTGTAATAGAGCAGTGGCTTCGGGCTCAGGAGGTAGAAAGTGGCAGTTAGAAAACGTATAAACCAAAGTGGTGTCGTCTGGTATGTGGACTTATATCTGCCAGATGGGACACGGTATAGAAAGGCAGTCGGAACCAAGAAAGAAGCCCAGGTTATAGAGAGGAGGATAAAGACACAAATACAAGAGGGAACGTGGGGCTTGAAACCGAAGTCTGACATTTTATTTAGTGAATTGATGCCTAGGTATTTTGAGTATACAAAGCTTAACAGAGCTGCATCAACTCACAAAATAAACAAATACAGCATTGAGAGTAACCTGGTTCCATTTTTTGGCGAATACAAGCTCAGAAATATCTCTCAGCCATTAGTTGAGGAATTCAAGATGATGCGCATATCAGAAGGCATGGCCAAAAAGACGGTCAACCACGAACTGACACGCCTATCACATATTCTCAAAATGGCTATTGTATGGGGATATCTTGACAGGAACGTGGTGTCTACGGTTGAAAAGTTCAAACTTCCAGAGCGACATCCACGTTATCTGTCTGAAGCAGAGATAGCAAGGCTATTGAATACAGCCAGAGATAGTCATGTATATCCTATTCTGGTGACCGCGTTGCACACCGGGATGAGAAAATCTGAGTTATTCAACCTGAAGTGGGAAGATGTGGACTTTGGGCAGAAAACAATAACCATCCAGTCTGGTGATGACTGGCACACAAAGAACTACAGAAGCCGGACTATTGAGATGACGGCTGTTCTGTATGAAACCATGCGTCAACATAGGCGACTACACTTAGAGTTAGGTGTCCAGGTTGATTATGTATTTACTTACGCTGGAAAGCAGATACGTGACTTGAGACGTTCCATAAACAAAGCGTTTCAAGAAGCTGACCTCGCGGATGTAACGCTGCATACTCTAAGACACACCTTCGCGTCTCAGTTGGTGATGGCCGGGGTTCCTCTTCGCTCAGTTCAGGAACTTATGGGCCACAGAAGCTACGAGACAACATTGCAGTATGCTCACCTGTCCGAGGAACACGTTAAGAAACAAGTCCATAAATTGCCATTTGCGAACTTGATGGGCAAAAAATGGGCACAAACAGGAAAAACAGGCGATAAAGATAGCGGTACATCGGAGAATGATTAGGCACATAAACTCAATTCTGGTGCGGGATTGTAGTTGGTGCCGAGGAGGAGAGTCGAACTCCTATGGACGCTATGTCCACTGGACCCTGAACCCAGCGTGTCTACCAATTCCACCACCTCGGCACATTGGTGGGATGCTCTATAAGTTTACACTAACAAACAGATGATGTCAAGAAAGAAATGGCTTTGATCAGGATTTTTCAGTCTTCGGTATAACGCAATTAGCAAATTGACACTTCGTGATTGTTAGATATGGTTATTACTTGCGGGACGGTACCTTATCATCCCGCAATCTTTTGCCCATGAATAGTCAAAAGCCCTATCTTTTCGTCCTTCAATCTTGACTTTGCTATATGTCTATGATATAATTGAGCATGGTAATCAGGCGTTATCAACGCGTCAATCGCGAATCGAGGGGTGTTAGTGTGCTAACGCCCTCCAAAATGCCCTGGATCAGCAATATAGCGACATCCAGGGACGTAATACCAATCGGAGGTGGTATTCTATCGTAAGAGTAAATCAGCAGATAAGAGCGCGGGAATTGCTTGTAATTGATATTGATGGAAGCAAATTGGGATTAATGTCACCTGAACAGGCGTTAACTTACGCGGAGAATAAGGAGCTTGATCTGGTAGAGGTGGCTCCCAAGGCGAGTCCTCCTGTCTGCAAGATCATGGATTACGGCAAGTACAGATATGAACAAAGCAAACGCGCTAAAGCGGCTAAGAAACGCCAGAAATCGGTTAAAGTTAAAGAAATCCGAATGAGGCCAAAGATTGCCGAACACGACTATCAGTTTAACAAACGGCATATCGAGGATTTTATCAAAAATGGTGACAAGACCAAAGTTATTGTGACTTTTTGGGGCAGAGAGATCACTCATATCGATATAGGACGTGACAAATTGCAGCGCTTGGCCTCTGACCTGAAAGAAGTTACCGAGGTTGAGCAACCACCTAAGATGGAAGGCAGAAATATGGTGATGATCCTGGTACCCAAATGATCTATCCTACCTATTGAATTCCCTGGCGAGAAGGCCTGTAGATGTCTGTCTCCATGCTTGACTTTGCTTTATGATTATGATATAATGTTAATGTGACAATTAAATTTCTATGTACCGACCATAAGTTGAGAAGTAGTAGCTGGCGCTGTCCTAAGATATTCGGGTAAGCATAGAAAAACTTGGGATTACTCTGGTATATTTGGTAATCCAGTATCAATATGTTTGAATGAATCACGCAACTTAGGGCTGCAAGTGTCAGCTTCCGATTCCTGGAACCTCTGAACATAGATAGATCAGAGGAATGGTCATGAGGATTGTAATGCCAAAGATTAAGACTCACAAAGGAGCAAAGAAGCGTTTCAAGACTACTGGTAAGGGCAAATTTAGGAGGCGCCGATCTCATTCCCTTCATTTATTCACCAACAAAACAGCGAAGCGGAAGCGAAGTCTGCGAAAGTCGGCAGCAGTCCACGGAACTGACGTAAAGCGGCTTAAGAGATTAATGCCGTATGGTTAGTTTCCTTGATATTGTCCGTTTTTGGGAGTAAGTATCTAAATGTCAAGAATTAAGCGCGGTGTAACCGCGAAAAGAAGAAAAAACAAGATATTGAAGCGGGCTTCGGGCTTCAGAGGAGGTCGAAGTAAGCTCATCCGTACAGCAAAAGAAGCTGTTGATAAAGCCCTCAAACATTCCTACAGAGATCGGAGAGCCAGAAAACGGGAATTTAGAAGACTGTGGATTAGCAGAATCAACGCGGCAGCCAGAATTCATGATCTATCATACAGTAGATTCATAGATGGTCTCAATAAGGCCGGCGTGCAAGTAAATAGGAAAATGTTGGCTGATCTGGCGGTTCGTGATCCTAATGCGTTCGCCGAACTTGCTCGGATCGCTAGTCAGCAAGCTGGCTATCTGGAGGAGAAAAAGGGAATATGGAAACGGGTGTCTATTGGGAGATTTTTGAAACTACAGGATCGATAGAAGCCTATTTGACATATTGTAAAGCCGAAGAAGTTTCTTCAGATTCATCTGCAAACTCAGAAAAATCAACGAGCAAAAGCCATGAAGGAGATAAGTAAGTCAAGCTAGATTTCAGACAGAGAACAGGTGTCACCGGCTGAAAGCACCTCCCTGAAACCCTTGACTGAAATTCGCTCCGGAGCTGTCAGGCTGAACCCGCAAGCTATTTCGCTATAGCGAAACGACTTGTGAAACTAGGTTTGTATCGGTGTATTTCCACCGTTATCAAAGAATGAGTTGGGGCCTCTTTTTTTATAAAAACCATCTGTGGATAAGTGGCCCAATTAGGGTGGTACCGCGGAAGAAACAAGCTTGTGATTTCGTCCCTTTGGATATTTCACAAGCTTTTTTTGTTTTTGGAATTATGATGGTTCTCGGCCCGATCTTCCGGAAATGAGTTCACAGCCCAGATTTCTAAGTTGGCTCTTGGCCAGGATAGAATCTTAGGCTGCTTTCGGTTATACGTTTTTCCGGTCAGAAACCATTGAATATGCGAGGGGGTCAAATGGAAGAGAAACTTAGAACTATAGAGAAAGAAGCGCTGGAACAATTGCGTTCTGCTGGAGACCTGAGAGAGCTGGATTCTATCCGGGTTAAATATCTGGGGAAAAAGGGTTCTCTGACAGAGGTTTTGAGGGGAATGAAGGACGTTTCGCCAGCGGACCGGCCGGTTATAGGCAAACTGACAAATAAGGTGAAAGAGAGTATCACCAGTGAATTGGGATTGGCTACGGAACGTCTGAAGGAGCAGGAACGTGAGGCCAAACTGGCCGCTGATTCTATTGATATTACTCTGCCCGGACGCCGGCCTATGCTCGGTAGGAAGCATCCCCTCACTCAGACGTTCAACGATATAATAAAAATTTTTCGCGGGATGGGATTTCAGGTGGCCGATGGGCCGGAGATAGAGATCGACTACTACAATTTTGACGCTCTTAATATGCCAGAGCATCATCCTGCCAGGGACGACCGGGATTCCATGTATATCACTGATGGGGTTCTGCTGCGCACAGAGACTTCAGCCGTCCAGATCAGGGTTATGGAGAAGCAAAGGCCTCCGGTGAGGGTCGTGGTTCCGGGGAGAGTTTATCGCCGTGACGCTGACATCAGTCACACACCTATGTTTCACCAGGTGGAGGGGCTGATAGTTGATAAAAATATAAGATTCAGCGATCTGAAGGGCGTATTGGTGGAGTTTATACATCAGATGTTTGGCAAGGACATGAAGTATCGCTTCGCACCGGATTTCTTCCCGTTTACGGAACCCAGCGCGCAGGTGAGCATCGGGTGCACAGTGTGCGGTGGAAATGGGTGCCAGACGTGCTCGGACACAGGATGGCTGGAGATACTGGGATCAGGCTCGGTAGACCCGGAGGTGTTCAAGTCGGTCAACTATGATCCCGAAGAAGTGACAGGCTTCGCTTTCGGAATGGGAGTTGAGCGGATCGCTATGCTGCGATATGGAATAGATGATATGAGAATGCTCTTTGAGAACGATATGCGCTTCCTCGAACAGTTTTAGAAAGATCAACCGGAATATACTGAAAGCCGATAACTGAATCTGATCGCTGAGTGTAATTCATAATTATGATAAATTTGTAGGGGCGAGGCATGCCTCGCCCAAAATGCAGATAGGGTTAATCTAAACGCCCTATAGATGCAGATCCGTGGGCGAGGCGTGCCTCGCCCCTACAGCAAAATGGTATGCTTTTCACAAAAATGAATCGCACTCCTGATCGCTTTTTCACTTGACCAAGGAGAATTCATATGCTAATTAGTCTGGAATGGCTGAGGGAATTCGTTGACTTCGACCTCTCCCCTGCGGAACTGGCGGAAAAACTTACAATGGTGGGATTGGAACTTGAGGAGTTTATTCTGTCCGCCACTCAGGGGTTGGACAAGGTTGTGGTAGGAAAGATAATACGGTATGAGAAACATCCTAATGCGGACAAGCTGTCCATTTGTACTGTAGATGCTGGCGGCGGTAGGGAGCTTTCTGTAGTCTGCGGCGCGCCCAACGCCAGAGAGGGTCTCGTATCCGCGTTCGCGCCAGAGGGAGCAGAACTTCCCACCGGCCTTAAGATCAAGGCGGCTAAAATACGGGGTGAAATTTCCTACGGGATGCTGTGTTCAGAGAAGGAGCTAAAGATAGGGGATGATACCAGCGGATTGATGGAATTGTCGCCGGAACTTGAACCGGGAACTCCTATAATAGAGGCGCTGGGGCTGGATAACGTAGTTATGGATCTGGAGCTTACACCTAATCGATCTGATTGTCTCAGCATCCTTGGCGTAGCGAGGGAGGTATCGGCCATAACCGGCAATCCTCTCAGAAAACCCCGGATTTCCTTTGATGAGGGAAGTACAAAGGCATCGGATCTGACCTCGGTGACCATAGAAGATCCTGATCTCTGTCCTCGATATGCCGCCAGATTGGTGCGAGGCGTGAAGATCGGCCCATCGCCGGGCTGGATGCGCAGGCATCTGGAAAGCCAGGGTCTCCGGGCTATCAACAACGTGGTTGATGTGACCAACTATGTCCTTATGGAACTGGGCCATCCGCTCCATGCTTTCGATTTCGATAATCTGGCTGAAAGACGGATAGTGGTTCGCAGACCGCGTCGCGAAGAGCAGATCACAACGCTGGATGAAGTTCAGAGAAAACTCAGCCCTGATATGCTGGTGATCGCCGACGCGGATAAAGCTGTGGCGGTGGCTGGTGTGATGGGCGGTTCGGGATCGGATGTGACAGAAGCAACTACTAATGTCCTTATAGAAAGCGCCTACTTCGACCCTGTGAGTATCAGTAAGACGGCCAAGGCCCTGAACATGCATACGGAGGCATCCCACAGATTCGAGAGAGGGGCTGATATTGAGGGGCTGATCACCGCTTTGAACAGAACCGCGCAGCTCATACAACAGTTGGGCGGCGGTGAGATCTGTGAAGGCATAATTGATACATATCCGACACCGCACAAAACAACACAGGTGCGGCTGCGCCCGGAGCGGGTTAACTCAATTCTCGGAACCGATATCAGCGTTGATGAAATGGATAAATTCCTGACCAGCATCGAGTTTCAGGTAACCAGAGACGGAGACGTGATGAACGTGGTCGTCCCTACTTTCCGGCCGGATGTGGAGCGGGAGATCGATCTAATAGAGGAAATAGCGAGACTTTACGGCTACGACAACATCCCTGTTACAATGCCCAGCAGCGTGGCGCAGTCGACATCTGAGGCAGATCGCGTGATGGATCTCAGGGAAAAAGGAAAGAGCGCGTTGGTAGCTTGTGGGCTTACGGAGCTTGTAAACTATTCTTTCCACGGCCCGGATGCCTTTGATCTAATCCAGTTGCCGGGAAACAGCAAATATCGTCATGCTCTGAAGATCAGGAATCCCATCAGCGAAAATCAGTCTGTAATGCGCACCACCCTCATACCAGGGCTTTTGGCAAATATCCAGCACGATCTCAACAGACAGATCACCGATGTAGGGGTATTCGAGATGGGCCGGGTGTTTCATCCCAAAGATAATGACAAACTGCCGGATGAGCCAAGTTTTGTATCCGGCGCCATTACCGGACTGTCGGGATCACGATTGTGGAATCAGCCGACGCGGCCGGTGGATTTCTTCGACGTTAAAGGGATGGTAGAAGTCCTCCTTGATCAGATGGGAGTACGGGACTATCAGTTGCGTCCTACGTCTCAAACTTTGTTCCAGCCCAACCGGGGCGCGGAGGTGGTGTCAGGTGACAAAGTGCTGGGCGTGCTGGGAGAGGTTCATCGGAAGGTTCTCGATAACCATGATATTGAGCAGGACGTCTACATATTTGAATTGGACTTCGACGCAGTTCTGGCGTGTGCGACTCCGGGGATCGATTTCCAGTCCTTGTCAGTGTTTCCCTCCGTCTACAGGGACATGGCGGTGGTAGTGGCTTACGATATGCCATATTCCCGGATAGAGGAATCTATAGCGTCTGTGGGAGGAGACCTGGTGAAATCAGTGAACCTGTTCGACGTGTATAAGGGCAAGCAGATCCCTGCGAATATGCGGAGCCTCGCCTATTCTATCGAATACCATTCGCCAGTCCGGACGCTCACCGACGACGAAGTTGACCAGGTGCACGAAAAGATTATCTCCGCGCTGGGTGAGAAGTTCGGCGCGGAACTGAGGAAATAACCGGAAGGGGGGGTAGCTAGGATGGCAGATGAAGGGATAGAGTTTCTTCAAAGGAGAGTTCAGCAGGCCGTCGCGCTGATCGAAAGGCTAAAGGGAGAAAACGAGAATCTCAAGAATGAGATTGCCCGGATGCAGGATGAAATCCAGCGGCTAAAAGAAGAAACAAACGAAATGAAAGAGGAAAGGGAGGAGATTAAGGGAAAGATCGATACAGCAGTGTCAATGCTGGACAAGGTCGATCTGGAAGATGTGCTGGATGATATGGCAAAGGAAGTGGTGGAAGAAACGGACGCAGTAGAAGAAGACGATTCCGCTGAGGAATAATGGCTGTTAGTTTAACGTGAGTTCGGCATAAGAGAATCTTCCGTTGTTCATCACCATTCAAATCCCCCCTAACCCGAATGGCACTTACTTAAGGCTTTAA
>Ga0272441_10012190_pt1 | contig 12607 bp, 5 predicted proteins | sample SSMProp6N_FD_193582 | JGI IMG/M metagenome (GOLD analysis project Ga0272441, IMG submission 193582) | Marine sediment archaeal communities from Little Sippewissett salt marsh, Falmouth, MA, United States - SSM-Prop-6N | ecosystem: Environmental > Aquatic > Marine > Wetlands > Sediment ...
CAAGTTCAGCCCATGAGCGATCTCGCGAGATGATGGACTTGGAGGTGTACACCATCGTACACTGCGGAGGCGAAAGGTGGCTCAATTACCAAACGTCGAATGGCTCATTAACCAATCGTTGTCAACACAATCAGCCCCTCAGGCCCAAGACTGCTGCTTCTGTCGCGGTCTCAGACGACCTCGAGGTCGTTTCGAATCCCGGGGGAGGCTCACTGGAACTACGAGCTGGGCACTCGATCGACTGGCTACTCTTTCGGTTTCACATACCAGCTATTCTGTGTCAGTATGTCGAGGCACAGGATCGGGGGAGAGTGGTAGCACCAACCGCTTCGAGGCAGAAGCTCGGGCGCCACGGACTCTGTCGGCATCACTCCAGCCAGGAGGTTTACATGAGCTTGAAGGCCGTGCTGGAACGGGCGAAATCGGGGATGGAAGCTGTTCCTGAAGACTGGATGCCAGCAACCGGTACGCGAGCACTTGTTTTCGAAGACCCAATGCTGGTGTGGCTTGACTTCCATGGTGAAGCGAATGGCTTCAGCAGAGACGAGTCGCAGTACGATTTCACGGAGTTCATCTTCGAGAAGGGGCGGCGGTTCGAGCAGAAGTGGATAGAGGAGATTGCTCCTGCGGCCATACGGGTATGCGAGCATCCCGGTGATAGCCGTTCGCAGCAACCATTGGCCCGAACCCTTGAGCTGCTCGAGGAGGGCGCTCCTCTGATCGCGGCCCCAGCGCTCTGGTGGGCGCCCGAGAGAGTCTACGGGGTGCCTGACCTTATCGTGCAGAGTGACTGGCTTCGGGAGCGCTTCCCGTCAGTTGGCCTCGATCCCGGGTTGACCAACCACTACGTCGTTCTTGACATGAAGTTCACCACGAAGCTCGACTCGTCACCGAAGAAGCTCGATCTTCTGAACTACTCAGCTCAGGTGCGGATCTACTCATACATTCTGGGGATGCTAACAGGTGCGATGCCTCGCCAAGCATTCATCGTGTGCAGAGATCGCATTGACGTGCCTCTGGCGGTGGAAACTGCGTCAGGAGCCGACGAGCCCCTCGATGCTGACTTGGCCAAGCTGCGCGACCGCTATCTCGACATCAAGCTCAAAGGCGCGACGTTCTCACCCGGCACTGACCGGCGGATTGAGCTGAATCTTCAGAACGACAAGGACGCGCCGTGGCACTCCGCGAAGGTTCAGATAGCAAGGGAACTGAGGCCGGGGGGCGATCCCTGCCTGCTCTATCAGATTGGCACGACGCAGCGTCAGCAGTTGGCTGAGCACGGCTACGACAGCTTGGAGGCGCTGTTGGGCGAGGACCCAGGCCAGGTTCCCCTCGAATCCTGCAAAGGCCTCGGGGCCGCCAAGTGCCCCCGTATCCGCGCCGTCCTGGGTGCGAATAGATCTGGCGACGTGGTGCCAGTGACCCTTTCGAGCCTTCCCCCTGAGAAGCCAGTTGAGCTGTACGTTGACTTCGAGTTCTTCAACAACCTCAATGTGGATTTCGACCGTCAGTGGCCCACGTTGGAGGGCTCTGAGATGATCTTCATGGTCGGTGTCGGTTGGGAGGAAGCCGGGCAATGGAGATTCGAAGCAATCATCGCCGATTCCGAGGACTCGGCGGGCGAGCGAGGGCTCCTTGATCGGTTTGGGGGCTTCCTCCAAGCCCAGACAACGCGAAAGGGCACAGATCAGGCGTCGCTGGTCCTGTACCACTGGACGAGCGCGGAGGTGTGGCAGCTTCGGAATGCATGTGATCGACACGAACTAGGCGTGGACCACCCGCTTCGGTCACTTCCATGGTATGACATCCAGAAGGAGATATTCCTGAAGGAGCCGATAGGGGTCCCGGGCACCCTGAAGTACGGGCTGAAGGGAGTTGCCACAGCTCTTGGTCTCGTTGAGTGGCTGGGCAACGTAGCTGATGGACTCGGGGCGAGCGTGGCTGGCTGGAAGGCCTACGAGGAAGCTTCTCCCCTTGCGTCACCTCACATGAAGATCGTGAGGGAATACAACGAGGTGGATTGCCGGGCGCTTCTTGAGATCGTCAAGTGGCTGAGATCCCGGTAAGTGAAGAGCATCCGAGTGGCGAAGTGGCGCTCCGATCACCACGCCACTGCCAACGAGTAGGTTCTACAATCAGTCCCCCAAGCTCCAAACCGCTGTTCCGCACCTTGCCTCCAGCCATGTCTGTGCCGCAGTGCCTCAGTTCATGTAGACTCGCCTGCAAGGAGGCTCCATGGACCGTCTGTTCTCAACCCTTGTCCTTGTGGCTTCGTTGTCGATCCCTACTCTCGCCGGGGGATTCTTGATCAACGAGACAGGAGAGACTGCCTACGGCTTGCGAGTCGTGTTCTCGGAACCCGTGAGAATCACAGGCTTCGGTGACGTTCTCACGGCAGTTGAGCCACTAGGCAATGCGACAGCCTTCGCTTTCTCCGCAGGAGAGCTCGAAGCCTCGAACGATTGCTGGCTGGATTGGGAACCAGCTTCCGCCTCTATCCTGAGCTTGGAGTGGCTGCGAGTCGGCTCTGGTCACGCCTCGGTTGCCACGGCTGAGGACTACGACTTCGAGATCACGCTTGGTGGAGCCGACGAAGCAATCGTTGTGTCGCGCCACATCGATCGGCACTGCCTCCCCTTCGCAGTCAGGTACGAAATCGGCAACGCGGAGGCATTGAACGAATACCAAGTTGAGTGGGATGCTGACAAGCATGTCGACGCTGACGGAGATGGTGATCCCCAAAACGACGTTGATGCTGAAGGCACTGAGCTTGGGTTCGTCCTGCAAGAGAACTACAACCCGACAGTTACGCTCTCCATCCTCGATGAACAAGGCGCTCTTCTAGGACAGTGGGAGAATATAGCCCAGAACGACTTCTTTGTAGGCGATCCCATCCGTCTTGCCCTTGAGACACCAGAGTCGGAGGCAGCTCCAACAGCCGCTTGGTCCCAGCTTCACATGGATAGGATGTCACTCGAGTACATGACGGAGTACGGAGGCGAGGTGATCCACTCACAGGCAACCGGCACGGAGGCTGTTCACCACAACCCCGGCCGGTATGTCTATGAGGCTTCCGGAACGGGCGGTGGAAGTCGAGCGTCCAGAGTCGCTGCCTGGGTCGTGCCGAGAACGACCTCCAGAAAGCCTACAGGTTTCATGATGGCTGACCTCTGGAATGAGTGGTATGATGAGAGCTGCAACTGCCAGGAGAACGTCGGCATGTTCTTCACCGATGAGCAAGCCCTTGAGAAACTGAGGTGGTTGACCACCCAGGGGTTCAGCCACATTGACATCATGAACCAGATTCCGCTTGTGGACACGTACCCGGAACCCCGTTTCTCATTTGCTGATCCTCAGATTCACTACATGGGAGACGCGGACACCGAGCTCATGTTCTCAGAGATTGCGCGGGGGCAAGCTAGCTGGCAGGTATACTACTTCGGAGACCCCGAGGGAATCGACAACACCTACTGGCAGGACTTTGACGAGCTGTCCCTCGACTACTTCGCTGAGTTTTGGGAGGCGTATCGCGCGATCGTCCTGCAGAAGGCAGCTCTGGCCGAGTCCTTAGATCTCGAGTCCTTCGTATTCGGTTTCCAACACCCCTATCTGCGTCTTCACGAGATCGGCTGGAGAAACCCATCTGCTGCAAGATTCTTGCGTCAATCGTGGATTCAGCTGATCAATGATGTGTGTGCCATCTTCAGCGGACTTGTGGGATTGGGTGCTCCACAGGAGTGCGCTGCCGGGTATGCCGTTGCCCAGGAGGCCGACTTCCTGTACGTCAATGTTGCCGACTACGGAGGGAAGGCGAGCTCAATGAAGTGGGCTGAGACAGTCGAGGAGCTGGGCGCCGTCTACGCAGACTACGTCTACGGTCCTCTTGCACAGCAAGGTGCGTTCTTCCAGAAGCCGCTGCGTTTCACATTCTGGCCCTGGAGCTACAGAGGTGGCGCGACAGATGGATGGGATGCTGCCTTCGAGCAGACAGGCTACGACAGTTGGGATCCCAAGTACAGGACAGGCGTGTACTCGGATCTGCTTCTCTCGGGGGCAACGAATCCCGAGTTCCCCCCCGACTTCAGAGAGCAGGTCAAGATGATCGAGGCTCTCATGCCTGTGCTCGCAGGCGCCGAACACGTAGAGGGCATCTTCGCTGAGTACGAGTACTGGCAACTTCTCGACTTCACCGCCTTCGCGCCAGATGACATCATCGACTACTTCAACCTCTTCACCGGCTCACTCCAAGGAAAACCAGCGTTTGAGGCGTTCAAGTTGTGGGCGAGCGTGCTTTCGCCAAACCAGCGGCTCCTCTACAGGCATTCGATTCCCTTCGGTTCGGCCGGTTCAGCTTCCGTGACGCCACGAGAGGATTGGTCAGACGTGCTGGGAGCGCCGACTCTCTCCTATGCAGGTCCAGCCGATGTCAGCCTATCCATTGGCAATGAGCCGGCAGACATGGCACTGGCCAGCTTCTGGGAGTTGTCCGGGTGCGATGTCGAGACAGTCAAAACGGGGATTGTCGAGGACCAGCTTCTCGTGGATCTCAAGCTCAGAGAGGGAGATGAGATCGGAGCCTACACCTACGTACTCCGCTACGTTGTAGACGAAGCGCGAGATACTAGGCTGAACGTCCACCTCTGTCCGACCAATGGCTGGGTCTACCTGCGCGCGAAGAAGGATGGCGGGTGGGGTCAGGAACTCACATTGGCCGACACCCTCGGGGTATTCCACGATGGGTGCCAGGCTGCGATTCCTGTCTCAGCGTTCGACAAGTTCTTCTCGGGTTCCGACATCGCCGATTCCTGCGTGGACCTCAAGCTCATTCATCCGGAGGCGCAGAACGAGATGTACGTCTATCCAGGATCGGGGTGTCTTGCTTCGGGTGGTGAGGTTGCAGGCATAGATCAGGAACAGCCCACGGCGCAACGGGAAGGCACTCTTCTGAGCTTCAATTCCGAGATGTGCAGCCTACTTGGCGATGCGGTGACGCTGGAAGGAGTCGATTCGGGAGGAGTCTCAAGGATTGCGTACACGCCTCACGTAGACGACGACTGGGGAGGTCTGTTCTCTTCGTTGGCGCAAATCGAGATCCCTCATAGGGATTTCAACGGGACGGGGCAGTTCGAGTTCGATCTTCGAATCAGTCAGCGCGAAGGAGTGCATCTGTTCGTAGTCTTGTTCGAGAGGAATGGAGAAGCATTCACGTATGAGCTCCCTCAACTCCCAGACAACGAACTGTGGCAGGAGTACTCAGTCCGATACGAGCAGTTCAAGTTCGGTGGGTTCGGGTCTCCCAGCGATGGAAATGGGGTGCTCGATCTCGATGGCCTGCAGCAAGTGACCGTGGCCGCTGTAGTTCTGGAGCATGCAGGTCAAACGGTGGAGTTTCAGTTGCGCAACCCTCGTTTCGCAGAGGCAAGGCTGGCAAACAGTGTTCTCACTCCCAGTGAGGGGCATCAGACAATGGACTGGGAGGATGTTCCGTGGAGACTGCAGTTTGAGGAGGGCCGCGCAAGCGTGGTCAGCGCGTGGCGTGATGGCCAGCAGATGGACCTCGGCTCTCTGGAGAACTGGGGCCTCGATGGCTCCGACGTGCGTGGAGTACAGATCAGCTGTGTCGAGGGAGGTTGCCTGGTCCGCGTAGCGCTGTGGGAGCCGCCGATTGACGGCCAGTACACATATCTAATCCACTGCTGGCAGTATCCTGAGTTCCTGCACATCGAGATCGATCCGTCCGCTGGAAGAGCATGGATGGGTACCCGTCTGCAGGGTGACGACATTGACTTGCACGATCGGATAGAGTTCGTTTCTGCGGATGATCGAAGCGTGACAGTGTTCGTCCGTGATGTAGACCTGCCGACGGGAGGCACCACAAGATATGCCTTGCTCGAGTTCGAGGAGGTTGTCCTCCTCTGCGCCTACGATAACGGTCTTGTGCAAGAAGCATTCGAGATTGGCAGCCAGTAGATGACTGCGGCTGTGCGCTAGCGGTCTCCTGCGCCTCGTGCACCGGGTTCGTCTGCTTCTGGGGCTTGGGGGCTGCCTACGCGGAATGCTGCAGAAGCACATCTCTGGGCGCTGACACGCTTCTCATGCATTGCGGCGCCCTAACAAGACACTCATCACCACATCGCGACACACGAACGCGTTCTACATTCGGCGTTTGTCGGCTTGAGTCAGCGCGAGAGCTGCAATCTCACGTTCTGAACGGGCTTATCGGGCCGTAGCTAGGAGGTCGAAACCCGATCCCCCGTGATGGTCCAGCCGACTGTCCTCTTCACCCCTCAGGATTCCGAACAGACCTTCATCGCGGTTTCCTCTGTGCCGCCGAAGTGCCCTCCGCCCTGCTGAGTCACGCCGATAAGCACCTACATTCAGTCCCCCAGGCTCCAAACCGCTGTTCTCATCTTCGTTTCGAAGCCAGTCTTCACCTTCCTGGTGCATCCATGTTACGCTGTACCTCGGGAGGGATTCCGGTGAGGCCGCACATGATTGCTGTGGTGGTTGTGGGCATTCTGGCGATCGCATTCTTCAGTTGGGTTGGCATTGCAGATGGTCCAGACGCCCCGGCAGTGAGGTTCTACCCCGACAAGACAGAGATCAGGCCCGGTGAGACGATCGTGTGGACAATTGAGGTCATCGACGAGTCGATACTCCCTTTCACTGTGCGCCCTGAGTCCAACAATGACATGTACCGTGAACCTACAATCCGAGTTGACACAGCAAGCATTCAGATCGAGTACACCTATGAGACAGCCAACATCTACATGCCGTACATCGAGGCGGACAACTACAGAGGCTATCGGGCAAAGGTCTACTCGGATCATCTTGTCAGTGTCATCCCTGACCTACAGAACCGGCAAGGTGTTGGGCTATCACTCCCGCTGCTGGACAATCCAGTTGGAGATTACATCAAAGGTATGAATGTCTTCACGTTTGACTACACGCTTTTCGACACTGCCGCAGGGGAACGGTTCATTCAGGAAGAACTGGATCGGATTGCTGCCCTAGGTTGCAACATGGTGGTGTTCAACGTGGCTTGGTTCAACGACACTGAGTCTTCAAGCCTGCAGGAGCCTATATACGGCAATGCCTGGCCGGCGTGCTGGGTCGGCACTCTCCCAGTGGACGCTCTCGTGGCCCTTGTTGATTGGTGCCACCTACGTGACATGAGAGTCTGCTTCCGGTATTTCCTCAGACAGAACGGGGACCACGGCAGCACGGCAAGAGCCTACTACTCACCTGCTGACCCGGAGCTGTATATCGAGCAGCAGACAGCGATCAAGGTTGAATACGCGCGTCTTTGTGAGACGCTTGGCGTGGAGTTGTTCTGCCTGGACTCTGAGAACCAGTACTTCACGCGTGCATCAGGTGTGTCCTCGCTCATACAAGAGGTCCGTGCCGTCTATGACGGAGCCATCACCAACGGTGCCTGGGATGCATTGGCCAACTACAGCTGCCCCTATGCATCAGAGCTTGATGTGCTTGCCTGGAGTGACTACTACTTCGCCGCAGACACAACCATGTCAGCGGAACAGCTACGGGATCTCTACCTTTATCACTACGTTTCCGACATCCTTCCTGTTCTCCAGCACTTCGGGAAACCTGGGCTGGTGATAGAAACGGGAGCAGACCTTCGCAACTCGGATACATCAGTGGTAGAGCAATTCTATACGGCGTATCTTGATGCATTCGCTCGGCTCCAGCAGTCGTCAGCTCCCCTCATGGGCAATGTGTGGTGGGTGTGGAATCTCTCGGATCCCCCGGTCGAACCTGGTGTCATGCGCGGACATTCAGCAGAGGGAATCTTATCGCACTACTTCCATGATGTAATCTCAGATGAGTACACATTGCTGTGGCCAAGTGTGGTTATGCACGCGCCATCCCGCGATTTCGTTGTGGAGGATTTTGAGTCAGGAGCCCCGTCTCTTCAGTTATGGAACAAGGACTCCACAATCGAAACCACGATTGTCAACGACAGCTCACAGGGGCGCTACGGCTTGCGCATCGATCTTACACCCTCGGGCACCGCGGACTTCCGATACGGATTCACATGGGGCGAGTTCGCCCAGCCTGTCGACCTGGGCGGTTACCAGTCGTTCAACTTCCAGGTCAAGGCTGCAATTCCGAATTGGGGGATCGAGGTGAACCTTGTTGACAGCGATGGAGATCGTTTCAACATCAGCGTGGATACTCAAACACTTCTTGAAGAAGGAAGGTCGGAGACGGCAATCTGGCAGTCAGTGTCAATCCCGGTATCGCTGTTCACGAAACCCACATGGGCGTCAGAAGGCAACGGCACTCTCGATCTCCGGCGAATCAAACGATGGGGATTGGGCTTCTTCTACGGAGAGCAGGGGGCACAGACCTTCTGGATCGACGATATCTACATGAGCCGAGAGGGGTCTCTTGAGGAGCTGCTCCGGGTCACTCAAGACGATGGGGCGACGACTGGTAGCGTCGATGCTCGTCCAGATAGCGATGGAGACGGAGTCCCAGACGACGAGGACTACTGCCCGAATTGGCCGGGAGATCCGGACATGAACGGCTGCTAGCGAGATGGGAGACACCCGTCACCACATCGCGATGCACGAACGCGTTCTACATTCGGTGCTTATCGGCGTGACTCAGCAGGGCGGAGGGCACTTCGGCGGCACAGAGGAAACCGCGATGAAGGTCTGTTCGGAATCCTGAGGGGTGAAGAGGACAGTCGGCTGGACCATCACGGGGGATCGGGTTTCGACCTCCTAGCTACGGCCCGATAAGCCCGTTCAGAACGTGAGATTGCAGCTCTCGCGCTGACTCAAGCCGACAAACGCCTACATTCAGTCCCCCAGGCTCCAAACCCCCAGTCTCCCACTCCTCTTCACACGCATGCTAGAATGGAGCATGAGGACTGCACGACTAGCTCTGTGGTGTATGGGCATTGCTCTTCTCGGCGTTCAGGCAGGATTCTCACAGGAGATGTCAATTGCTGCAACGGTTGATACATCTGCGTTTCCTATTCTCGTTCACTCCCAGATAGCACGTGGTACTGCCCCATACACAGCGGAGATCTCCGTGCAAACCCCGCTGCTCGGTACGATTCGCAAGCAAGTCGAGACTTGGTCCTCGGAGTTCGTCGTTGCACTCCCCACAAACCTGAACCAGACCGTCTCTATCCAGGTCCGAAGCGCAGACGGCGTAGTTGCCGTCGCGGAACTCGAGGTCTCAATACCAATCCTCCAATTCGAGGGGTTCCTGCTCGATGAGGACCGTTACCAGGACGCGCATCTCATCTCTGATGCCCTTGGTGAAGAAGTGGCCAAGCGAGCGGATTCGGTACGCGCGGAAGACCACTTCCTGCTACCAGCTCCATTTGCATTCAATAGTGGCAAGAAGCCTATAGCTGTCGATTGGCCCGCCCGCTATCTTGTTGAGTATGAGGGGGGCGCATCGCTCATCGTGACGGTCAAAGCCAGTGCAGAGACTCGCCTCCCAATCCGAGGCATATGCGATGACTATGCAGGGCGCGCTCTCGGATACACGCACCTAGAGGAGCAGTTTCGGCGCATGTCCGGAACTGGTGTAAACGCTATCCAGTTCATCAAGCTCATGACGATGGACTCCGAGACCGACACAAGAATCCATGACCCCAACCCCATACCGAACCGCGACGAGGCGCTTGGGGCCGGGATGCGTGCTGCGAAGGCCGCAGGGTTCCACGTCATGCTGCGGCTGGTCCTCTTCCTTGACGCCCCGTGGCCGCGCGCCGACAACCTACAGGATCGGTTGGAACCTGATGACTGGGAGGCGTGGTTCGAGGCATACAGAATCGTGGTGCTTCGATATGCTGAGCTCTGCGAGGAGGTTCAAGCCGACATCTACGCGTTCTCGGACACACTTCAAACGACCTACCAGTTTGAGGAGAAGTACAGGGAGCTGATCGAGCAGATTCGCGCAGTCTACTCGGGGAAGCTCACGGTGCTGACAGGGCCGTATGATGACCGATTGGGCGCCATTGGCTTTTGGGATGCCTTGGACTATATCGGCATCGACGGGTCGCTTCACACCGGGGGCTATGCCTCATTCGAGGAGGCGAACGAGCTCTCGCTCGACGACATCTACCACATTTTCGTGGAGGAGTTCGAGCGCAACGTACTCCCTACTGTTGAGGCTGTTGGGAAACCGCTCTTATGGGGCGAGATCTACTACAGGTCGGTGGAGCGGAGCACGTATGGTGCGTCCGGCATCCCCGTATCCGATTTCATCGCCGCACACGATGATGACGATGCGATCGGTTACGAGCCCGAGATGGACTTCGAGCAGCAAGCGTTGGGCTACAGCGCGATGCTGCGTTTGATGCAGGCTTACTCCGGGACTATCTTAGGCTCATTCGCTTTGCAGTGGACCCTCGAAGATCCTCTGATCCAGTGGTGTTGCTCGGGCGGTAGCCACCAGATCCCTTTCACTGCTGCACAAGACGTTTTCAGGCTCTGGTGGACAGACGAGCCTGGTGCTCACTCCGAGGCACTGGAGTTGGGAGCCATGTTCGATGGAATCGAGTACGCAGAGTTCTCGAAAACAGCCTATCGAGGCTTCTGGGATCTTGATTCATTTGGCAGGAGCTCGGCCACGTTCGAGGAGATGATACAGGGTGCAAGCAATGGAGCCATGGATGTGGTCACGTTCGAGTTCTCGAATCCTGCATACGACTTCCTCCGTCTGCGCTACACAATGAATCCGAATCAGAGTGACTACGCCGATTGGGATGGCGTTGTTGTCGCTATCGCAGCCGCAGACATGAGTTCTGTGAAGATCGAGATTGCGTTTTCGGAGTGGATGCCTGCGTATTCGGCACCACAAGCAGTCGGACCCATCCCCCGGATACTCCGCCTGCCATTCGCTGCCTTTGACGTCAAGCCTGACGAGGATGCGCCGACTACAGTCACTGCTGTCGATCAATCAAACATCAACGGCATGGCGATCTGGCCCACATCAAGAGGTGGGAAGCTCACGGTCTACGCTGTCGGCGTGTATCGAGAAGAGTGAGACCCAGCCCTCGTCACATCGACCTTCCTTCGAAGTGTCGGTCTGAACGTAGTCCAGAAGGCCGCCAATCCTGCCCCTTCGATGTCGAAGCGTCCGAGATAGGAGAAAAGAGAGAGCCCAATGAGACATCCGCTGCAAGGTCGCGCTCGCATGGGACATCGCTCACCACGCTGCTCGGGATGTCCCAGTTGGCGGTAGAGTTGTCCATTCCATCTTCGGTCCTGACCCGATCCTTTCCCCGCCAACTCAATCAGCGCCTCCACAGCCAGGCAATGTGTCCGGCTCATCAGCATTGCAGGCACATCCCTTGATACGTTGATCAACATATCATCGTTTTGGTAGGGATCGTGGAGGCAGGAATCGACCCCCGAAGATCACTGGGAAGAGTACTTCAACACGTGCTTTTCGGTCCTCTCTTAACGAGATCTACCAAGCAGCGCCCAGTACTTGAGTTCTACAATCAGTCCCCCAGGCTCCAATGACCGAAGGAAACAGCGTTCCCTAGAGGTTTTCGCATCATCTCAGATCCAGTGCTCGCCTTTGAAGCTGCGATTCGCCAGACTTCAGACTTCTCAGCGCGTGGATCTCTTCTCGTCCCCGTTCTCCTGCCGATGTCGACTAGATGAGAGCCGCTCGAGGAGCGACTTGGCAATCAGCGAGGCATTCCTCTTGCCAAGCCGGAGTAGCACCTCCTCACCTCGGATACGGTTTGTCTCGGCCACTGCACGGAGCTCCCAGGATGCAACTCTCCTTCTTGTCATTGGCATGGGACCTGGTGGATCCAGCTCCACTCTTGCCGCGACATCCTCGCCGCCACCAAGTCTGCGGCAGAAGTCTGCCAGACGCTCAAGCTTCTCGTAGAAGAGCAACACATCTGCGACAACTCCGCTCGGCAAGTGATCAAGCGGTAGTAGAGCCTTATATCGCGTGTAGTAGAAGTCCACTCGGTGCTGTGGAGTCGCGTAATCAAGAACCCCCTGCTCATTCCGAAACGAGTTCTCGTCGATCTGGCGAAGAAGCGCTTCAAGGAGCCTGACGTTGAGCTGTATCTCGTCAGCGAGTGACACAATCTCGCGATTGCGCCGTCGGAAGAACATGAACATGGAAAGGAGAAGGCTTGGGATCCCCAGACCGAGAAGGATCGAACCCCATAATGGAAGCATCTTGAGACATCATAACATCTGCGTCGCCTCGCGGTTCGACAGCGCCCGATGTGAGATCGTCCATCCTGGACAGCTCGGCAAGCAGTCCATCGCGTACCTCAGCGCGAGCAACGACCGTGCGCCATACTCAGTATCTTAGGCCCCAAACTGCTTTCTCCGCCTGCCTTCACGAAGCCCACTTCATCAAGGCAGTGCGCTTCGCTGGTCGTCGGCTCGCGGATTGCGCTGTCCGCTATTCCAGGATATCGTGCGGGAGACCATGCCAGATCAAGACTCCCAGAGTGAGATCCATATGACATTGATCCGCGGAGGCGAACCGACGGATGTTGAAACGATCTCCACGACACACCCTCACCCTGTCACGGTGAAGCCTTCCGGAATCAGGGATATGGCCCGAATCCAGTACTCTC
>Ga0272441_10012192_pt1 | contig 12606 bp, 10 predicted proteins | sample SSMProp6N_FD_193582 | JGI IMG/M metagenome (GOLD analysis project Ga0272441, IMG submission 193582) | Marine sediment archaeal communities from Little Sippewissett salt marsh, Falmouth, MA, United States - SSM-Prop-6N | ecosystem: Environmental > Aquatic > Marine > Wetlands > Sediment ...
AACGAAATCGTTGGGCTGACCGTCACGAAGTAACGGTGACGAAAAGAACAGACAGCACCCTTATTGGCATGCCGGTTCACCTCTTTCCACCGATGGGGTGCCGGCATGTACCGGTAAAACGGTGGTTTCTGTCTGACCGGCCACTCGAAGCATCCCCCACCATGGTGTGGGGAACTCCAATCCGTATGAAATATCCTCGAGGGAACAAACATGCAAGTCCTGGTAAATCAAATATTTTTTGAGTGAATGAAAAGTCGCCCGATTCGATGAAGATGGATATGCTGACCAGCACTCCTGCCAGCAAGCCCCTTGACATATGAAATGGTTGGGGTGTCCCCCGGTAAGACCTCGAACACACCCTTTTGAACTGCACAGCGAGCGCATTCCCCGCTGCTTGCGGCGGGGTCAGCGGGCGAATATAAAAAAACAACTTCCTCATTCTGGAGAGATCCTTACAACATCAATGATGGAATGCTCTACAATTCCCCGTGCCGGATGGATCAGCAGGATCAGGGGGATATGATGCCCCCACATGACTCGCTGATATGCTGACTCGCTTTTCTGACAATGGCAGTCGTCTCGTTCCCTCTGCCGACCTGTCGTGTTTCGCCCTGTTCATTACCCGTTGCCCCTTAAATTATTGATAGCGTTCGTGGTGTGTGCCCGTAGCAGTGCAAAAGACATGCTGATGCTCGATGCCGGCGGTCACGATGATAGGTGCAGGAGTACTCTGAAGTTATGGGGCGCAGGGGAGTGAAAAATAATACTTGACACAAGATCCAGAATTCTATATATTATGTTCATAAAATGGTATTTTGATGGAATGTAATCAATTTCTGTCCGGCAATAAATGATTGATTTTTCTCAAATTCAAGGAAGCGGTGATCTAAATGAGGGAAAAGTTTGACATGGCTGGGGGGAGCATCTGCGCATGGCCCGGAAACTGTTTGCAATGGCCATTTCCGGATGGGTGCTAACCAGAGAGACATTCAATGCAAAAGAGGCAGGTGTATGTATGGTAATAGATGGCATGGGCGATTCATTGTTCAGATCCAGCGGGAAGTCCACTGCTTTTGAAGTCCCGAAATCACTTTCACAGAGCATAGAGAGTTATATAGAAAGGCAAATCATCAGCGGGCAACTCCGGTCAGGTCTGCGACTTGTGCCTGAAGATATAGCTATGCAGATGAAGGTGAGCAAGTCGCCCGTTCGGGAAGCCCTCCTGAGGCTGCAAAGGGAGGGGTTGATTACCTATACACCGCGGGTTGGTTTCTTTGTGGCGGATATAGATATCGAAGACATTGAAGAGATTTATCCCATTCGAGCCGCTCTCAATGTCCTCAGGATACGGCTTGCCATGGAGAAGGAATACGAAAAAGGCTTTATCGAAAAGCTTGAGGAGATCGTTTCTGATATGGAGCGGAGGGCAAAAAACAGCGAGATCATTGAATACTTCTACCTCAATCTAAAATTCTATAATTGTCTTTCCGATCAATGCCAGAATCACCGGTTAAAAACCATTATAGATCAACTGGGAAAAGAGGTTTTGCGATTTCAGCGTAAGAGTTTGACAGAGGAAAGTCGTCTTAAGGGTTCACTGCAATGGCATCAAAAACTCCTCCATGCACTTCAAGAGAGGGACATTGAAGAGGCCAGCATGATCTCGGAGAAGATGGTCTACGATGGCCTGAAAGCTCTCAGGGTATTATTAGGTAAGTAGCCGCAGATGATGGGAATGAGGCAGGTTCGAGGGGTTTGTATGTTTCTCATGCCCAGGAAAATACACAGGGAAATGACACCCTTGCGGGTGGTTAAGGTATACAATTAAATAAGCAGTAAGGAGTAATGAAATGGCAATTCACATCATGGACTCAGTAATTTATGGAAATGATTTCGGTTCTCAAAAAGTGAAGAATATTTTTGAAGAGGAATCCATTGTAGAAAGCTGGATTAAGTTTGAGGTTGCCCTTGCTGTGGCACAGGGAGAACTGGGGATAATACCGAAAGAGGCGGCTGATGAGATCAAGGCAAAGGGATCTTTGAAATATATCAAGGTTGAACGGGTTGCGGAGATTTACAGCCAAACCATGCTTTCGAGCGTGTCCTTAATCAGGGCCTTCAAGGAGATCTGTGAGAACGGAGCGGGAGAATACATTCATTTTGGTGCCACAACGCAGGATGTATTTGATTCGACCCTTGCCTTCCGACTGAAAGAGGTCATGGATATTTTTGAGGGAGATCTCTGTACCATTCGCGAGAGCCTTAATGAATTGGCCGATCGATACAGGAATACGATTATGCCAGGGAGGACCCATGGACAGCAGGCCCTGCCGATTACCTTCGGTTTTAAGGCTGCATACTGGTCAGATGCAATTTCGAAGCACATCGAACGGTTTCAGGAAGCGAGAAAAAGGATACTGGTTGGTACTGTGTCGGGTGCCGTCGGTAACTATTCTTCTTTTTACTTGCTGGCAGGTGACGAGGAAAAATGTAGGGAAATGGAGAAACGGGTTCTCGATACTTTCGGGCTTCATGTCCCCGACATAACGATCCAGCCTCATCTGGAAAGACTTGCCGAGTTTATGAATCTCCTGTTGATGTTGACGGTCAGCTTTGGGAAAATAGCCGACGAGATTTTTCTCCTGCAGCGAAATGAATTTGCCGAAATGGAAGAGCCCTTCGATACCGAACATCAGATCAGCTCAAGTACCATGCCTCAGAAGCGAAATCCCAACAGGTGCGAACTCATACGGGCACTTTCCCTGAAGATTCGATCCAATGCAGCTGCCTTTTCGAATATTGCCATGCAGCAGGAGAGGGATCATGCTCCCTTTTACCTTGAAGATTTAGTTATTCCGGAAACATGTGTCCTGATGAGTACAATGCTTGAGGCAGCCAAATTCGTCCTGGGTAAGCTTGTGGTGAAAGAGAATAAAATGGCGGAAAATGTTGAGCTTACCGGTGGATTACTCATGACGGAAGCGGTAATGCTTGCACTGGCAAAAAAGACGGGGCGAAAGGAAACCGGATTTCAGATTGTACACAACGTGGCCATGGAAGCCTTCGAGAAGGGTGTTAATTTCAAGGATCATATGGGGAACTATCCTGAAGTCAACAAGTACTTTACCAAGGAAGAAATCAAATCAGTTCTTGATCCCGCACAGTACCTGGGGTTGAATGACCAGCTGATTGACGGTATTATCAATAAAAAGTCGTAGAGTAACAACTCTCCTCATGGTAGCGGAGATGCATTGTAAGCGGGGTTTTTGATAGCGTTACCGTTCGATCTTGTTTTTTCAAGGGGTGAAAACCACCAAAGAGGCGTTCAGCGTGCTACCGGACATTGTACAGTCCTCTGCTGAAAAGTGTGTTCGTCAAGACAGACTTTATGCAGCTGCCTCTGTGCTGTCCATATTTTTAACCCTTCATCTGCCATTATTTCGTAGATGAACCACATAAGACAAAGGAGGAAAGAATGGTTAGGAAAATAGGTTTTTGGATTCTGGTTGTTTTTCTGGTGATCGGGTTGTCCGTGCCATGCGGGTTGGCAGCCAAAAAAGACAAGGTTTACAATATGAAAATCTCTCTGGATTCGACAGAGAACCATCACCGGAACAAGGGGCTGAAGGTATTCAGGTTATTGATCGAGAAGAATTCCAAGGGTCGCATCAATGTTCAATACTATCACAGTGCCCAGTTGTACAAGGACAGAGATATACCGAAGGCCATGAAACTGGGGACTGTTGAGATGGCGGCTCCCGGTATCTGGATTCTCGAAGGTGTAGATCCCAATATGGCCATTACGGCGCTTCCCATGTTTTACGGTCTGCCGGAACACATTTCCAAAGAACTTATCGACGGTGAAGTCGGCGATCTCCTCACCGAATCTCTGGAAAAGAAAATGAATGTCAAGGTTCTGGGTAAGTGGCTCTATCACGGGTACATGAATGTCTGCACCAAAACAAGACCTATTTTGAAAATTGAGGATTGGAATGGATTGAAGATACGTCATCCCGGCGGTGCCTCCAATGCATTCAAGCTGAAGGGTTTCGGTTCGTCACCCGTTATGATTCCCTGGCCGGATCTGTCAATGGCTATTATTCAGGGTACGGCAGATGGTTTCCTGACGACCTTCAAGAGCTTCGAGAGTGCGAAGCTGTGGGAAACAGGAGCGGTCTATGCGACCAAGGACATGACACAGTACCTCCAGTACATCCCGATGGTATCCAATAAGTTCTGGAAATCGCTTCCAGAAGATCTGCAGAAAATTCTGCTGGATACGTGGGAGGAAATGGTAGATACCGAAAGGGCAATTTCCGATTATGAACAGAAGAAGGGCGAAACGGTCATGAAAAAGCATGGCGTTACGATTTACTATCCCTCTGCTGAACAGCTTGCAAAATGGCGCGAGCACATCATGCCTGTCCAGGATCAGATTATTGAGAAGACCGGTATGGACAAGGCCTTTGTTGCCAAAGTTCAGAAAATTGTAGATGAAGCACTGAAGAAATAGCGGCACGAAAAGGGGTATGGACAGTATTTCTGTCCATACCCCTCAACTCCATGGAGGGGGTCATCGGCTGTGAAAATGAATGAAATATTACGCTTGTGGGATAAAATTGAAATATACATAACGGGGGTGCTTGTCGGTCTGGCTGCGCTATCGGCCTTTTATCAGGTCGTTATGCGCTATGTCTTCAGTAATGCCCCGGAATGGGTAGAAGAATCTGTTTTGTATCTGGTTATATGGGCCGTCTTTATTGTCGCTAGTCGACTTGTGCGATTGAATGAACATGTGGGAGCAGATTTTCTTATTCGTAAAACACCGCTCGGATTTCAGCGTGGCGTCGAGATTGTCAATTGCTTTCTTTCTCTATTATTCTTGATCCTGGTTATCTGGTACGGCTTTTATATTGCCTATATGTCCTTTGACATGGGCGAGACATCGCAGACGCAGCTCAGATTTCCCATGTGGATTTCCTACATTGCCGTTCCTGTTGGTGGTTGCCTGATCTTGCTAAGCTATTTTGTCCGGGTTTACTTGTTAATATTCAGGTTCGATCCAGAACTGGTGCAAAAAAGTCGTGAATAGGGGGGGAAATACCGCATGATTGCCACATTTACTATTATATTTGGGTTGCTCCTTGTAAGTGGCCTTCCGATTGCCTTTGTCCTCGGGATCACGTCTCTGGTGATGCTTGCTTTCTTTTCACCAACACCAATCCTCATGATCCCCGAGATCATGTATAATGCCTTGGCCTCTTTCCCGCTCATGGCCATTCCATTTTTTGTTATTGCAGCAACATTTATGGTTCGGGGAGGGACTTCCAAATACCTTATAAATGCAGCCAACTCTATTTTCGGTCAATTTTCCGGGGGATTGGCCATTGTCTGTGTCATATCGAGTATGATTTTTGCCGCTATATGCGGCTCCAGCGTGGCGACGGCGCTTGCCATGGGTGTCATTGTTATCCCGGCAATGCAGGAGCGTGGTTATTCCCGTTCCTTTTCGTCGGGAATCGTTGCTGCTTCGGGCACCATGGGCATCATGATACCCCCCAGCATTGCATTGATCCTCTTCGGGGTTATGGCCGACGAGTCGATTCCACGGTTGTTTATTGCCGGTATTATTCCCGGTATTCTGCAGGGAGTCCTGTATATTACATGGATTGTCCTCTACTCAAAGAAGAGTGGGTATCATGGTGCGGCAATGCAAAGTGGAAGAGAAATCATGTTTGCCCTTGTAAAGGCCCTACCCGCGTTTTCGCTGCCCATCATTGTGATTGGTGGCATATACAGTGGTATCGTCACGGTGACAGAGGCGGCAGCACTTGCCGCTGTAGCATCAATCGTCATCAGCCTCTTTATTTACAGGGAATGTACCTATCGCGATCTGGTGCCGCTTTTGGCGGAGTCCATGAAATCGACGGGCATGATCATGTTTATTATCTCGACGGCCATGGTTTTTGGTACATGGCTCACTCAGGCCGGTATCCCCGCCCAACTGGTGGATCTGGTTATAAGATATGATTTACCTTGGTGGGGGTTTCTTCTTGTTGTTAACGTCCTTCTGTTGTTGCTGGGCATGTTTCTAGAGGTTGTGTCTATCATGCTGATTACATTGCCTATATTCCTTCCTCTTTTAAGCGCACTTGGCATTGACCCCATACATTTCGCGATTATCATGACTATTAATATGGAGGTGGCCTTGATAACACCGCCGGTAGGATTAAATCTCTATGTCCTGTCGGGTGTCTCTAGTACCCCTTTGTCAGAAATAATCAAGGGTGCTGCTCCATTTGTCATTATTTCCTTAATCGAAGTGTTTATCATTACCTTCTGTCCGTCGGTCAGTTTATTTCTGCCAAACCTCCTTATGCCCTGATGAAAATAATAAACGGCGCATTTGTGAGAATTGGAGTCACATGGAGGCAGTAATGCTGCAATTGAGTCCGAATGGAGTCTATGTTTATGAACACCACAGAAACACTGGCTGAATTTACCGTAGATACGGCCTTTGAAGACCTTCCAGGCGAGGTGATTGAACAGGCAAAAAAGTGTTTTCTTGATTGGCTGGGAGTCGCTCTTGGCGGGTCATCATATCCAATTGCCGATATATTGACAGAGTTTGCTGGGGAAACAGGGGGGGGCGAGCAGGCAACAATAATCGGAAAAGGGATTAAAAGTTCGACGCTGAATGTAGCACTAACAAATGGTGCCCTCTCGCATGTGCTGGATTTTGACGATACTCACCTCGATTCTCTCTGCCATATCAGTTCGCCCATCATTCCTGCAATCCTGGCGCTTGGTGAATATCATCATGTGAGTGGCGCCGATTGCATAACGGCTCTCGTCCTGGGATTTGATATTTCTGCGAGGGTTGGCATGGCGTTAGGACCGGACCACTATAACAAGGGATGGCATGCCACATCGACAATGGGTCACATCGGAGCAACGATTGCATCCGGCAAGTTGCTGGGATTGAATAAGAAACAGATGTGTCGAGCCCTTGGAATCGGAGCCACGCAGGCAGGGGGTCTTCGGGCTGTCTTCGGCACCATGTGCAAGCCATTACATCCGGGGAAAGCTGCCATGGATGGCGTCTTGTCGGCAATACTTGCCGGAAAGGGCTTTGATAGTATCGAAACTATTCTTGAAGTCAAAGACGGCTTCTTACAGGCATTTTCAACGGGGTGTGATCCGACGAATATTACGAAAAATTTGGGAAACAGTTTTGAGATATGCAATAACACATTTAAACCATATGCCTCCTGTCTTCTGACACACCCTTCCATAGATGCAGCCCTGCGTCTGAGAAATGCCCGCGACGTAAAACTGCAGGATATCGAGTATATCAAGGCCCGTGTTTCTCCACTGGCCATGGATGTTACGGGAAAGTCGAATCCCGTGGATACACTGGGGGGAAAATTCAGCCTTTATTACTGTATCGCGGCGGCTCTGGTTGAAGGGAGCGTGGGTGAAGATGTATTTGAAATAAAAAGAATTCAGGATCAGGTAATGTCAGACCTTCAGAGGATTATTATTCTGGAGGCTGATCCGGGGTTCAATAATGTCACGGCTGAAGTGATTATCAAGACGATCAACGGTGCCATCCATACTCAGAAGATTGAGATTCCAAGGGGTGATCCGAGAAATCCCCTTTCTTTTGAGGAGATTGAACAGAAATATCGAAGTCTCGCCGGAATGATATTGGAAGAATGGAAGATACATTCGATGGTGGACCACGTCAAAAACTTTGAGGATATCGATGATGTCGGCACCCTTATGGCGCTGTGCTGTTAAGCGCTGGCAATCGTTGTCAGACGATACTTATGGAAATCGTGCGGACTATCCAGTACGCTCGACTCATGGCTTCGTCGCCGCAATTTCCAGCACAGTCTTCATGCAGGGTCAGTTGACTCTGACTACGCAGGTTTACATATAGATATTGGAGGATCTCATTATGATCATCACTGATGTGGAAGCAATCCCGCTGGTGCTGTTACTGGACAAGCCCTTTGAAGCCGGGACCTATCGTGTCAAGAACAGAAATACGATTGTTGTAAGGATTACCGCCGATGATGCCGTACAGGGGGAGGTCTATGGCGGAGATGAAGATATGTGTCAGGGTGAAGTCGTCGGACTGATAAACAGCGATTTCAAAGAACTGCTGGTGGGGAAGGTCATTGACAGTCCCGGGGATATCCGGACCATCTACAGGGACCTGATGAATTATCCCATCGATCTCGGCTATCGTGCCCTCGTCGATCTTGACATGGGGCGTCACGGGATCCAGCAGCAGGCCCTGTCGCTGGTCGATATGGCCCTCTGGGACGCCTTCGGCAAGGTGCAGGGGAAGGCCGTGCACCAGCTGCTTGGAGGGGCACGTCGGGACAGCATCCCCGTTATCGCCATCGGCGGCTACTATCATGATAATGAGCCTCAGGGTACCTTTGATGAAGTGCTCTGGCTGAAAGGTCAGGGGGTGAGCGGCATCAAGATGAAGGTGGGCAGGGTCGCCTTTGAACGGGACGTCGAGCGGATTCAGGCGGCCTTCGAGGCGGGCGGAAAGGATTTCAGTGTTGCAGTCGATGTCAACCAGGGGTGGACGGTGGAGCAGGTAAAACAATTCTGTCGCGACGCGGGAGACCTCGGTCTGGCCTGGCTCGAAGAGCCCGTCAAGTGGTACGATTGTCTGACGGGTCTCGCTGAGGTGAGAAAAGAATCGAAAATTCCCATCGTCAGTGGTCAGGGTGATATCTCCGAATATAGAAGTTGCGATCTCGTCCGGTATGGCGCCGTTGACCAGTTGAATACGGATGCAACGCTTGTGGGCGGTATTACCGGCTGGATGAATGTGGCGAAATTTGCTGCCACCCGCGATGTTGCAATGGGACATCATGAGGAACCGCAGGTATCCCTGACCCTCATGTCTGTTGTTGAAAAGATCGGACCCGTTGAAATATTCGCCGACGAGAGGAGAGATCCGCTCTGGAAACAGATCCTGAAAAATGCGCCGGTACCGGAAGATGGGAAATTACAGGTACCCCAGGGACCGGGTCTGGGCCTGGAACTCAACTGGGATGTCATAGATGAACTGAGAGTGTGAAGAGGTACTGCTTGTTCGTGTTGATCCGGTGATACCGGACTCGTAACAGGTCATTGTTTTTCGCTTGAAGCCCCTTTCATGTATGATTTCAGACGACAGACTCATGAACCACCGCGCCATTGACATGGTGTTCGAGGAGCGGCTTCATTGGCCAGTATAAACCATTCTGTCAGGAAGGGGAAGTCATTGCGGCCACGTACAGAGAGATTCGAACTGTATGCATGCGTTTCAGAAGGGATAGGGTTATGGAAAGAGCACTAGAGGGAATTCGAGTTCTGGATCTGACAACCTTTATGTCGGGACCTTTTGCGAGTATGGTGCTGGGGGATCTGGGCGCCGAGATAATCAAGATTGAACAGCCCGGGAAGGGCGATGCCAGCCGACAGATCCCGCCCTATTTCCATGAAGGTGAAAGCCTCTATTATATCAGCCTGAATCGAAACAAGAAGAGTGTTACGCTGAACCTGAACACTGAAAAGGGGAAGGACATTCTCTATGAACTGGTACGCAAGGTGGACATCGTCATTGAGAATTACCGTCCGGGGATTACGAAGAAACTGGAGATCGATTATGAGCGCCTCAAAGAAATCAATCCACGAATCATTTACTGTTCGATCACCGGATACGGTCCCGAAGGACCCTACGGCAGACGTCCGGCCTACGACCTGACCATTCAGGCCTTGAGCGGGGCGATGAGCATGACGGGAGCGGAGCGGACGGGCCCCCTGCGTCTCGGTGTTCCCATGGGTGACCTGGCCGGTTCGATGTGGGCCCTGGTGGGAATTCTGGCGGCCCTCCAGCATCAGAAGAAGACAGGCGAGGGACAGTATGTGGACATTTCTCTCCTGGACTCCCTTGCTTCCCTCATTACCTATCCCGCTCTGTACTGTTCCTACGGTGGAGAGATTGCCGGACCGCTGGGTTCAGGGCACCAGGCGATTGTGCCATTTCAGGCATTCAAGACAAAGGATTACTATCTTGCTATTGTCTGTGCCAATGAGAAATTCTGGGGTTTACTCTGTCAGGCTCTGGAAACGCCTGAATTGGTGTCTGATGCGCGTTTTGCCACGATGGGAGACCGTCTCAAGCACAAAGAAGCATTGACTGCGATCCTGAACGATGCCTTCTCTCAGAAGACCAATGAGGAGTGGGAGACAATATTGAGTGAAGCGGGGGTTCCCTTCGCACCGATCAATACGATAGACAAGGTCTTTACCGATCTTGCCATCACTCACCGGGAGATGGTTATCTCCGTGGATCACTGTGGTGAAGAGCTGCGATTCTTCGGCAATCCGGTGAAGATGTCGGAAACGCCCATTACAGATTATGAGACGCCACCTCGTCTGGGTGCCGATAACGAAGAAATTCTCGGTCAATATCTCGGGCTTTCATCCGATGATCTGGCCGCACTCAAAAATGAAGGTAGCCTATAGAAGGGAGGTCGTTTTAATGGATAACGCGCCACAGGGAAAACAGGTAATCCCGGTCATTCGAGGGGCATTCGAGATGGAAGGAGAGGAGCCCCATCTCATCGGTACCAGGTGCTCGAAATGCGGGAAGGCCTTTTTCCCGCCACGGAGTGTCTGTTCTTACTGCCTTACCGATGAAGGCATCGAGCCGGCCAGACTGGGCAACAGGGGAAAACTATATGCGTATACTGTTATCAATGTTGCGAGCCGGGAATTTAATCCCCCCTATCCCTTCGGATTTGTCATCATCGAACCCGAGATGATTCGGATCCCGACGCTCCTTACCGAAATGCCCGACCAGGAGATTCTCGAAGCGGGAACGGAGATGGAGATGGTGGTTACAAAGCTGCGGGACGATAAAGAAGGAAACGAGATAGTAACCTATAAGTTCCGGCCGGTGGCTAACGATTAAGATTCTGTGAGGAGAACCTGGATATGAGAGAAGTAGCGGTTATCGGGGTGGGGATGACAAACTTCGGGAGATTCCTGGATACCCCGCTTAAGGAGCTGGGAAGGATGGCAACCTGGGACGCCCTGAAAGATGCCGGGATGAGTCCGAAGGACATCGAGATTGCCTATGTAGGGAATGCCTGTGCCAGTATTATTACGGGCCAGACCATGGTCCTGGGACAGATTATCCTGAAAGAGGTCGGGATTCGCCACATTCCCATAACAAATGTGGAAAATGCCTGCGCCAGTGGTTCATCGGCCTTTCGAGAGGCCTGGATGGCCGTCGCATCCGGTCTCTATGATATAGCCCTGGCGGTAGGTGCGGAAAAGCTCTATGCGGGAGACACGAGTCTTTCGACAAAGGCCCTCGCCGGTGCGACGGAAGTGGAATATGAGGCAAACCTGGGTTTGACCATGCCCGGTCACTGGGCACTCCGTGCGAAGCGATTCATGGAAAAATATGGGACGACGCGTGAGCAACTGGCGAAGGTGTCGGTCAAAAATCACAAAAATGGCTGTCTGAACCCGCGGGCCCAGTATCGAAAGGAATGCACCGTCGAAGAAGTGCTCAATTCACGGATGATCGCCGATCCCCTGACAATTCTATCCTGCAATCCACTGGGTGACGGTGCTGCGGCCGCAGTCCTCGTTTCGAAAGAGGTTGCGGCGCGCTATACAAAGAAGCCGGTATGGGTGGCAGCATCGGCCCTGTCCAGCGGCTCATTTGATTTAAACCGCGAGGTTGCCCGGAATCAACTGGAAGAGATTGCCGGGAAGCAGGCCTTTGACATGGCGGGTATCGGGCCGGAAGACCTCGATCTGGCAGAGGTTCATGACTGTTTTACTATTGCAGAGTTTATGCGGGTGGAAGGTCTGGGATTGGTTCCCGAAGGTGAATATGGGAAGTGGATGGATGAAGACTGGGCAGAAATCGGTGGCAAATTGACCATCAATGCAAGTGGTGGTCTGCTGGCCAAAGGGCATCCCGTGGGAGCAACCGGAGTGGCACAGGTTGCGGAAGTTGTCTGGCACCTGCGAGGAGAGGCAGGAGAACGACAGGTCCCGGGGGCCAGGGCCGGTTTGGTTCATTGTTCTGGCGGTGGAGTAGCAAGTGATACACCGGCGTGCTGTGTGCACATCCTGAAAACATAGGGCTCTGCGGCGGATTGACCGTCTGGCTGTAGTATACAGATGGATACCCCGGTGTGGACGAAGATTGTGTGACCACATCCAGACGGTCTGGGTGGAGGTGGCAGGGTTAATCCCTGAGGGCTGTGATGTCATCCCTGTCATAGGTTGTAATGGAGGGCAGGTTTGAAGGCTCACGGTCCATAGTGGTGTTTGTTATAATCAATATCGTAGAGAAAGGAGAGTGCTGGTTTCCTGATGGTTGTGCTGTCTCTATTGTAAGTCTGGAAAACCGGTGAAGATGCTATGGGATCAACAAGAAAATTGGCCGAGTTTGTTCACGACACGGGATATGATGATATCCCCGGCGAAGTTCTGACAAAGGGGAAGGAGTGCTTTCTCGACTGGCAGGGCGTTGCCCTTGCCGGGACGACAGACCCGATAACAGAG
>Ga0272441_10012193_pt1 | contig 12606 bp, 11 predicted proteins | sample SSMProp6N_FD_193582 | JGI IMG/M metagenome (GOLD analysis project Ga0272441, IMG submission 193582) | Marine sediment archaeal communities from Little Sippewissett salt marsh, Falmouth, MA, United States - SSM-Prop-6N | ecosystem: Environmental > Aquatic > Marine > Wetlands > Sediment ...
CAGCACGCAACTGGGCCCGAGGAACACGTCGTCCTCGACCACCGTGCCGGTGTAGATCGCCACGTTGTTCTGGACCTTCACGTTGCTGCCGATCTCCACGCCGTCGGCGACCAGGACGTTCTGCCCGAAGATGCAGCGCTGCCCGATCTTGGCGCCGGACATGATGTGGCTGAAGTGCCAGATCTTGGTCCCCTCGCCGATCTCGGCGCCGTCGTCGACGTAGGCGCTTTCGTGGGCGAAGTAGGGCTTGGTTTCGGACACAGCCATGCTCCTTTCGTGGAGTCTGCGACCCGGCCGGGAGTTGGCGGCGGTCTCAGGCCAGGCGGACCGGCTCGCCTCCGTTGGCCAGCGACACGCCCCCGGCCTCGAGGACCTTCACCACGCGCAGGCCGTCGGCGCCGTTCGACCGCGGGGCGGCATCCTTGGCAATACAGTCCACGAAGTGCTGGCACTCGGCCCGGAGGGGCTCGCCGGCGGCGACCTTGGGGATCAGGATGTCCCCGGTCCGCAGCGTGATGGCCTCGACGTAACTGTCCACGCTCTTGACCTCCGCGCCCTTGTCGTACACGCGGATCTTCTCGGCCGCCTCCATGTCGTCGAAGACCGCCATCTTCAGAGAGCCCACCAGAGTCACCTTGCGGATCTTGTGCGGGTCCAGCCACGACACGTGGATGTGCGCCATCCGCCCGTCGGCGAACTTCAGGTTCGCGAAGACCACGTCCTCGACGCCGTGCTGGAGGTACGCGTGCCCGCAGGCCGACACGCTCACCGGCTCGGCGCCGAAGAGGTAACACGCCACCGACACGTCGTGAGGCGCCAGCGACCACCAGGCGTTCTCGGCCTTGCGGACGATCCCGAGGTTCACCCGCTGGAAATACAGGTACAGCGACTCGCCGACGGCGCGGGAGTCGATCATCTCTTTCATGTAGTTCACGGCCGGGTGGTACTCCAGAAGGTGCCCGACCATCAACTTCACGCCGCGCTGGCCCGCCAGGTTCACCAGGTCCTGCGCGTCCGCCGACGAGAGGGTCAGAGGCTTCTCGACGTAAGTGTGCTTGCCGGCGTCCAGGGCGGCGCGGGCGATCTTGTGGTGCAGCGGCGCGTCCACCGCCACCACCACCGCGTCGACGTCCGCGTCGGCGAATACCTCGGACATGTCGTCGGTCGCCTTGGCCTGGGGATACAGCGACGCCATGGTCTTGCGGACCTTGGCGTCGAGGTCGCAGACGTAGCGGAGTTCCGCTTCGCCCAGCGCCGCGAAGTTGCGCACGAGGTTCTTGCCCCAGTTGCCGGCGCCGATTACGGCCACGCGAATCATCCCGCACTCCTTGCCGGCGCTCCGGGCCGCGTGCGGCGCCCGAGGCCGGCTGAAAAACACACTGGGCAGACAATCGCGACGATTATACGCGCGGCCGCCGATGCCGCCAGCGGTAATTTCCCGCCCGGTGCTGAGCCGATGCGTCCGGCGGGCCGATAGTGTACTATGCCCGCCCGCGCCCGGACGCGCGGCGCCGGCGGGCCGGATACCCGCATGAGTTCGGACTGAGGTGATCATGGCACGGCAACTGCTCAAGAAAATCGAGGTCGGGGACGCGCTGATCGGGGTGATCGGGCTGGGCTACGTCGGGCTGCCCCTGGTCCGCGAGTTCACGCGCGCCGGCATGCGGGTGTTGGGGTTCGACGTCGACCTCCGCAAGGTCAAGGCCCTGATGGCGGGGCGGAGTTACATCGAGCACATCCCCTCGGCCTCGGTCAAGGCGATGCTAAAGTCCGAGCGTTTCGCCGCGACGACCGACTTCGACCGCCTTTCTGAGCCGGACTGCATCCTGATCTGCGTGCCGACGCCGCTGACGAAAATGCGCGAGCCGGACATGACCTACGTCGAAGCCACCGCCCGCACCATCGCCGGGCGCCTGCGGGCCGGGCAGTTGATCGTCCTGGAGTCCACGACGTATCCCGGCACGACGCGGGAGGTCCTGCTGCCGATCCTCGAAACCTCCGGGCTCAAGGCCGGGAGGGACTTCTACTTGGCGTTCTCCCCCGAGCGGGAGGACCCCGGGCGGGAAGATTACTCCACGCGGACGATTCCCAAGGTCGTCGGCGGCTACGACGCGGCGTCGCTGGCCGCGGCCGTGGCGTGCTACGAGGTCGCCATCGACACCGTCGTGCCGGTGTCCAGTTGCGAGGCCGCCGAGGCCGCCAAAATCCTCGAAAACACCTACCGCTGCGTCAACATCGCCCTGGTCAACGAACTGAAGGTCCTGTTCGACCGGATGGGGATCGACGTCTGGGAAGTCATCCGCGCCGCGGCGACCAAGCCGTTCGGCTTCCACCCGTTCTGGCCCGGGCCCGGGCTGGGCGGGCACTGCATCCCCATCGACCCGTTCTACCTGTCGTGGAAGGCCCGCCAGTACGGGCAGACCACGCGGTTCATCGAACTGGCCGGAGAGGTCAACGTCTCCATGCCCGAGTGGGTCGTCCAGAAAGTCGCCGAGGCCCTCAACCAGCGCGCCAAGCCCCTGAAGGGCTCGAAGGTCCTGGTCCTCGGCCTGGCGTACAAGAAAGACGTGGACGACATGCGGGAGAGCCCCTCGCTGGAACTGATCGAACTGCTCCAGGCGCGCGGGGCGAAGGTCGCCTACAACGACCCGCACATCCCCAAGGCCCCCGCCACGCGCGTGCACGACCTGAAGATGTCCTCCGTGCCGCTGACGGCGGCGAACCTGGCCCGGCAGGACCTGGTGCTGATCAGCACGGACCACTCAGGGTACGACTACCAGTTCATCGTGGACCACGCTCCGCTGGTGGTGGACACGCGCAACGCCACCGTCGCCGTCCGCCGGGGACGCAAGAAGATTGTCCGGGCCTGAGCGCAGGAGTCCCGGGTGATCGACGACGCCGTCGGCGACCACGGCGCGCCGGGATTGACGCGGCGCCCCCGGCGCGGTAATGGGGACAGCGTCATGGACCCGCTGACGGATAGCCGACTTCGCGAACTGACCGACGCGGTCGTGGCGGCCGCTCACCCTCGCCAGGTCATTCTATTCGGCTCGCGCGCTCGTGGCGGCGAGGGAATCGAATCGGACGTTGACTTGCTCGTCATCGAGGACGAGCCTTTCTCGCCATCCCGGAGTCGGCGCCGGGAGGCCGGTCGCCTCCGCCGTGCGCTGCCTCGCCTGGGCGTCGCCGTGGACATCCTGCTGTTCGCCCGCGCCGAGGCCGAAAAATGGCGCCGCGCCCAAAACCACGTCGTCGCTGAGGCGTTCCGCACCGGGAAAGTCCTATATGAGCGACCGTGAACACGCCCTGGTCTTGCTGGCGTCCGCTCAACGCGACGTCCTGGCCTTGCGCGCCATGAGCGATCCGGGGGCGTTTGCCGACGAGATCTTCGGCTTCCACGCCCAGCAGTCCGTGGAGAAGGCCCTCAAAGCCTGGATTGCCTGGCGGGGTGAGCGCTACCCCAGAAGCCACGACATCATGGCGTTGATCGATGTCCTTGACGGCGTCGGGGAGGACACCGCCGACCTGGAGGGCTTCGTGGATCTTGCGACGTTTGCCGTGCAGTATCGCTACCTGGCTTTGCCGGACGAGGAGGAGCCTCTCGATCGTGAGGACCTGATTCGCCGGATCGGCGCACTGCATGAGCGTGTGGCGTCCGTGGTCGGTACGCCGCCCTGACGGGCCGGCGGGAGAGACCACGGGGGGGATCCAACCTTCGCCACGCCCTTTCAGCGCTTGCAGCCGGCGGACGGCGCGCCATGATAGAGGGCCGACGGTCCCGGCGTTGTCCGGTCCGGGTCGGTATGCGGGAGGCGGAAGATGAGCAACGCGCAACAGGCGTCCGGCGAGGCGGGCGAGCGGACCCGGCGCCCCAGGCGCGGGCCGATCGGCAGGCTGTGGTGGTGTGTCCAGTGGACGGCGAACCTCGTCGTGGCGGCGGTGGCGGTGTGGGTCTTCACGCCGGCCGGCGACGGGGGCGCCCGGAAACTGGTTCACCTGGACCCGCCCGCCCAGGCCGACTACATCGTCGCCCTTGGCGGCAGCCATGACGCCGCCGTCGAGGCCGCCGCCCTGCACGCCGCCGGGGTGGCGCCGATAGTGATCGTCACCTCGACGGGCGAAGGCGCTGCCGCCTTCGTCGGCATCCTGACCGCCTACGGCGTGCCGGCCGACGCGATCCGCACCGACCCGAACGCCGGGCGGACCTGCGATCATCCGCGGACCGTCGCCGCCTTGCCCGGCGTGGACAAGCAGACCGACCGGTTCTGCATCGTCACCAGCGTGCTGCACACCTCCCGCGCCCGGGCGTGCTTCGCCCGGGCCGGGTACAACCACATCATCATGGCGGCGCCTCGGTGGCAGTTCGCCGGCCCATTGGCGCCGCCCGAGGGCGCCTGGGGTCACCGGGTCCAGCGCCTGCCGGCGGCGATTTACGAGACGGCGGCGTGGGCGTATTACCGCCTGCGCGGGTGGCTCTGACCCGCCGCGCCGCCGGCCGGGCCCGGCGTCCGCCGGGGCCGGAGGCAAATACCGTTTGCCAGGATCGGCGCAGACGGCGATAATACATTCAGGAAGCATGGTTTTTCGGGGCCGCGCGGCGGCGGGGGATCGCTCGGCCGGCCGATGGGAGTCGCCAGATGAAACGGTCCAAAGCCTTCACGCTTGTCGAACTCCTGGTGGTCATCGGGATCATCACCCTCCTGGTGACGATGCTCGTCCCGTCGCTGACCCGGGCCCGGTTCCAGGCCCAGGTCGCCACCTGCAAGGCCAACATCAACGGCGCGGTGAAGGGGCTGCTGCTATACGCGCCGGACTACAACGGGCGCTTGCCGACGCGGGGGTTCAACGGGTCGCGGTTCGACGAGATCGGCGCCAACGTCGGCAGCGAGGTCTCCAACGCGTCCAGCAACAGCCGGAGCCTCTACATCGCCATCCGCGAGAACATCCTTCAGCCGAAGATCTTCAACTGCCCCGCCACCGACGATGCCGAGGCATCCACCGGGAACTTCTTCGACTTCGACTGCGACACGGGCAGCAACTACAAGAACAAACTCAGTTACAGTTTCCACCTGCAGTTCAAGAACCGCGGCAACGAGAAGGGCTATCCGCTGGCCATGGCGGACAACAGCCAGATGGCGGTCCTGGCCGACAAGTCGCCGTGCGTGACCTACCCGGGCAGCAACTACCTGTCCGGCACGATCGCCAATACGACCGACAACAGCCCCAACCACGAGCGAGAGGGGCAGAACATCGGGTATCTCGAGGGGCACGTGTCCTGGACCGAAGCGCCCCAGGCGGGGGTCGAAGGGGACAACGTCTATACCGTCTGGTCCGGCGATGACAAGGGCAACGGCGTCATCGCCGCCGGCAGCATGCCGCAGGGCCTGACGGACAGTTTCCTCGTGCCGTAAGGCGTGCGGCCGGGGTGGGCGCTTCGTGACAGTGCGCCGGATTGACGCTGCGGACCCATGCCCCATAGCATGAAGCCATGAATCATCCCGACGCGAACGCTTCTGTCGGTCTACCCGCGCCCCTTCGCCGGGCGTGGGTATCGTACGCGCTGGCGGGTTTGGTGACCGCCGCCATCGTCGGCGTGAACATGGACGCCGAGACCCTGGACGACCACGAGGCCAAGGCGGCGTTGACAGCCAAGGGGATGCTTGGTCAGGCCGGCTGGGTTGTGGTCGGCCCGGCCGGCGAGCCGCTCAAGTCCCCGCCGCCGGACACGCCGATCAACCGCTGGCTGATCCCGGTCAACAACGGCCGCCCGCGTCTGGTCAAGACGCCGCTGCAATACTGGCTGATCGCCGTGGCCGGGGCGGTGCTGGGGGGCGTGACCCCGGTGACGGCGCGGGTGCCCGCGGCGCTGTCGGCGGTGGCGTGCGTGCTGATCACGCTGGCGTTGGGGCGTCGAATGTTCGGCCCGCGGGCGGCGCTGTTTGGGGCGCTGATGCTCGCGACGTCCGTGGGGCTGCAGAAGTGGGGGCGCAGCGCCCGCCCGGAGATGGTTCTGACGCTTCTGATCACCGCCGCCATGGCGTGCGTCTACATGGGTCTGGGCGCCCGCACCGGCCGGGGGCGCGCCGGCTGGATGGCCGGATTCTGGGTGGCGATGGCGCTGGCGAACCTGGCCAAGCAGTTCCTGCCGCTTCTGTTGTTCTTGCCGCTGCTGGCGTACGTGTTCTGGCGCCACCACGACGCCCGGGCCCGGACCGGCGACGTGCCGGGCGAGGTGCCGCGGCGTGCGCTGGGCGTGTGGGCGATCGCCACCGCCGCGGCCGTACTTGTGGCGGTCGCGGCCGTGACCTTCCCGGCCCTGCACGTGTGGCGCCTGGCCGGGCTGGGCGACACCCGCGGCGGGCTGGCGACGATGGGGCTGCTGGTCGGCGCCCCGCTGGCATGGTACATGGCCCGCACGCGGGGCTGGCGGGGCGTCTGGCCGCTCCTGCCGATGGGCGTGGTCGGCGCGGCCGTGATGTTCGCCGCTTTCCTGCCCTGGATGGCGCACCTGCGGCACCTGTTCGCCGGCGCGGCCGAGGTGTTCAGCGAACAGATCGCCGAACGCGCCGCCGGGTCGGGCGAATGGCACATGGCCGCGCCCTGGTACTACCTCCTGCCCCTGGTGGAACTGACGCTGCCGTGGATCGTATTCCTGCCCGGGGCGCTGGCGGCGGCGTGGATGAAACGCTTCGGGCGGCACCGCCGCGCGCTGGTGTACCTGTTCTGCTGGTCGGCGGGTCTGATCGCGATGCTGACGCTGTCGGCCGGTAAGCGCGAGCATTACATCTTGCCGATGCTCCCGGCGATCTGCCTGCTGATGGGCTTCATCGCCGAGGAGGTATTCTTCGTGAACCGGTGGATCCCCCGGCGCGGCGCCCGACGGATCGGGATCGGCTACGCCGTCGTGGGGCTGGCGGCCCCGTTGCTGATGGCGGGCCTGTGGGTGGCGGCGTGCCACGCGGACGCGTGGCTTCCGCGGCTGGCGGACCCCCCGCGATGGGCCCGGCACCTGGAGTCGCCCGAGCCCTGGCGGTATCTGGTGTTGGTGACGGCGCTGGGCGCGCTGCCGCTGGCGGTTGCGATGCGACGCATGGCGCGGTGGCAGTTGGCGGGGGTCGTGCCGGCGATCGCGGTGTCGATGCTGGTCTTCTACATCGGGTTCCACGCCCGCGGGCACTATTGGGACGGCCGGAAGCAGGTCGCCGAGTTCGCCCTCCGCGCCGCCGACGCCGTCGGGCCGGACGCGGCCGTCGGCAGTTGGGGCGACCCGCTGGCCAAGACCGTTTTCTACTTCGGGCGAGACATCCCCAACGTCCATTGGCGTCGCGACCGCTGGATGCGCCAACTGACTCCCAGGACCGGCCTCGCCCGCTGGCGGAAGTGGATGACCGACGCCCGAAACGTTGAGTACATGTTCTGCTACGACGGGGCGGAGCGCCAGGTGCAGCAACTGGAGGCTTTGGGCTTCGAACCCGTCCTGTCGGTGAGCGCGCGCGAGGAATGCCATCTGGTGTTCGTTCTGATGCGTCGGGGGGCACCGGCGGGAACGTCGTCGGTGTCGGCGGGGAAAGCAGCGGCGGCACGCCATGACTGATTCGGACCGGCCCAACACGGCCCCGCGGTTCGCGGTGATCATGCCGGTGCACAACCACGCCGCCTATGTGGCCGAGGCGATCGCGTCGGTGCGGGCGCAGACGGTGGCGGACTGGGAACTGGTGGTGGTGGACGACGGCTCGACGGACGGATCGGACGAGGCCGCCGCCCGCGCCGCCGCCGGCGACGAGAGGATCACCCTCCTCCGCCAAGCCAACGCCGGCCCCTCGGCGGCGCGGAACGCCGCCATCGCCCGAAGCGGCGCCGCCTGGCTGACCTTCCTCGACAGCGACGACGCCTGGTACGACGGCGCCCTGGCCGCCTTTGCCGACGCCATCGCCGCGCGCCCCGACGCGGCGTTTCACTATGGCTTCCGGCACCGGCTCAACGCCGACGGGTCGGTGACCGAACTGCCGGGCGAGTTCCAGGACCGCCCGACCGGGCCGGCGGAACTGTTCGGGCGGATGTTCCTGTCCCACCTGTGCGTCTGCTTCCGCCGCGATCTGATCGACCGCGCCGGCGGCTACGACGAAACGCTGCGGACCTGCGAGGACTACGACCTGTATCTCCGCATGGGGCTGGTGGCGCGTTTCTGGCCCATCGGGCAGGCGACCGGCCTGCGCCGCCGTCACGGGACGAACATCTCGCGCCAGACCGGCCGGAGCCGATTCCTCGAGGCCGAGGTGCTGGGCCGGTTCGCCGACGCCCGCGGCGGGCGCGCCGTCGTCGGCGACGCTATTGTCCGCCCGCGCCTCGCCCGGCTGTACTACGCCGCCGGACGTCAGTACTTCCGCGCCGGCCAGTTCCGGAACGCCCGCGAGGCCCTGGCCGAGTCCGCCCGCTACGGACGGTCCGCCAAGGCGATGGGGCTGAGGTGTCTGGCGTGGCTGCTGCGCCCGGCCGGGCGCGACGCGACCGAACCGCCGCGACTGACCTAGCCGCCCGACCGGGTCGAGGACGTCGTCGCCGCCGCGGCCCGGACGTACACCCGGTAGCGCCCGCTCCAGAAGACGTGCCTGAACCGGTCGTCGTCGGCGAAGCGCCGCTTGAGACGCTCGCGGAAGGGCTCCTCGCCGTCGGCGACGGCGACCACCACGATGCGGCAGGCGTCGCTGGCGACGACGTGGTCGTACACGCGGTCGGCCTCGTCGGCGGTCTCGCACTCGGTCGGCGCCTGCGGGCGGGTCAGGCGCCCGCTGAGAAAGTGCAGGATCGACGCCTTGTCGCCGGGCGTCAGTGCGGCCGTGTTCGGCAGTCGCCCGGCCGCCAGGACGTCGGCGACCGCGAACAGTTCGTCGAACCACCCGTTGCGGATGATCTTGTAGTAGCGGTCCGTCCGGGCCAGGTAGGAATAGTAGAACGCGTTCCGTCCCAGGCGGACGCTGCTGACGGCGATGACGATCGCCGCCAGCGCGGTTGCGGCCACCAGGTACGCGGCCGGGCGCAGCAGCCTGCCGCGCCGGCGGTACGCCCAGCGGACCGTCACGAAAAGCCCCTCGAACGTCCCCCACACGAACAGCGCCTGGACGGGCATGAGGTACCGCGGCGCCACCCCGATGGTGGACGAGACGAAGCCCAGGATCACAAGATACAGGACCGACGCCGTCGGCGCCAGGCGCTTGCCCCGCCGGCAGAGGCTGACGAACCCCACGGCGCACAGGAAGGCCCCGGCGATGCCGATCGGCAGGAGGGCCTCTTTCTGGCTGGTGAGGATTTCGGTGAAGTAGAAGGGCACCTGCCACATCCCGTCGGCGAAGCCCTGGAGTCGGCGGACGATACCGGCCGAGAGGCTCTGCAGGGTCCCGGCGACGTAGGGCGGGCTGTCGGCCGAGACGGCCTGGGCCCAGCGGTAGAAGACAAGCCCCGTCGCCAGGGCGGCCAGGCCGACCGTCGCCGCCGACGCCAGGCGCCGCCCGAGGCGCGGGCTTGTGTCGCGGTCCAGAAGGAGGCCCAGCGCCAGCGGCCCGTACACCAGCAGCCCCGGGGCGCGGAGCGTGATCGACGCCGCCGACAGCACGCCGGCGGCCACCAGCCAGCCGGCGCCGCCGCGGTGGAATCGGACCGCGGCGTACAGGGTCGCCCACGTCAGCGCCACGGCCGGGGCGTCGGTGAGGATCTTGTGCGAGTTGACGTAGAAGGGGTACGAAAACGCCGTCGCCAGCGCCACCGCCAACGCCGTGCGGCGCTCGGCGAGGCGCGCGACGGTCAGGTACGTCAGTCCGATCGCCGCGACGCCGCACAGCGCCACGAACAGGTTCGGCGCCCAGAACACCCGCCCGAACGCCAGGCGCAGGCCGGCGAGGATCCACGGCATGCCGGGGGTGACGATGTTGCAGACCTCGCCGTTGAACCAGTAGCCGCCGCCTTCGGCCAGCGACCAGCCCAGGCCCAGGTACAGGCTGCTGTCGGGCGTGGGCCACCACCGCCCGGTCACGCCGGCGAGGTACACCGCCACGACGGCCGCCGAGGCGAGCAGAAGGTGCCAGCGGCGGGGGGGGAACGTCGCCAGCCAGCCGGTCGCCGGCCCGTCGGGCCGGATGGTTGTCGGCGCGTCGCCGGTCACGCCTGCCCCTTTCGGCTCTGCCGTCGCCTCATTAGTACCAGACCCGCGCCGGCCAACGCAACATCGGCGACCGTCTGCATGAGGCGCAGGGCGACGACGACAACCGCCGCCGTGCCCGCCCCCAGCGTCGGGGTCAGCAGGACCAGCAGGACGCCCTCGCGGACGCCGATGCCGGCGGGGGCGAAGATCGCCACGAACCCGGCGGCGTTGGCTAGGCAGATCGCCCCGATCAGCGTCGAGGCCGCCGAAACGCCCATCGCCGCGATGCCCATCGCCATCACGGCGAAGCCGGCGACGTAGATCACCGCGTATGCCGACACCCCGCCCAGCAGGCCCGCCATCGTCGGAAGGCCGAACCGCGCGGCGATCGGCGGGCGCTTGAAGGCGCGCAACAGGAGGCTCAGCCCGCCGAAGTACACTCGCGGATGCACGGCCACCAGGGCGCCGGCCAGGCAGAGGCCCAGTCCGATCCGCAGGATCCGCAGGGTCCCGGCGTCGAGTGACGCCGCGGGCGCAACCAGCAGGAAGGCGAATCCCAGGACGACCGACGCCAGCAGCCCCAGCCCGGTCAGCAGTCCCACGGCCGCGGCCGCCGGCGCCGCCGAGGCGCCGAACGACCGCGCGATCGCGACGTGCCCGATCGGCGCGAACACCCGCCCCGGCAGGTAATTGCCGAGCATCGGCACGGTGTACAGGCTGACCGCCTGTCCCAGCCGAAGCCTCACGCCCAGGCGGGAATAGATCGCCCGCGTGACCAGTCCCGCGACCAGGATCGACGCCGCCAGCAGCGCCGCGCCGCCGGCCAGCAGCAGCGGGCGGACCCGCACGGCCGTCCAGTCCACCTGACCGAACGCCCGCACCAGGGCGACGCCAACGTACCACGACACGCCGCCGAGCAGGGCAATCTTGATGATCCAGATGGCCACCCGGCGGGCGGGGGTGGTTTTCGGCTGTCGGCTGTCGGCGTTGGGCTGACTCATCGCGGTTGGTCTATCCCGGCGGGGCGCTCACTGCAGGCTGCGGAAGTAGTCGGCCGTCCGCGCGATGCCGTCTTCCAGGTCGACCTTCGCCTCGAAGCCCAGCAGGGCGCGCGCCTTGGCGACCGACGGCACGCGCAACTCCACGTCCGGAAAGTCCCGCTCGGCGAAGACGATTTGCGACGACGCCCCCAGCACGCGCACCACCGTCTGCGCCAGCCCGTACACGGTGATCACCGCCCGGGCGTTGCCGATGTTGAACGACTCCCCGACCGCCTCGGGCCGCTCCATCGCCAGCAGCAGCCCATCGAGGAAGTCGTCCACGTAGCACCACGCGCGGATCTGGTTGCCGTCGTTGTGGATCTCGATGTCCTCGCCGGCCAGCGCCTGGCCGATGAAGACCTTCATGGCCCCCTCGCCGACCTGCCCCGGGCCGTACACGTTGAACGGGCGGACGCTGACGACCGGCAGGCCGAACTCCTGGTGGTAGGCCTTGGCCCAGAACTCCCCGGCGAGTTTGCTGACCGCGTAGGTCCAGCGGGCCTCGCCGACCGGGCCGATGTGGGTGGTCTCGCTCTCATCCGAGCGGAAGGCGGATTGCCCGAAGACCTCGGAGGTGGAAAACTCCACGAACCGCTCCAGCCCGTCCAGCGCGGCCGCGGCCGACAGCGCGTTGGCGCTGCCCAGGACGTTGACGCGCATCGTCTCGGTCGGCTGGCGGGCGACGGTGTCGATGCCGGCGATCGCGGCGCAATGCACGACGATCTGCGCGCCCGCCATCGCCGAGGCCAGGGCCGGGCCGTCTAAGACGTCCCCGCGGACGATCGAGAGGTTCTTGTGGGCGGCGTAGGGCTTGCCCGTCAGGGCGTCGCGGCGGAAGTCGTCATAGACGGTGATGCGGTTGCGGTCCACCAGGCGTCCGACGAGGGTCGAGCCGATGAATCCGGCCCCGCCGGTGATAAAGATGGCCTTGTCCTGGATCATGGTGCGTTTCCTTGGGGCTTCGTCGTCGCACGCCACCCGGCGCCGATAAGGCGGCGGTAGGCCTCGAGGGTCCTGCCGACCACGATATCCGGATGGAATCCCAAATCGACAAGAAACTGCCGGCCCATCTCGGCGCGGCGCGCCCGCCGGGCGGGGTCGGCCAGCAGGGCGTTGATCCCGCGCGCCAGGTCGGCGGGGTCGGCGGGGCGGACGGACTCGACGTAGTCCTTGGCCTTGAACGAACCGGTCGGGTCGCCGGCGTCGGAGACCACGGCCGGGACGCCGACGGTCATCGCCTCGAGGATCGTGGTGCTGTAGCAATTGCAGACGGGGCTGTTGGCGACGAAGACGGCCGAGGCCCGCAGGATCGCGCCGACATCGTGGCGGCTTCCGGTGAACCGGACGCTGCCGGCGACGCCGAGTTCCTCGGCCAGGCGCTCGGCGGGAACCTTGAGCGGCCCGTCGCCGACGAGAAGGAACCGCGCCTTT
>Ga0272441_10012194_pt1 | contig 12606 bp, 10 predicted proteins | sample SSMProp6N_FD_193582 | JGI IMG/M metagenome (GOLD analysis project Ga0272441, IMG submission 193582) | Marine sediment archaeal communities from Little Sippewissett salt marsh, Falmouth, MA, United States - SSM-Prop-6N | ecosystem: Environmental > Aquatic > Marine > Wetlands > Sediment ...
TCGGCCGATTCCTGCAGAGAAGACACCAATGGCGCCGCCTTTTGCCAGCATGTCCGAATACCGGCCTGTAAGCAGTGTGGCGGCCGTAATCAGGGCAATGATGGAAAGCAGCCCCTCAATGAGCATGCTGCCGTATGCGACAGGGCGGGCGTCCGTTTCTCTGGCCAGCTGTTTTGATGTGGTCCCCGATGACACGAGGGCGTGAAATCCGGATATGGCGCCGCAGGCCACAGTGACAAAGAGGATGGGGAAAAGCGTCCCCAGTTTGGGAATGTTGAAAGCGGTAAAGGCCGGTGCCTGAATGACCGGATCGGCGGCAAGGATGCCGGTAACACCTGCAACAAGCAGCATGTAGAGCAGAAATGCGTTCAGATAATCCCTTGGCTGAAGAAGTATCCATACTGGCACCACTGCAGCGATAAAGATATAACCAAATAAAATCATTTTCCAGATAAAGGCGGGCAGCATGACGGGCAGCCGGAGTCCCAGAATAATGCAGCCTGTGAGCAGGCCCACACCGATGATGGATGATATCCACAGCGGGGCATGCATCCGGTAAACGGCCAGTCCGAATAACACGGCCAGCAGGATGAAAAGTCCCGATGACGTCGCGGTGGCAGGGGTCTGAATAAACACACTGGTGACAGCATCGATAAAGGCGGCAATTACCAAAACAATGAGAAACCAGGCGAACGTAAGAAATAATTTTTTGCCGCTTTTGCCGATATGCGTCTCGATAACTTCACCGATGCTGCTGCCTCGGTGACGCACCGATGCTACAAGCGCTGAGATGTCATGCGCGCCCCCCATAAAAATACTGCCGAACAGAATCCACAAAGCCACCGGAACCCAGCCGAATACAGCGGCGATGACAGGACCGATAATCGGCGCCGCCCCGGCGATGGAAGCAAAATGATGTCCCAGCAGTACGGGTATACGCGTGGGCACATAATCCCGGCCGTCATTGATTTCAGCGGCCGGTGTTTTGCGTACGGGATCCAGATTGAATTTTGCGGCCAGATACCGGCCATAGAAAAGATAACCGGCAGCAAACAGCCCGATGGCGACGAGTATCAATGCGGAAGCATGCATGGCCTGTTCTCCTGAATTGTTAACTGATCAGGCGGGAAAAATATATTCTATTAAATATTCTTCAAACATGCAAGAAACTTGTCATGTTTCATCACACAGGATGGCAAAGTGGTCCTGTGCGGCCGGTCCTGACAGGTGACATCCACCGCTGCAGGGGACCGCTTTTTGAATGCAGAACAGCGGGGAGGCTGAAAAACGGAACGCACGTGCCGACTGGTTTATGATCCGCAATCAATGGCAGAGCTGGTGATTTGGAGTTCAATCGACCTGATTTGGTGCTTGCTATCTGTTCCAGAAAAGCATAAATTCAATCATAATCAAGGAGCATTTGCGTCACAATCCGGCCTTCCTGTAAATGGGCAGCGATCCACTATGAAAGAAAAAATATATCTTGACATTCTGGCACAGCCTGATGATATCACCTGTGGTCCGACCTGTCTGCATGCCGTTTACCGGTATTACGAAGAGGATATTCCCTTGAATGATGTCATTGAAGAGGTAAAATCACTCGAAGGCGGCGGAACGCTGGCCGTTTTTCTCGGTCTGAGCGCCCTGAAACACGGCTACAAGGCCAGGCTGTACACCTATGATCTGCAGGTATTCGATCCGTCCTGGTTTGTCGATGGACATACTGATTTGTCTGAGCGTCTACAAATGCGGCTTGAATATATGAATCAGAAAAAAATGAAAGTCGTCACTTCCGCCTACATGGATTTCCTGAACAAAGGCGGTGAAATCCATTACGTGGACATGACAACAACCCTGCTCCGGAAATATCTGGTCCGGGGAATCCCCATACTGACCGGCCTGAGCGCCACCCATCTGTACGCCTGTCCGCGCGAGATTGTGAGAAACGGTGAACTGGTATATGATGATATTCAGGGTGATCCCACCGGCCACTTTGTGCTTCTGACGGGCTACACAAAGGAAAATCATGCAGTCTGGATCGCCGATCCGCTCCGGCCCAATCCGGTTTCGGAAACGGCCCAGTATCAGATTGACATCAATCATTTGATATGTTCCATCATGCTGGGTATTCTGACTTATGACGCAAACCTGCTTGTGGTCCTTCCGAAGAAAAGAGCATAATAAAAATGAACAATTTGATTGTTGTCAGCAATCCGGCCAACTGGCCCATATCCATTCCCAATGCCATGCTGGTGTCGGCGAAAGATTATCTGACGGATCTGAACCTGAGCCAGATGCGCAATGTGCGGGTTTATAATCTGTGCCGTTCTTTCCGGTATCAGAGCCTGGGATATTATGTGTCCCTGCTGGCCGCTGCGCGGGGGCATCACCCGCTGCCCAATGTCATGACCATCCAGGACATGAAAAACCAGTCCATGATCCGCTTTGTGTCGGATGAACTCGATGAATTGATTCAGAAAAGCCTGGCGTCCCTGGTCACGGAACGGTTCGTTCTGAGTATTTATTTCGGCCGTAATCTGGCAAAAAAATACGACCGGCTCTCCCGATACCTGTACAACATGTTCCCGTCGCCCTCTCTGCGGGCCTATTTTGTCTATCAGCAGAAATGGCAGCTGCAGAACATCATGCCGGTTCCTGCGAAGGATATCCCTGAAGAGCACTTCGCATTTCTTCATGAAGTGGCGGTGTCCCATTTTTCCGGAAAAAGGGTTTCCACACTGAAACGGTCGACATTCCGCTATGACCTGGCCATACTGGTCGATCCGGCAGAAGAAGAACCTCCCTCCAATGAGCGGGCGATTCAGAAGTTTGTCAAAGCAGCCGAATCCCTGGGCATTTACGCGGAAACAATCACGCGGGAAGATTCCGGGCGGCTGCTGGAATACGACGCCCTTTTTATCCGTGAAACCACCAGTGTACATCATCATACCTACCGATTGGCAAGACGGGCGGAGGCGGAAGGGATGGCTGTGATTGACGATCCGCAGTCCATTCTCAGATGTACCAACAAAGTGTATCTGGCGGAACTGCTGCAAAAAAACCGCATCCGTACACCGCAGACCTGGATCCTGCACCGTGACAACAAAAATCATCTGATGAAAACACTGCCGTATCCGTGCATTCTGAAGCAGCCGGACAGTTCCTTTTCACAGGGCGTGCTGCGCGTGGATCAGGCCGATCAGTTTCAGGAGGAGGCCGGCCGTCTGCTGGAGAAATCGGAGCTTGTGATCGCCCAGGCCTATGTTCCCACACCTTTTGACTGGCGGATCGGTATCCTGGAGGACCAGCCGATTTTTGTCTGCAAATACTACATGGCCGGCCGGCACTGGCAGATTATCCGCCGGGACGCCAAAGGCCGGATTTACGAAGGCAAGTCGGATACTCTGCCGGTATCGGAGGTCCCGCCCGCCATATTATCCGAAGCACTGAAAGCCACGCGGCTCATCGGAAACGGGCTTTACGGTGTGGACGTCAAGGAAATCGACGGTCAGCCATATATTATCGAAGTGAACGACAATCCCAATGTCGATGCGGGTGTGGAAGACAGGATCATGGGGGATGATCTTTACCGTCATGTGATGCAGGTTTTTTTAAACCGGATTGAGAGAGGCAAAAAACCGGTATGAGAAGAAAGAGAAGGCACCTCTTTCACGGGATCGGTGTTGAAATTGAATACATGGCGGTAAATCGTGACTCTCTGGATGTGCTTCCCAGAGTGGACGATCTCATCAAAATGGCCGCGGGAGACTACATTTCCGAATTTGAACGCGGCCGATTGCGATGGTCCAATGAGCTGGTCACCCATGTGATCGAGTTGAAAACCAACGGTCCGGAAACCAGTCTGCCGGAACTCGGGTGTGCGCTTCAAAGTGATATCATATACATCAATGAACTGCTTCGTACCATGGACGGCATGCTACTGCCATCGGGCATGCATCCCTGGATGAATCCGGAAAAAGAAACACGGATTTGGCCTCATGAATACAGTGCTGTTTACGAGGCGTATGACCGGATCTTTTCATGCAGGGGCCACGGATGGTCCAATCTGCAGAGCATTCATCTCAATCTGCCTTTTTGCGGCAACCGGGAATTTGCGGCTCTGCATGCCGCCATTCGTCTGGCACTTCCCGTATTGCCGGCACTGTCGGCCAGTTCACCCGTGATGGAGGGCAGAATCACCGGTCTGGCAGACAGCCGTCTGGAAGCATACCGCGTGAACCAGAAAAAGATACCGAGCCTGGCCGGAGACGTGGTGCCCGAATCCGTTCACAGCAGGGCCCGGTACAGGAAGATGATACTTGCGCCGATGTATCATGACATCCGCCCGTATGACAGGGACCGCATACTGAAACATGAGTGGCTGAATTCCCGGGGGGCCATTGCCCGGTTCGACCGGGGATCCATTGAGATACGGGTTCTGGATACCACGGAATGTGTCCCATCGGATCTGGCGGTCAGCTCCGCGGTGACGGCGCTGTTGAAAATGATGGTATATGAAGAATGGTCCGCAAGAAAGGGACAGCAGGATTTTCCCCAGCCGTTTCTGGTGGATCTTTTTTCGCGCGTGATTCGTGATGGAGAAAAAGCGGTCATTGATCATCCCGCGTATCTGTCTCATTTCGGCTTTCACAAGCAGTCACGCTGCACGGCCGGTGAGTTATGGCGGCACCTGTATGAAGCCGGTATCGGTGACCGGATGCCGGAAGGACTGCGTTATGCCATGGAATGGATTCTGGATAAAGGGACGCTGTCACGCAGAATTTTGAACTGTCTGGGGAAAACGCCCTCCAAAGAGAATTTGATGGGATGCTATCGCAGACTCGCGGATTGCCTGGCCCGGGGGGAGATGTTCGGGTTATGAGACCTGTGATGATTATCAGCTGTGAACACGGCGGTTTCAGGGTACCGCCTCGCTACAGACGGCTTTTTGACGGGCATGAGGCGGTTCTGAAATCCCACCGGGGATATGATGAAGGTGCCGCCGGTCTGGCACGGACAATGGCCCGTCTCTGCAATGCCGAACTGGCTGTTTGCACCATGACCAGACTGCTGGTGGACTGCAACCGGTCGCTTCATTATCGCAAGCTGTTTTCGGAATATACGCGGACATTGCCGGACCGGGACAAACAGTATTTGCTGGATACTGTTTATCAGGCGTACCGGGCGCCGATTGTCCGCATGATCGGGCGGTATACCGGAGAGGGCCGCCGGGTGCTTCACTGCAGTGTGCATTCCTTCACACCCGTGTGGAAAGGCCGGGTCCGGAAAACTGATATCGGCCTGCTGTATGATCCTGTCCGGGATCCTGAAAAGCGTTTTTGCAGGACCTGGAAGGCGCTTATTCTTGCCGCATATCCGCAGTGGTCGGTTCGACGGAATGATCCGTACCGGGGGATCACGGACGGCCTGATGACATATCTTCGAAGGCGGTATACGCCGGAATGCTATACAGGTGTGGAGCTGGAGGTGAACCAGCGGCATGTGTCGGCCGGACAGGAATGGCGGAACCTGAAGCATCTCCTGGCGCGTACATTTATTGAAGGGATAACAGCATGAATCGCCGTTGCAGAAAACTGGATGATGTTTACAGAAAAAATTCCGAATCCGGTGCTTTCATTATTGAAGTCGCGCTGGACCGTTACGAAGACATATTCAATGAGTGGGATCCTGCACCGTTCAAGCGGCGTGATATCGAACCCGATCTCTGGAATTATCTGGAAGGCTGCGGCAGGCAGATACCTGAAAAAACCGGCATCGAACTTCATTTCGATATTCCCGAATCCGCCCGTGACAAACAAAAGGAAGACCGTGTGCGGGAAGGACTGGCAACCTATTTTCAGAATGAGATGGAATCGGCCGGTAACAAGCTCAGAAGACTGTATTTTCGCACACTGCTTCATCTGCTCATTGCCGTGCTGCTGCTTTTTCTGATCAGTTATCTCGGACGCATACCCGATTCGGCGCTGTGGTTTCAGGCCATCCGCGAAGGCATGACCATCGGCGCCTGGGTATTTACCTGGGAGGCCATTTCCACATTCTTTTTCGGCAGTTATAAAACGCGCCGCAATGTCCGGCTGAACCGGCGCTTTTCCATCATGCCGGTTTATTTTGAATATTTGCCGAAGGAAGGGGCATCGGATAACACCGGATAATAGGGGCCCGTTGCGCAGGATATCCTTCGCACAGGATACTGCCGGCAGAGGAACAATCATGGAGGTGTTTTCAGTGACTCACAGACTGGTTTTGCTGTACATGATGCTTTTTTCCGTTTTATCATCCGCTCAGGATCATGTCCGTACCTGGGCACTTGATGAAATACGCATCCGGGATCCCTTTGTTCTGGCGGATCCGGTGTCCCAGACATATTACATGTATGCACAGATGGGAAACCGGCTGAACCGGCAGCACAACAAGCAGGGCGTGGAAGCCTATACGAGTACGGATTTGAGAACGTGGTCGGGTCCCTATTCCGTGTTCGAAATTCCGCCCGGATTCTGGGCCACCGGACCGGTCTGGTCGCCTGAAGTTCATCTTTATAACGATCGGTATTATCTTGTTGTGACGTTTACCGGTGCTGATACACTGCCGGCGTCGCCGGGACGTCCGCTGAATCAGCAGCGCGGTGTCCAGATTCTCGCTGCGGATTCCCCCCTGGGCCCCTTTATACCTTTTCACAACCGGGCCCATACACCGGCCGGATGCATGGCCGTGGACGGCACTTTATGGGTGGAGGACGGGAATCCGTGGCTGCTGTACTGCCATGAATGGATTCAGGCGGTTGACGGTACGGTGGAACTGGTACAATTAAAGAGAGATCTGTCCGATGTGTACGGTGAGAGTTCCGCACTTTTCAATGCGAGTGATGCAGCATGGGTGAAGAATATTCGGGAAGCGGGGGGTGAATACCGCGGAAAGGCCTGGGATGGCTATGTTGCAGATGGCCCGTTTGTCTACAGAACGAAAGCGGGGCATCTTCTCATGATCTGGTCCAGTTTCAGTGAACAGCAATATGCGGTGGGGCTTGCGATTTCCCAGTCCGGCAAAATATACGGGCCCTGGAAACAGTATGACGAACCGTTGTTTGCGGATAACAGCGGAAGCGGAATGATTTTGCGAGCCTTGAACGGGACGCTCATGCTGGTTGTGCATCAGCCCAACCGGGGACCGGAAGAACGGGCCAAATTCTATCTGCTTGAAGATGAGGGGAATTCAGTCAGGGTGGCGGATGACAAGCCGCTGATTGAATAAAAACCGGGAAGTTCGTCGTGGTTGCGTTCCGGATATATTTTTGAACAGGTTATGTACACGAAACCGCCTTTTGTTTCGTCTAAACCAGAAAGAAAGCATAACAGGTCTTTCCGGACCGTGGTGAGTCATGCAGCGGTTTCTGTTCGCATGATGTGATGTATGCCAACTTTCAGGAGGGTGAAAATGCGAATAAAATATGACCGGATCAGTATTCTGATGCTGCTGTTCCTGTGTCCCTGTCTTTTGGCGGCACAGTCGAAGTCGGTTTTCCAGATCACCTATCAGGGAAAAGCCTACCCGCTTTATCCCGGAGCCATGGACGTCCGTCCGGATATACCATCTCCCTATACCACGAGCAGCGGCATTGAAGTGGTGACCGCGTTTACAGAAGATGAGCAGTATGTCCTGATACCAGTTACAGTGGAAAACGGAGATCCGTGGGAGCCGGCCAGGGGATTGTGGGGCAAAGGCAATCAGCTTGCGGTCAATGCCCGGGACTTTCCCACCCTGGCCCGAACCGGTCTCCATTCCGATGAGGAACTCGATACCCTGACAACCATTACCGGACGTCCCCTTGATGAGATAGACAGGCAGGGCAGACCGGGGGGATTGTCGTCGGCTGGTTTTATGGCCTATGAGGAGGACCTGCGTTCTGTGCTCCGCGGAGATAACGAGCTGGTCGGACGCATGGGACTGACCCACAACGAACTGGCGCGGCCTTTGTTCCATGTCTGGAATATGCTGATGGAAGTGAACCACGAAGGCATTGTTTTTGTGTTGTACAACAATCAGACTGTGTTTGTCAATGCCCACCGTACCAAACCGGCCCAGCTTTCTCTTTTCAATGACGGATTTCTCGGTGGTTCGGACATTTATATATCCAGAACACTTTCGGCATCCGAGCGCGCCTTCCTGAGAAGGCAATATCCGGATCAGGTGCTAACGGCCGAGCAGATGGAAGATCTTCTGTATCTCCTTTCCCATATTCACACGGGGGAACTCGAAGCGTATTACGTGATGCGTCATGGTTTTTACGAGGGACACACGGAATACCGCGTGGATCCCATTGCCATCGCCCTGATATTCGGCCTGCGCAGTATCGAGGAGATTGAATCGGCCTTTCCCGAAGAACTGTTCTATGCGCTCACCGATTACTTTATCAGTCCGGAATAATGGCCGGACGCATTGTTATCGGCATTCACGGGCTGCGCAACAAACCCCATAAGTGGCTCCTTACACACTGGTGGAAGCGGTCCATCCGGGAAGGACTCGCCGGCATCGGCCGTGAAAAGCGCTTTTTCAGATTTGGAATGGCATACTGGGCCGATGTGCTTCATCCAGCCCCCCTGAGGTTCTGGATTCGCAATCCGGAGAATCCGCTGTTCATCCGGGAGAAATACCATCGACGGAAAGACACGATCATCAGGGAACCCGGACCATTGCGAAAAAAGTTTCTGGACGCCGTGGAGAAATCCATGGACAAAATCCTTCTGAATGAGGACATGACCCTCAATCTCTCCGGCATCACCGATAAAATCATCCGCGTATATTTCGAGGACCTCCATGCCTATACATCTGCTGAGAAAACATCCGCAGGGTATGTGATTGCGGACTGCATCCGGGAGAGGTTGTCGTGTATGATCAGGAAACACCGGGGAAAGCGTATTCTTCTGATCGCGCATTCCATGGGCACACTGATTGCCTATGATGTGCTGACACGCTGTGTTCCGGATGTCCCTGTCGATACATTTGTGACCCTGGGATCCCCTCTGGGCCTTCCTTTCTGCATCAGCCGGGCGGCCAGATATATACCGGAGCCCGGCGTTCCGGAGAACATTACCGGGCAATGGGTGAATCTGGCCGATCTGTCCGATCCTGTCGCGTTCAACTACACACTTTCCGATGATTATCCGGCCAACGGGCATGGCGTGCGAGTCACGGACATGACGGTGACCAATGATTTTGAACATGGCGGTGACCGCAATCCGCACAAATCGTACGGCTATCTCAGAACACCGGAATGCGCCGGCATCATTCATGAATTTTTATCCGGGTGATCCCGGGACACATGAAAAGGCATTCGTCTTTTTATCTGCGGCAGCATTGAAAACCATGATTATCCGACACGGAAGCAACATGAAAACGAATCCGGAGACACAGCTTGAACGCCGGCTGGGAATTTTTCCGCTGACCAATATCGTGATCGCAAATATGATCGGCGCAGGTATCTTTACCACATCGGGCCTGCTTATGCAGGATTTGCACGATCCTTTTCTCATGATCGCTTTGTGGATCACGGGCGGCCTGGTCGCGCTGTGCGGGGCCTTGACGTATGGCGAACTGGGAGCGGCCATGCCGAAAGCCGGCGGGGAGTATGCATTTCTGACGGAACTTTATCATCCGCTGCCCGGATTTCTGAGCGGATGGGTTTCCTTTATTGTGGGATTTTCCGCACCCATCGCCGCGTCGGCCATCGGTTTCAGTGAATACCTTTTCCGTGCGCTGCCCGGCATGCCGCAGCTGATTTCCGTGCTTGTTTTGAAGAAGCTGTTCGCCGTTGCTGTCATCGTTTTATTCACCCTGGTCCATATAAGGGGCATTGAATTCGGAGCCAGGGTACAGAATGTGCTGACCATTCTCAAAGTAGGCATGATCATCGCCCTTGTGATCCCGGGTTTTTTGTTTGGCCGGGGCAGTTTTGAACACTTGCTGCAGGGCCGTCCTCTCACGGCGGACTTCGGTACCCTGAAAACCATGGGGCTGTCCCTGATGTGGATCATGTTCGCATACAGCGGCTGGAATGCGTCGACCTATATCGGCTCCGAGATCAAAAATCCGTCGAAAAATCTGCCACTGTCACTGCTGGCCGGCACAGGGATCGTCATTCTGCTCTATGTCTGCATCAATCTGTTTTTTGTCTATGCGGTGCCTCCCGAATCCATGAAGGGCGTGATCTCCATCGGCGGGCTGGCCGCGGCCAATGCATTCGGCCATGCCGTGGACATGCTTTTTTCCATTCTCATCGGATTCGCCCTGTTTTCGTCCCTCAGCGCGTTTGTCATGCTCGGGCCCCGTGTTTATTATTCCATGGCCAGGGACGGCTGTTTTTTTCAATTTGTCAGGGATGTCCACCCGGTGTACCGGGTGCCCGTCAAATCGATCCTTCTTCAGAGCAGTCTTGCCGTGATTCTGGTTCTGTCCGGCTCTTTCGATCAGATTCTGACCTACATGGGATTCTCGCTCGGCCTGTTTCCTGTTCTGGCCGTGGCCGGGGTGTTTATACTCCGGCAGCGGAACGTCGCCGGCATGTACCGGATGCCGGGATATCCGCTGGTACCACTGTTTTATTTGACAGCGGCCGTACTGATGCTGATTCTGTCCTTCCTGGAGAGACCGGTTGAATCCGGGATCGCGCTGCTGACTGTTGCCGCGGGTGTGCCGCTTTTTTTTGTGTTCAGAAAAAGAGCGGCAGTAAAAGCTTCCGGTTCAGCCGGGTCACCGTGAATGCTTCAGGGCTGCTCTGCGAAAAAGAAGCATGTCAGCCGGCAGGCGCATGCCGGTACGGAATTCAGTAATCAAACGACTGCGGCCGGCCTGTCCGTGAGAACCATCCCTTTTCTGCATCGTACAAACATGATACGTCCATGACAGGAAAGGAGTGATTCCGATGAACAGGACAATCCTTATTAATATGCTGTGTATCATGATCGCAGTCCCGGTCCTGATATCAGGAGGAAATGCCATGAATGCGAACCCGTCGAATCAGGAAGAGGCCACACTGGGGGGCGGTTGTTTCTGGTGCCTGGAGCCCGTGTTTGAGCAGCTGAAAGGTGTTTTGGATGTCCGGCCCGGATATGCGGGGGGGACGCTGCCGAATCCCACCTACAAACAGGTGACAACCGGCCGCACCGGTCACGCGGAAGTGATCCGGATCGTTTTTGACAGCAGCAAAATCTCATTTAGGGAGATTCTGGACGTTTTTTTCGCCATTCACGACCCGACAACCCTGAACCGGCAGGGTGCGGATACAGGCACCCAGTACCGCTCCATAATCTTGTATCACAATGAGGATCAGAAGCGGACTGCCGAAAAAGTGATCCGGGAAGCCGGAGACAGGTACAGAAATCCGGTGGTCACGGAAGTCGTGCCCTTTGAGGCGTTTTATGAGGCGGAGAATTATCATCAGGATTACTACAACAACAATCCCGGCCAGCCGTACTGCCGCCTGGTGATCGCGCCGAAGATCGATAAATTCCAGAAGCTGTTTCCGGAAAAAATTGAGGAGAAATAATATTGATTCCGTGTGCTGATCATCTGATGATATGATGAACAGGCGGGAAAAAGTTGGATTTTAAAGGAAATTTTATTACTTTACTGTTCATTTTTAACCAGACAGCAGGCGCTTAACAACAAGGATATGCATGGCGGCAATTTCCTCTGTACTTGAATGGCTGAAAGAACCCGGGACCCGTGAGCTTTTTGGCGGGCTCTACGGGACGGGCAAAGTGCAGCTCGATTACCAGGCGGAGCGCTTCAGAAAAGCGATTGACGCGTTTAAAAGTCGTTTTTCACAGGACGATATCGCCCTGTTCAGTACGCCCGGCCGTGTGGAGATCGGGGGCAATCATACCGATCACAACAACGGCCGTATTCTGGCTGCCGCAATCAGTCTGGATACACTGGCCGTGGCGGCGAAAACGGATGACAACGTCATGACTGTGCATTCCGAAGGATATGACAAACCGTTCAGAATCTCTCTGGATGAACTGGCGCCACGAAAATCCGAGGAGCGGGGAACAGCCTCGCTTATACGCGGAATTGCAGCACGCTTCAATGAGCTGGGGCATCAAACCGGGGGTTTTGCAGCCTGCATTACCAGTGACGTGGGCATTGGTTCCGGACTGAGCTCCTCGGCTTCATTTGAAGTCATCATCGGTACCATCATCAATGCATTTTACAATGATTCACGAATCAGCGAAGAGGAAATCGCCCGTATCGGGCAATTCGCGGAGAATACCTTTTTCGGAAAACCCTGCGGTCTGATGGACCAGATGACATGCGCCGTCGGCGGGATTATTACCGTTGATTTCCTTGATCCCCAAAAACCGGCGGTGACCAGAGTGCCGTTTGATTTTGCATCACAGGATACCAGCATTTGCGTGATTCATACCGGAGAGAGTCATGCAGACCTGACGGATGATTACGCGTCCGTCCCCGGAGAAATGAAGGCTGTTGCCGGGGCCCTGGGCGGTGATGTCCTGAGACAGGTTTCCAAAAGCGACTTGATGGCGCGCATTCCGGCGCTTCGTAAAAAGACTGGGGACCGTGCCCTGCTGC
>Ga0272441_10012195_pt1 | contig 12604 bp, 9 predicted proteins | sample SSMProp6N_FD_193582 | JGI IMG/M metagenome (GOLD analysis project Ga0272441, IMG submission 193582) | Marine sediment archaeal communities from Little Sippewissett salt marsh, Falmouth, MA, United States - SSM-Prop-6N | ecosystem: Environmental > Aquatic > Marine > Wetlands > Sediment ...
CTGGCCCAGACGACGCGAGGCTAGGTGGAGTACATCGACATCTCGCCAAAGCAGATCGTTGGCGTTTCCGCCTCCCTCATTCCGTTCCTCGAGCACGATGACGCCAACCGCGCCCTGATGGGCTCGAACATGCAGCGGCAGGCAGTGCCGTTGTTGAAGACGGAATCGCCGCTGGTGGGCACGGGCATGGAGACCGTGGTCGGCGCGAATTCGAGCATGGTTGTGAAGGCCGAGCATCCCGGCGTCGTCACCTCCGTGGATGCTACGCACATCATTATCAACCACACGGATGAGTACCGGCTCGACAAGTTCATGGGGCTCAACGAGCGGACCTGTCTGAACCAGAAACCCATTGTCGATCTCGGGCAGAAGGTGGAGGCCGGCCAGGTGATTGCCGATGGCGGCGGTACTGCCGACGGAATCCTGGCACTTGGCAAGAACGTGCTGGCGGGTTTCGTCTCCTTCGACGGCTTCAACTTCGAGGATGCCATCATTGTCAGTGAGAGGCTGGTCAAGGATGACAGCTTCACGAGCATCCACATCGACGAGTTCACCGCTGAAGTTCGTGAGACGCGGCTCGGGAAAGAGGAGTTTACCCGCGACATCCCGAATGTCAGCGAGAAGGCCCTGAGGAATCTCGATGAACGCGGCGTCGTTCGCGAGGGCACGCGCGTTTGCCCCGGCGACATTCTGGTGGGCAAGGTCGTTCCGAAGAGCAAGGTGGAACTGACGCCGGAAGAGAAGCTGCTGCATGCCATCTTCGGTCGCGCGGGCGAGGACGTCAAGAACGATTCCCTCGAACTGCCGAGCGGCTACGAGGGCGTCGTGGTCAAGACGGAGGTCTTCACCAGGCGGGGCGCCGCCGGGGAGGATCAGAAGAAAGTCCTGGCCGAGGAGACGAAGCGGCACGAGACGGAGGCGAAGGTTAAGGAGTGTTCGATCTTCCGGCAGATGGTCGCGGCCATCCACGAGAACTTCGAGGTGAACGTCGTCGACCCGAGCACGAAGCAGAGGGTGGGTGTCAGCGAGGACGACGAGGTCATCTACGAGCAGATCGAGAATTTCGACATCAAGTGGGTCAAACCGGCCTCCGCCCGAAGCGACGTCCAGAAGGTCGTAAACAAGTTCTGGGTCAAGATCACGGAAGTGGAAGAGGAGAAGAAACGGCGGATTGAGCGAGCCAAGCACGGCGACGAGTTGCCCAGCGGTGTTCTGCAGATGGCGAAGATCTACGTAGCGATCAAGCGGACGCTGTCGATCGGCGACAAGATGGCCGGCCGTCACGGGAACAAAGGTGTGATTGCCAAGATCATGCCGGAAGAGGACATGCCGTTCCTCGAAGATGGCACGCCGCTCGACATTCTGCTGAACCCGCTCGGTGTACCAAGCCGGATGAACGTCGGCCAGATTCTCGAAACCCACCTTGGCTGGGTGGCGAAGGTTCTGGGCTTCCACGCGGTTACGCCGGTGTTCGACGGGGCCAACGAAGAGATCGTCCGCAAGCTCACGGCAGAGGCCAGCGAACGAATGACGCAGCGAAAGGCGGAGTTGGACAAGCGGGGCGAGGCGCCCCCGGCCGACGAGCTGTTCATCGACGTTCCGAAGACGCTGAAGACGCAGCTCTGCGACGGCAGAACGGGTGAGCCGTTCGACCAGAGGGCGACGATCGGATACATGTACATGATGAAACTGCATCACCTTGTGGACGACAAGATTCATGCCAGGGCGACCGGGCCGTACAGTCTGATCACCCAGCAGCCCCTGGGGGGCAAGGCTCGTACGGGCGGGCAACGGTTCGGCGAGATGGAAGTGTGGGCCCTGGAGGGCTACGGCGCCGCCTACACCCTTCAGGAAATGCTCACCGTCAAGAGTGACGACGTGGAGGGTCGTACGAAGATCTATGAATCGATGGTCAAGGGCCAGAACACGTTGGAGGCGGGCACGCCGCTGTCCTTCGACGTGTTGTGCAATGAGATCCGTGGGCTGGGCCTGAACATCCAGCTCGAGAAGAAACGCCTCGGACGCACGGCGCTGTAGGGTTGACCGTCGAGTTTTGAGTTAGATAAGGGGCTTTACATGTTGGGAAACATCTACGATCGAATTAATGACTACGGTTCGGTCAAGATCTCCTTGGCCAGCCCGAACGACATCCGGAGCTGGTCCTTTGGGGAAGTGCGCAAGCCCGAGACGATCAATTATCGCACGTATCGTCCTGAGAAGGACGGTTTGTTCTGCGAACGGATATTCGGACCGGAGCGCGACTGGGAGTGCGCCTGCGGGAAGTACAAGGGGACGAAGTTCAAGGGGATCATCTGCGACCGTTGCGGCGTGAAGGTGACCCACAGCCGCGTGCGTCGCAAGCGCATGGGCCACATCAACCTGGCGGCGCCCGTGCTGCACATCTGGTTCTTCAAGTCGATTCCCAACCGGCTCGGTACCATCCTCGGGATGAAGAGTTCGGACCTCGAGAAGATCATCTACTTCCAGGATTACGTCGTCACGGATGCGGGCGCGACGCCGCTCAAGGCGGGCCAGCTCTTCAGCGAGGAGGAGTACCGGGACGCCTCCAGCAAGTACGGCAACGCGTTCAAAGCCTCCATGGGAGCCGAGGCGGTCAAGACGCTCCTGGAGACCCTGGATCTCGATACGCTCAGCGGGCAGTTGCGCAGTGCCATCACCAAAACGAACAGCAAGCAGAAGATCCGGGATCTGACGAAGCGCCTGAAAACCATCAACGAGATCAAGAACAGCACGAATAAGGCGGAGTGGATGGTGCTGGAGGCGGTCCCGGTGATTCCGCCGGACCTGCGGCCGCTGGTCCTCCTGGAAAGGGACAACTTCGCCACGAGCGATTTGAACGACCTGTACAGGCGGATCATCAACCGCAACAACCGTCTTAAGAAGCTGATTGACCTGAATGCCCCGGAAGTCATTATCCGCAACGAGAAACGCATGCTCCAACAGGCCGTGGACTCGCTGTTGGACAACGGCCGGTGCCGCCGGCCCGTTCTGGGCAGCAACAACAGGCCGCTGAAGTCTCTGACCGATATGATCAAGGGCAAGCAAGGCCGGTTCCGCGAGAACCTGCTCGGCAAACGCGTCGACTACTCGGCGCGGTCCGTGATCGTCGTCGGCCCCGATCTGAAACTCTACCAGTGTGGGCTCCCCAAGAAGATCGCGCTGGAACTGTATCAGCCGTTCATCATTCGCAATCTCAAGCAACACGGGTATGCCGATACGATCAAGAGCGCCAAGCGAATGATCGAGCGACGGGACGATCAGGTCTGGGATATCCTTGAGGAGGTTATCCATCAGCACCCGGTTCTGTTGAACCGTGCGCCGACGCTGCACCGGATGGGCATCCAGGCGTTCGAGCCCGTTCTGGTCGAGGGCAACGCCATCATGTTGCACCCCTTGGCCTGTAAGGGGTTCAACGCGGACTTCGACGGTGACCAGATGGCGGTTCACCTGCCTCTGAGCGTCGAGGCCCAGGCGGAAACCCATGTTCTGATGATGACGACGAACAACATCTTCTCGCCGGCGAACGGTTCGCCCATGGTCGGACCGTCGCAGGACATGGTGATGGGGAACTATTACCTGACGATCATGCTTGACGAACTCCGGCCCCGTGCCGGCGCGCCGGAAGCCCAGGAGAAGGAACGGACCCCCGTTTTCCGCGACGCATTCGAGGCGATGATGGCTCACGAAACGGGCAAGATCTCGCTACACGAGAGAATTCGGGTCCGGATCGCCCATCGGCTGCTCAAAGACAAATCCGGCGAAAAACGGTTCTCCGACGAGGATGGCGTTAAGCTGCACGCGATCGACACGACCGTGGGACGATGTATCTTCAACGACATTCTGCCCGACGGCATGCCGTTTTACAATCTGACGATGGCGCAGAAGAAGCTGAGCCGGGTCATCAGCGATTGCTTCGAGTATGCCGGCAGTTCGCAAACGGTCGGTCTGCTGGACCGGATCAAGGATTTGGGGTTCCGGTACGCCACGCTGGCGGGTCTGAGTTTCGGCCTGACGGACCTGAAGATCCCCGCCAAGAAGGCGGACATCATCACGGAAACCGAAAAGCGCGTCGCGAAAATTCACAAGAATTACGATGGCGGCGTGCTGACCGAGCGTGAGAGGTACAACCAGGTCATTGATGCGTGGACCAATGCCCGCGTGGCAGTGACCAACGAGATGATCCGTGGGCTCAAGGAGGACACGAAGGAGGACGGCACTCCATATCTCAACCCGATCTACCTGATGACGGATTCGGGGGCCCGCGGCAGTATCGACCAGATCCAGCAGCTCGCGGGAATGCGAGCGCTGATGGCCAAGCCCAGCGGGGAGATCATTGAGACGCCGATCAAGTCGAACTTCCGCGAGGGCCTGACGGTGCTCGAGTACTTCAGTTCGACGCACGGCGCCCGCAAGGGTCTGGCCGATACGGCCCTGAAGACCGCCAACTCCGGGTATTTGACGCGAAAGCTCATCGACGTGGCCCAGAACGTCATCGTCATCGATCGCGACTGCGGGACGCTGCAGGGAATCACCAAGAGCACCGTCAGTCGTGGCGACCAGGTGGATATCCCGCTGTCGCAGTTGATCATCGGCCGGACGGCGAGAGACAACATTCGCAACCCCATTACCGACGAGATGATCGTTCACGAAAACGAAGTGATCACCTACGAGATCGCTCAGAAAATCGAGGCCCTCGGCCTGGACGCCATTCGAGTCCGCAGCCCGCTGACCTGCGACAGCCCGGTTGGCGTCTGTGCGAAATGCCACGGCTGGGACATGAGCACCGGCCAGGTGGTCGAGGAGGGCGCCGCTGTGGGAATCGTGGCGGCCCAGTCCATCGGCGAGCCGGGAACGCAGTTGACGCTTCGTACCTTCCACACCGGCGGCGTGGCGTCGCGAGCGATCCTGGAACGCGAACAGGAAGCAACTCATACGGGAAAAGTCCAATACCGGGACGTCAACGCCGTGGCTCTGAAGCGCGATGACGGCACGACGATCACCGTGGCGCTCAAGCGCAACGGCGAGATCGTGCTGGCGGACCAGAAGGACCGCGAACTGGACCGGTTCAAGGTGCCGTACGGCGGCATCGTATTGGTCAAGGACGGCCAGAGCGTCAAGGCCGGCCAGGTCCTCTTCCAGTGGGACCCACACCGTACACCGATCCTGGCGGAAGTGCCCGGTATCATTCGCTTCGTCGATATCGTCGAAGGCGAGACGGTCCAGACGGAGGAAATGCGGGTGCGTACCTCGCGGCTGAAATCGAAAGAGGCGGACGTGAAGGTTCTCGAGAGGCCCGTCGTCATCGAGCACAAGGGCGACAAGCATCCCCAGATTATGATCGAGGATGCGAACGGCAAGATTCTCGACGTTCACTACCTGCCCGCCGGGGCGAGAATCGAGGTGGTCGAGGGCCAGGAAGTCCAGGCGGGCCAGTTGCTCGCCCATCAGCCCAGGGCCACGGGTGGTACGCAGGATATTACCGGCGGTCTGCCCCGCGTCACGGAGGTGTTTGAGGCCCGCAAGCCGAAAGACCCCGCCGCCATGGCGGAAATCAGCGGGCGGATCGAACTGCGGAGCGACAAGCGGAAAGGCAAGATGACGATCACCATCCGCAGCGAGAGCGGGATGGAGAAAGAGCACCACGTCCCGCGGGATCGCCACCTGAACGTCCACACGGGCGACATGGTGGAGGCGGGGGACGCCCTGACCGACGGGCCCCTCGTGCCGCACGACATTCTCCGAATCAAGGGGGAAGAGGCGCTCCAGCGGTATCTGATCGGGGAAATCCAGAACGTGTATCGCTCGCAGAACGTGAATATCAACGACAAGCACATGGAGATCATCATTTCGCAGATGATGCGAAAGGTGGAGATCGATTCCGTGGGCGACAGCTCCTTCCTGCCTGGCGAAGTCGTCGACAAGTTCGTCTTCCGCAGAGAAAATGAGCGACTGAGCCAGAGCGTGAGAATCAGCAACGTCGGCGACGTTTCCGAACTGCAGGAAGGCCAGATCGTCGCCAAGAAGGAGCTTGCCGGGATGAACGAGAAGGTGGAATCGCTGGGCGGTACGGCGGCCAAGGGCCGAAAACCCAAGCCGGCGACGGCCAAGACGCTGCTGCTGGGCATCACCAAGGCCTCCCTGTGGTCCGACAGCTTCATCGCGGCCGCCAGTTTCCAGGAAACGACAAAGGTGTTGACGGAGGCGGCGCTGGCCGGTAAAGTGGACGAACTGCACGGTTTGAAGGAAAACGTGATCCTTGGCCACCTGATACCGGCCGGGACAGCGTTCAAGCCGCACCTGGAGATGCGGGTCAAGCATCTCGCCGAGGCCCCGTTGCCGAAGGAACTGGCAGGCGTTCGGGAAGAGAAAGATGCCGAGGCCAAGGCGGAATCCAGGATCAAGGAAGTGCTTGGCATCGAATAACTATTTTTGGAGCAGAACCGGGACCCAAGATATGCCGACCATCAACCAACTGGTCAGAAGACCCAGAGCAAAGTCGAAAAAGCACAAGCGCGTCTCTGATATCAGCGGTTCGCCGCAGAAGCGGGGTGTATGCCTGATCGTCAGGACGCAAACCCCGAAGAAGCCGAATTCCGCTCTGCGAAAGGTGGCGCGTGTCCGGCTTACGAGCGGAAAAGAGGTGACCGCCTATATTCCGGGTGTCGATCACAACCTGCAGGAGCACAGTACCGTGCTCATTCGCGGCGGGCGGGTGCGAGACCTGCCTGGCGTGCGGTACCACATCGTCCGCGGCGTGCTGGACTGTGCCGGCGTAACGGGCCGACAGCGGGGTCGAAGCAAGTACGGTGCGAAGAAAGCCAAATAGTGGGCGCAGATAATGGTATTGTAGGACGGTAGAAGAGAACATGGCTAAGAAGTTCACAGCGTCAAGCGGGTCGTTGAAACCGGATTCGAAGTTCAACAGCAGACTGGTGTCGAAGTTCATCAACTGCATGATGTGGGGGGGCAAGAAGACTGCCGCCCAGCACGTGTTCTACGACGCCATGGAGATTGCCAGCGGCAAGATCAAAGACGTGCCGCCGCTGGAAATCTTCGAGACGGCGATCAACAACGTGAAGCCGGCGCTGGAGGTTCGAAGCAAGCGCGTGGGTGGGGCCAGCTACCAGGTCCCCATGCAGGTGAACCCGAGGCGTCAGCAATCGCTCGCCTTTCGCTGGATCCTGGCATCGGCGCGGGGCAAGAAAGGCAGGCCCATGAGCGAACGTCTGGCGTCGGAGTTGATGGACGCCTACAACCGGCAGGGTGGCGCGATGACGATGCGCGAAAACGTGCATCGTATGGCCGAGGCCAACAAAGCGTTCGCCCACTTTGCATGGTAAGAAGCCGCAACAACACTGCCACGGGGGACTCTTGGAGACCCGTGGCAGTTTTTTTATTGATAGACGCGATTTCCGCAAGGGCAAAGACAGGTCGGTAACGGCGGCATCTGCTGAAAATGGTCAATCTGGGCAAAACGCGAAATATTGGCATTATGGCGCACATCGACGCCGGCAAGACGACGGTGACGGAGCGCGTCCTGTACTATACGGGTAAGACGTATAAAATGGGGGAGGTGCACCTCGGCACGGCCGTGATGGACTACCTGGAGGAGGAGCAGAAACGCGGCATTACGATCACTTCAGCGGCCACGAAGTGCCCCTGGAAGGGCTTCGACGTCAATTTAATCGACACGCCCGGCCACATTGACTTCACGGCTGAGGTCGAGAGGGCTCTGCGCGTGCTCGATGGTGCGGTGGCGGTGTTCGACGGCAGTGAAGGGGTCCAGGCGCAGAGCGAGACCGTCTGGCGTCAGGGCCGCAAGTACGGCCTGCCGGTCTTGTGCTTCATCAATAAGATGGACAAGACCGGCGCCGATTTCGAGATGAGCGTCCAGAGCATCCACGACAAGCTTGTGGCGAATCCGGTGCCCGTCCAGATTCCGATGGGCGCGGAGGATTCCTTCGCCGGCATCATCGACCTGATTGCCATGAAGGCCATCTTCTATGAGGCTCAGGAGATGGGGGCGAAGTTCCACGAGACGGATATCCCCGCCGAGTACATGGAGTCGGCCGGGAAATATCGTGCTCGGATGATCGAGAGCGCCGCCGAGCACGACGAGGAATTGATGGCGGCTTTCGTCAACGATCAGCCGGCGGACGAGAAGACGATCCGGCGGGCCCTGCGGCAGGGCACGCTTGCAAACAAGCTGAACCCGCTATTTGTCGGCTCGGCCTTGAAGTACGTCGGAGTCCAGAGGCTCCTGGATGGAGTGACGGCGTACCTGCCGTCCCCGCTGGACCGGCCTCCGATCCAGGGGCACAAACCGGACGACAAGACGAAGGAGTCTCCGGTCAAGTGTGATCCGCGGGCGAGTCTTGTCGCTCTGGCCTTCAAGATCACGACCGACGTCCATGGCGACCTGTATTTCCTTCGAATCTACCAGGGTACGCTGAAATCGGGCACGAGAGTACTGAACGCCAACCGGGGCAAGAAGGAGAACATCACCCGCCTTTTTGAGATGAACGCCAATGAGCGGAAGCGTTTGGATGTGGCGGAGGCGGGCGCCATCGTGGCGGTCGTTGGACTGCGGGAAACACTCACAGGCGACACCCTCTGCGATACGAAGAAGCCTGTTGTTCTGCCTACCATCACGTTCCCGCAAACGGTGATTACGATGTCGATCGAGCCGCGGTCCGCCGCCGAGCGAGCGAAATTGGCGGAGGCCCTGGGGCTGCTTCGTCGGGAGGACCCGACTTTTTCGTACCGGATCGACAAAGATACGGGGCAAACCGTCATTAGCGGGATGGGCGAGCTTCACCTGGAGATCCTCCAGCACAAGCTGGTGAAGGAAAAGAAAGTGGACGTACGGGTCGGCAAGCCGCGGGTTGCCTACAAGGAAACGATCACGCGGACGGCGCGGGCCGAAGGCAAATTCGTCCACCAGTCGGGCGGGAGGGGTCAGTATGGCCACGTCGTCCTGGAGGTCGAACCGCTGATGACCGAGGACGGCCACTGGGAATCAGGCATCGCGTTCGCGGCGAACGTGGCGTCCGATAAGGTTCCAAAGGAGTACATTGGGCCCGTCGAGCAGGGCATCAGGGAAACGGCCGGCAACGGCGCGCTGGCGGGATACACGGTAATCGGGGTCAAGGCCACTCTGGTGGACGGCTCCTACCATACGGTCGATTCTTCGGATCTTGCGTTCGAGCAGGCTGGGGCATTTGCCTTCGAGAGGGCCTTGAAAGAGGCGGGTCCGGCGTTGCTGGAGCCGGTGATGCGTTTGCAGGTGGTCGTGCCGGAGTCGGGATTCGGTCCCGTGCAGGCGGACCTGATGAGCAAGCGGGGCATGATTACCGACTGTCGGGTCCATGGTGAGATGAGGGTGATCGACGCCAAGGTGCCCCTCGTAGAGCTTTTCGGCTATTCGAGCGATATCCGCAGCCTGACGGCAGGCCGGGGCAGCTTCACGATGGAACCCTTGAGCTACGAGAAGGTACCCGAGCAAATTGCGCGGGAGATCATTCTCTGAGATTTTTTTAAAAAATTGCGATGATTGCCCTTGCAGACCGTTGACAGATGCGGCGCTCGGTGATAGAGTGCGAGTTTCTCAACAGTAGCGAGCATCGTTATGGACGACGGTGCGATACGTAGTTACGCTTTGGCATATCTGCGATTGCCATCAGGGATGGCGCAACGGATGTTTTGAAAGACTGGGGTTGCGGCGGGGTCGAACGGTGGCCTTGCCGGGGTCTCGAAGAGATCGCAGCCCCGAACTCTGAAGGAAGGCCGAGTGGTTGCCGGCGCTTGTCGGGAAGTGCGTGCCGGTCGGGCCCTCAAGCCCTTCCTGCCTGTAACCAAATGAGCAGTGTAGGCCATAGCACGGAGTGTATCTGCTCCGGGCTGACAGGCTGGCCTGTAGTGAATAATGAGGATATCGTTGCTTGTGCCCGGGCCGGATTGTGGCTTCGGGAAAGCAAGTGGCGGTCCAGAGGAGCATTATGGCTTCCGAAAGTGAGAAAATTAGAATTCGAATGGAGGCATATGACCACCGGACGCTCGATGCCTCCGCTCGGGAGATCGTTGAGCACGCTCGCAAGACGAACGCGCGTGTGAGTGGTCCTATACCGTTGCCGACGCGAATTGAGCGGTACACGGTGTTGAGGAGCCCGCACATCGATAAGAAGTCGCGTGAGCAGTTCGAGCTTCGAACGCACAAGCGCCTCATCGACATCCACGAGGCGAACGCCAGGACGGCGGAGGTGCTCAACCGGTTGGTGGTGCCGGCGGGCGTATTTGTGAAGATCAAGGCTTAGAAGCATAGGACGTCGGAATATGGCGATGTTGCTTGGCAAGAAAGTGGGTATGACGCGGGTCTACGACGAGGCCGGCCGGCTGGTTCCGGTCACTGTGATCCAGGCCGGGCCGTGCATGGTTACCCAGGTCAAGACCAGCGAGACGGACGGCTATAGCGCCGTCCAACTCGGTTTCGACGATGTGAAGCCTTCGCGGCGCAGGCAGTCAGAGGTCGGCCATGCCCGCAAAGCGAACACGAGTCCCAAGAGGTTTATCAAAGAGTGGCGACTGTCCGATAAAACGGAGTCGTCCTACAAGGCGGGCGATGCGATTACCGTCTCCGCGTTTGCGGGCACGAAGCTCGTGGATGTGATAGGGACCAGCAAGGGCAAAGGCTTCGCGGGCGTCATGAAGCGGCACGGGTTCAAAGGTTTCCCGGCCACCCACGGCACGGAGCGCAAGCACCGGGCTCCCGGTTCCATTGCCAGCCGGGCGGTGAACGCCGGTCTGGGCGGCGGTGTGAAGAGGGGCAAACGCATGGCCGGCCATATGGGCCACGAGCAGGTCACCAGCAAGAATCACGTCCTGGTGGCCATCGACGAGGAAAAGAACCTTCTGATAGTCAAGGGCACGGTTGCCGGGCCCGCCGGCGGGTACTGTGTGGTGAAGACGGCGAAGAGTCTGGGCACGAAGAGTGGATCCTGAGATGATCGAGTTGACAGTATATAACACCAGTGGGCAGCCGGTGGATACGATCCAGGTCGATGAGTCGGTACTGGGCGGTTGTGTGCGGTACGCCCTGCTGAAGCAGGCCATCGTGATGTACCACGCGAACAAGCGTGTTGGGACCGTGGCCACGAAGAGCAGGGGCATGGTGGCCGGGTCCACCAAGAAACTGTATCGGCAGAAGGGCACGGGCAACGCTCGCATGGGGAACCGGCGGACCGGAAAACGCGTAGGCGGCGGCATGATCTTTGGGAAGATACCAAGGGATTTCAGCCGGAGGATGCCTCGCAAGCAGAGGCAACTGGCGAGAGATTCGGCCGTTCTGGCGAAGCTTCGCGCCCATGGCGTGGTCGTGGTGGATGGCCTCGCCTTTGAGAAGCCTCGCACGAAGGAATTCGCCGGCGTGCTGAAGAACCTGAAGATCGATCGCAGTTGCCTGGTGGCCGTGAGCAACTACGACGAGAATGTGTACAAGTCCGCCCGGAATGTCCCGAAGGTGGCGGTGCTGCCTGTCTCGGACCTCAACGCGGCGGATGTCGTGAACCATCGACACGTGCTGTTTACGAAAGATGCCTTGACGTCCTTCCTGGATCGAGTGGGGTCAGGCGGCGAGGAAGAGTTCAACGGGTAGTGGCGTCTGGCCTGCGGGCGGATTGGGAATTGAATCGAGTTAGCAATGGATGATTTTAGCGTTGTAGTCCGGCCGATCATTACCGAGCAGGGAATGCATTTCGCCAATGTCAAGGGCGCGTATTCCTTCGAGGTGAACAAGAAGGCGAACAAGTGTGAAATAAAGAACGCTGTGGAGAGGATCTACGGCGTGAAGGTGCAGAAGGTCAGGACAGCCAACCATCCGGGCAAGCGGCGTCGCAAGGGCCGAACCATTGGCACGACCCCGACCTGGAAGAAAGCCGTCGTGTACCTGGAGCCGGATTATCATATCGATCTGTTCTGATCGGATCGATCGTAGAGAGAGCAAAGCACCATGGGCATTCGAGTTTACAGACCGACAAGTCCGGGACGCCGCAACAGTTCGGTGAACGATTACGCGGAGCTGACGACGGATAAGCCTGAGAAAACGCTGTGCAAGCGGATTCACAAGACCGGCGGCCGGAATCACAGCGGCAAGACGACGGCCCGCTTCCGCGGCGGCGGCGCCAGAAGGATCTACCGGATCATCGATTTCAAACGAAACAAGGACGGGATGCCTGCGAAGGTGGCGACGGTCGAGTACGACCCGAACCGGGACTGCTTCATCTCGCTGGTTCAGTACGAGGACGGCGAGAAGCGCTACATCTTGACTCCGCTGGGCGTTCGCGTCGGCGACGTGCTCGAGAGCGGCGAGAAGTGCGAGCCGAAGGTCGGCAACTGTATGCCGCTGGGTTCGATCCCCGCCAGTCTCGAGGTGCATAACATCGAGATGACGGCCGGGCAGGGCGGCAAGCTGGTCCGGGGCGCCGGAAACGCCGCGAGGATCATGGCCAAGGAGGGGGACTGGGTGACGGTCATTCTCCCGAGCGGCGAGATGCGGATGCTCCGCCGGGAATGTCGGGCGACGATTGGA
>Ga0272441_10012196_pt1 | contig 12603 bp, 14 predicted proteins | sample SSMProp6N_FD_193582 | JGI IMG/M metagenome (GOLD analysis project Ga0272441, IMG submission 193582) | Marine sediment archaeal communities from Little Sippewissett salt marsh, Falmouth, MA, United States - SSM-Prop-6N | ecosystem: Environmental > Aquatic > Marine > Wetlands > Sediment ...
TATAATCAAGATACTTTACAAAATGAAATAAAAGTTGTCAAGAATTACGAACAGAGGTTTTTTATGTGCTATGACTTAATCATGACAAGCATCATTTTACACTTTTCCAATGCATCCAGTGCATGTGGCTTATCTGCTGGCATTATTATGGATTCCCCACCTTGCAGGTTGAAAGCTTCTCCTGAAATGGTGATTGCTGTCGTACCTTCTATAACATATACCAGTGCATCGAAAGGTGCACTATGTTCACTCAAGCCTTGCCCTTTGTCAAAAGCAAATAGAGTAACTGTCCCTGTATTCTTCTCGACTATTGTCCGGCTCACTACCGAGCCATCCTGGTAATCTACCATCTTGGCTAAATTAAGGACATTTGATAATATGCTTTTATTAACTTTATTCTGGACATTATTATTTTTCACATGTATATTCCTTTTAAATGTTTTTATTTATTTTAAGTGAGCCGGATTGAATCTCTTAAGTCGCAATGAGTTAGATACAACGGTAATAGAACTGGCAGCCATGGCCCCTGCTGCAAGAATCGGATTTAAGAAACCATAGTTACCAAGAATAAAATGAAGTTCCGGTGGAACGCCTGTATTGCCGAAGAAGAAATATAACACTCCTGCAGCTACTGGAATAAGAGTAGCATTGTAGGCAAAAGCCCAGAACAGATTCTGCTTGATAGTCTTCATGGTGTGTTTGCTCAGAGAAATAGCGGTCACGATTCCATCAAGAGCACCACTTATCAGAGTGATATCCGCGGCTTCCATTGCTATATCTGTCCCGGTTCCAATGGCTATACCTACATCTGCCTGAGCCAGTGCAGGAGCATCGTTTATACCATCCCCTACCATTGCTACTACTCTGCCCTTCTGCTGTAGCTTCTTAACCTCCTGGGCTTTATCCTCGGGCAGGACTTCTGCCAGGACATGATTGATACCAAGTTCCGCAGCAATAGCCCCGGCGGTACTCTTGTTATCACCGGTAATCATCACCAGTTCTATATCCATGTCACGTAGTGCATGCAGCGCTTCTGCCGCATTCGGTTTCAATGTATCAGCCATGGCAATAATGCCCACCACCTGGCTGTCTATGCTCAGTAGCATCACTGTCTTACCTTTTGCGCTAAGCAGTCCGGCATCTTTTCCCAGTCTATTAAGGGAAAGTTTTTTTTCATTCATGAGCCTGACGTTTCCAAGAACCAGCTTTTTGCCTTCTACCAGGGCTTCGATACCATGACCCGGTATCGCATTAAAATCTGAAATTGAAGACAGCTTTAGTTGCTTTTCGGATGCAGCTTTGACTATAGCTTCAGCCAGCGGATGCTCGGAGTCATGCTCGGCTGAGGCTGCCAGGCGGAGGATATCCTCTCTGGAATATGGAGGGAGAGCAACTATGTCGGTTACAATTGGCGTCCCCTGAGTCAGGGTGCCTGTTTTATCCATCATGATAGTATTTATTTTATGAGACCTCTCCAGTATTTCAGCGCTACGGATAAGAAGACCGTGTTCGGCTCCTTTTCCGGTGCCGACGATAATAGCGGTTGGCGTAGCTAATCCGAGGGCACATGGACAGGCGATAATAAGTACAGCTACGAAGTTGAGAATGGCAAATGTCAAAGCTGGAGAGGGACCTATAAAATACCATACTAAAAAGGTAACGACAGCGATACCAATCACTACCGGTACAAAATAACTGGCAATAACATCGGCCAGTCGCTGAATAGGAGCTTTACTTCCCTGTGCTTCGTCCACCATTCTTATAATCTGTGCCAGGGTGGTGTCTTTGCCAACTCTCGTTGCCTCGAACTGGAAGCTGCCAGTTTTGTTAATCGAAGCGCCAATAACCTCGTCACCGGTCCTTTTCTCTACAGGTATACTTTCTCCGGTTAACATTGACTCATCAATACTGGAGTATCCCTGGCGGATAATACCGTCCACGGGTACTCTCTCTCCCGGCTTTACCCGTATCAGGTCTGCAACCTGTACCTCATCTACGGATATTTCGATTTCTTTACCTGCACGAATTACCAGTGCTGTTTGCGGCTGTAATCCGATAAGTTTTTTTATTGCCTCAGATGTTCTCCCTCTAGCCCTGGCTTCAAGGAATCGTCCAAGCAAAATAAGGGCGATAATCATAGCTGAGGTGTCAAAGTATAAGGATGGCTTTACCCCGGCACCGGTAAACAGTCCAGGCAAAAGGACAGCCGTTACACTGTAAAGATATGCTGCCGATGTACCGACAGCAATTAATGTATTCATATCGGCGGTTTTATGGCGTATAGCTCCCCAGGCACCTCTGTAGAATCTAAAGCCTGCCCAGAACTGCACCGGTGTTGCCAGTGCCCAGAGCAGGTAAGCTTTTAATTGAAAACCTGGAGCCCAGCCCAGTAGCATGATTACTGCACCAATAATGATGGCAAGAAGAAACCTGTTTCTCAGGGCGCGAGATTCACGTTGTGCAGCGACAGAGACATCTTCCAGTGTTACAGCTTCTGTACCCAGCTTATAGCCGGCATCTTGAACTGCTCGCCGCAGTTCGGAAAATGGAGTGCCGTCGAGATATTCCACGGTGGCTTTCTCCGAAGCGAGGTTGACATTTGCTGAGATTACCCCATCCACCTGCTGTAGCGCTTTCTCGACATGGGCAACACAGGCAGCACAGGTCATCCCGCTGACAGGGAATATGGATTTTCTGGTAGCTGTTCCATAGCCCAGTCCGGAGATTGTTTTATTGATTGCTGCCAGGTTAACGGTTTCCGGGTCATATTCTACAGAAGCCTTTCCCGAGGCATAGCTCAGCTTCGCCTGCTCTATGCCATTCATCTCTGTGAGCCCCTTCTCAATAGTGGCAGCACATGTGGTGCAGGTCATTCCTGTTATATGAATATTTGCTTTAACTGATTTATTTCTGTTTGTCGCTTGTTTGTTTTTCATCAGTCGCTCCGAAATCTTAACTGGAGATAACGTATCATCGCTTTTCTACTCAACAAATTCCACAGTCAGCTCGTTTACATCCCAGAGTGGTTCTATCTTCTCTGTTATCTCGTTCTTTATTGCAGCAGCAAACTGGTGGTTGGGAGACAGTGCAACTACAATATGAACTTTACCATTATTCAATTCAATGTTTTGCACCAGATTTGTATGTATCAGGTCCAATCCGGCCATAGGGTTCATGACTTTTGTCAGGCGCTTACGTATCAATTCTACAGTAGTCGGAATTTTCTCCGTAACCAGACCATGGCGCTCTTCGTAGTTGGTTATAGCCGAGCGTAGTCCTTCAATGGCGAGCACCGAACAATGGGCTTTTATTTTTGGAAGCCCGCCCAGTGCATCCGAAGCCTGCTGCCAGGTAATCTTCTTGGCTTCATCCAGTGTTTTTCCTTTAGCTATTTCCGTAATGATAGAGCCGGTAGCGATATTTGAGGCACAACCGTACGACTCGAATTTGATATCCTGGATAACGTTCGTTTTAGGGTCAACCTTGATGTGTACGGAAACCATGTCGCCACAGGCAGGACTTCCTTCCAGTGCTTTTCCATCGGCATCCTCGATCTTACCTACGTTATGCGGGTGGCGAAAATGCTCCATTACGATTTCATTATATGGGAAGCTCATTTGTATCCCTCCTGATAGTATTATTGTTTGCCCAGCGGGCTTATCATTCTTAAATTCCGCACAACCTCTTCCAATGTGTCAACAACTGCGTCCACATCTTCCATCTTATTAAAACGTCCGAAGGTGAAGCGCATCGAACCATGTGCTCTTTCATGGTCTCCACCGATAGCAAAGATAACATGACTGCCTTCCAGTGAACTGCTGAAGCACGCAGAACCGGTGCTTACTGCAAATCCATGCATGTCCAGGTGAAGAGTGATAGCTTCGCCCTCTATGAAACGGAAAGAGATATTGACATTTTGAGGTAACCTCTTCCAGCGATGTCCGTTCAGTATTGTATCCGGGATCCTATTTAGTAGTTGTTCGATAAGGAGGTCACGCATCTTCTGCAACTGCTGTATCTCTTCTGGAGTCACCAGCTCCGCTGCTCTGGCAAATCCTACCGCACCTGGTATGTTCTCCATACCTGCCCTGAGATTGAATTCCTGGAAACCACCATCTACCCACTTCGCCAGTTTTGTACCTTTACGTACGTAAAGCCCCCCTATGCCTCTGGGACCATGAATAGTATGAGCGGAGACGGTGATTAAATCTACGGGTATATTGCTGACGTCGAGTGGAACCCGCGTAAATGTGTGAGTAGCATCCGTATGAAACAGTACGCCTTTATTACTGCAGATGTCGGCTATTCCGGCAATATCCTGAATTGTACCTATCTCCTGGTTGGCGTGTTGTATGGAAACAAGTATTGTGTCGGAAGTGATAGCTTCTTTCAGCTTGTCGAGGTTTATAAAACCTTCACTGTCTACATCGAGATATGTTACCCGGAACCCCTGATTCTCCAGGGCTCGGGCACTATTAAGCACAGGAAAATCCTCTATCTTCGAGACGATTATGTGTTTTCCTTTGCTGCTACCAAGGGCCAGCGCCACTCCTTTAAGTGCCATGTTAGATGATTCGGTGCTTCCCGAACTGAAAATAAACTCTTCTGTTGACGCCCCCAGTTTATCAGCCAGGGATTTCCTGGCGTTGTCTAATATCTCCCTCGCCTCTATACCCTGTGAGTAGGCAAACTCCGAAGTAGCAATAGCATACGTATCGAAAAAACATGGTTTCATTGCTTCCAGCACCTGTTCATCCAAGCGGGTGACTGCTGAGTTGTCCAGATATACCTGCCGTTTTTTTAACATGTTGTTCTCCAGTCTATATAAAAAGGGTTAATGATGATTCTCTGGCCTCATTTATATAGTTGCCTACTCCGCAATACTCCGATATTAGGTCGTCACGCAGCTCTTCTTTTTTTATCCCCATTATTTCCATCGTCATATCACAAGCTAGGATTTTACCTCCGAGCTCACTGAAATCCTGTAGAAGTTTCTCTAAAGAAGCTGCGCCGGCCTGCTTCATTTTACGTTTAACCATCCATCTGCCGAGTCCGAACATGTTCATTTTCGATAGATGACCCTTTTCAAGTCCGCCTTTTTTCAGGCGCTGTAATCCCCAGAAAGTGAAGAAAAGCGATGCTTCCATTCCCATTGCGAGAGCTCCATTGGCTACTATAAGGGCACTATAAATTTTATCCATTTCTCCGCTGTGTACGATAATTGTAGCTTTATCGGCCATATCTAACTGCTCCTTCTACCTGCGAATCCTTATTTTCCAGACTCCTTGAGTTTCCTCGATACCTATAAGTTCTAATCCCAGGGCTTTGACAGCAATCGGTATTTCCTTCTTAGAAGAAGGATGGGTGCCAGTAATCTCTATTACATCGCCTTCTTTTGCTTTTCTCAGTGCCTTACGTGTTTCCACCAGAGGAACCGGGCAGGTTTCTCCTCTGCAATCCACCTTTATCTCAGTCATTTCCTGTTACCTCTCATTTACTACTAGCTCAGTCGCTGTAAATAACGCTGAGCCTGAAGTGCTGCCTTAGCTCCTTCGCCAGCGGCGATTACTATCTGTTTTTCCGGGGCATTTGTTACATCTCCGGCAGCGTAAAGTCCCGGCATTTCGGTCTCGCAGGTGCAGTTGATCGGTACCTCTCCTGCCTTATTCAACTTGATAAGGCTATTTACCAGCTCGGAGTTTGGTAATAGGCCAATCTCAACGAAAATTCCACTTACCTTGAGTTTCTTGCTTTTCCCGCTCTTTAATTCTTTTATGGATAATCCCCGGACAAAATCATCGCCCTCGAATTTTTCTGTTTGGTATTCGGTGTATATATTGAGGTTGGTAGCATTGGACAGCTTATCTTGTAGAATTTCATCACCGGTCAAAGGGGTAAGCGAAATCAGGTCGACGTGTTCTGCAATTTTTACCATATCCAATGCCGCCTCGATAGCCGAATTTCCCCCTCCGATCACAGCTACCCGCTGCCCCGAAAAAACGGGGCCATCACAGGTGGAGCAATAGGTAACACCTTTGCCGGTGTATATATCCTCTCCCGGAATGTTAAGTTTCCGGGGTTTCTTTCCGGTAGCGAGTATTATTGCCCTCGCCTGGTATTTTTCGCCGGACTTTGACGTAGCTTCGAATCCATCTTCTATCCTGTCCAGCTTTGTTACTTTCTCCCCGATTTTCTGATCTATGGGGTACTGGCTGGCTTGCTCATGAAACTTGTCTATCAGTTCTGCACCTTCAATAAATTGATAGCCCAGATAATTCTCAACACCGAGTGTCCAATTCACCTGGCCGCCGATATCGCCGCTGATTAATAGTGTCTTCAGCTGCTTACGAGCGGCGTACACTCCAGCGGCCAGCCCTGCGGGGCCTCCGCCGATTATTATCAACTCATACATAGTTACTCCTTTACGTGAACTCGGTCTTACCGAGTTACTCCGATAGTACTTTATCTAGAAGTGTTTGATTAAAACCAACGATAATCTCGTTGTCGATAATGATTACAGGGACACTCATCTGTCCTGACAGGCGTATCATTTCTTTAGCCCTATCTTTATCTTGGGCCACGTTATAATCAGTATAAGAGATATTCTTACCTGACAGATATGCTTTTGCCCTTTTACAGAAAGGACAGGTAGGAGTCGAATAGATTGTTACTTTTTTCTCAGTCATTTTACCTCCGGTACAGGATGTATTCAGGATTAGCTCTCAGGATGAATGCATTCACCCACTATCGGGTTGCCACATACGGGACACGTGGCTATTAACGCTTTCTGACAATGGGGACAATTACCCGGTTTTTTCGCTTCATATCCACAATCCGGACATACATATTTTGTATCTTGCATATCATCACCCTCCTTGTTATTCAGTTAAAGCCTGTAGCTTAATTCAGCACCCCTGTAAATATAATTAAACTATTACTACCAGAATGTTTCTTCTTATCTGTAAATGATGCTTGATATTTCATTCTAAGAATAACTGCTGTTATTAAACAAAACCGGTGTTTATTTGTATATGATATAAATCATGTATCAGGTTTTAATTGGAATCACTATAGTGAAGTAATAAAGAATTTGTCATCCTGTAGTGAAAGTATGAGAGCTATAGTGAATAGATATTTTAAATTTACGTCAGAATATTGATAATAAGCCTGATGAGCCTTACCAGGGCTTCAATTACTATTACTACTGCAATGATAGTAAGTATTGCAATAGTGACTGTGGGAGAAATTGTAGCTACACCTGTATGAGGAATTACGCTGAAGTCCAGTGGGAAAACTCGGAGAAAAGTAATGACGGCAGCCAGGTTGAGTATATTCAGAACAATCTTTATTATCTCTCTAAGAATATACCTGTCTAAGGCAATGGCAATACTGTGCCCGATTATAGACAAAATCAATACTACGTTAAAAAGAGGTAGTACCAGCAGCTTGAAATTAGGAGTCAGTAGCGGATACATGTTCCATATGGTGGTTCCGTCTACTATTCTACCATGATAGCAGGCTATATACCGGCTGAAAAAGTTGAACAGTATCAGCAGAGCAATACACCAGACAATTGTTCCAATAGATGATGCAATCCTGCCGGCTTTCTTGTTTTTCATATGGTAGCTAGCTATTTTTTCTGAATACTTATCAGGTTTTTCGAAAGGAGCTTGCTCGGAATGTACCTTTCTATCCGGAACTTTCATTTCTCTTAGAAAACTCTCTTTACTGATAGTATCGAGTTTGGCAAGTAACTCTAAGGCAAGTTCACCGAACAGCGGAATTTTAACGAAGCGGCTATGATGAGTTTGATGCATCATGATTATCCACAGAACAATAGTCAGGGCAATGAGGATGCCGAAAACAGCGTTTGTAGCAACTTCAAGAGGGAAAAGAGAGACTCCCTGGCCTGCCCATCCGGTTAGTCTACGGATGTTGTCAGCGATAGAAATAGCTATGGAAAGGATGCCGAAGCTTACCAAAGACTGCATAGCGTGGAACCGGATCAGGGTGCTCTTTTTTTCTATGATGAGGAATATAACTCCTGTAATCCAGCCGGCAACATAGCATAGCAGTCCGGCTTCATATAGTTTCAGCCTGGTGCTTGACTCTTCCGGAGATAACTTTTTCTCGTTCTCATCCATAAGCCTGCCGCTCCTTAAGCTGCTGAATAACAGCGTAGCATAGGGGGAAGTGTGGAAGCAACTCAACATGACTCGTGTAACCCAGCTATAGTTTTATACTATAATAGTACTGTGGCTATAATAGAAAAAGCAGGAATTATCTGCCATGACCTGGTGGCCGCTCTAAGAGGAATTTCCGAGTTTGTGCATTTCAACCTCAATCCTGTTATGGTAATGAGCGGTGAAGTACCGGTTAATATTGAAATTATTTCACTGGTATCAGGCGGTAAACTACTTAGCCCTCAAAGAGCATATGAACTTACCAGAAAAGCAATAAAAAAATGTTCCGGGCGTTTCATTTTTCTTTATGAAGATGCTTTGTTGAGGGGAAATATTTCCGCTGATATAAGGGCACTTGTTGATGAATTACAGCCTAAAAAAGTAATCTTTTGTACAGCCAGACCCAGATTGAACAGGTATATATTGAATGGTAGTGCGTATATTGGCACTCTACCGGTTGACAGAACACTGCTGGCAAGTGACCCTGCTGAGCCGGTAACTGAGTCGCATATTCCTTCTATTATAAAAAAAGACACAGGATTATTGTCTAAATGTATTGGGCTTGCTGATATTGAACGTGGTGCATCTTATATAGCCAGTATAATTGAGGAAAGCACAGAGCGTATAGTTGTTTGTGATGCCAGAGAAACGCACCATTTGAAGACTATCGCTGAGGCTCTGGTACTTGGTCAGGGTGCCTGGGTGCCCTGTGGTTCAGGTGGGCTAATAAAAGAAATACCTGCTGCTTATGGATTTATGGAGAAGAGGACGGTGATTAAACCGTTTAATAATAACAAGCCAGTGGTACTGGCTGTAGGCAGCCTTGACGAGGTAAGTGCTTTGCAGTTAGCAATAGCAGCTGAGAAAAGTATGGTTTATCCAGTCATGGTTGAACCAGCAGACCTGTGGGGAAAGTCGGGACGTGAAGGTAAAATGAATGAGCTTGCAAGCATAGCGGCTGAGCGAATAGAGGCGGGACAAAATATTGCCATAACCTCAACGCACAGTCATTATTCACCACGGGTCCATTCACGTGCTGCTTCACTATTTGCCACTGTGGTAAGCAAAGCAATTTCACAACAGAGCATCGGTGGATTAGTTGTTATTGGTGCTGATACGGCTTATGCACTTTGTAAGGAGCTCAGAGTAAAGTCTATTCAGGTGAAAGGTGTTATTGGAGAGAATGGAGGCACATTGATCGCTGAAGCACAGAGTAAAGAAGGGACATCTTTCACCTTAGGAACTAAAGGTGGCGCAGTTGGCGACGAAATGGAGATAGTGCGGGCAATAAAATTTATGAGAAGCAGTTAAGTTCTATTTTTTTCTTGATAAAAAGATTTGATTAGTAAGAATAATAGGAATATATGAAGAAAGAGGCAATACTATGAAGGCAATAATTACGGCAGCCGGGAGAGGTTCTCGATTAGGAGCGCTTACAAGGTATATACCCAAAGGGCTTTTACCTGTAAATGGAGAAAGCATGATTGCCAGGCAGATTCGTATACTGGGGCTCTACGGTATTACTGATGTTGCCATAATAACCGGATATCAATCGGAAAAGATTATTGAGCAGTTCAAGAACAGGGTGACTTTCTTTCATAACCCAGACTACCGTACAACAACGAGTACTGCATCTCTTTGCAAAGCGATAAATTTCATGGATACGGATGTAATAGTTATGACCTCTGATACGGTATTTCCTGAAAAATCTTTGGAAGCATTATTGAAAAATGAGAACCGGTATTGCTTGTTAATCGACCATAAACGCTGTGACATGGAAGCAGTTAAAGTGGAGGTTGCCGATAATATGATAGAGAAAGCCGGGAAAAATTTGTCAGTAGATAATGCTTTTGGAGAGTGGACCTATATCTCGCGAATAAAGGAATGCGGATTAGCTGACTATAAGGAAATATTACAGGAATGTGCGGTTAATAAACTCGGGCAATCACAGATATTTGTGGGACTTATTCACAAAGGTCATGCTGTTCATTATGAATTGATGAACGGTGAATGGACTGAGGTTGACTTTGTAAAGGACTATAGAGAAGCGAAGAGGATTTTTGAATTTGAGATGAAAGTTTAGCGATGACAAAAAATATTGCGATCATTGGTAGTGATATAAATGGAGTCCTCGGTAGTGCATCACAATTTGCTAACTGTGGAGCGAGGGTAACGTTATTTCTAAGGAATTCTAAGCCACATGATTGTGATGTAGCAGTAGTAACGACGAATAGCAAACTTGTAACTGCCAGTCAGGCCTATCATAAGACGAAAAATGCTGTTCGTAAATGTCGTGGAAGACAGATTTACCTGCAGGAAGATTCCTCGTTGCGCGGGAATCTTCCTTCCAGCATCAAGGCAGTAATCGATGAACTAAATCCCCGAAAGGTATTGATTTGCCTTTCACTGCCTGAAAAGAAGCGTCACGTGCAGGGTGGACGAGTTTATATAGATGGAATTCCTGCTGACAAATCTATAGCAGGCGGTGACCCTTTGTCTCCTGTCAAGGAATCACATATCCCCACACTGATTTATAAAAGTACTGGAATTAAGTCGAAGGTGCTTGGTTTTGATATTATAGATAAAGGACCTTCTGCAATTTTAAAGCATAGTATGGATACTAATGAGAGAATTATCGTTCTGGATGCTCTGGAAGTACAGCATTTTCGTCATATCGCCGGGGCGATACAACTCGGGGGTAATGAATGCTTTACCTGCATGACAAATAGCCTCTCACGGGAATTGCCATTCGTGCATGGCTATTCTAGAGACGATCTTAAAGCTGTCCAACCACTGGAGAATAAGAAACCAGTACTTGTAGTAGTGGGAAGTTACGAGGCAACTGCTGGTGTTCAATTGTGTAGAGCGAATGAGAAAACCGGGTTGCCAGTAATTTCCGTGGAAACAACCGGGTTACTGTCACTGCAGAAACGGGATGACATAATAAGAGAATACTATCAAATGGTGACTGAAAAACTTGAAACCGGTACTAATATTGCCATAACTTCAAACAGCAGCAGATATATTTATCAACTACGCTATAAAATGGCATACCTGCTGGCAAAAATAGCGGCTGAGGCAGTCTATCGATGCAATCCTGGGGCACTGCTTACAGGTGGTTCGGATACAACCTATGCCTTGTGTAACACACTCCAGGTACAGAAAATCGATGTACTGGGCAGCATAAGAACTGGAGTGAGCACGATAATCTCGATGCTTCATACACGCAATGGGAAGCTGCTCTATATGGGGTCCCGAGGAGGGGCTATTGGAGGCCCGGAGGAAATACTGGAAACACTGAAGATATTAAGACCACATCAATCTATTCAATAGGGGAATGGTATACTATCATATCGTTGCTCATGCAACTCCTACGCTTACATCGATGCCAAACCGTCTAACCGCATAATATCGAAATATTACCGAGGCTATTGTTCCCAAGGTAAAAATAACGAGATATAGAAATCTGATGTTGAGCGTAAAACCGGCAATATGAAAAGGTTCGACGAAACAGTCCAGGATGGTAGCAAGTAAAAACTGAGGGATGAATTTAAGAGCGGGGATAACCAAAATAGCTCCGGCCAGTTTATATGCTTGGTGAATTATGCCATATTGCTTTCCGGATACGCTCTTAGGTGCTGTAAAGGGAAGTTTCTGTTCGTATCGAATTGAATATGCCAGTGGTTTATGAACAAAAACGAGGCTCATTCCGATAACTGAGAAAAAACCTACAATAAATACCTCTGATCCTTGAATAATGCTGTAGAGCCCCAATGACATACATGCCAGGACATATGGATACATGAAATACATTACTATAACATCAAAATACTTGCCCTCCATAGATGATTGCTTTCTGTACCTGGCGATTTCACCGTCTACACAGTCGAAAATCAGTGCCATATACAGGATTAATAGACCAATGAACCAGTAGAGTGGTTGAGGTCTAACGAAGAAGATGCCAGCGGTAATTCCCAGCAGTAGAGATATCAATGTTGCCTGGTTTGCTGATAAACCGAGAATCAAACAAAGCTTCGTAAAACGTATAGAAATATAGCGATTTATGTGCTTAGAAGCCCATGGTTGCCTGTGAATTTTATCATATCTGTTCTCCAGGCATATCTTTTTTAACTCTTTTATCGATTCAACCATCAGTTACTATTAGTTATCGTTTACTTATTTTTATTAACAGTACTATATCACTTTCGCAGTTTATTAGACTATAGCTATTTACTAATTAACCAAGCGCCAGTTTCGTTGCGGGAGCCAATTATTAGAACAGGGCAGGGATTACTGAGTATTCAGCTCGTCAAGTAATTCAATCACTCGTAACGTCTCTGATCCGCCGGTGGTTCCTCTCATACTCATAGTCACCCCGATAACCTCGTATATCTCATCTTTCGTCGCGCCGGCCTCTACC
>Ga0272441_10012197_pt1 | contig 12603 bp, 11 predicted proteins | sample SSMProp6N_FD_193582 | JGI IMG/M metagenome (GOLD analysis project Ga0272441, IMG submission 193582) | Marine sediment archaeal communities from Little Sippewissett salt marsh, Falmouth, MA, United States - SSM-Prop-6N | ecosystem: Environmental > Aquatic > Marine > Wetlands > Sediment ...
CTGATGCGGGCTTGACCGCCCCAGCCATCGAAGGCGTTGTTGATCCAGTCGGCCGGAAGCGGCCGCGCGCCGGCGAAATCCCAGTGTCCGGGAATGACCGCGGGCCTGTCGCTCGCCGGCAGGTGGCGCGCGTCCTCTTGCCAGACGCTTTCGGCCTGAAATTCCAGCCGTGTCCCGGCATCGCGCGGAAACCACGGATGGAACCCCAGCCCGAAGGGCATCGCACGGCCCGAGCGGTTGGTCAGTGCAAGACCGGCCGTCAGACCGACCGCCGAAACCGCGTAGGTCAGTTGCGCCTGGTAGCGCAGGGATCCGCAGGCGCCATCCGCCAGCACGAGGACCACCCTGTCCCCCGTGCGCTCTGCCAGGCTCCAGCGTTTCTGGAAGGCGTCGCCGTGGATCGGAAAGGCCTCGGCGGGAAGGTTCCGCTCAAGCGTGACGGTTTCTCCGCCCCACGAGAAGGGGCGCGAGATGCGGTTCGAAAAAGGTGCCAGGACGATACTCGACACGTCGAAGGGCCCTCGCCCGGCATCGCCGCTCCAGGGCCTGAGAACCGGCCGCCCGTCGACCTCCACGCGGGCCAGCGCGCCCCCCATTCCGGGCAACACTTCAACCCTCGCGGTTCCAGCCGCCAGCGCTACAATCTCCGTCACCTCACCAGCCGCCATCGATCCCGATATTCTGACTGGTGATCATGCGCGCGGCGGGCGAGCACAGGAACAGGGCGAGATCGGCCACGTCATCCGGCTCGATCCGCGTCTTGAGGCACTGTCGCTCGATCACCCAGTCGTTGTATTCCTGCAGCCGGTCGCGAAAGACGCGGTTCTCGGCCTCGGAGACGACGGCACCCGGTGCAATGGCATTGACGGTGATCCCGTGCGGCCCGAGTTCGCGTGCCAGTCCCTTGGTCAGGCCGAGCATCGCGCCCTTCGAGGCCACATAGGGAACGTAGCCGTCCCACTGACCCACCAGTGTGAGGGAGGTGAGGTTGATGATGCGGCCATGGCCTTGCGCCTTCATGTGCGCCGTGACAGCGCGGGTCAGCGCGAACGCGGCCGAGGAATTGACGCGGATCTGGTCCTCGTATTCCTCGAGGCTGAATTCCTCGTGCGGCTTGTTGATGATCAGCGCGGCATTGTTGATCAGGATGTCGAAGCCGCCGCGCGCCTCGGCCAGGGTCCGCACAGCCGTCTCGGCACCGGCAAGATCGTTCAGGTCACAGCCGAAGAACGCCACCCCCGGCCCGAGCGCCGCCGCCCGCGCCGGGCCATCCTGCGCGTCGGGCCGGTCGAGCACCGTGACCGCGCAGCCCATATCGGCAAATCGCGTGGCCATGGCGCGGCCGATTGTACCCAGCCCGCCGGTGATCAGGGCGCGAGAGTCGGACAGGTCTGTCATGGTGTCTCCTTCGAAATTGCATCTATCAGACGGGTCAGGTAAGTCTCGATCCGGGCGAGCGCCGTCTCGGCGGTCTCGGCGCCGGTGATCGCGGCGTTCACCGCGTCGCCGACCGCCTCGCAGGCCGCGATGCCGGCAGCACTGAACGGGCGCTCCTCCAGCGCCGCCGGCAGGGCCTGGAACGGGAACCAGTCCTCCTGGTAGACTGTCAGTACGCCCTTGCCCATCGTCGCCTCACGCTGTCCGTCCGCTCACAGCAATTCGTGCACTTCGTCGATCGAGGTCTCGCCGATCTTCTTGTCCAGCACGACCTCCCCGAGGGCCATCGCCACGATCCGGTCGCAACAGGCGAAGACGTGATGCATGTTGTGGCTGATGAAGATCGCCGTCACGCCCTGCTCGGCGAGCGAGCGCACGAAGCCGATGACCTTGTTCGTCTCCTTGACCGAAAGATGGTTCGTCGGCTCGTCGAGGATCATCACCTTCGACTTGAAATGCATCGCCCGGGCGATGGCCACGCCCTGCCGCTGTCCGCCCGACAATTCGCCAACCAGCGCATCCGGAGAGCGCAGGTGAAGGTCGACATCGGCAATCGCGGCCACGCTTTCCTCGCGCATCTTCTTTTCGTCGAGCCAGCCGATGCCGCCGAACGAGAACTTCAAGGGCTCCCGCCCGATGAAGATGTTGCGCGCGATCGACATGTTCGGGACCATCGAGTTGTACTGGTAGATGGTTTCGACACCGAGATTCATCGCGTCCCTGGGGCCCGTCATCTCGACGCGGTTTCCCTCGACGATCACCTCCCCCTCATCGGGCTGCACGAGGCCGGAGAGGATCGAGATCAGCGTCGACTTGCCCGCGCCGTTGTCGCCCACGAGCCCCACCGCCTCGGTGGGCGCGAAGTCGAGCGACACGCCCTTGAGCGCATGGACGCCGGAATACCACTTGTGCAGGTCACGCACCTGGATGATCGGGTCCTGAGCCGTCATCGCCGCATCCTTCATCGCTGAATCTTCATCGCGCGGGCCTGCTTTCGCATCCATGCGTTGCCGACGACCGCAAGGATCGTCAGCGCGCCGACGGCGAACTTGAACCAGTTGCTGTCGATCTGGCTGAGCACCATGCCGTTGTCGATCACCCGGATCAGGGTCGCGCCCAGAATCCCGCCCAGGATCGACCCGACCCCTCCCGTCAGCGCCGTCCCGCCGATAACCGCGGCCGCGACCGCCTGAAGCTCCAGCCCTTCGCCCATGGAGGGCAGCGCGGCCCCGATGCGCAGGGTCTGGATCATGCCGGCGAAGCCCGCCAGCACAGAGCAGATCACGAAGCACGTGATCTTGACCCGCGCCGTTGGAATGCCGGTGGCCTGCGCGGCGGGCAGGAACCCGCCCGTCGCCCGCACCCAGTTGCCGAAATTCGTCTTCGACAACAGGAAGGACACGACAACCGCCACGGCGATGAACCAGAAGAAGGAGGCGCGGAAGAGGTCCCCCGGGCCGACGAAGCTCACGAACAGATGCTCGGGGATCACGTCGAAATCGAGCCGGGGTGGAAAGCCTCCCGAGACCACGACCGTCAGCGAGCGGGCCATGAACAGCATGCCGAGCGTGACGATGAAGCTCGGTATGCCGAACCGGATCGTGATGACACCGTTTACGAGACCGATGACGATACACACTGCGAAGCCTGCGGTCATGGCGAGGACGAAGGGCCAATCCTGCGCCATGAGCACGGCCATGGTCATCGGCATCAGCGCAAAGACCGATCCCACCGACAGGTCGAATTCCCCGCAAATCATCAAGAGCGTGACACCGATGGCGATCAGCGCCATCTCCGGCAGCAGGCCGAGGACACCGCGCAGATTGTTAGTGTTCAGGAAGAACCCGCCGGAAAGCACCTGGAAAAGCACGACAAGCACGAGCAGCAGCAGGATCGCCGCGATCTCGGGCTTCTCGAAGGCAAATTTCAGGAACTGGCGCATCGGGCCAACATCTCCGTCGCAAAGACGGCGCGGGAAGGCTTCCCCGCGCCGTGGATGTGTGGGCGGCCTAGCGCAGCCCCTGCTCTGACAGTTCCATGATCGCCTCGGCATCTTCCGGCGTGACGATACCCTGGCCGGTATCGATGTCGGCCGGCGCAAGGCCCGCTCTCTCCACGAGATAGGCCTGCATCACCGGCATGAAGCCCTGCATGTAAGGCTGCTGGTCCACCTGGACCTGCACATAGCCGTTCTGCATCTGCTCCACGACCTCGGGAACAAGGTCAAAACCACCGAGCAGAATCTCGCCTGGCCCGATGCCCCGATCGGCCAGGACACGGGCTACGGCGGCGTGCCAGAACCCGGTGTCGAAATAGACCGTCGTGTCGGGGTTGGCGTTCAGATAGGCGCCGACCCGGTCGGCCACCGTGGCCAGATCCGTGCCGCTGTCGATGCGCTCATAGGTGACGTCGCGGTCGGGATTGGCCTTGGCGTAGTCTTCCACGAAGTCGATCACGCCGGCCGCGCGCAGCTCCGACCAGTTCTGACCGGGCGCCGAAACGCCCATCAGCACCTTGATCGGCCCGTCTTCGGGGAAGTTCTCGGACATGGCCTGGCCCAGCGAATAGCCCGCCGGACGGAAACCCTGCCCGACAAAGGCCTGTCGCGGGTTGCCCGCCGCGCCTTCGCTGTCATCCACGTTGACCCCGATGACGGTGATGCCCTGATCGACGGCACGCTGCAGGATGTCGTCGAAGGCGTTGTCATCCACGATCGAGGTCAGGATGGCGTCGGGGCTGCGTGCGAGAGCCGTCTCCATGTTGGCGAGCTGCTGGTCAATCGAGCCTTCGGTCTGGGTAAAGATCATCTGGCAATTTGCCTCGACCCGCTCACAGGCGTCGTCGAAGCCTCCCTTCACGGCTTGCCAGAAGGTGTTTGAGGCCGAGGAATGGTGGGTGAACACGATGTTCATCCCCTCCTGAGACAGGGCTGCGGGCGCCGTCGTGGCGATCAGCGCCGCCGCGGCGGCCATGGTTTTCAATGCGGTCTTCATGTGTTCCTCCCTAAGGTGCTTCAAAGCGGCCGGGCTCATCCCGTGCCGAGGTCCGATCTCCGCCGGTGGGTGGTGAAGGCGCGGTCGAGCTCGGGATTGAGCTCAAGCCCCAGCCCCGGACCCGGCGGAACCGTGATTGTCCCGTCCTTTACCTCTGGCAGCGCGGTCACCAGATCGCGGTACCAGGTGCGGTAGAAGGCGCGGACGCTTTCCTGGACGAGCGCGTTGGGCGCGTTCAGGGAAAGGTGGGTAGAGGCGGCCAGCACGACCGGTCCCGTGCAGTCGTGGGGGGCTACCGGCAGGTGCCAGGCCTCGGCCATCGACGCGATCTTTCGTGCCTCGGAGAGCCCGCCGCACCAGCTGATATCGAGCATCACGACCCCCGCCGCCCCCGTTTCCAAAAGGTCTCGGAAGCCCCAGCGCGTGGTCAGCGTCTCCGAGGCCGAAATCGGTGCGGGCGAGACCTCGGCATAGCGTTTCAGGCTCGCCAGGCTGTCCATGCGGATCGGGTCTTCGTGCCAGAAAGTGCCATAAGGTGCGAGTGCCTTGGCGATCTGCATGGCGGGCAGAAGCTGCCACATGGAGTGGAACTCGACCATGACGTCCATGCGATCGCCAACCGCCGTTCGGATCTTCTCGAAGGGCTCGAGTGCCGTTTTCATGTCCCCGGGCGAGATGTAGTGCCCCCGGCTTTTCTCGGCGGCGATATCGAAGGGCCAGATCTTCATGGCCGTGATACCTTCCTCGAGAAGTGACAGCGCCAGTTCGTCGGCGCGGTGGAGAAAGCCGTTCAGATCGTCATAATCACCCGCAGACTTCGCCTGGCCCCAGTTCTCGACCTTCTGGCCGCTGGCCTTCTTGATGTACTCGACGCCCGCGCAGGTATTGTAGGTCCGGATCGAGTCCCGCGTGAACCCGCCCAGAAGCTGCGTGACGGGCTGGCCCGTGGCGTGTCCCCAGAGGTCCCAGAGCGCAATGTCGAAGGCGGAATTGCCCCGCGTCTCGGCGCCGGAGGAACGGAAGCCGACATAACCGGCAAGCTCGCCCGACAATCCGTCGATCCGCAATGGGTCGCGGCCGAGCACGCGCGGCGCGATCCATTCGTGGACATGCGTGTCGACCGTCTCTGCGCCGAAGAAGGTCTCGCCGAGGCCTGTCACCCCCTCGTCGGTATGGACCATGATCCAAAGCAGGTTGGGCCTCTCCTCGATGCGCACGGTTTCGATGCCGGTGATCTTCATCACGCAAGCCCCGCGTCGAGGAGGGCGCGCACGCTCTCGTCGAAATGCAGGCCCATGAGCCGCGCGGCCTCGCGTGGATCGCCGGCCGAAATCGCCCTGGCGATGGCCAGATGCGTCTCGAGCATGGTCTCGCGCGCCGAGTCGGTGGTGCGCGAGCGCCAGCCGATCGGCCAGGTCTGGCGCGTGATGCCGCGGAAGGCATTGACGATGAGCGCGAAAACCGGGTTCTTCGAGGCGTCGGCCAGCGCGGCGTGGAAATCGAGGTCCCGCTCCATCAGGATCTCGGGCTCGGCCTTCGCCGCACGCATGGCCACGGCGATCCGCAGGATTTCGGCGGCCTCGGCATCGCTCCGGCGCAACGCGGCAAGGGCGACGATCCGGGCCTCGATCGTGCGGCGGACGTCGTAGATCTGCTGGACGTTGATCTGTTCCGTGTGCACGCCGTGCTCGATCAGCAGTGACAGGGGGCCATGGTCGAGTTGCGCCACCGTCGCCCGCCGCCCGACATTGAGCTCGATGATGCGCATCGCCGCGAGCGAGCGGAGCGCCTCGCGCACCACGGTCCGCGAGACGTTGAGCTGCTTGGACAGGACCGCCTCGCTCGGCAGGCGGTCGCCCGGCATCAGCTCGTTGCCGCGAATATGTGCGGTCAGCGCTCCAATCACGTCGCTCACGCGACCCGGTTTCGGCGCCACGCCTTGTTCAGCAAACTGCATCTGGCCATAAATCTCCCTAAACCTGTATGACAGGTTTTCCTTGATTGTTAGAAAGCATTCCTGTTTCCTATCTGTCAAGACATTCCTTGGGGAGGAAAACATGGCCGAACTGCTCTTCGACGCGCGCAATGTCGTCGGCGAAAGCCTTGTCTGGGACGATCGCACTGGCCGGCTGGTCTGGGTGGATATTGTCGGGCGGCGCATTCATGCCCTCGAGCCGGCGACGGGCATGCATGAGAGCTGGCAGACGCCGGGCCGGGTCACCTCCGTCGGATTGCGTGACGACGGCGGCGCCATCGTCGGACTGGAGCGCGAGATCGCGCTCTGGGACTGGGGCGAGGGCTTCCAGCCTGTCTGCGAAGTGGAACCCGATGCGCCCGCAAACCGCCTCAACGAGGGTGTCGTGGGACCTGACGGCGCGTTCTGGGTGGGGACGATGCAGAACAACATCGCGCAGGACGATTCGCCGATCGATCTGACGGAGGATGCCGGACGGCTCTACCGCTACACGGCCGAGCGCGGCCTCTCGCAAGTCACGTCCGATGCGTTCGGCATCACGAACACGCTGGTCTGGCCGGTGCCCGGATGCCTGGTGACGGCCGACACGACGAAGAACGCGCTATATGCCTACGACATGGCACCGGAGACGGGACAGCTCTCGGGCCGGCGAACGATCCTCGAAGGCTTCGACCGCGGGCTGCCTGACGGCTCCTGCGTCGATGCCGAGGGCCATATCTGGACCGCGCGCGTCGTCGGCGGCGCCTGCCTTACCTGCATGACCCTCGCAGGCGAGGTGCTGCGGACCGTCGATCTGCCCTGCTCTTGGCCGACCAGCTGCACCTTCGGCGGCCCCGATCTCGATACGCTCTACGTCACCTCGGCACGGTTCACCATGTCCGAGGCGCACCTGGTCCAGAACCCGCAGGAAGGCGGGCTGTTCGCGATCAGGCCTGGCGTCGCGGGGCTGCCGGAATACCGGTTCGGGCCGCAAGCCGCAGCCTGATGCGTCCGCCAAGCCGCCGGTTTGAAGTTTTCGCGCAAGGGTTGCCGGCTTCGTGGACAGGCCGCTCTTTCTGGGTTTTGATGTCGCCATGCCAGGACCGAAAACCATCGAACCCGCCGCGCTTGCGACTGAAGGCGTTGCGCGTCACAACAAGGGTCGAATGTCGATGCGACCGTTCTGGAATCGTGGCATCGCCCTGATTGCCCTGATTGCCATCGGCTTGTCCGTGTTCAATCTGGAACGCGGCCGTTCGGGTCTTGAGATTTCCCCACTGTCGATCGGCACGACCCCTGCCACATTCTACCGTAAACCGGGTTCAAGCGGTCCGCTTGTCGTGGTCGCGCATGGATTTGCCGGATCGCGTCAACTGATGCAGGCCTATTCTCTGAGCCTGGCACAATCGGGCTACGCGGTCCTTGCCTTCGATTTCGAGGGACATGGCCGCAATCGCGTGCCGATGTCAGGCGATGTCACGGCCATCGACGGCACCACGGCGCTTCTGATCGCCGAGACGCGTCGCGTGATCGCGGCTGGCCGGGCCCTGCCCGGAGTGACAGATGGAATTGCGCTTCTTGGTCACTCGATGGCAACGGACATTCTGGTGCGCGTGGCCATCGAGGAAAGACGGCAGGGCACCCCGATCGATGCCGTCGTGGCGATTTCGATGTTCTCCGAGGCGGTGAGCGCTAATGTGCCCGCACGGCTCCTGGGGATCAGCGGCGAATGGGAAAGGCTGTTGCGTGCGGTGGCACTCGATGCCGTGCATCAGGTGCAGCCGGACGCGGTGGAGGGGGAGACGGTGGCGGCGCCCGGGGTCTTGCGTCGCGCCGTCGTGGCGCCGCATGTCGAGCATGTCGGGGTGCTTTACAGCGCAACGGCGCTCAGCGAGGCGCGCAACTGGCTCGATGACACATTCGAGCGGGGCAGTGACGCGGCGCTCGTGCTGCCGGGCCCGTGGATCCTGTTGCTGATGGCGGGCATCGTCTGTCTCTTGCGCCCGCTCGTCAGCCTGCTGCCGAAAGCAGCGCACCGGCCCGTTTCCATCTCCGCGCGCCGGTTCTGGATCTCCATCCTGCTGCCGGCAGGTCTGGTGCCCCTCGTCGCCGTAACGTTTTACGTGCCTTTCCTGCCGGTGCTCGTCGCCGATTATCTGATGATCCATCTCGTGCTTTATGGCGGTCTGCAACTGGCCCTGCTGGGTGTCTGGCGACAGGGCTTTGCAGGCTTTTCACTGGTCGCCATTTGTCTGCTTGCGCTCTGGGGCTGTTTGGTCTTCGGCGTCGCAATGGATCGCTACGCGGCCAGTTTCATGCCGAATGTCGAGCGCTTTCAGATCGTTGCAATCCTGGCGATTGCGACAGTGCCCTTCATGGTTGCCGATGCGCATGTTTCAGGGGGCGGGCGCGGGGTCTGGTGGCGGCGTATCGCAGCCCGTGTGGCCATCCTCGTATCGCTTGGCGCAGCCAGTGTGCTCGATCCCGCGCGATTGACCTTCGTCTTCATCATCCTGCCGGTTCTGGTGCTTTTCTATCTGGTTCACGGGCTGATGGGGCGCTGGGTTGCGCGCCAGAGCGGTTGCCTGTCGGCCGGCCTCGGTCTTGGTCTTTGCCTGGCATGGGCGCTTGGCGTCAGCTTTCCCCTGTTTGCCGCAGGCGGATCGTGACGACAGGGCGCCAGGGCAAGGCATGGCATGCCGGGTGACGGTGACACCGTAAAAGCGCATGACATTTGCTTTTCCCTGGCGAAACCGTCAAGGCCAGACAAATGTCATGCTTGCAAATGTCGTGCTTACAGATTTCATGCTTCATGTCACAACAAGGAAGACGTCATGAATGTGCTGGCCGATCCGCCCGCCTTCTTGCGCAGCCTCTTTGAGCGTGCGGTTGCGGTGGCAGATCCGATGCTCGAACTCGCATCGCACCTGCCGGCGCGTCCTGCCGGCCGGGTCGTGGTGATTGGCGCCGGCAAGGCGTCTGCGCGCATGGCCGAGGCGGTCGAACAGGCCTGGGGGCCGTGCGAAGGCCTGGTCATCACCCGCTATGGCCACGGCCGGCCATGTCGCGGAATCGAGATTGTCGAGGCGGCACATCCGGTTCCCGACAGGGCGGGCGAGGTGGCGACCCGGCGCATCATGGATCTGCTGGCCGGTCTCGGAGCCGACGATTTCGTGCTGGCTCTGATCTCCGGCGGCGCGTCGGCGCTGCTCGTGCAACCGGCAGGGGCGATCAGTCTTGCCGAGAAACAGGCGATCAATGCCGCGCTGCTGGCCTCGGGCGCGCCGATCGATCAGATGAACACCGTGCGCAAGCATCTCAGCCGGGTCAAGGGCGGTCAACTGGCCGCAGCCGCCTGTCCGGCGCGCATGCTCAGTCTGATCATTTCGGATGTGCCGGGTGACGATCCTGCCTTCATCGGCTCGGGACCGACGGTTGGTGATGCCTCCAGCCCCGGCGAGGCAAGGGCCATTCTCGATCGATGGCAGATCGCGGTGAGCGATCATGTCAGGGCCGTGCTGGACGGGGCGAGCGGGGTGGTCGCGCCGGGTGATGAAAGACTGTCGCATGTCGAAAACCGAATCATCGCCGCGCCCGCGCAATCGCTGGCCGCAGCGGCTGAAATGGCGGTTGCAGCCGGCTGCCGCGTCAAGATGCTGGGCGATGCGATTGAAGGCGAGGCCCGTGATGTCGCCGATGCGCAGGCGCGCATGGCCCTGCAATTGCAGGCGGACATGATCGCCGACGAAGGCCCATTTGTCCTTCTTTCCGGCGGCGAACTGACGGTCAGGCGCCGTGGCCAGGGCATTGGCGGGCCGAATGCCGAGTTCGCGCTGGCCCTGGCCTTGGCGCTCAACGGCCAGCCGGGCCTGTGGGCGATCGCCTGTGACACCGACGGTGTGGATGGGGCGGCCGAAATCGCCGGTGCGCTCGTTTCGCCCGACACGCTGGCGCGTGCCCGCGCGCTTGGTCTTGACGCAGTCAGGTCGCTCGACGCCAATGACGCCCATACATTCTTTGCAGCACTTGGCGACCAGGTGATCACCGGCCCGACCTTGACCAATGTCAATGACTTTCGTGCCATTCTTGCATATCGGTCCTAACTTGCCGGGATCATGAACAATATCAATTTTAGGCGAAATCGAATTTCTTCATAGAGGATGTCTTTATCTTCCCGGCCTATGAAACGTTCATTTCGATCATTCCGCCGGAGGGCGGGAAAATGCCATGCAGGCCGGTTTTGGCGGCAGGATCGTTTGAATGCCACGATTATGTGTTGTCGGGCTTGCGGTCCCTTGGTGGTCCCTTGGCGGTCCCCTGAAACTGTTCGAAACATGGGATGTGAGGAAAAAGCGTCGTGATCGTATCGGATTACACGGCATTGATCTCGGAATTTTCCTGGAATGGCGGGTATGGTCAGGAACCGAGCGGTCAACCGGTTTTTCTGAGCTATTCATTCGCCGATCGATTTCTGGCCGAAAGTGATCTTTCCTTTATCGAGAATCCATCATTTTTCCGTCCGCTGAATGCTGTCGAGCAGCAGGCATTCCGCACCGCACTTGATCAATGGGCTTCCGTCAGCGGTATCGTTCTTCTGCAAGCGCCGGCCGGTCTTGGCGACATCGAAGTCGGTGTTTACGATCTGAGCGCGAATATCGCCGGTCTTGCCTATTATGCCTTGCCGTCCTTCTTCTACGACAATGGCGAAGCGACGCTGTTCAACACGAATCTGAAAATCGAAGCGCTGGCCGGTAACGTCTATCTCGACGGGTCTCTGGGTCTTGACCTGCATGTCATGCTGCACGAGATCGGCCATGCGCTCGGTCTGGCTCATACCCATGACGGTGCGCGCATTCTGACCCCCGATCTCGATCGTGGCTTCAACACGGTGATGGGTTACAACGAGCCGCGTCTGGGGACGCTTGGTCCGTTTGATGAACAGGCGATCCAGGCTCTTTACGGCGGCCCGGACCAGGACGGCACGCATGTCCAGTCATGGTCCTGGAACGCCGCTTCCGCCACGCTGACACAGGTGGGAACCGGGGCCTCCGAGATCATAACGGGCATTGCGGCCCATGACATCGTCTATGGCGGTGGCGGTGACGATCTCATTGCGACGCGTGGCGGCAACGACACGATTTACCTCGTTGGCTCCAACGGTCAGATTTCGGCCGGTTCCGGTCTCGATATCCTGGTGGTAACCTTCGATTCGGCGCAACTGTCCGATACGTTCAGCTCCGGGAGCGGTGACGATCGCTATCTCCTGATCAGCGATGGCGGGGTCATCGCCGCCTTTTCGGTCGAGCGGGTGGCCTTTACCGATCGCACGCTGGCCTATGACATCGACGGTGTCGCCGGCCAGGTCTATCGTCTCTATCAGGCAGCCTTTGCCCGTACGCCGGACGATGGTGGACTGGCCTACTGGATCGATCAGGCCGACCAAGGCCTTGGTCTGATCGAGATCGGTGCCGGCTTCATGGCCTCGCGTGAATTTGTCGTGCTCTATCAGAACGCCCTGACCACATCTGATTTCGTCAACCAGCTTTACAACAACATTCTCGGACGCGACGGTGACGAGGGCGGTCTTTCTTTCTGGTCCGGCGCGCTGGAAACCGGTGTCATGGACGAGGCCACCGTGCTGACCGGATTTTCGGAAAGCCCGGAAAACATCGCCCGGGTGGCGCCGGACATATCGGACGGGATCTGGTATGCCTGACACGGCATTCCGGTCTAGCGCTTCATCATATCGCGCGCATTGACCTTTCTGGCACCTTCCTCTCCTGATGATGTCCGCACGGGGACAGAAACGGGGACGGAAACGGGGACGGAAACGGCGACAGAAAATGCATCGAGCCGGAAATCGGGGCGTGAAGTCGCACTGTTCAGCCATTTTCACGCGACGATGAAAATTTCTCGCCTCCACGTCCTGCCGGTTCCTGCATTCAGCCCTTGCGGCATCGGGCTGGCCTTGCTTGAAAATGCTGGGGCTTTGCCGATGGCCTATATCCAAAGATTGGCGTAAATATCTGATACAGAAAGACTTTTCTTTTTGTGTCAATTTTTTTGCATCGCTGTGTTGACTTGCCGGAGCCTGAAGCCCTATATGCTCTTCACACGGCGAGGGTGGTTTTGCCGCAGGCGGTTATTTGCCTGCGGTGATTGTTGTCTTCGCCTGTGTTTCCGGAGAGCCGCGTGAGCGACACTCGAGCCGGTCGGGAT
>Ga0272441_10012198_pt1 | contig 12601 bp, 11 predicted proteins | sample SSMProp6N_FD_193582 | JGI IMG/M metagenome (GOLD analysis project Ga0272441, IMG submission 193582) | Marine sediment archaeal communities from Little Sippewissett salt marsh, Falmouth, MA, United States - SSM-Prop-6N | ecosystem: Environmental > Aquatic > Marine > Wetlands > Sediment ...
GTTTTTTTAGGATTTATTGCCTTACTGCCCTATGTCATGTATCAACTATATATTGACCAGGCACATATTTTCTTATTTTATATTGGGAATCTTTGCATTGTTAGCTATAAATACAAAGATGATTGGGTTAAATATTTTAAAAAATAAATAAATGAAAATGTTCGGAATGCTTAAATTTTTAGAAACTGAAATGAAAATGTCTTATTGAAATAAAAATTAATATAGAAAAAACGCATTTCCTTTTATTCAACAGATGGTAAGCTTTCAAATAAAAGAAACAAAAATTAAAAAATATGTGAATAGTCATTGTGTTTTATAATAAAAATATTGTAGAATAAATTATACTGTAAAATAAAATTAATAAGTAAGTAGAAACCTGTTGTATAAGTTGCCATGTTCCCTTGAAAACTAAAATAAATAAATGTTTGTGATGCGCATTGTGAAAATAAATACTATCTGGTAGATGGGAGTTATTTCATGAAAAAAATACTAATTCTTTTCATCTTCTTGCTATACGCAATGAATGTTTTTGCCGAACCATTAAATGTGACGATTGAGATTAGTGAAGTATTACCCAATAAGGGTAAAATAATTATGGCTATTTTTAATTCTAAAAAGGGATATAAAGAGAATATACCTTACAAAGAACTAAAACTTGAATCGATTTCTGATAAATTAACTGCTGATGTTACACTGCCAAGCGGCGAATATGTCGTATCAATGTTTCAGGATAAGAATGGAAATGGAGAACTTGATACTTACATTTTTCAGATACCAAAAGAGCCCATAGGTCTAACGAATTATTTTAAGAAAGGAATTCCCGGTCCGTATAGAAAATTGAAAGTAGAAATTAATGAGGAGAATACGGTTATTAAGATCAAGATGATACATTTTGGCAAGGATTAGCAAATTGATTAGCGAAAAACATAAAACATCAGATATAAACAATGGTTAGAAAAATAATGCAATTTATCATGTTCAAATAGGACCGGTTTAACGGACGAGGATAAACAAAAAATTCTTTATATGGAACTTCACTTTGTGACCGGCGTGGGGAATAGATAGATTTCTGGTTGATAGAAAGAGAAAAGAAAGTTTTGGAATTGATAGAAGAGGGGTGCTCTGCTACGATTAACATGTTTCATGTTTTGCTGAGCAAAAATAATCGGGAATTAAATCTCAGTAAAAATTGATTTGGTTCGAATGGGTAGCATTTGAGAAGAAAACCGAAAAGGCTATCACCGGATTGCAAGGGTTTACTCTTCCCTATTTTTTAAATTTAGAATCAATGAAGCCATTCATTATTCTGCTTTTTTATTATAAACAACAGGCACCTGCTCATAAAAACAGGTGCCTGTCAAAGAAAAATAAAGACCAATTAGGTGCTTTTTACGACGTTTCCTTCCTTCATGACAAATTGTATATCTTTCAATACGCCAATATCCACGAGAGGATCCCCATCCAATGCAATGATATCTGCATAGAATCCCGGAGCAATTGTACCTATTTTGTCACTCCATCCTAACATCTCAGCGGCAAGACTTGTTGAAGAAAGAATGGCTGACATTTCGCTCATGCCATATTTTACCATTAATTCAATTTCCAGTGCGTTTTTTCCGTGATAGTTAAATGGCATGCCGACGTCGGTTCCCATGACAATTTTAACGCCAAGCTCTAAGGCTTTTTTATACCATTTTCGATGATTATCTGCTACACTTTGAGTTCTGTCGACCATTGATTGGGGAATGCCTTTTTCAACGCCGTATTCTTGTATATTGTATATTGGCGCAAAGGTTGGCACCCAATAAGTTCCATGCTCAACCATCATATGGAGCGCTTCTTCATCAATGAGTAATCCATGTTCTATTGAATCCACGCCTGAGTTGATTGCGGCTTTGATACCTTCTGCACTATGGGCATGGCCGGAAACCTTCTTGCCGTACATTCTTGCACAGCTTACAGCGGCTTTCATTTCTTCCTCGGTCAACTGTTGGGCACCAGGTAGCCCACCTCCCGCAGAAACCGCACCGGTTACCCCAAGCTTAATCCAATCAACACCATACTTCAATTGTTCACGGGCAGCCTTCGCCACGCCATCCGGACCATCACATTCAACCCAAATGTGATCACTATAGGAAACTTCTTCGGGGAAATTGTCTCTTCCACCGGTAATTGAAAGCATGTGGCCGCTTGTCATTAGTCTTGGGCCCATCGCATAACCGGCGGCAATGGCTTGTTTTAGTGCAACATCAATAAAGGCTGGATCTCCTACGGCGCGAACAGTGGTGAATCCAGCCAAAAGATCACGCTTGGAATATTCAGCAGCCCGTATTGCCCTAAAAGGTGTAAGTTCTCGCAGTAAAAAGTTCTCAAGACTAAGTTCTCCGTTGATGCAGTAGTGAATGTGTGAATCAATCAATCCGGGCAACACCGTCTTATTTCCGAGGTCGATGATTTCCGTTCCTGCAGGGATAGTTTTTTCTTTTCCCGAACTTATTGATTCTATCTTATTATTTTTGATGAATATAAGGGGACTTTTAATAGCATTTCCGCCTTTTCCATCTATGAGCTTTCCTGCTTTTATTACCTTCATTTGTACCTCCATTTATTTTTTAGGTTTTTCTGATTATTTTTCGTTATTGGCACTTCTTTTTTTAATAACTGAATCATAGTAGAACTTGGAAAAACCGGCTGTGCCGAAGGTACAAATAATAATTGCCAACCATACCGGTACAATACCTTTAAAAACAGTTACCATGAGTATCGCAAGTACGATTGCAAACGCTCCGTATTGAAGAAATTTTGCTGCGAACATGGCAAAAATAGCACCAAAGACAGCCGGAACGACAAACTTAAATGCTTGAGTAACAATGGGAGGAAAAGCAGAAACCAGAGCTGCGCCACCAATGGCACCAAGTGTAAGAATAGAAGTACTCACAAATATGGAACCAGCAATACCGAGACTACCAATGACATCAGCCTGTGGTGTACCACTTTCAACGCCCGCTGCATCTTGTGCTATAGCCGAACTCGGGAGCCGTACATTTGAGACGCTTCCTACAAGAAATGACATATATGTTCCAGCTAGACCTAAGACAGCGTAATATGATATGGGTTCTACAAATCCAAATACGCCAAAAGCTGACCATGCCATAATGGCACCTGTTATCATTTGGCTAAATGAAGGAAACTCACCATGTGTAAGTACGATGTAGAGGAAAGGGAAGAAGCTGACAACGACCATTCCAACCAATGTAAACATTCCGATACGAGTGACCGGAGCTTTAAAATCACGTTCATAATTAAAAATCATTTATATCACCCCCAAAACAGCAATAACCATGCCGATTAACATAGCCAAACCCAAAGTGTACTCGCGCAGCCACTTTGCTTTTCTACTGATGGCAACGAGTGCTAACATAGCTACAGCCGCACTTACAGCTGCTGACATTCGACCTCCACCTGCAATTAAGTGACCCGATACTAGGTAACCAATTGCACCCACCATGCATGCTGCTGATAGATGTGCAAGCCATATGGAATCTCCAGCTGCGACTTTTGTACGAACTTTTTCAAGTTGATGGGCAAATAGACCTACAAACAATAGACATAACATTGTATTTGCGGCCATTACAAATGCAGAGTTTGCAAATGCAGCCATATTATATCCTGCTGATCCCAGCTCAACACCATAAGCTTTGGCTCCCATATCCGCTGCACCAAGCTCCATGGCGACACCGCCTATAATGGCAAGCCTTGACCATGCCAGTGGTGCTCCTATGCTGGAAATAAGGCCGAGCATAACAATGAGAACAGCGATTGAAGGTGCAAAGGCTGTGATTGCTCCGCTGCGAATTGCATTCCAACACTGTTCTTTGGTCAAGTTCATTTGAGGTGCTACTTTAAAGCACTTGCGTACGATTAATAATGCTTGAATTAAGACGATGGATACCATTAATGCACATATGATCCATAATCCTGCTGAATTAGCAACTGCTAAAACACTACTCATATTTATCATCTACCTTTCTATTTGAATTTTTTGTAAATAATTTTCTTTTATCAGGATAATTCCTTAATAGATGTCCAAAGTTTCACCTCCTTTCGCATGCTGTTAAAATTTACTAATGTTAAACCATAAATCACTACCTCCTCTTTATTGATTATTAATAAGCCTTATAACCATTAAATTTTGACATGCTAATAGACTAATTTGGTAAAATATCATATATTTAGTCATTATTACGGAAAAAAAATAAAGATTGTATTCTGCCTTTTGCATTATAGTGTTAGCGCACATCATCGATTAGAAGAATATAGTCTTTGTGATTGTTGCCCACAGTAATTAAAGGTCTGTATATTAATGGCAATTTTTAATCAGCAAATGATTCATTTTGCATAAAAAATATTTTATATTTCCAAAAAGCAACGTACCATGAGTTTGTCAGTAGGCATCTGCCTTTCTTTTAAATATAAAAAGACCCAGGCAAATAAAGTATTTTGTTGATTAAACAAAAGGAACTTATCCGCTGGGGTCTTTTATACCCACGGGGTAATGCTTTGTAACATAGGTTGAGTGTGCTATGCTACCTGGTCCAATTCTAATCCTGGATAATTCGATTAGACGGAATCCTCTACATGTTCCCAAATAAAAAAATCGTCTCTATCCTGGTCTTTTTAGACCAAGGTAGGGACGAAAAATAATTCGTGGTACCACCCTAATTTAATGAAGAGGTAAAGATTCATTCTTTTTAGATAACGCTCTTTTGGCGTCATAGGTTACTTAAAATTTTCGCCTACAATAAAACAAAGAAGTATTTCAACAAACTTACACACCAATTCACACCAACCATTGGCTCTCTTTAGTGATTAGCCCGTCTACTTGTTCTTCAAATTAGTATACATATTTAAAATAAATAGTATTATATATTATTTTAATTGTCAAGGATATTTAGATTTTGCATTAAGGGGAATGGAGCATATCGTAAAGAAAATAAAAGATTAAAACGAATCCAGAATTACATTCTAAGATAATATTTATGCGGAAAAATTGAACGGGAAAAGAAAAATTGTATTGTTTCCTTCCTAAAAATATGCAAGAATTTTTAAAAGATAAAAATATCTAAAAAAAATTATAATTTTAAGTAAAATATAGTAAAAATATCTTAAATAAAGTAAATATATGTAAAAGTGGAATTATATTAGGGTATATTAATAAAAAATACCAAAATAATATAAATAAAAGTTTTATTAATGAAATAAATTTTTAGTTAAAAAAACATAAATATTTAGTAAAATTGTTGACATATAAAAAAATATTACATATAATCATACTATGAAAATAAAAATAAGTGATATTGCTCGAAAAGCAAACGTATCCAATGCAACCGTTTCTCTTGTGTTAAATAATAAAACCGGTGTTAGTAGTACTAAGCGTAGAAAGGTTTTAGAAATTGCTAAAGAACTTGGATATAGAATGTCTAAACCTGAAACAAATATATCTTATAACAGCAAGGGAATTATTAAATTTTATAAAATATCAAAACATGGTCATACTGTAAACAGGGATCATGATGTGTTTATAGCAGATTACATATTTGGGCTCAATCAAGCTGCAAAAAGTAGAAATTATATTCTGGAAATTAGTGATAGAGAAAAAATAGAAAATATGAAAGACGCTATCATTTCAATTGATGTTAAAAGAGTCAAAGGAATAATTGTTCTTGGTACTGAACTTAATTATGATGACATATTACTTTTTGAATCGGTTAATATTCCATTGGGATTTATAGATACCTACTATGATTTTTTGGATTATGATTTTGTAGATATGAACAACAAGAGTGCCGTTTTTAGGATTGTAGAGTATTTGGTGAAATTAGGCCATAAAGACATCGGCTTTATAAACGCAAATACTGAAGTGAAAAACTTTAGATTAAGAGAAATGGCCTTTAAGGAAGCATTGGATTTTTATAATGTTGCATACAATAAGGAGTATACCTATTCAGTTGATTCAACTTTTACAGGAAGCTATAAAGATATGCTCGATATTTTACAAAAAAAAGATAGATTACCTACAGCCTTCTTTTCTTCCAACGATATTATCGCATATGGCTGCATAAAAGCTTTGAAGGAAAAAGAATATCGGATACCAAAAGATGTATCGGTCATAGGTTTTGATGATTTGCCAATGAGCGCATTAATGGATCCTCCGTTGACAACCATAAATGTCTCAAAAATGCGAATGGGTGAAGCCAGCATGAATTTGATTATCAATAGAATTGAAAAAAATAATTCTATACCATCGGAAAAAATATTGATAAGCGGAAAATTAGTGGTAAGAAATAGTGTAAAAAATTTACGAGCCCAATCGGACTCAAATTAAGAAAGTCTTATGCTACTAAAAAAACAGGTACTTTTTCATTTGAGGATATAATTTTACGAATCGAACTATATCAAACGGAAGTAAAATAATAAGATGAATTAGGATGGATATTTTTAGCTTGACCTTCGGAAATCTTCTCCAAATTCTTCAAATAATTTAGCTTCTTCGTTGATCAATATTTATTGAATATATTTTTTTATTAAAGCAATTTAAGATGATTAACAAATAATTCATTTTTTCTGATAGATTATAATATCGTTCCAATATTTTTAAAAGAGGTGTTAAATGAAAACGTTCTACAACAATGATGAGAATTATGTTACTGAAATGCTTGAAGGAATTTTGAGCGCATATCCAAACATGTTAAAGAAAGCAAATGGTGAAATTAGGTCAATAGCCCGAAAAGATGCGCCGATAAAAGGAAAGGTAAGCATTGTTTCTGGAGGCGGCTCGGGGCATTTGCCAGTATTTATGGGTTATGTTGGAAAGGGACTGCTCGATGGGGCTGCTATTGGCAATATCTTTGCTTCTCCAAGCATGAATCAAATGTTAACTTTGACTAAAGCAGTTGATGGAGGAAAAGGCGTTTTATATTTATATGGAAATTATGGCGGAGACATAATGAATTTTGATATGGCTGCAGAGTTAGCTGAAGAAGAGGGGATACAGATAAAATCATTATTGGTAGCGGATGATATTGCTTCAGGAGAAAAGGGAAATGAATCTGCGAGAAGAGGCGTAGCAGGATTATTTTATGCTTACAAAATTGCTGGTGCTTGTGCTGATGAAGGGGCATCGCTTGAGGAAGTGTATCAAACAACTCAAAGCGCTTTAAAAGGAGTTCGTTCTTTGGGTGTAGCAATTGCTCCATGCACAGTTCCCGGTGCAAGCAAACCTTCTTTTACTCTAGGTGAAAATGAGATGGAAATTGGAATGGGTATCCATGGAGAAGCCGGAATAAAAAGAGAAAAAAGAAAATCAGCTGATGAAGTCACGCAGGATATGATAGATTTATTACTTGATGATATATCGGTCAACGGAGGGGAAGAAGTAAGTGTTTTGGTTAATAGTTTGGGAGCGACTCCCTTGGAAGAATTGTATATCATTTACAGAAAAGTATCGGAAATTTTACATGAAAAGAAGATAAAAATTTATCAGCCGTACGTTGGACGTTATGCTACCTCTATGGAGATGGCCGGATTCTCAATTACTTTATTTAAATTAAATGAAAAATATAAAAAATATTTAGATCATCCAGTGTGGACACCTTTTGTAAGGGAAGGATAAAAGATGACTATTCAATTACAAGCGGAAGATGTAAAAAAGATATTTATACAGCTTGCAGAAACTTTCACCAGAGAAAAAGATTTCCTAAATGATTTAGACAGTAAAATTGGGGATGGTGATCATGGTTTATCGATGTCACGAGGTTCTAATGCTGTGATGAAAACCCTAGAGAATAATCCTGGTTTTTCTATTTATGATATGCTGACAAAAGGTGGAATGCAATTTAACGAAGTGACCGGTTCAACCATCGGTATCCTTATTTTTTCTGCTATGAGAGCAGCTGGATTAGCCATTAAAGGAAAAGACATTATTTGTCTAAAAGATATAAGAGTCATGCTTCAAGCATCTATTGAGTCCATTAAAAAAAGAGGCAAGGCTTCAAAAGGTCAAAAGACAATTTTGGACTCATTAATACCTGCCTTGGAATATTTAGAAGAACAAGAGGATTCGACAGATGAATCATTGGTTATCAAAGGAATGATTGATAAAGCGCATGAAGGAGCCCAATCGACCAAAAACTTGACAGCTAAAATAGGAAGAGCCAAGTGGTTTAGCAATAGGAGTATTGGCGTAATGGATCCTGGAGCATATTCAGGGTATTTAGCATTACATGCTATAGGAAAATATATATTAAAAAATATTAATTTAAACAATTCTAAGTAGTTTTTCTTAAAATAACATGCTTAAAATAATTTAATAAAACTAATTTGGAAAATCACAGGAAGGAGCACTTATGAACAAGGAGATCATTGCAAGTCAAAAAGCCCCGGCGGCCATCGGCCCCTATTCTCCCGCCTTAAAGATCGGCAACCTGGTCTTTGCCTCTGGGCAATTGCCCATGGATCCGGCCACCGGCCATCTGGTTGCAGGGGGGATTGAAGAACAGACCAAACAGTCGCTTGAGAATCTAAAGGCCGTATTAGAGCCCTATTCGATCGACCTGAAACAGGTGGTAAAAACCACCATTTTTCTCAAAAACATGGATTATTTCCCACGAGTCAATGAGGTCTATGCCGACTATTTCACCAGCCAATGTCCTGCCAGAAGCTGTGTAGAGGTAGCACGTCTTCCCAAGGATGCGGAAATAGAGATTGAAGCCATCGCTTTTTGTGAATAAGCGCAATTCACCATTGCTTGTCAAATGACTGGAGGACGATAACATTGGAACAGTCTGAAAAAGAATTACTTACCCTGTTAAAGAAGGGCATTGCCCCGGCCACCGGCTGTACGGAACCCATTGCCGTGGCCTATGCCGTCGCTGCCGCCAAAGAGAAGATTAAAGGGAATCTGCAAAAAATGATTATTCAGGTAGATTCCAATATCTACAAGAACGGCCTGATGGTGACCATTCCCGGGACCACCCGAAAGGGCCTGGTCTCTGCTGCCGCCTTCGGTTTTGTCACCGGAGATGCTCAGAAAAAACTGATGGTCATTGCAGGGATCACCAACGAGGATATTAGAAAAGCCCAGGAGTTGATTGACCAGAAGCGGATCGAGGTCATCCTAAACCGGGAAAGCACCGGTCTGGATATCCAGGCCACCCTCTTGACCGATAGCGATAAGGCCAGGGTCAACATCCGGGAGAGCCATCTCAACATTGTCCATAGTGAAGCCACTGATTTGCACCATGCCTTCACTCCCTTGAAACAAACAACGGAAACAACCCATCATTTAAACCATCGGATTCAAGCTTATACCCTAAAGGATCTTCTACGCTTTAGTGAAGAAACCCTCCTGGAGACCTTCCGCTTTTTACAAGACGGTATCACCATGAACCTGCGCATCGCCCGGGAGGGCCTGACCATCAAATCCGGGGTCGCCGCAACATTAAACGAACTGATCAAGGAGGGAACCATGGCGGATAATCTTATCACCCGGGCCCAGGTCCTCTGTGCCGCCGCCTCGGAGGCAAGGATGTCCGGTAGCCGGCTTCCGGTGATGAGCACCGCCGGCAGCGGTAACCATGGTATCACCGTCTTTTTAAGTAATTATGCCGTGGCAGAAAAAAAGAACCTGCCCGAAGAAAGATTGCTCCGGGCCCTGGCCCTGGCCAACCTGATCACCTACTTTATCAAATCCTATACCGGAACCCTCTCGGCCATGTGCGGATGCGGGGTCGCCGCAGGGATCGGTGCCAGTGCCGGCATCGTCTATCTCTTGGGAGGAGACGAACAGCAGATGTTAGGGGCCCTCTACAACATGGTGGGGTCCATCTCCGGCATGATCTGTGATGGGGCCAAAGACGGCTGTGCCTACAAACTGGCCCTCGCCTCAGGCTGGGCCGTGCAATCTGCCTTATTGTCCTTGAAAGGGGCCATCATCCATCCTAATGACGGGATTGTGGATCCGGACTTTAAGCAGTTGTTCAAAAATCTGGGACACGTATGTGATCCGGGGATGACGGCAACCGATCAGGCGATATTGGATGTGATGTTGAACATGACCGATGGTCCCTGCAGTGAAAGAGTAGATTGAAAATTTTGTAAAATTTATCTATTTTCCTTCTTTTTTATTTCAAAACCATCCTCTATCCAAGAAATATAACCATCCTAAATTTGGGTAAAAAATAATGGTTGTTTTGTTTTTATTCAATTTCGACAAGGTAATACGAATATAAGTTTCTAATTCTCTCAAAAGAAGTGTAAGGCAAAAAGCCTCTATCGTTTCATCTATCAATCGATTTTTAAGGGAAATTTATGAGATATAGTAATCTACAGAGCAATTGATTTTTTACACATTTTTTAAGATTTGCATAAAGATATGGCAAAAGTTTAAATAGAAAAAGAGAAAAATAAAAAATAAATTTGTATAAGCTTTTGCAAGTGGATTGTAATAAATATGATTGTATAATAGCACTTAAATAGTTCGTTATAATTTAAGCGCTCATATTTTGTTTTGCAACTAACTTAAATACCTCTCTCGAGAGAAGAAAATTTGTTGTTAAGATCCCGTAAAACACCTCAATTTATTAGATGAATGAGTTACTTATATTTTAATTTATGCTAAAATATTTTTAAAAGAAGGATTTTTTTACATAATGACGTATATATAATATATACAATAAAGAGAACATATTTGATCGTCTAATTATTAAAATAATCGCAGGATTTATTATATGAAAATAATCATTTTCATATAAATCATGTTTACCTAAAAAGATGTAGCAAGAAATACTGTCATTTTTTCTTGCTACATCTTTTTGTTTTAATTAGACTTTTTCAAAGTAGAAAAAATTGTTTAAATTTCTTTCGGGTTTGTTTTGGTATTGCAAAGATTGTATAAAGCCATCAAAAATATTTGAGTGTAAATTGTCATTGGATATTGATTAATCTTTCTGTACGCAGTCACCTTTGAATGGAACTTGAAGAGCAAGAGAAAAGGAGGTGGTAGACAGTTTTAGCAGAATAATTGTTTCTCTTATTATTATATTCATGAGGAGGTTATATTATGAAAAAGTTTGTATTGATTAGTTTGTTGTTAGTTGTAGTTTTGATGTTTAATGGTTGTTTTATGACCAAGCCGGATATCGTTGAGACAGCAATCAATGATGGGAATTTTACAACACTCGTAACCGCTTTAACTGAAGCGGGACTCGTTGAAACTCTCCAGGGTGCAGGACCTTATACTGTATTTGCTCCCGATGATGATGCATTTGATAAGATTGATCCAACAACATTAGCAGCTATAATTGCTGATGTTCCAACATTGACTAAAATATTGCTTTTCCATGTGGTAAGTGGAAAGTATTTAGCAGCGGATGTTGTGGCATTGACAGAGCTTACCTCGGTAGAGGGAAGCACTTTAGCCATTGTGGTTAACGGAAGTGTAACCATTGATCAGGCGACGATTACGGGTACTGATATTGAGTGCAGTAACGGTGTTATTCATGTAATTGATACAGTTATGATTCCGCCAACTGTCACATTATAATTTCTTCTGCAGGGAAAGCATGTAATGGCTTTCCCTGCAATCTAAATCCCCAGGAAATTTCCAATAAATATTTACTTTAATCCTTTGTTTCTCTATGAGATTAATGAAATAGAGAAAAAGTGATGACTGAACTACATTTTACCTGACTCACTATATTTTTAGGAAATAGTTGTGCTATGAAAAATATTATTGAAACAGCAATTGAAAATGGTAATTTCAAAATTCTTGTTTGGGAATTACTGGGCACATAAATTAAATCAACCTAAAAAAGGTGAGAAAAATCATTTCACTGTATTCGCACTATCAATGAAGTTTTTTGAATGATTGGCGATTGTTTTATAAATTAGGATAATTAATGCTGAAGCAAAGCAGCAGTGATAAATGATGCTGCTTTGATTTTTTTGCTCTGATGCGTTTGAGATGAAATTGCCTTTATAAATTCATTTTACCTCATTTGAATATTTTTAATTAATAATACTCTATTGGAAGATCGCATTCATGATTATTTTTATCTTAGTGAAAGAGTAAAGAGAACTTTAGATTGGTGCAAATAAAATGACTTAAAATTAGATAAATAATGTATAATAATATAATGATTACTCATTAAGAATCGTTTTCGAAAGAAATGATTCTTTTTAAAAAATAGAATATTTACAATTAAAAACGTTATGTATCAGATTGGAAGAGTGAATCTATGGAAAAAGATTTAATAAAAATTTTTAAACGTTTGAAGAAGATACTTAAGAAATATGAAAATCCGCTGATTGCAAAATTTGACCTGGACAGCAAATATGACTTGTGGTCCAAAAAAAAATGTTTCAGTTGAGGGAAGGAAAAAGAAAGAAATATTTTTTACGTCTATCATTATTCAAAGCAAATATGTTGGCTTTTATTATATGCCCATCTACACAAACACGCGATTAGAGAAAGTTTTCAAGCTGGAATTGCTAAAATTACTGAAAGGTAAATCATGTTTTCACATTAAAAATCTGGACGATC
>Ga0272441_10012199_pt1 | contig 12600 bp, 11 predicted proteins | sample SSMProp6N_FD_193582 | JGI IMG/M metagenome (GOLD analysis project Ga0272441, IMG submission 193582) | Marine sediment archaeal communities from Little Sippewissett salt marsh, Falmouth, MA, United States - SSM-Prop-6N | ecosystem: Environmental > Aquatic > Marine > Wetlands > Sediment ...
CATCTCTCTCATATTAACCACCTGAAGTGGGCAAACAGCGATGTAGAGCTTGAAACCGCAGCGGGAATAGTTCCGTTCATATACAATCCAAATAGTTTCATCGGTGTTGCCCAGTGGTCGATCGGTCTTGAACTCGCTTTGTATAACAAGGACCCCATGAAATGCTACATCACAACGGATCATCCAAATGCAGGTCCGCTCGTGCGTTATCCCCGCGTGATAAAGTGGCTGATGAGCAAAGATTCACGTGAGAAACTCCTTGATGACGCAAAGTATGGCGATTCTGTACGTAAAAGCTGCTATATAGGAGAGATCGACCGTGAACTGTCGCTCTACGAGATCAATACAATGACCCGTGCAGGACCGGCGAAGACCTTGGGTCTTTCCCATATGTTTGGTACGGTAAAACCCGGACATGAAGGTGATCTGGTGATCTATCCGTTCAATCCCGAGACCGACAACGATCCCGAACTGATTGAAAAAGCATTCGGAAATGCAGAATACTTTATCAAAGGTGGCGAGATGATCGTGAAAGAGGGAGAGATTATCAGCAACGGAAACAAGCGTGTATTCTGGGTTGACTGTAAGATCGATGAGAATCCACAGTTGGTGCGCGATGTGACTGAGAAGTTCAAACGCTACTACACGGTCAATCAGAACAACTACGAGGTCACGGGTCACTTCATGAAGAACCCGTATCCGATCGAAGTAAATGCAGGTCAGTAGGTGGTTAAAATGCAGACGATAACATTAACCCTTAAAGAACAACCTGAACTGTATCTTGAGGCCGATAACATCACCCCGGATCTATTCGCAGGTAAAAACCAGACTGAAATTGCTGCCCTTCCTGTTTATGAAGGCAACAGGCAGTATCCGCTTGGCGATCTCTTTAATATTGAGGGAACCCCCGGATCCACAGCCGAGGATACCAGAATCATTGTTAAAGGCGATCTCAAAAAGGTCAAGTGGATTGGATCAAGGATGACTGCAGGTGAGATCGAAGTACAGGGTGACATGGACATGTACGCCGGTGCTTTCATGGAAGGCGGCAGGATGACTGTCAAAGGATCCACAGATGGTTATGCCGGTATTGGAATGAAAGGTGGGGACCTTACCATCACAGGGGATACAGGTGTATATCTTGGCGCAGCTTACCGTGGTGACTGGCGTGGAATGATGGGCGGAAACATTCGTGTAGGCGGAAACGCTGGCAGCGATATCGGAATGTACATGCGTGGCGGTGAGATCATCGTCGGAGGCGATGTTGATGTACATGTCGGAACTCATCAGGAAGGTGGCAGGATCATAGTAAAAGGCAATGCAAAGAGCAAGGTAGGCGGTCAGCTGGTCGAAGGAGAAATCTTCGTCTATGGGAACATCGAAGTATTGATGCCCGGATTTGCGTACCGCGAGGATGTTGAGCTTGAAGTGGACGGTGAAACCGGCAAATTTGCCATGTATGACGGAGACCTCGGTGAGCGTCATCCAAGGAGAAAAGGAGAAACCGTCTACGGAAAAATCTACCTTAAATATTAATATTTTATTTTTTTCGTACATTACAGATTCATCATTCAAAACGATAAGAATGAAATGATTCTATATGATCCTATCTGTGTATTTATCTTCAATTACAGATTTAAATTCATATAACAATGACCCAAACCTCTGGCGTAAATGAATTACAATACCATCCATATGTTGAAGATTACCCGGGGAATATCTGTCATCGTAATTTGAAGATGGGTATTGTGCATGAGATCAGGATTTTCTGCCTTATGTATTGTAATTGATTGTGGGCACCGAATTTTACGGTAAATAATATTTCAAATAATTACAGGTATCCGGAGTATGAACCACGATATGTGGTGCACTCATAATTGTCCATCAGTGAACTATAAATTATATAAATGAATAAGATATTGTTTGGTATTTCATATATGACAAATGAAGGCATTAATTTAAATGCTTGTATCTATGAGTTTGGTTTTGTCAATTATTTTTTTAGTTTTAGATAGGGAACCGTTGAATCCAAAAACGGTTCCCATGTAATGATCAATTGTGAAATATCGGGAGGGTTTCTTTCATGTTTGGAATTTCTGATCCGCAAATATGGGTTGGCTATCTTATTGCGTTCGGACTAACGATCGCATGCATAGCCTATGGTTTGCTCAAGTGGAACAAAGGGGTTGATGATTAGATGGTTGATCCATTTACCTTTGCTGTTATCACGATCATATATCTTATTGCGATTATTGCACTGGGATATTTTGGTTACAGGCAGACAAAGGGCAGCGAAGATTATCTTGTCGCCGGAAGGAAGATCAATCCGATTGTTCTAGCATTGTCTTATGGTGCGACGTTCATAAGTACATCCGCAATCATCGGTTTTGGTGGAGCAGCTGCCCAGCTTGGTATGGGCCTTATATGGCTTACAGTGCTCTGTATTGGTGTGGGGGTGCTTATTGCCTTTATTGTGTTCGGTAAAAAAACCCGCGAACTGGGGAGAAAACTTGGAGCGGTCACTTTTCCGGATTTTCTGGGTAAGCGTTACAATTCAGTATTTATTAGGCGGGTAACCGGCCTTATCATTGTTATCGGGATGCCACTCTACACTGCGGCGATTCTTATAGGGGGCGCCAGATTCATACAAGCGACCCTATCTCTTCAGTATGATACTGCCCTTATACTCTTCGCGGTCGTAGTCGCAGCATATGTAATTCTCGGTGGCCTGATTGCGGTCATGTATACAGATGCACTACAGGGTGCAATCATGTTTGTGGGTATGGCGATCCTTATTATTCTGACATACACTTTATTGGGTGGTGTTGAAAAGGCAAATCAGGCCCTGACCGATCTTGCCCCAATGGTTCCAGATGCGCTCTCTGCCGGAGGCATGACTGGTTGGACATCAATGCCTGAGTTCCTTTCCCCTATATGGCTTGTAATGATTACAACACTTGTCCTTGGCGTGGGTATCGGTGTCATCGCCCAGCCCCAGCTGGCGGTCAGGTTCATGACAGTCAAAGACAATCGTTCAATACACAGGGCTGTCCTGGTAGGTGGACCGTTCATCCTGATGATGACCGGTGTCGCATTCACCGTCGGCCCCCTGACAAATGTCTGGTTTATGCAGACAGATGGTGTTATTGCCACGGCGGCTGCCGGGGGGAATATCGATAGCATAATCCCGGAATATATCAACGCCGCGATGCCTGATATATTCATCATCGTGTTCATGCTTGCACTGCTTGCTGCGGCGATGTCAACGCTCAGCTCGCTCTTTCATACGATGGGGACTACCCTTGGCTATGACTTAAATCCTATGGTGCGTGAATCACACCCGCCTCTGAGAATGATCCAGATCGGAACAATAGTGATGATCATCATCAGTACTATCGTTGCCTATGTCCTTCCTGGAAATATTATCGCAAGGGCTACAGCCATGTTCATGGGGCTCTGTGCTGCTGCCTTCATCCCTGCTTTTACATATGCGCTCTACAGCAGGAAGCCACTGTTATTCCCGGCAAAATTAAGTATTGTGTTAGGTGCCATCGTATGGTTTCTCTGGATCGCGCTTGTCCATGTTAAGGAGTCTTCAGTGCTTGGGATTTCAAAAGTCCTGTTTGGTGTCGATGCGATACTTCCCATGCCCTGGCAGGTTGTAGATCCAATCGTTATCGCTCTTCCGGTTTCTGCAATTGCACTGGCAGTGGCAGTATTATTCTGTTCTTCTGAAGAAAAGGCGGGTGTCATGGAAGAGGAGGCATGATCCTCACAAATATTTTTCAATTGTCTCCAGTTTTATCGTGTAATGATCGATCATGGTAGGTTCCACCACAAAATACATATCGGTCTGATAGACAAGAACGGTTTTGTATATGGTGCCGCTTCCATAATATTCGGCTCCTTTGATCACTGCTCCGTTTTTGGCGTTTACAAGCATCCATTTGATCTTTGCATATCCGGGATTGGTTTCTGCGATAACCGTGCAATTGATCTTCCATAACCTGTATGGTACACTGAACAATTGTGTAACCCCGCCTGTAGCCTCATTCATATACGCGAACTCCACCACCCCTGACCCTTTCCACGGGGGATCAGAACCTGCTTCAAAATAAATTGAGTATTCCGGGAATATGAAAAGAGGGTATGAAAAATAATTTCTCTCGTAATATATCTGCGACGGAGTAATAAGGGAATGTGTTTTTGATTCAGCAGGTGTTGGTGTTGTCAGGGGGATCTCTGTCTGGGATGGGTAAGTGGAGGTGACGACAGAGGGTGATGGGGCAAATGTAATCCCCTCCTGGGAATCCTCAGGCGTGGTGCTCTGGTTTATAAAGAGGGCGATAATTATTATTAACACAATTGCGCCTGCAACAGATATAATGTCCCATATGTCCACTTTTAAAGTGTTATCGGCATTTGAATTAATTCTTTCCAAATTTTGAATTTTTCTACCCTATTGAACAAAAGGCAAATTTTTTATCATTTGTTTACACTATTTCATTTGTTCTATGGATTTTGTAAATATCCGGACATGGGTGGCTTTTTACCTTATAGCTTTTGTAGTGCTTCTGTGGGCTCTTTTTCTTACGGCAACAGGTATGATGATCTGGATTGGCCTTATGCTGGTGATTATCATCATAGGCATAAATCTTATGATAATAATAAATGAAATACGGGCGGTTAAAACGAAAGACGAAAAATTAAGGGAAATTGCCCGTATCGATCAGAAGGATGATGAGGATTAGGGTTGACTGCGATGAGTGAAAATATTGCACGGGTACCAGCAATAAGTGAAAAAGAATATCACGGCCATTTTGAGAGTATGTTGGTCATGCTGGAAGGGCTGTTGGATTGCAAATCGCTAAAATACAGGATAAAAAAGTCATATGCACTCCCGGAAAACCTGAAAAATTCTGTGGATATTGCACTATCAAGGCATATAAAAGAAAATATCCCCCTTTTTGCAGATGTGTTCTCCCAGTATGTGATGATTGCGGAGGAGTCTGGTCACGATGTTGATGTTGAGCTAAAGGTCGTTTTATCTGAAGGTTCATTTGACATCAGGGAATGTATGATTTATACCAACCGGGAAGCGAAGGATTTCATCGTGGAACTGGCAGATATCTGGATAGGCCATATCGTCAGTTCAAGGGGGGGTGAATCGCATAAGGCGATATATTCATTTTATAAGGACGAAGAGAAAAAATACGGAAAATTTGTAGACAAGCTTATCGAACGTTGTTCAATCGAAGTCCTGAAGGAGATCGTACCTCATAAAAGATATGTTATTACAATAAGACTTCCTGCATTATCATTTATTGAGATAGAGGTTCATAAATGGATAAAACAGGAAGGGAACCTGAATTTTTTTCCTGACCTTAAACCCTGAGTAATGTTGCTTTTCGGAAGATCTTTTCATTGCTGTTATACTGCTCAAAAAGATGCTCGACCTCCCTTCCGATATATTCGGTTTTACCTATTATGTAATAGCCATTGTTAGAGAGAGCTTCATGAAATTCCTTTGAAAGAGTATTTTTCTGATTTTCTGTAAAATAAATCGTAACATTTCTGCAGGAAACGACATCCATGAACCTTCCTGCTGGTGATCCGCTCATGAGGTCGTGTTTTGAAAATTTTACCATTTTTTTGATATGTTCATTGATGGCAAACTTTCCGTTTTCAAGTTCGGTAAAATGTTTTTTCAATTGCATCTTGGAGACGTTTTCAAGATTTCTTTTATCGTATATCCCTTCTTTTGCTTTTTTTATCGCTTCCAGATCAAGATCAGTAGCAAGAATTGTTACGTCAACATCTTTTTTAAGGGCAAGGTACTCGTAAATGATAATAGCAAGTGTATAGGGTTCTTCACCTGTTGCACAACCAGCACACCATATCTTTATCTTTTTCTTTTTCTCTATGATATCCGGAACAATCTCCCTTCTAATTACTTCAAATACAGTGGGATCGCGGAAAAATTTTGTAACGTTTATAGTAAGGGCATTTCTAAGTTTCTCAAGTTCTTCATTATCTTTTTTGATCAGGATGTTGTACTCATTATATTTGGTGATCTTATTCATGCGCATCCTTGATTCTATCCTTCTCTTAAGATACGACTCTTTATAATTCTCACACCTGATCCCCAGCTTCGACTCGATGGTAATCAATAGCTGCCTGAAATCTCTCTCTTCTGCCATAATGCTCATTGAACCTTTTCAAGAAGATTTTGAATAATTTTTTTAATATCTATCCATATAATGAGTTTATCATCTTTTTCGGACTCGGATGACTCAAGTTTTATAATGCCTTTCACATATTCAGAAATCTCCAGTGCAATATCATCCTTTATTGATTCGACATTTGATTCTGATGTTGATATTACACTATATACTTCATCCACTAGAATTCCTGCATTTGAGCCTTCAGCAACTTCCGGCATCAGAACAATGATCTGTCTTTCCTCAGGATTTTTGCTATACGAGAGGTTCAGAACCTGTGTGAGATCAATTATATTTGTAATCTCCCCTCTAAGGTTAATCAGGCCCGATATGTGAACCGGACCTCTTGGGACCGGGGTCATTGGAATCATATCGACAATCTCCCGGGCATGGTTGATGTCTATTGCATACAGTTCATCTCCAAGAATAAATTCAACTACCTCTATCATGGTTTTGTCCCCAACTCAAATCTGTTCACAAGTGTCTTCAATGACTCTGTCATACCGGTAAGGTCCCCTGTGGCTTTGTTCACCTGATACGAACTTGCTGCAATCTCTTCATTTATTGCTGCCATGTCTTCAGCTCTTTTAAGGTTCTCCTTTGTTATCCGGTTTGCCTCTTCCATCGATTGCATGACTCTTCCAGTCGCTTCAGCCTGGGTATCGGTTGATTTTGCGATTTCTTCCACTTCTTCTGTGGCCTTGTCGATTGCAGCGGATATATTATCCATCGCACTGACCGTATTTTCGACAAAGTCAATGGTTTCCTGAATCTCTCCATGTGCCGACAAGAGCGAACCGGCAGTCTCTTCGCTGATCTCCTGAATGGAACTGATGAGATCAGTGATCTCCTGTGTGGCGCCTTTCACTTGTGAAGCCAGGTTCCTGACCTCTCCGGCAACAACCGCAAAACCCCTGCCGTGTTCTCCGGCCCTAGCGGCTTCAATGGCGGCATTAAGAGACAGCATATTGGTCTGGTTGGAGATGTCCGTGATCGTTCTGGCGATATCACCGATCTTGAGAATTTCAGCATTCAGTCGTTCCATACCGGAGACGGTTTGTTCTGATATCTCTACAACACTTTTAATCTTTATTCCGGCATCCCTGCCGAATTTAGCTCCTTCTTCAGAGATTCTTCCTGCTTGCTTTGAGTGCTCCAGAACTTCGTTCGATGTTCCTGCAATCTCCTGGATTGACGCTGAAAGATCGGACATATTACCCCCAATCTCTTCAATCTGAACCATCTGGATCCTGATGTTTTCCGCGGTATCCTGGCTGCTGATCGCGACATGCTCGATTGCATTGGCCATATCTTCAATTCCTTTTCTTGATTCGGATGAAGCTGCCCCAACTTTATCCACAGTATCATCGAGAATGGTGATCAGTCCCCTGATCTTTTCCAGGGATATATTGAAATCTTTTTTAATTTTGACCAGCGGATCGTTATCAGATATATCTGCGTTTATCGAAAGGTTTCCTTCCGAGAGTGTGGCAAGTAGTTGTCCAAGCTCTTCAGCGCTTTCCGTTAGTCTTTCTGATTCTCTCTCTGCCGCAAGTATCAGATCATCTTTCTCTTTTTCATGTGATCTGATTTTTGAGATGTCATTGTATAATGTCATGACAATCTCAAAATTTTCTGCTTCATCAAGAACAGGTATGCAATGCTGTTCCACAATGTGTTTCCCTGATGGGAGAGTGATCTCAACCTCTTCAGATACTGGTTTTTTCTGTATGTTCCCCTTGTAAATCCTCTCTCCTTTTTTATCGGTAACTTTTAAATCAGACAGTGACATCTTCAACAGATCGTTTTCACTCATTCCGCTGAAATTAAGGAATGCCTGATTTATGTAAATTATATTGGATTTGTTATCCGAGAGAAGTACCGGGATAGGATTATTTTCTACAAATGAATCATATCTTCTTCTAAGTTTATCGGAAAGAATTGCCGAGTTGTAATGTTCGGTGATGTCATGGTACTGGATGTACAGCTTTTTGGCAATGCTTCCTGCCTTCTTTATAGGCATGCAGATCTGTTCCAGTGTGTGAAGGCCAGAAGGAAATTCGATTTCAATTGTGCCGGAAGTAATTATTCCTTCACTAAATGCCTCTCCTACGCCGCTTCCTTCGCTTTTTAGAATTCTGAAGTGGTCTGTTGATCTGCCTTTCAGTTTGTCTTGTTGTATCCCGCTCAATTCAGAGAATGCGTTATTTGAACCTTCAATAATCATGTCTCTGTTCAGGATCAGGATTGGCAGGGGATTATCATGAATAAATGTTTCAATAGAGGAATTTAACGAATCATTTTCCATGGTTAGATCATGGCACTTCGCCTGCATTCCAGTGATCTCATCACTGGCTTCAAGAATTGTTCCGGTAAGATTTACCAGGAGTGAATTTTTGTTTATAGTGCCTGCATATTGTCTGATATTCTCAACTGATGATGCATTTTCGAGTTTTTTAATGTCATTTTCAACCTCCTCATACGCTTTTTTATATACTGAAAGCCTGTCTGAGTCCTCCTGGCAATCCTTGTATCTGAGACCCAGTATTTCATTCTCTTTTTGAATTTTATCTAATGCATCACCCCTTGTTGAAAGAATACGTTCAAGTTCATCAATCTCTTCTTTGGATTTTTTCTTTTCTTCTTCGATTATATTGAATATGTTGTTTATTTCTCTCCCAAGATCTTTGAATAGGGGATCGAGCAACTCTGTATTTATCCTGTATTCATGATTGCCACTCATTATTTCTTCAACGGCTTTCAGGATCTCTCCGGGTACCTCCGGATGATTGTCTGATATCAGGTTTTCAAGTTCATCAACCCTTTTTTTATAATCTCTGCTGATTTTGTTTTCTTCTGAACGTGATGATATGATATTGTTTAGATTTTCTGCAAATTCCCTGAATTCAGGTTTTATCACGTCTGTACTGATCCCGGGCCAGTCTCCCTCGGTTGCTTTTTTCACTGCATCTTCGATATATTCAGGAATTATGGTTCTTGTTTCAGTGATGTTCTCAGTTGTTTTGGTCTCTTTTTTGTCAGGATGCGGAGGAAATGTACCTTTAAACAGGGCATCTCTGCCGGGTTTTTTTGACATGGTTTCACTCACTCCTTTGTCAGGTATTCAGCTATTTCGCTGTATTTCTTTGCCGCTTCACATTCCGGGCTGTAATGAGAGACTGGCTTCCCCGCTTTCTGTGATTCAAAGATTTCTGTTGAGTAGGGTATTTCAAACACTGTCTCAAACTTTTTTTTCACTTTGGATATTATCCTGTCCTGTCGTTCGAATTCTGGATTTATTTCCGGCTCTTCTTCGGTTTTCCCGAATAAGCGATTCATCAGCGACTCAAGAAATGACACCTCTTTTTCTTCATGCTCCTCTTTCGGGGTAAGGCGCGTTAAGATTGCGATATCTGCAATTACTTTTTTTCCGGTGTTCTTATCTATATCCCGGAAAATTTCGTTTAACGTGTTTATTCCCTGAAGGGCAAAGTCTCCGGTATCCAGCGTTACAATGACACGGTCGGAAGCTACAATTCCATTGATTACAAACTGTCCCATGCTTGGCGGCGTATCGATCAATATATAGTCGTATCTGGACTTTATTGGTTCAATTGCTTTTTTAAGGACGGATGTCCTGTCCTCAATACCATACAGAAAAGGCTCTGCACCAACGAGGTCGAGGCTTGAAGGGGCAAGATATATTCCCGATTTGGTTCGCTTGATGATCGATGCGATATTTACATCATCATACTCTTCAGTAGCTCCAAGAAATATATCATCCATGGCCATATTCAGGTTTTTCGTGTCCAGGCCTAGTCCTGCCGTGGCATTTCCCTGTGGATCACAATCTATCACAAGTACTTTTTTATTCTGTTTGTTCAGGGCACCCGCGATATTTAGGCAGGAAGTGGTTTTGCCAGTGCCGCCCTTATGGTGGGCAAATGCTATGACAGGCATGTAACATCTCTTAATATTCTGTTGTTCTGCATAGAGTAAAAATTATTTTATATTATTATATCCTCCACTGGGGCAATTACATTCCGGTATATGTTACACTGAGATGGCAATGGCCGTTATCTTCTGTATGCCGCTACTGTTTTCTCTTGGATCTCCTTATATTCCCGATTGGGAGATCAGGAAATATCATGTTATTCATCCATTCCTTTCTCCGGTATTCGTTTGCATGCCTCTTCTATTTGTCCGGGATAAATCATGCCGCCTCTTTTTTACATCATCAACAAAGATGTTTATTGTTGAGTATAGATTTAATATATTGACCGAATAGTCAAATATGATAACTGGGTCTGATTAGAATGAAATATGCTCTGATCTTTTTATTGGCAGTCATCCTTTGTGGATCTCCGGTTCTCTCCGCATCTCCTTCCGTAATAGTGTCAGATACGAGTGTGACTCCATCAATTCTAATGCCTGATGATATGGGCATGATCACCGTCACACTGAAAAATACGGCCAAGACTGCAACTGTTACCGAAGAGGACGTTCACGAACCGATTCAGAATGTTAAATCCACGACCGAGACGACCAGCACGGAATATAATCCCGTAATAAACAGCGTTTACCTGGATGGCAAAGGTGACATAAAGGTACTGGCAGGAAATTCGGATTTTGAGGGAGAACTGGGCCCGGAACAGGAGATATCACTGCCCTTTCTCATAAAAGCCCCGGCTGTGAACGGCATCTATTTCCCGGTGCTCATCGTGCGCATGAACAGTGGAAACTCACTGAACTACCCGATTCCTGTCAATGTGAACATGCCGATCTCCACGGAAAAGAAGCCGGTAATCGTTATTGAAAATGGATACAGTGGTTTTGTTGCCCCCGGCGATCGCGCCCTGCTGAAGATGAATATCTCCAATATCGGGAGTAGCGTGGCGGAAAGCATAACCATAAGGATCGTGGACTCTGATCCCGCTGTTGCCCCGGTGAACACAGCAGGCTTTCATATAGATTCTCTTGACCCCGGAGAATCCGTATCCTACGATCTTGAAATAATCACTTCAATGGAAGCAGAGGTTGTACTTCATGAACTGCCTGTAAATATAGAATACACGGAGGTCGATGGAACCGTTTGCACCTTGGACGAGTCCATTCCTGTGGATGTCAGGGGTGTAGCCCGTCTGGACATATCCTCAATAAAGACGGAGCCTGTCAGGGTGATGGGTAACGAGCCCTTTGATCTTATAATACGACTTGAAAATACCGGCACCGGGGATGCAAAGTCCACCGCTGCAAGGCAGGATCTTCCTTTCATGGGTGACAGTGAATCATTTGTGGGCAAGATAAAAACCGGCAATGATGCCCCTGCCTATTTTTCGCTAACACCGGGAGGTCCGGGTGAATATTATTACAACCTGACCGTACAATGGGAGGATGAATGGGGGGTTCATGAGGAGGAGTACCGCCTGAAGCTTGCGGTATACGGGTCTGATATGTTGCCTGCAGTTATTGTAATCTTAGTAATCCTGATAATCGGCGGATATTTTGGTTACAGGTATTATATCGAAGGCAAAAAAGAGATCCCTTGGCTGAAACCGAGGCATTGAACGAATGTTTGAGGATACACGGGTAGCGGTCTTCCTTGGCCTGCGGCTCCTGAAGAGGGGAGGAAAGCTTGGCGTATTCATGAATGTTGCGGTCATCGCTCTTGTGTTCATGAATATGATCCTCACTCCCTCCATAATTCTCGGATATGTTCAGGTGTTTAACGAGCAGACAATTGATTTTGTATCGTCTGATATCCTGATTGAGCCAAGAGAGGATGAAGAATATATAAAAGATGCGGAAGCCACCCTTTCTAAAGTCAATCATATCGCAGGTGTCAGGCGGGCGAGTGCACATTATTCCATGCCCGCTTCGCTACAGTTCAAGGATAATGCCCTCAGTATGTCCGTAATTGCGTTCAATCCCAGGGATGAGGCAGAGGTCACCCATTACCAGGATTATATTGATGATGGCAATTATCTTGGCAGCGGGGATACGGACAGCATCATGATCGGCACCCTTGTTGCCGGCCACAAGGACACCTCGCAGGACTACTTTGATTCCCTTGGCGGTGCAAAAGTGGGCGATTCGATCGCGGTCAGGTTCCAGAACGGTTATGAAAAAGAATTCCGTATCAAAGGGGTTTATCACACAAAATCATGGGACGCGGACTACAAGGTGTTCATCACAAAAGATGCAATGGATGAGGTGACCGGCGGGGGGGATCAGGCGACAGAAATCCTGGTAAGGACATCTGAGGGAGAAGATCCAAAAATTGTTAAACAGAGGCTTCTTGCAAACAGCGTAAGCGATGACATCAAGACATGGAAGGAGGCGATGCCCGCGGTGGTGGAGGAGTCAGTGGAAAGCTTTG
>Ga0272441_10012200_pt1 | contig 12598 bp, 10 predicted proteins | sample SSMProp6N_FD_193582 | JGI IMG/M metagenome (GOLD analysis project Ga0272441, IMG submission 193582) | Marine sediment archaeal communities from Little Sippewissett salt marsh, Falmouth, MA, United States - SSM-Prop-6N | ecosystem: Environmental > Aquatic > Marine > Wetlands > Sediment ...
TCCCAGGAATGTACCGCAAAAACAAAGCGCTGAATCTGGAAAAACTGTTGAAGCTGCTTCTTCAGGTGAACTCCAGAAAGACGTGGTCGTCATTGGAGCAGGACCTGGAGGCTATGTGGCTGCCATACGTGCTGCCCAGTCAGGGGCAAAGGTCGCAATAATCGAAAGAAAAGATTTTGGTGGTACTTGCCTCAACGTAGGTTGTATACCAACAAAAGTGCTTCTCCATACTGTGGAGTTGTACAACGCTGTTAAAGAGAGCAGTTCTATAGGCCTGATGGCTGACAATGTGAAGGTTCACTGGCCAACCCTTATGAAGAGAAAAGGTCAGGTTGTTTCACAGCTTGTTGGTGGAGTAAGGACTCTTCTTTCATCTAACGGGGTCGAGATGATCCATGGAGAAGCATCCTTTCTTGACAGTAATACTATCTCAGTAAGGTCCACCTCAGGCGATAAAGTTGTAAAAGCATCCAGTTTCATCATCGCAACAGGGTCAGAACCTGTGGTCCCGCCCATTCCGGGAATTGACATCCCTGGGGTTATCACCAGTAATGAAGCATTAAGCCTTGAAGAGATCCCCACTTCCATGACCATTATCGGAGGTGGAGTGATAGGGGTTGAATTTGCTTCTATCTTCTCAAGCCTTGGATGCGATGTGACCATAGTGGAAATGCTCTCTGAGATCCTTCCTAATACCGATGAAGAAATTACTGCCATCCTTAAAGGTATTCTTCAGGCAAAGGGTGTTAAATTCCATACTTCATCCAAGGTAACATCGCTCTCCCAGAATAAGGACGGCGTACAGACAAAGGTTGAATCTGCTTCCGGTACCCTGGAGCTCGATTCTGAAAAGGTCCTGCTCTCCGTAGGGAGAAAGCCTGTTACAGAAGGACTTGGGCTCGAAAAACTGGGTATGAAAATGAACCGGTCACGGATCGTTGTCGACGGCGAGATGAGGACATCCGTGGAGAATATCTATGCCATAGGAGACTGCTGTAGTCCTGTTATGCTGGCTCACGTCGCCTCCAGAGAAGGTGAAGTTGCAGCTGATAATATAATGGGAAAACATGAAAAGATGGACTACAAGACAAATCCCGGTGCTATTTACACCTCTCCCGAGATCGGGTGGGTAGGATTGACTGAAAAGCAGGCAAGGGATAAAGGCCTTCAGGTAAAGATCGGTAAATTCCCCCTGGTAGCGAATGGTAAAAGTCTGATCATGGGTGAAACAGAGGGTATGATCAAGTTTGTAGTAGATGGGAAATATGATGAGATAGTAGGAGTCCATATCATTGGACCAAGAGCGACTGACCTCATAGTTGAAGGGGCCCTGGCGTTAAGGCTTGAAGCAACGATAGATGAGATCGTGTCCACTATTCACGCACACCCCACTGTGGGAGAGGCTCTTGGAGAAGCAGCACTGGATGTTTTTGGAAAGGCCATACATATACCTCCAAGGAAAAACTGACACAGTGCTATTGCTGAATAGAAATACATTTTTCTGTATTAATTCAGACAGAGGGAGCGCTTTAGCGCTCCCTCTGTCTGAATTCGGAAATTCTGTTTATGGAAGAGGAAATGTAAATTCGAGCTTTATCCGCCAAGCCCTTACTGGAGCCTTCTTTTCAAGGTGACAGGAAATCCAGGAATTCTTCTTTATCAACACCTCTGAAATAATGACCGAGGTGGGAATGAGCAAGGGCTTTCTCAAGATCAGAACGTGTATATTTTATTCCTGTTAATTTTGCCTCTATGTCTTTGAGGTCGCCATTTCCGAAGAAATCCCCGTAGAATCTGCAGCCAAGTATCTTTCCCTCCTTTACGTTCAGCAGGGCCTCCACTTTTCCAAAACTGAACCTGAAGGATTTCTCTTCTGTAAATTCTGGAGAAATTCCGTAGTTCCATTCCCAGGAATGGTATTTTGAAGATGACAGTGATGCGATCTTGTCAAGCTCATCCTCTCTCAGGATCTTTTCCTGAAGGACTTTCCCTGTTGCTGGAAAATGTTCAAGGATAGCTTTTTTGAATTCAAGGATGTTCATGGCTTTTTTCAGATGGGGCCTGATATTTGTTACACGGCTTCTGACAGATTTGATTCCCTTGGATATGAATTTGTCCCTGGAGACCCGCAGTGCTTTGGTCAGAACTGACAGGTCGGAGTCGAAAAGGAGCGTACCATGGTGGAGAAGTTTGCCTTTTCTCATGTATTGGGCATTACCGGAGAACTTCTTCCCCTCGATGGTGAGGTCATTTCTGCTTGAAAAGGCAGCATCCACTCCCATGTCTTTCAGGATCTCAATGATCGGGGCAGTATATCTGGCGAAGTCAAATTCATTTTCTTTACCCCTATGTACGATAAAGGTGTAATTCAGATTACCCAGATCATGGTAGACCGCTCCTCCTCCAGAGATCCTTCTTACGACATGGATACCATGTTCTTTTACGAAATCTGAATTAACCTCTTCCAGGGTGTTCTGGAATCTTCCTACCACAATGGTGGGTCTGTTCTGCCACAGGAGCACGATATCGTCATGACCTTCACTGAGATTATCAAAAAGGTACTCTTCAACAGCCAGGTTATATCCCGGGTCTGTCGAACCTGTTTCAACGTAATGCATTATTTCTCACTTCCTCGATTATTTACCTCTAATTCCTAATTTTACACGAAAAAATAGTGACTTGGTTCATTTTGTAGAAAATACTATCAGGGGGTTCAGGTTTTGAAATTAACTGATCTTTCTGGTATCCTTAAGAGTATTCAACTGTTAAAGCATCATTCTATTATCAACATCTTATTCCCGGCAATTGACTTTCCCCTGCCTGCCTGTAATAGCTTTCTTCCTATAGGTCTGTTTGTGATAACCCTGATCTTTGAATTTCAATGGCCTTTAATACTCACAGAAAAGTTGGATGATCTGGAACTCGAAATATTCTGTTATCAGGAAGTTATCAGTCTTTGAATGGGTTGGGAAAGATCGAGGGCCTGGAAGATAATTAAGGAGTGAAGAACTTGCACTATAACTCGAGGCTTATAGTTGTATCCAATCGATTACCTATTTCCCTTTTCAAAGGAGAAGAGGGATGGGAGACCAGGGCCAGCTCCGGTGGCCTGGTAACTGCACTGGGTCCTGTGTTGAGAGACCGCGGTGGTTACTGGATAGGCTGGACCGGGACTACCAGAAAGGATCTGGACCTGAGAGTCCTGAAAAGAGTCCTTGGCCCGGAATCAAGGCAGATGGGTTATCGACTTGTTCCAGTCTTATTGAACCAGGAAGAGATCGACAATTACTACTATGGTTTTTCAAATGAAGTCATCTGGCCTCTTTTCCATGATCTGCAGACCATATGCCGTTTTGACCCACTCTATTGGGAATCCTATAACTCTGTGAATGATACCTTTGCCAGGGTCCTGTCAAGGCACAGCAAGGAACATGATTTCCTGTGGATCAATGATTATCACCTTATTCCCCTGGCAAGATCCCTGAAAGAAAGAGGTTATTCCAGGCGATGTTTTTTCTTTCTTCACATCACCTTTCCTCCCAGGGATATATTTCTCAAGCTTCCATGGAGGGAAAGACTTCTGAGGGATCTCATGGATTTTGATATGGTGGGGTTCCAGACAGTCAGGGACAGGAGAAACTTTATCGATTGTCTAAGGGTTTTCGATCGCCAGGTCCATGTTACCGGCAAGGGACCTGTACTGGTAACGGTCCAGGCTTTTGGGAAGAGGACCAGGGTCGCAGCTCTTCCCATAAGTATCGATTTTGAAGAGTTTGCCCGTATGGCCGGTACATTCGAAGCTGAGGAGAAGACTGCTGAGGTGAAATATAATATCAATTGCGAGCACATCATGCTCGGTGTTGATCGCCTGGATTATACCAAGGGTATTCCGGAGAAATTGTGGGCCTTCAGAACGGCCCTGGAAAAATATCCTGAACTTCGCGAGAAGATCTCCCTGGTCCAGATACTCGTACCAAGCAGGGAGGATGTTCCTGCCTATCAGAACCTGAAAAGTGAAGTGGAAATGCTTGTAAGTCAGATCAACGGTGAGTTCACAACACCAGGGTGGACACCGGTCGTCTACAGTCACAGATCAGTCCCAAGGCAGGATCTGGTAGCCTTTTATCGGGCTGCTGATATTGGCCTGATCACTTCCCTGAAGGATGGGATGAACCTTGTCTCGAAAGAGTATTGTGCATGTCATATAAATAATGACGGGGTACTTCTTCTGAGTGAATTTGCCGGGTCTGCCATGCAACTTGGAAGAAATGCGATACTTATCAATCCTCATGACAGGCAAGGTACTGCCGATGCTATCTACAATGCCGTTCACATGTCCGAGAAAGAAAAATATAACCGCATGTCCGCCATGCGAAGGAGTATAAGGAAAAGGGATGTGTTCTGGTGGGTAAACAATTTTCTAAGAGCATCCATGAACAGAAGACTCCGGGATTTTCCGGAAAGTGAGATCGCTCCGTTCATTCCTCAAAGGGTGAAAAGATGAATCGGTCAGCAATGAAGGATCGTATCTTTCCTGCCACTCTATGGTTACCTGTGATCTCTGCCATCTTCATTGTCAGTTCCAGGTTATCCCTGACGAAACCATCGGGGTCGCATGTTTCGGGGACATGACTATAGTATCCTGAGCCCTTTAAGACGGATCTGTTCTTCACAGGCCTGAAATCAGGTATTTCAGGCCTCTGGTGGATCACTCTGGATAAAATGCTGTAAAGGTCGAGGCAATCGCTAAGCGAATTATGGCAGAGCTGCAGGCCGATTTCCCCTTCATTTCTTAGAGTTTCAGAGGGCGGAGACATGGTCTCCAGGATCTTTTTTTTTGCTTCTGCAAGTTTTGGCCATTTGGCCCTCCCTTTTTTCCCCGGCAATGCGCAGTAATCTGTGAGGCCAAGCATGGAGCACCACCAGGAAAAGTCCTTTATCCCATGATATGGGATAAAGGATATGTCAAAAGCCAGGTTGTGAACACATATCCTGTCGGCGCAGTTACCTTTCCAGAACTGGGTAAGGCTTTCCCAGTCATCTGAGAAAAATGCAGGATACTCACTTCCGTGTCTTAGCCACATTATCCGCTCAGGATTCAATCCATGGACTCTGAAGGCACTTCTGTCAGGAGTTTCCATGGGCAGATAGTAACGATGAAAAAAATCGATGATCCTTCCGTTCTCGCTGAAAACAATCGATGATGCAGAAAGGACCGAAGTCCCTCTGAGTCCATTGGTCTCAAGATCCATCACTGCCAGGTTCATATTATGTTATTTATCCTTAAGATCAGTCACAAAAGTCTTCCTGTCCCGAAATTCCGCCTTTTTCCCCTTGTTCCACTGGGATACTGGTGTGAGATAGCCCACAACCCTTGAATACACTTCGCATCTGGTCCGCTCACGTTCCTTATGTTCCATTCTTTTCCCTCCTCAACGGGGATATTGCCCTTAATATCTTATTTCCACCCTCTGGATGTATTGATCAAGAATATTGCGAAAACCTTCCATTACATCCTGGGGGAACCCATGGAGTTTCTCCAGTTCAGGTTTGAGGTGTTTGCTTGGTCTGAAATTCTGCAGAAAAAGCCTTTTAGAACCTTTAAGCATCAGTCCGATGAGATCCAGATCTTCCTCATCATGGATACCTGGTACTACTGTTGTTCGGAATTCATATTCCACAGCAGAATTCTGAAGAATATGAATACTCTTAATGATACAGGAAGGATCTCCGTAGAATCCCATTTCTGATCGGTACTTTTCCAGGGGAACCTTTACATCCATTGCCACGTAATCCAGGAGCCCTTTATCAAGAAGCAACTGCAAAACTTCAGGTCTGGAACCATTGGTATCCAGTTTGATCTTAAAACCCATGGGGCAAATCTTTTCAATGAAGGTATCCAGGTTTTCCTGCAGAGTCGGTTCTCCTCCAGTAATGCACACCCCATCAAGAAAACCTTTTCTGGACTCAAGAAATTCCAAGATAAAGGCTAAAGGTATTTCTTCTATGCGGGAATTTTCCAGATCCACCAGTTCCGGATTGTGGCAATAGGGACATCTGAAATTGCAGCCTGGTGTAAAAAGGGTGCAGCAAAGATGATCAGCATAATCCAGAAGGCTGAGTTTCTGAAATCCGCCGATCTTCAAGGAGTAGCAACCTCTTCAGGGTACCCTATCTCCTGGTCACAATAAGGGCAGAATTCATGTTCCCCGGGGATATAACCATGGATCGGACATATGCTGAAAGTGGGAGTGATTGTGTAATAGGGTAGTCGGAATCTTTCCGCTATCCGCCTGACAAGCATTTTGGTACTTGTCCCGGAAGGCATTCTCTCTCCGAGAAAAGCGTGGAATACGGTTCCTCCTGTATAAAGGGATTGAAGATTGTCCTGAAGAGAAAGAGCTTTGAAAAGGTCATCCGTGTATCCCACAGGCAGCTGGGATGAATTTGTGTAGTAGGGATCTGCGCCAAGTTCCCTGTAGCCTGTTTCGTTGGCGCATATTATCTTATTTCCATATCTTTCCTTGTCTATTTTAGCGAACCTGTAAGTGGCTCCCTCTGCAGGTGTTGCTTCAAGGTTATAAAGGTTGCCTGTCTCTTCCTGGAACCTGATAAGTCTTTCTTTCATGGCCTCCATTATCCTGCTGCAGAGGGTTATGCCCTCTGATGACCCCAGGTCTTTACCGATGAAGTTTATCACCGCTTCGTTCATTCCATTCAATCCTATAGTATTGAAGTGATTGTTCCAGTACTTACCGGAAGCTTCCTTTATATTTCGCAGGTAGAACTTGGAATAGGGATAAAGATTGTGTTCTGTGAGCCTTTCCAGGACCTTGCGTTTTATTTCCAGGCTTTCTTTTGCGAGCTCCATGAGTTCGAAGAGCCTTTGGAAGAGGTTCTGTTCATCCCTTGCGGTGTAACCGATTCGGGCCATGTTAAGGGTAACCACACCGATAGAGCCAGTCATGGGATTGGAACCAAAGAGACCGCCGCCCCGTTTCCTTAATTCCCGGTTATCCAGTCTCAATCTGCAACACATGCTTCTTGCGTCATCAGGGTCCATATCGGAATTGAGGAAGTTTGAAAAATAGGGGATCCCGTATTTAGCGGTCATTTCCCATACAGGTTCAAGAACTTCATTATCCCAGTTGAAATCTGAGGTGATATTGTAGGTTGGGATAGGGAAGGGGAACACTTTGTTGAACGCATCGCCCTCAAGCATAATTTCTGCAAAGGCACGGTTCAGCATATCCATTTCAACCTGGAACTCTCCAAGTTTCTTATCCTGGAATTTCCCTCCGATTATTGCGGGTTGGGTGGCTATTGCTGCAGGAGGCACAAGATCCATGGTCACATTGGTAAAGGGTGTCTGGAAACCCACTCTGGTGGGAACATTGAGATTGAAGACGAATTCCTGCATTGCCTGTTTGACTTCTTTGTAATTCAATCCGTCAAAGAAGATGAAAGGAGCAAGATAGGTGTCAAAATTTGAAAAGGCCTGCGCTCCTGCGGATTCACCCTGCATGGTGTAGAAGAAGTTCACGATCTGTCCCAGGGCGGTCCTGAAATGTTTTGCCGGCCCGCTACCTATCTTTGTATGAACTCCAGTAAAACCGTTGAGCAGCAGGTCCTGGATATCCCAACCGCAACAATATACAGAGAGATTGTTCATGTCATGAATATGCAGGTCTCCGCCCACGTGCTTTTCCCTTATTACTGGGGGATAGATCTCGTTGAGCCAGTACTGGGATGTAACCTCTGAAGCGATATAATTATTCAGCCCCTGGAGAGAGTAGCTCATGTTGCTGTTCTCATTTACCTTCCAGTCCATTTTTTCGAGATATTGGTTTACCATCTTGGTAGCGTTACCAAGTAGCTGACGGGTATCCCGGAGCTTCGCATGCTGTTCACGGTACAGGATGTAGGCCTTGGCTATATCTGCATAGCCTTTCTCTATCAGTATCTTTTCTACCAGATCCTGAACCTGCTCAACAGTAGGAATTCCCTCTTTATTGAAGAAAATATTCAGATAGGATATGACTTCTCCCGTTATTTCATCGGCTATTCCTTCTGATTCTGTCCTTTCAACAGCTCTTGAGGCCTTTAACACGGCGTTTCTGATCTTATGGCTGTCGAAGATGGTCTTCGTACCGTCCCGTTTCTCTATATATCGAATGGGCATGTTCGATCCTCCCCGGAAATAATAGTAAGATGGAGATCATGACGAAAAAGAGCGTAAAGCAGCAGAGATATTATAACACTACATGTGGGATAGTGGTGTTTTAAAACACTATATAGGGGATGTTCTGACCATTCCGGGAAAAAGGTATCTAAAGAGCCTGAATGGGAATATCCAGCGTGGATGAAAGCCCTGTTTCCACGCTGGATATTCCGGAGGAATTATACAGTTTTACATGGAGTTGATGATTCGATCAGTTCCTTCATTTTGAGAAGGCCTTCCCGGATCTCGTCTTTGTCGATACCTGAGTAGGCAAGTCTGATATATTTCTGCTTCTCCCCTGGGAGAGGGGTTCCGAAATGATCCCTGGTGGTGAAGGACACACCGGTTCTTTCAAGGATCAGTTTCCGGAATTCTTCCACATTGCTGATTCCGAGTTTTTCCATGGCACCGGTGACATTGGGGAAAAGATAGAATGTGCTGTTGGGCCGGTGAACCTTTACGCCATCCATACTGTTCAGGAGGTCCACTGCAATGTCCCGTCTTTCCCTGAGTATGTCAAGCATTCCCCTGACCTCGTCTTCGGAACCCTTGAGACCCTCAACTGCGGCCCACTGCACAAAATGGTTGGTGCAGGATTCATCGTTCACGTTGAATTTGGATATCTGCGAAATTATATCCACCGGGCCTATGGCAGCACCAAGTCTCCAGCCAGTCATGACGAATTTTTTGGAGAAGGTGTAGAGTATCACTGTTCTTTCGAACATCCCTGGAAGACTGGCAATGCTTTTTCCTGTTCCCTCGTAGAGAATGTCAAAATATGCTTCATCACTTAGAACATAAAGGTCGTGATCAACACAGAGCCTGGCAAGTCTTTCCATTTCCTCGTCATCCGATTCTGCACTGGTGGGATTGTGGTAATTATTGTAAATAAGGATCTTTGTCCGGGGGGTAATCTGTTTCTCTATCTGGTCGAAGTTAAGGGCAAATCCTGTCTCGGTCTCTATGAAACCGTAAGGTTTCGCGACTCCTTCATGGAAGTTGATCATGGATTCATAGATGGGATAACCGGGATTTGGATACAGGACCTCATCTCCAGGATCCATAAGGGCCATGATAAACTTGCCTATAACGGGTTTCCCGCCAGTCTGGATACTCACATTATCCTCATTCAGATCCAGCCCCCTTGCTATACCCACATCCTCAGCCAGAGCTGCCCTGAGAGGAACAATACCGGGAGTCGGGCAGTAACCTGTCTTGCCTTCTTTCATTGCCTTGATGGCAGCCTCCATCACATGGGGGTAGGTTTTCATGTTCAGGTCTCCCAGATGAAAAGGGTATATTTTGACTCCAGTAGCGGCCATCTTTGCGGCTTCTGCACCTACTGCAAAGGCTGTTTCGGTACCAAGACGATTGATCCTGTCTGCAAACTTTTTTCTCATTCTGATCACCTTTTCTTGATTTTAAGGGCTTCCCGAGCTGCCTTGACGATACTGTCAGGGGTTAAACCATAGGCTTCCATCAATTCTTCTGGTTGGCCAGACTGTCCGAAGGTGTCCTGTATCCCTACCATCTTTACAGGCACGGGATATTCAGCAGACAGGGCCTCTGCGACGGCACTACCCAGACCGCCCTTAACCTGGTGTTCCTCAGCAGTTACCATTGCTCCGGTTTCCCTGGCAGCGTTTATGAGCGTGTCAGTGTCCAGAGGCTTGATCGTATGACAGTTTATTACCATCGCTGAAATATTCTCCCTTGAGAGGACCTCTGCTGCTTTAAGTGCTTCATAGACCATTACTCCACATGCTACGATGGTGACATCTGAACCTTCGCGATAGACTTCAGCCCGGCCGACTTCAAAGGGGGTTTCGGGTGTGGTGATCACCGGCACTTTTTCTCTGCCGAAACGGATGACCACAGGTCCCTGCAATTTTGCGGCTGCCATGGTGGCTTTGAGGGTTTCATGATAATCGCATGGAGCGATCACTGTAATGTTGGGAATTGTACGGGTAATGGCAATATCTTCAAGAGCCTGATGGGTGGCACCGTCAGGACCGACCGATATACCACCGTGTCCTGATCCGACCTTTACGTTAAGTTTTGCGTATGCCACTGTAGTCCTTAGCTGATCCCAGGCTCTTCCGGTGCAGAAGACGCCGTAGGTGCTGACAAAGGGTATCTTCCCTGTAAGAGAGAGACCTGCAGCGACGCCCATCATATCCTGTTCAGCAATACCGATCTGGATGAATCGATCAGGGAATTCCCTGGCGAACTGGTCAACTCTGAGAGATGAGCTCAGATCTGCTCCAAGGACCACGACACGAGGATCTGTCTTTCCAAGTTCCAGCAGGGCGTCTCCGTAACCATGCCGGGTAGGGATCTTTTCCACATCACCAAGAATGTTTTCTGCAAGTTTAAGGTCCTTCATTTATATCACCTCGCCTGAGAGTTCTTTCAGGGCAGCTTCAGCCTGTTCCCTGCTGGGCGCTTTTCCGTGCCATCCAGCCTGATTATCCATGAAAGAAACACCCTTGCCCTTCACAGTATGGGCTATGATGACCGTGGGTTTATAGTGGGTATGTCTGAATCGGTTTAGAGCATTTACTATCTCCTGGGTATTGTGCCCGTCAACTTCCAGAACGTTCCATCCAAAGGCTTTCCATTTTTCTGCCAGCGGTTCCAGTGTTTTCACATCGGAAGTACAACCATCAATCTGAAGGCCGTTCCTGTCGATGATGCCGCAGAGGTTGTCAAGATGGTAATGGGATGCGGTCATGGCCGCTTCCCATATCTGTCCCTCATCGAGTTCTCCATCGCCCATCAGACAGTAGACCCGGTTCTTTTTGCCGTCCATTCTCAATCCCAGTGCCATTCCTGAAGCTATTGAAAGGCCCTGTCCCAGGCTTCCTGTGGATACCTCAAAGCCGGGAAGCTTGCACATGTCCGGGTGTCCCTGGAGCCTGGAACCCATCTTTCTCAGGGTAAGAAGTTCCTCCCTGGGAAAGTAGCCGCTTTCTGCAAGGGCTGCATAGACTACTGGGCATGCATGTCCCTTGGAAAGCACAAATCTGTCCCTTTCCTCCCAGCATGGGTTAGAAGGATCATGTTTCATTACCCTGAAGTATAGGGCGGTGATGATCTCCACAGCCGAGAGGGATCCCCCTGGATGCCCTGACTTCGCTTCCTCCAGCATTCTGATAATGTCCTGCCGAATATTCAGCGCGATGGATTCAAGGCTCCTTCCGTTACTTGCATCCATGTATTTAACCTCCTTAGTGAAGTTAAAGAATTGAAGAGAAATATTTGAAATGACCACGGAAAACAATACCATAAAACTCCGTGAATTTAAAAAAACAATTTTCGATGGAATTGTAATATCCTTTTTGGAAAACGAAGAAAATTGGTGTTATTTCGTTCTTATCTCTTGACATGTCACCTTATGGTGACCTAAAGTGGTTCGGTATGTAAGTTGATGGAAACGGAGATGATCCGGATAAGAGACAGGGAAGCCACTAAGAAAAAGATCCTCAAGGCAGTTGGATACATACTGGAAAACCGGGGATTCCAGGATATAGGTATCAATAACATAGCCAGGGAATCTGGTGTGGACAAGGTGTTGATCTACCGGTATTTCGGAGGTCTGCAGGAACTGCTGCATGCTTTTGCAGAGCAGGGTGATTACTGGCCTGCTACCAATGATATCACTTCAGAGGACCGGGAACATATAAGAGATCTTCCCCCTGCAGAAGCCTCAATAGCCTTACTTAAAGGATATCTCAGGGAACTTAAGGGCAATCCTTCCGCCCTGGAGATCCTGCGCGGCGAATTGATGAGCAGGAACGAGCTTGCCCTTGAAACAGCTGAATCCAGGGAAAAACAGGGGCGAGAACTGATAAACCTTCTTGATCTTCAACCTGAGTTAAGGGAAAAGATGGATGTAACTGCAGTCGCAGCGCTTCTTTCGGCAGGTTTTACCTATCTTCTTCTTCGTGCCAAGACCAGTGGTTCCTATCTTGGCATGGACCTGCATTCCGAAGAGAACTGGCAGAGAATAGAGAAGGCCCTGGACCAGCTGGTGAGGTCGGTATTTAAAGACGCTGGAATGACCCGGAAAGGGTAACTGCAGATCAGATATTGAAAATTTAGATCATTAATGGCGGGAGGTAGAGAAGTTTTGAAGAAAAGCGTTTTGATCCTTATGGCAATAGCCCTGGTGTTGTTGCCCCTGAACAGCTGTTATGGAGCAGGTTTTGCCCTTTATGAGTTCAGCTCAAGGGGTAATGCACTGGGTGGTACGATGATCGCCAGGGCGGACGATGCTTCGGCATTAGCCTATAACCCTGCGGGGATCACTCAGCTGGATGAAGCACAGTGGCTATTCGGTTTTACAGCCATCATGCCAAGTACGGTTGGTATTTT
>Ga0272441_10012202_pt1 | contig 12598 bp, 10 predicted proteins | sample SSMProp6N_FD_193582 | JGI IMG/M metagenome (GOLD analysis project Ga0272441, IMG submission 193582) | Marine sediment archaeal communities from Little Sippewissett salt marsh, Falmouth, MA, United States - SSM-Prop-6N | ecosystem: Environmental > Aquatic > Marine > Wetlands > Sediment ...
CGTGGTCAAACAGGGACACAGAATAAGGGTGGAGATTTCCAGCAGTAACTTTAACAGGTGGGATAGAAACCCAAATACGGGAAATGAATTCGGCATGGACGACAAGGTGGTAAAGGCAACGCAAACGATTTACCATGATAAAAAACATCCCTCGCACATCACTCTGCCCATTATTCCAAGATGACTGAAGCCATTGGTTTCTTGGCCCACCAATATTGATAAGCTGGCGGAAAGAATGCTGAATTGAAGTGTTCAATATTGCCATGTGTCGGCAGTACGTGGAGAGATGAGGAATCTTCTGAGTTAACGAGATAGGCACATATATAAAAAAGGGGGCATAAATGAAAACATACCTGGACTGTATTCCCTGTTTTTTCGCACAAGCATTGGCAGTAGCACGAATCGCTGGCGCCAATGAGGATATGCAGAAGAGGATACTGAATGAAGTTGCTAAATTAGCTCCGGGCTTTTCCATGGAAAGCACACCTCCAGAGACAGGGAGAATCGTTTACCGGCTAGTTAGCAAGTTAACTGGTAACGAAGACCCTTACAGGGAAATCAGGAAAAACAGCAACCAATTCATACTGAACCTGTATCCTGAACTGGAGGCGCTGGTTGAAGACTCAAAAGACAGAATTCTCTGCGCGATAAGGTTGGCTATCGCCGGCAATATCATTGACTACGGAGCGCTGGCTTCCTTCAATAGTGGGCAATCATTCTTCAATATTGAAGAGGAAGTCAGAAACTCCCTGAAAAGCAAATTTTCTATTTTCGACTATCCTGAATTCAAGCAAGCGCTGGATAATACTAAATCAATCCTCTATTTAGGAGATAATGCCGGAGAGATAGTATTCGATAAACTTTTAATTGAGGAACTGAGAAAACTGGGTAAAGAGATAACCTACGTAGTCAAGGATAAACCCATAATCAATGATGTCCAGATTAAAGATGCCCACGATTGCGGGATAGATAAAATAGCTAAAGTCATATCCAACGGAGGGGATGCCGCCGGCACAGTTCTAAATCTTTGCTCCAAGGAATTCCTCGACATTTACCACGCAGCACCGTTAATCATCAGCAAAGGGCAGGGCAATTTCGAAACGCTGTCGGGAGAAAGAGCACCTTTATTCTTCCTGCTCAAGGTAAAATGCCCGGTAATCGCCAGGGATATCGGGTGTAAGGTGAAAGACATGATTCTCAAAAGAAACCTGCCGACCCCACCAGAGGAGACACCCCCCCTCGCTAAGCAATAGCAGCGCCTCATTACACGAGGTGCCAGACCCCAGCCATGTCAACGCAAACAAACTCTATGCTATCATTCTAATGATAATATAAGAACAGAAATGAAGCACGAGTATGAAAGAGTAACCCCTGAAATCATTACAGAATTGACGGCTATAGTGGGGAGAGGTAATGTTTCCACGAGCGAAAGCGATATACAGGGGTATTCCCACGATGAGACGCCGCTCGCCCAACCACACATACCACAAGCCATACTACGCCCTACAGGTACTGCGTCCATATCCAGGTTGATGTCTTTTGCCAGCGAGAGGAGAATCCCCGTTACTCCAAGAGGTGCGGGGACAGGATTAAGCGGTGGCTGCACTCCCATCCACAACGGCATCGTGCTCTCCATGGAGCGAATGAACCGCATTTTGCGCATAGATAAAGACAGTTTTATAGCTATTGTAGAAGCAGGCGTAACCTTATCTGAACTTCAAAGTCAGGTAGAGCCACAGGGGCTTTGCTATCCTCTCTACCCGGGCGAAATGACCGCTACCATCGGAGGTAACATAGCCACGAACGCAGGTGGGATGAATGCAGTCAAATACGGCGTAACCAGGCACCATGTCCTGGGACTGGAAGCAGTGCTCCCCAACGGCGAAATTATAAAAAGCGGCGGAGAGTTCGTAAAGTGCTCCACGGGCTATGATTTGACACAGCTCATTATCGGTTCGGAAGGGACATTAGCAGTAGTAACCAGCGTCATGTTGAAGCTCACCACCAGGCCGGCAAAAAGAGAGGTGGCATTGATTCCTTTTACGAACCTGCAGGGTGCTATCGATGCAGTGCCGCAAATTCTCAGGCTAAAAATGGTGCCTGCGGGCATTGAATTCATGGAAAAGAGCATTATTCACATAGTAGAAAAACACCTGGGCAAGGAACTGCCATATCATGAGCATGAAGCATTCCTCATGATAATCATGGAGGCGGAATCAGAAAGCCAAATCTACGACTATTTTTCCTCAGTCGACCAGATATGCAAACAACACGGAGCCATCGACATTATGATACCAGGCAGTAAACGAGCCATGAGGGAGCTTCTCGACGCAAGGGAGAAGTTCTATCCCGCCATAAGAGGGTTTGCTCCCATGCAACTGGTGGATGTAGTTGTCCCCCGTAGAGAGATAGCCAGATTTGTCGCCAGGGTAAAGGAACTGTCGAAAGAATACAATATCCCGATAATAACCTATGGACATGCAGGCGATGGCAATGTGCATCTGCACCCTTTATGCGTCGACATGAGTGAAGAAGAGTGGCGCAAAAAGCTTCCTCACCTGCTAAGGGATATATACAACGCAGGGGTTTCTTTCGGGGGAGCAATATCAGGGGAGCATGGTATCGGCTTTGATAAAAAACCGTACCTCTCCATTCAGATGAATGCAGCACATTTGAATATCTTGAAAGCTGTAAAGAGAGCTTTCGATCCGAACAACATCCTCAACCCCGGGAAAATTTTCGACTCGTAAGCTATAGCCCTGGCTACTCTAATTTCCTCAATTGCGACGCTGTGGCAACTATTATGACAGCAAGAATCGCCAGTAGCGCCCCGTCGAGAGATACCGCGAAAGACACGCCTTTAGCTTCAGCAAGGGCACCCAGAGGTAAGACACCAAGAGCTTCCGCAGTCCATGTCATCATATATATGGACATCACACGACCGCGTACTTCGTGAGCTATATTGCACTGAATAAGAGTGTTATTCAGTGCAAAAGAGGCAGTGCCCACCCCACCCACAATTAAGAGGAAGAAAAGAGCTAAATTGAAGGTTTCACAATTTGAAAACAGTACCAAGCCCACGCCAAACACGAAAAAAAGTCCCAGCAGGAGCAACCCCCTGTGTTTGAAATCACTCATATACGCCAGCCCAAGGGAACCAAGCAGAGCGCCGATTCCAGTTGCGCTCATGAGTAAGCCAAAGCCAGAAGCCCCACGACCAAAGACATCTCGCGCAAATACAGGCATCAACATCATGTAAGGCCAGCCCAAAAAGTTGACAACGATCTCCAACGCCAACAACGCACGAACAGTCGAGTTATGGCGAACATATCTAAATCCATAGAGGATTTCGCTCATCACGCTTGTTTTTTCCTTTCTGACCGCTCTTCCCGTACGCGGGACCTTCAGCATAGCCAAAACCGTCCCTACGTAGCATCCAGTTACAATCATATATACCCCCGGTATGCCGATAAGCCCAACCAGGATCCCAGCCAAAGCTGGCCCCACAATTTTAACCGCATTCATGCCCGATGCGTTGAGCGCAATGGCGTTCATCAAGTTCTCTTCCCCCACCAGTTCGGGGACGATTGCCTGGCGCGCAGGCAAATTAAATGAAAAAACCACGCCAGCTAAGATAGAAGCAGTCAGGAGGTGCCATACCTGGATAGCGCCAGTGACAATAAGAATTGTCATTGCTAAGGTAATAATCACAGTTGCAGTTTGATTAAGCACGATGAGGTTTCGCTTCTCCACTCGGTCGGCTATCACGCCACCGAATGGGCCGATTGTCAGGGTAGGCAATGCCCATGCAGCGGTGACAATCCCCAGTAGAAGCGGAGACTCCGTCATATCATAGATTAGCCAACCCCGAGCCACCATCTGCATCTGGAAGCCAAAAAAACCACTCACGTTGCTCGCCCAGTACCAGCGGTAATCACGAATTTGCAGAGAGCTGAAGGTTTTGCGCCAGCCATTGGCTTCAGGCGACGCCGAAGGCTTAGCCTGCTGCTTAGGAAGCATACCCATATTCCTGTTCAAGCTGTCCAACAAAGTCTATACTCATTATATGTTGATCTCTCTCCACACATGTGTAAGCACAAATTCAATCGCTCTGTGTTTCCTGTGGACCGTTTGCAAGCCACCAATTAAAGAGTATCGCGGCACGTAAAAGATAATTAAGCGATAGTCTAGCACACAAACCTCACCTTCAGTCTAATATTTATGAGCCATAGTAGCAGATTCTATCCCAGGCAACACCTCACCCACCCCAAAGGCTGATGAGCGCCAGCCCGGTGGCAAGCACTAACGTACCTGCCAGGCGAATCACCCGTCCCTGTTCTTTATAAATAACAAAAGCCATTATCACGCCAATGACTATACTAATTTGCCTGAAAGCAAGGATATAGCTGGCATGCTGGCACAACTGATACGCCCAGAGCACCAGCCAGTATGCAGCGAAATGCAGCCATGCAGCGATAAAGGGAGCTTTCCAGCCAACTGAATTTGAACTTCGTCCTTCTCTTCTAAATATGCGTAATAACAAAGCATATACTCCATAGGTAAACAGGGCAAATATGTACCCGTATCGTGCAGCCGTTGCCGGGCCCTGATGCACAACCTCGGCAGCAATTTTATCCAGCAACGTGTAACCCACTGTTCCCAGCGCAGTGAAGAACATCCACAGGTTCGCTCGATTGAGATACCGCTGCTGAGCAAAATCTCCAAACGAGCGGAGCGGGACAAGAATACAACCGCAAACCACCAGCAACATTCCCACCCATCCAACAGACGTCACATACCTTCCCCGCAACATATCACCAAGTCCAACTATGAGCACGGGCAAAGACCGCGCTATAGGATAAACCACAGTGAAATCCGAGGATTCGTATGAGCGTGACAGCCAGAAAAAGTAAGCCCCGCTACAAAGTCCTGAGCAAGCAACACATATCCAGGCTTCAAGTGTAAGAGAATGTGTTAGTGCCTCGCTCACCACCCCCGGCACAAAGCCAATCACGGCTGTCAGCAGCAACATTCTGTGGTAGAAAACCGTCTCGGACCTCTCACGATGAGCCAACAGGTTCCAGCCCGCATGCATGAAGGCAGAGCAAAGAATTAAGACTATTACAAACAGGCTCATATCAGCATCACCTTCTACCTCGATCCATCAACTTTCCCACACCGAATAACAGGTTGCTATTCTACACCTCCCAGCGCTGGCTCTCAATACCTTCTAGCCCCACCATGCAGCTATGCAGCACAAGTATCTTCGCACGAACCATAAACCTTTGAAGGCTATTTCACGTTTTTAATGTTAGAATAGCAAATATGCCCATGCTTCATGTAATGCTAAATGTTTTTCAAGGAGGTAAGTAGATGACTAAGCGATTCAAATTCCCAATTCCTCTGTTGCTCGTACTGGCACTAACTCTAACCGGAGCCTGTGCATCAGCAGGCGTTCCATCGATGCCCTCACCATCAATGCCAGCACCGTCGGAAGAATGGGCTGACGAGGCAACCGAAAAGTACGTTGAAGAGCAAGGCTATCCGGGCAGGGAAATCCCCGTTGACTTAAATGTCGAACGCAAGATTGTGAAAAGTGGTCGCATATCACTGGAGGTAGAGTCTGTAGTTACTGCCATGGGCGAAATCGCCAGCATAGCTGATGGACTGGGCGGGTATGTTGTTTCATCAGATAAATACGAGACCGATGAGGGGCCCTCGGCTAACATGAACATCCGCATTCCTGTCGAGAAATTCGACCAGGCATTCGACAGACTTCGGCAACTGGCAATAGATGTTCCCCATGAGAGCACCGATAGCATGGATGTAACCGAGGAATATGTCGACTTGCAGGCCCGATTACACAACCTGAAGGCAACCGAGAACCAGTACCTGGCACTGCTGGAGAGGGCGGAATCGGTGGAGGATACAATACAGGTGTGGCACGAGCTCTCTAACATACGAGGGCAAATCGAGCAAATCGAAGGACGCATGAAATACCTGGAGCGCACCTCGGACATGTCGTTTATCCAGATAAGCCTGAGCGAGCCGGGAGCCCTGGCAGGGCCATGGAGTCCCTCCAACGCCATCAGGTCAGCAATACGAGGCCTGGTAACATTCCTGAGAGGCATCGTGACTGCTCTTATCTGGATTGGCATCTTCTGCTGGATATGGATTCCTGCACTGGTGTTTTATCTCAGGCGCCGCAGAAAATCGAGCGTATAAATTATTCAACGCCGCAAGCAAGAGCACTTCATAAGGCAAGATAAGGTTGGAGTCCCTCGGTACACGAAACTAATACGGAGGCAGAGATAGACGGATAACATTCTGGGATGAGTCGTGGTCCACAAAGACCAAACTCCGAGTTATTTGTTTACAAAAAGGAATGCCCGCCTCAGGTATAATTAATCACACACACGGCACTGTTGCCTCCGGGTCGCCTGCTTCATGGAGTGGATTATTACACCGTTCACGGATGGCTGCCTGTGCTGCAACCAATTTAACTGCTGGTATGCGGAAAGGACTACAGCTCAAATAATCGACCAGCATATCGTGGAGGTAGTAAACAGAGTTAGGCTCTCCAGCCTGCTCACCACAGACACCAACTTCAATGCCTGGCTTACTGCGCCGCGCCCAGAACAGGGCTGTCTCCATGAGACGGCCCACGCCCTTGATATCCAACGTCTCGAATGGGTTATACCGCAAGATACCAAGTTCAAGGTATAATGAAAGGAACTTCTTCTCGGCATCCTCCCTGCTGAAAGAGAAGGTTGCCTGAGTTAGGTCATTGGTGCCGAAAGAGAAGAAATCCACCGCTTCAGCCAGACATCCTGCTCTCATACAAGCTCGTACGGTCTCCACCATTACACCGAACTTCAGATTCATCCCCTTCAACATACGTTTGACAAGCACTGTTTCTTTGGCAGTGATGACCTGCGGGAGCATAATGGATACATTTGCAGGAACATCTTCCATCGCCTGTTGAATGGCAGTAATTTGCATTTGATACAGCTCTGGAATTGTGATCGCCAGTCGAACGCCCCTGTGCCCCAGCATTGGATTGGTTTCCTTGAGGTCGGCAATTTGCCGGCGTACGCGGAGGTCATCCACCTGGTCTTCATGAGGAAGGAATTCGTGCAGAGGCATATCCAGAAGCCTGATGATGATTGGTAATCCTTTTAACTTTCGGAAAAGTGCTCCGAAATCTTTTGTTTGCAAATCCTGTAGTTCATCCAGTGCCTCTCTCCGCTCTTTTTCATTCCTGGCGAGGATGAATTCGCGAATAACAGAAAGGCGTTCAGGAGCATTGAACATCCTCTCTGTACGGCAAAGTCCGATTCCTTCAGCACCAAACTGCCGTGCTTGCGCAATCATTCCCGGAGTATCCGCGTTGGCACGAACACCCAGTCGCTTAAATCCATCGCACCATGCCAGCAATGTACTAAGTTCGGTACTCACTCCTACCTCTTTTACCGGCAGGAGCCCGATATAGATATTCCCACTGCCACCATCTATAGTAATATCATCACCCTCTTTAATTGTCTGTTCTCCAAAGGTGAACTGCTTTAATTCACAGTCAATATTAATTTCTTCAGCGCCACAGACACATGGTTTGCCCATGGCTCTGGTAACAATAGCTGCATGGGAGGTCAAACCACCTTTCTGTGTGAGCACACCATCTGCGGCAGCAATCCCCTGGATATCATCAGGGCTGGTCTCAGTTCTCACCAGAATCACGGGAAAGCCCTTATTCGTCATTCTCTGGACAGCGGTGTAATCAAAGGCTACTTTACCCCCAACTACTCCAGGCGCCGCATTAAGTCCCTTTACCAGCACCTTATGGCTGGCGGGATTCTTCAGCTGCTTATGCAGCATACTGCGTATGTCATCGACAGTGGATCGCATAATCGCCTCTTTCATGGTGAGGGTACCTTCCCACACCATGTCAACAGCAATCTTCACTGCTGCATACCCACTGCGTTTCCCATTCCTGGTCTGGAGGAGATAAAGCTTACCTGATTCAATAGTGAATTCTATATCCTGCATATCCCGGAAATATTCCTCGAGCTTTCTACCGAGGCCATCAAGCTTTTCATAAACAGCCGGCATTACCTGTCTCAGTTTATCTATCGGCTCAGGTGTTCTCACTCCCGAAACAAGGTCTTCTCCCTGCGCCTCTGACAGGTATTCGCCAAAAAGCCCTCTGTCACCGGTACTGGGGTTACGGGTAAAGACAACCCCCGTGCCCGAAGAATCATCTTTATTTCCATATACCATTGCCTGCACGACAGCGGAAGTGCCCAACGTCGAACTGATATTATTCAGGCGGCGGTATTCAATTGCCCGCATGCTGTCCCATGACTCGAAAATGCTCTTAATAGCACTGGTCATTTTCGAGAAATCACCAATATTTAAGATGGTATCCATCATTCCAGGCATGGATACAGGTGCGGAAGACCTGACCGAAACCTCCAGGCCCTCTCCCATGCGTCTGCCCATTTTCTGTTCGAGAATGGAAAGCGCCTCCCTGATTTCCTCCTCTGGCAGCAACTTGGTCTCTTTCCATTGTTTATAGGCGTCAATGGAGACAGTAAATCCTGGTGGTATGGGAAGCCCGATCCTGGTCATGGTAACCAGGTTAGCGCCCTTATTACCGAGACACAGTCTGTCGCTAAAATTATCGCCGAATAGATAAGTATAGTGCAATTTGTTGAACCATCCTTTGCTGAGATCTGTTAAATTTGACTAATCTACCATAATGAACTGAGGCGGAAATGCAATACCAATCTTAAAATAATCTCCCCAGCTACTCTATTTCGAGGCGAAATTATAACCCATCTCCTCGCAAAAGCCAACCTATAGTAGATAGAATACTACAGAAAACAAGCACAACTGTTTGTAGATTCCCTTCGTTCATGATCACTTGTATGTCCCGATCATAAACGAGTGGTCCTAATTTCTCAGACTCATCTAGCGTTATAAATTGATACCTTACAAATATACAGTCAGGCAAGGTAGTGGCGAGGTTTATCCCCACATCGGAAAGGTGATTGAATCAGGTGGAACGCTCTTGTGCATTGCCAGCGTTTTCCTCTTTCCGAGTTTTCAGGGAGTCGGGGAACAAATGCATCTGCGATTTCATCAGCCTGCCCATGTCATGAGCATTCCTGACTCCGTAATCGCCGTAGCAATTATTGAACAGTACATGAAGTTGCTGAACCTTTGTGGCAAGTCCAGCCAGCCCTGGCAGCCACTCGCCAAGCTCCTCATCGTTGTAAATATACTTGAATCGCTCCGCAACGCTTATGCCTTTCTTTTGCCAGTTATCCCTGTTTCTGCCGTGGAAACGAACAACCCCGATATCCGAGCTTGCCTCAATCACCGGCGGCACCGATGACTTAAAGCCCTGTGGTTCATCAACACAAACGTAAGTCAGTTTATTCCCCCTGAGAAAGTCCAGTGTATCCTGTCTCCTGTTTTCATCAAGCCAGACACCGTTCCGAAACTCGATTGCCAGCCTGAACTGGGACAGTTTGCGCTTACATTCCACCAGGTATTCTTTGGAAGCGTCGTCGGGGTAAACCCACTGGGGGAATTGAAACAGGACGACGCCCAGCTTCCCTGCGCTATCCAGTGGCAGCAGCGCTTCGCCGAATCTTTGCCACAGATGGTCTCTTACGCTGGCAGGGAGGTCACGATAATACAGGTTTGGCTTGCGGGTTGGTAATACCATCTGCCGCAGGTCGGCAGGCAAAGCCTCAAGCTTTGTGGGATGTTGAGTAAACAACCTGAACGCCTTGATGTTGAAAGTGAAATTCGATGGCGTCCGCTCCACCCAGAGCCTTGCCGTCCTCTCCGCCGGCATCGAGTAGTAAGTGCTGTCAACCTCGACCAGCGAAAACTGGCTCGCATAGTGCTTAAGCCGCTTCTCAGCGGTGTTTATTTCTGCAGGGTAAAAATCCGTAGCCAGAAGTGTCGGGTCGGTCCATGAACAGGTCCCTATCAATATCTCAGGCATCAGGTATTTTCTCCCTGGAAAATGCCATGGTAGCCTTCAGCTACCTCACGGCCCAGGCGCAAGAAAATAAGCTGCACGATGCGAGCATTCTTCTGCAGGTGAAATCCACTCGAGTTGTACACAACCATAAGCGATTGCGACCTGCCAGAATAGCCGGCATCCCATACCGCAGTGTGAACGCTGACTCCACAACGCAGAAGGCTGGAGCGTGGCAGCGCCAGCGCAATCATGTCCGCAGGGAGGTGCATCACCTCGTTGTAAGTGACAAGATAACAACCAGGAGACAGTTCGATACCACCGTCGCTGGCAAAAGAAAGTGGCGAAGTATCGGAAAGAACTCTTTCATGGTTATCTACAGGCACGCTGCCCTGTGAGGAGAAGGTAAATAGCTCTCTCGCAGTCAGGTCTATGCCATTGGGTTGAACCTGCTGTGCTACGTCGCACAGGTTCTCCACAAGCGGAGGTTCTGCTCCGAGCAAGCTCAGAATGTCTTCTCTGGAAAGAATGTCAGGCATTGCTTTTCCTGCTGGCCAGGTTCGATAATGTCCCTGCCAGCCGTTCAATCACAGTATATCCCAGGGGCGAAGCAACAGGCAAAAATGAGCCAGCACAACTGCTTGACACACCTCGCCCCCTGGCTCTAAAATGGAAAAGGGTTGCAGATTCTTGCGAGGATTGATCAGATAAAATAGGCTAATGAATATATGAAGTTTCCTCCTTTTCTCATTCCTCCTTTTGATACATGGACTCGCTCTCACCCAGAACGAGCCCATGTTGGTATCAGAAGAGAGTGGAGAATCGAAGGACATGGAAAAATAAACAAAGGATGGGGATGCTTCTGAAGCAAAAAACTCTCAGGAAAGACTAGATAAGGCTATGTGGTGAAAAGGAGGCTCGAAACATTGAAGCAACAAATGAGAAAGAACTGCACAAGTGTAGCATTTGGCAAAAATGCTACTGCTGATGGCAGCGTGTTGATGGCTCATAACGAAGATGGCGAAGACGAAGAACATCCATGTCGACACTTAACCTATCACCCTGGAGCGACATACCCACCAGGGACAGAACTCAAGCTCAAGAGTGAAACCATGAGCCAGGTGTCAGCCACCTATGCCTACTATTCCAATGATGGATATGACTTTGGCCAAAGGCACCCTGTAGATGGCATAAATGAGTATGGGGTAGCCATATGTGGCAATACTATATATACCAGGGAGCAAGGTTTGCAGAAAGGTGGAATTACAGTTGAGGAATATATGCAACTGGTCCTGGAGAGATGCAAAACAGCCAGGGAAGGAGTGAACCTCATTGCTCAACTGCAGGATAACTATGGCCAAATTTTTGGCTATCCAGATTGGACAGGAATGACATATCTTATCGCTGACCCCAATGAAGTCTGGGCTATTGAATGTGCCTCTCGTCACTGGGCTGCTAAAAAGTGCCCTGACGATGGCGCCTTCTTCTACGCCAACGAAATGTTGCTTGAGAGTGATTACGACATGGCGAGCGTTGACTTAATTGACTACGCTGTAGAAAAAGGCTGGCATGACCGCTCTGGCGGGCCATTCAGTTTCAAAGATGCATATGGCGAGAGGCTTGGACAAGAGTGGAACGTAGACCGTATGAAACAAATGGACATCTTGTTATCGCCAAAAATAGGCACAGCCACTGTTCGCGACTTAATGGCCCTTCTTAGAGACCATGGCTATGAGAACGCTCCACCACACGCCTTTAATCCCGGAGGTTATCGTGGTGATGCAGGCCATTACCTTATCTGCAATTCCTATACCCGCGATTCCGAAGTCTGGCATTTAAGGAGCTATCCACCGGTTGATATTGGCTGTGTAATGTGGTGTTGTATGTCCTCCCCGTGCGAAAATGTTTTTCAGCCTATCTGGGCAGGAGCTAAGGGAAATACTCCGCTTGAATACAATGTGGGAGTGGATGAACCTGATTTGCATTCGGCATGGTGGGCAACTAAATCAGTCACTAGAATGGTGGACAGAGACTACGAGAATAGAATTAAACTGGTAAGAGATACCTGGCAACAACGTGAAGCTGCAGAATTTGAGTTAGCTGCTGAGCGTGAAATGTTGGCCATGATATTGTGGCAGAATGGTCAAAAGGATGAAGCTGTGAAACTGTTGACTGACCTGCAGAATATTTGCCTGCATGGCAATTATCTAATGGCTTTAAATCTGCTTGGCAGGAGAATATAGTTTGAGAAAAAGGAGTTGATGCCTTTGATGTACATGTGAGAAAGAGAACAGTATTTATCTATCATTCTTAATCAAATAAAGTAAAAAGGAGAAAGATATGGAAAACAGTTTAGTGAGACAGGCAATGCCTCCTGAGGAGGAGTTTGCAAGGCGGCTTAAAAACGTTCGAGCGAAAATGGAGGACAAAGGGATTGACGTTCTGGTGGTTTATTCAGGACCTGGTAGCTTGCGGTTTGGCCAGAGAGGGCACGTGATGTATCTCACGGGATACGAACCATACTTTGGCGACACGATGGCTATCTTGCCTCGTGATGAAAGTCTGGACACCCTGCTGGAGCTGGACGAGGCACATCATTTCAGC
>Ga0272441_10012203_pt1 | contig 12597 bp, 9 predicted proteins | sample SSMProp6N_FD_193582 | JGI IMG/M metagenome (GOLD analysis project Ga0272441, IMG submission 193582) | Marine sediment archaeal communities from Little Sippewissett salt marsh, Falmouth, MA, United States - SSM-Prop-6N | ecosystem: Environmental > Aquatic > Marine > Wetlands > Sediment ...
GAGGGCTCGGAGAAGATGGGCGAGATCCTCGGCGAGGCGCAGACGGAGGTCCGCATCGCCCGCGCCGCGATAAAGGTCGCGAGCGCCCTCGGCGCCAAGACCGCGGACGCCGAGAAGGAGCTCGCCGCGGCGTGGCAGACGCTGCTCCACTCCGAGACGAGCACGGGCCGCCGCGCGTGCGCGCATCCGGGCGGCAAGGCCTCGCGCATCGTCTGGGCGATGGACAAAGCCATTGAGGCGGGACGGCGGGCCCGCGGGGCCGTCGATTTGATCCGCCGCGGGGGGGCCTAGCGCCGGGAGGGAGGCAGCAGCTTGGTGAGTCTGTCCAGATCCTTCCCGAGCGCAGCGTCGCGGCTCCGCGCCTGCACCTCGCGGGCCCTCTCGCCGTCGCCCGCCGCGGCGAGGAAGAGGACGATGTCGCGCGTCGTCTTCTCGTCGGCGCCCGGGGCGATCTGCCTCGCGAGACGCGCCAGCTCGTCCGTCGGGACCTTCGGCCACGGCATGGGCATCTCGCCGCCGCGCACGACGGCCTTGATGCCCTTCTCGTCGGCCGAAGCGACGCGGCCGCGCATCCGGCGTCCGGCTATCATCACGTATACGCGCAGCCGCTTGCCCGCCTCGACCGCCTTCACGACCGCCGGCCCGAGGCGCTCCGGTGCGGTGCACGCCTCGGCGAGGAGGCCGTATGCGGCGTCGGCCTCGGGCGTGAGGTCGGCGAGCGTCTTGAAGCGCTCGATCGCCGCCGCCGCCTCGCGCCCCTTGCCGTCGCGGAGCAGCTTCACGAAACCCTCGACCGAAGCGGCGAGCCCGGGCCTGGCCGCGGGCCCCGGCTCCCGGGCCGTGGCCCCGGTTCCGGACGCCTTTGCGCCTGCGGTGCGCTTCGTCCTCGGGCCGACGGCCGGCCGCGTCAGTCCCGCCTCGTGCCAGCCGATGTCGGGACCGGCGCCCTTCGTGCGCCCGTCGTTGATGCCCGCGATGACGAGGCCTTTGTCAACGCAGGGACTGCCTGGAGGGATATCGTAATCGCGCGCTGCGGGGTTCTTGAGTTGCGGATCGACCTTGAGGAAGTTCAGGACGACGCCGTTCCCCTTGTCGCCGGGGCCCGATGTGGCCCGGCCTATCTTCACCCCGTAGCCGCCCGGCGAGTAGATGACGTCGTTCTGCATGTCGATGGGCGACAGGGAGGCCCGCCACGAGTTGAAGCCGCCCGATTGGCCGCACCAGACGTTGTTCCTGAAGATGAGCTTCTTCCACCTGGCGCTCTTGACGAGGAAGGCGCTGTCGGACTTGTGCGGAGTCCACGACGTGTTGTGATAGAAGACGACGTAGCCGGAGCCGATGTTCGTGTTGAGACCCCCGTTGGATTTGACCGGATAGCCCTCGTAGCTCTCGAGCGTGCAGGCCGAGGAGACCCCGAAGCCGCAGATCGTGTTGTAGGCGACCCATGTGGGCCCGTCGAGCGCCTGGGCTATCGAGATGCCCGAGAGGCAGTTCGTCATCTTGTTGTCGAAGATGCGGACGTTCCGCGCGTAGCCGTCGACCTCGATGAAGTCGTCGGCGACGCCGAGGATGTCGTTGCGATAGAAGTCGGTCTCGTGCGTCCTGTACCTCTGGCCGGCGGCTTTCGAGGCGTTGGAGTCCGACGCCATGTGCGCCCCGTCGAAGAGGCCGCGCACGCGGTTGTGCCTCACGACCAGGCCCCGCCCGGCGTAGCGCCCGTCGTTGTAGACGCAGCCGGATTCGATCTGCGAGTGGTAGTTGACGCCCTGGCTCTTGATGTACCCGAAGTGCCAGCGCGTGAGGTCGTCGAGGAACTCGTTGTCCTGGACGGTCGTCCTCAGGCAGTTGCCCTTGAGCCAGACTCCGGTGTTGTTGCACTCCATCCGGCAGCGCTGGACGACGACGTCGGAGCTGTTCTGCACGAACACGGCGCAGCTGTAAGCCCCCTTGCCGTAGAACCTCATGCCGAGGTTGTCGATGACGAGACTGCGCTTGCCCTCGATGTTGAAGGCCCGCGTCCGCGCGGGGACGTGCACCTTGTAGAGCTTGATGTCGGGCTTCGGCGTGAGCACCGTCACCTTGCCGCCGCCGCAGAAGTACGCGGCGTCGATGCCCATCTTGTCGAAGTTCTTCCCGGCGCTGCGGCGCGCGGTGAGGTCGCCGAGGCTGGGCATCGGGACCGCGCGGATGAGCTTGCCCGTCGCTTTCTCCTCGAGGGCGAGCAGGTTGCTCGTGCCCGAGTACGCGTGGCTGAAGAGCCCCTCGCCGGCTTCGCTCCACCCGGACTCGAGGAGATTCGGATCGCTCGCGTCGAGTATCGCCTTCTTGCCCGGCGCGCCCATGATGACGACGGGCGCCTGCGGCGTGCCGGCGGCCGCCACGGAGAAGTCGCCCTCGTAGTAGATCCCTTCGCGGAGCACGATGGCGGTCCCGGCGCGCGCCTTGGCGAGCGCTGCGCCGAGAGTCTTCATGGGGGCGTCCGCCGACCCCGCGGCCCCGTCGCTGCCCCCCGGCGAGACGAATATGCTGCGGGCGGGCGCGGGGATGCGGAGCTCCGGCCGGGTCGAGCCGGTGAGCGTCTCCTCGTGCAGCTTGCCGCCGGCCTTGTCGTGGAACTCGACGAGCACCTTGTACAACGTGCCCGGCTTCAGGAAGAAGATCGAAGAGGCGTAGTAGCGCTCGGAGCCGACCTGCAGCGCGTCCTGAACGGGGCGCTTCGCGTCGCCTTCGAGAAGGTACACGCGCACTCGCCCGATGTCGCCCGGGCTCTTGCCGGCGGGGCACTCGGCGACGACGCCCAGCGTCTCGAAGTTGCCGTAGACCTCGCTGGCCGCCTCAGCCGTCACGCCGATCGCTGCCGTCAGGAGCACTGCCAGGACCGCTCTCTTCACGTTCGGGGCCTCCACGTCGTCCGTTCCTCCGCCTCGTCCGGCGAGACGGTTATCATGTCTTACCCCGCGGGCAATGGTCAAGTCCATATTTTCCGCGCCGGCGCGCGCCTTGACGCCCTGACCGCCGCAAGGTACCCTCGTCCGCTGGAGGTGCCGAATGAACATCATCCTCATAGAGACGGACCAGCAGCGGCGCGACTCTCTCGGCTGCTACGGCAACGGCGTCGTTCGGACGCCCAACATCGACGGCCTCGCCCGGGAGGGGGTCACCTTCGAGTGCTGCTCGCCCGCGAACCCCATCTGCATGCCCTCGCGCGCGTCGATGATAACCGGCCGCTGGCCGAGGAATCACGGCGTATGGTGCAACGGCATCAGGCTCGACCCGGCTCAGCCCACTCTGGCCGGCCACCTCGCCGAGCACGGCTGCGAGACCGTCGGCGTGGGGAAGTTCCACTACGAGCCGCACGGCGGCTCGGCCGAGTACAAGGAGAGCCGGGCCGCCTGGAAAGCCCGCCCCGAGCTCGCCGGATGGCACGGGCCGTTCTACGGCTTCGGCGACGTGGAGATCGCCGGCGGTCACGGCCCTGCCAACACAATGTACGGGCATTACGCCAACTGGCTGAGGGAACGGATCTCGGTGGCCGAGATCGAGCGGCTGGCGCGTGAGTTCGACTCCGTCGAGTGGCGGCACCCCCAGCGCAAGGCCTCGACCTTCCCGGCCGAGCTCCATCACTCCTCGTGGGTGGGCGAGACGGCGGCCGCGAAGATACGCGAGTGCGCGAAGAAGGACCGGCCGTTCTTCCTGTTTGCCAGCTTCCCCGACCCGCACCACCCCTTCACTCCACCCGAGCCGCACGCCTCGATGTACGACCGGGCCGACGTCGGTCTGCCACGGCGCCGCGAGGGCGAGCTCGACGACAAGCCGCCGCACTTCGCCGACCGCTTCCACGGCCGTGGCGAGCGTTTCGAGGGGGCACCGGAGGGCCTGGACTTCTCCGCGCTCACCGATGACGACGTCCGCGACGTCATCGCCCTCACCTACGGGATGGTGACGCTCATCGACGAGAACGTGGGGAAGATACTCGCCGCCGTCGACGAGGCCGGCATCGCGGACGAGACGGCCGTCGTCTTCACCTCCGACCACGGCGACCTCCTCGGCGACCACGGCATCATCTTCAAGGGCCCCATCCACTACGACGGGCTGATAACGGTGCCCTACGTCTGGCGCCTGCCGGGCGTCGAAGGCGGCCGGAGAATCGCCTCCCCGGCGTCGCAGGTGGACTTCCCCGACACGGTCTGCGACCTCCTCGGGCTGCCCAGGATGGAGAGCTCCGAGGGGCGGTCGATGAAGGCCGTGCTCACCGGCGAGGCCGAGTCGTACCGCGACGCGACGATCGTCGAGTTCCAGAGCCAGTACCGCAGGCACCTGAAGCTGAAGACCATCCGGACACCGGAGTGGAAGCTGACCTTCTACGGCGAGAGGCCCTACGGCGAGCTCTACGACCTCGTTAACGACCCCGACGAGTTCGTCAACCTCTACGAGGACCCCCGCTGCCGCGAGATGCGCATCATGCTCCAGGACCGGCTGATGAACATGCTCGTCGACACCGAGTCGTCGTCGCCCGGGCCGGAGTGTCATGCGTAGCGCCAATTAGAGAAGGGGGCCGGGCAACGCCCGACCCCCTCCCTGATCGCACGAGATGCTGCGCTGCTACTTCTTCTTCGCCTTCGGCTCGGGCTTGCCCTCCGTCATCTCGCCGAGGTAGCCCGGCAGGTCCACGCCCGCCATCTTGGCGACGTCGTGCAGCGGCGGCAGGCTGCCGATGAGCCCCGAGACGAAGTTCGCCGTCGAGGTCCCCTGCCCGCCGGCCCCCGCCGAGTCCCACACGGTGACCTTGTCTATCTTGAGGTTCTTGATCGCCTCGACCTGCCGCGCGACGATCTCCTCGAGCTTCTCGACCATGAGCAGCGTCGCCGCGCCCTTGGCGTCGCCCGAGCCCTTGACCAGCGAGGCGTAACCGGCGGCCTTCGAATCGAGGACCTTGCGGACGCCTTCGGCCTCGGCCTCGTACTTCATGAGGACGGCGTCGGCCACGCCGCGCGCCTCGCGCCGCGTCTTCTCGGCCTCGGCCTCCGCAGCGATCTCGACCTTGCGCTTGTCGATCTCCTCGCGGACGACCTCCTCGGCGTTCAGCCGCTCGGTCTCGGCCTTGGCCTGGGCCTTCTGGATCTCGACCATGGCCTCGCGCTTGGCGACCTCGCCGCGCTGGAGCGCCGCCGCCTGGCGGAGCGCCAGGCTCGCGTTGTAGTCGGCGATGTTGGCCTTCGCCTGGTTCTCGCCGTCGACGGCCTCAGCCTCCTGGCCTTGGACGTAGACGCGGCGGTCGGCCTCGGCGCGCTTCTGTCCCTTGTCCGACTCCGCGACGTTCTCGGCGACCTTGATCTCCTTCTCGCGGTGCGCCTCGGCCTCGCCGATGGCGGCCTCGGTCTCCTGCTGCTGGACGTAGATGCGGCGGTCGGCATTGGCGCGCTTCTGCCCCTTCTCCGACGCGGCCACGTTCTCGGCGACCTTGATCTCCCTCTCGCGGTCCGCCTCGGACTGGCCGACGGCGCCCAGCTTCTCCTGGGCGGCGACGTCGATGCGCGCCTGCTGGACGGCCTCGGCGGCGGCCTTTTTGCCGAGGGCCTCGATGTAGTCGGACTCGTCCGTGATGTCGGTGATGTTGACGTTGATGAGGTAGAGGCCGATCTTGTTGAGCTCGGGCTCGACGTTGCGACGTATGGACTCGAGGAAGCTCTCGCGGTCCTGGTTGATCTGCTCGATCGTGAGCGACGCCACCGTCAGACGGAGCTGGCCGAATATGATCTCCCGCGCCATGTCCTCGATCTCGCTCAGGCGCAGCTGCAGGAGACGTTCCGCCGCCACGTTCGTGATGCCCGGATCGGTGCTGACGCCGACGGTGAACGTGCTCGGCACGTTGATCCGGATGTTCTGCAGCGAGAGCGCGTTCTGCAGCGGTATGCTGATCGTCATCGGTGTCAAACTGAGGAAGGCGTGATCGTGCACGATCGGCCAGACGATCGCGCCGCCGCCGTGCAAGCATCTGGCGAACCGCCCCTTCTCCGACCTGCCGAAGACGACCAGTATCCTGTCGGGCGGGCACCTCTTGTAGCGGCTCGCGAGGAAGACCACCACGACGAACACGATTCCGACAAAAACGATAAGCGCCAGCACCCACAGCGCCACTCCCGTTCCAGGCATCACTCCCCCTTTCGGCTACGCCTTCTTCACAACCAGGATATTTCCGCTCCGCACCTCGGTGACCGAGACGCGCGTTCCGGTCGGTATCTCCTTCTTCGCGTCCGAGACGGCGTTGAAGATGGCCATCCTGCCCTGTACCTCGACCTGCACCTTGCCGGTGCCGCCGGAGGGTATCGTCAGGTAGACCGAGCCCTCCTTGCCGACGGCGTTCTCCACGTCCATGGTGCCGCTGGACTGGAAGCTCTTGAAGAGCTGGAATATCCTCCCCACCACCCACATGGTGAAGATGCCGGCGCCGAGCCCCGCGCCTATGGCGAGCAGATCGTGAGCGTTGCTCTTGGCCGCGGCCAGCCCCACTATGCCGAACATCGTGAAGAAACCCGTCACGCCCTGGATCGAGATGTACTCGAAGGCGCCCGTCGTGTCGCCGAGATCGGCGCCGTCCACGTCCACCTCGACGCTCACGTCGGCGTCGATGCCGCCGACGTCTACATCGCCCGAGACGTCGCCGATGCCCACGAAGAGGAGGAGCGCCCTCAGAACGAAGACCGCGCCGCCCAGCACCGCGCACGTCAGGAACACCCATTCGAGCGGACTACTCATCTGTCTCCCTCCCGAGGGGCGGCCCCATCCGTCGGCCGCGGCCGAGGTGGCGCCGAGTATACCGTCCGTGCCGGGCGCTTCAAGGCCAGATGCCTCCGCACCCCGGTGCTCTCTCTGCTGCATGGTACCTGCCACGCCACAGGCCGCGCCATTACAGAATGCCCCGTTCTTTGTAACGGGCGGAGGAAACATCACTTGACCGCGGAACCCGTATGGCGAGAATCGCCCTGCAGAACCCGCATACGCTACCCCTGCAGCGAGGAGACACCACTTGGCACCCTATGAGACCAGAGCCGTCATGTTCGACCCCGCCCGCCTGATGGAGCGCAAGGAGTACTACTTCGGCCTGCTGCCGTGGCTCAAGCGCTGGGGCTACAACCTGGTCCACATGCACATAACCGACGACCAGGGCTGCGCGATGGTCTTCCCCTCGCACCCGGAGCTCGCCTCGAAGCACGCCTTCACGCCCGACGAGATGAGGGAGTTCATCGCCGCTGCGCGCAAGCAGAAGATCGAGGTCATCCCCGAGATCGAATCGCTCGGCCACACCCGCTTCATCTGGGGACACAAGCGCTACCGGCACCTCGGCGCCCCCGACACCGGCGGCTTCAACGCCATCGACCCCGACCACCCCGACACGCGCGCGGTGCTGCGCGACCTGATACGCGACGCCGCCGGGATATTCGATTCCGAGCTCATCCACGTCGGCCTCGACGAGGTCAACTTCTCGGTGCTGCCTAAATACAAGAAGCTCCCGAGCTCCGAGCACTGGCGCATCTTCGCCCGCCACGCCGCGTGGGTGCACTCGGAGGTCCGCCGCGCCGGGCGCCGCCCGGTCATGTGGGCCGACCACGTGCTCCACTCGCCCCAGATGGCGAAGAAGTTCGGCTCCGACGTCCTCATGGTCGACTGGCACTATGGCATTCCGCTGGCCGAGTCGAGCCTGAAGTTCTTCGGGGATCTGCCGTTCGAGTTCTGGGGCGGACCGGCGACGGTCTGCTGGGCGGCCCGCATCTCGCCGAACCACATCAACATCGGCAACCTGCGCGAGTTCTCGTCGAGGGCGCTGCCCTTCCGCCGGAAGAAGCTGACGGGGATGGTCAACACGGTCTGGTGCCCGTGGCGGAACCTCACCGGCGCGATAGACCTGGGGCTCGGCCTCGCAGGGCACCTCTTCTCGTCGGAGACGGAGTCCTCAGGCTACCCCGCGCGCTTCGCCGCCGACTTCTACGGCCTTGGCAAGAAGGACGCCGCCGCCTGCGGCGACGCCATCATGACGCTCTACATGCACGCGCCGGACAGGGCCTACCACGAACGCGTCATGACCGGCACCGACCTCCGCAACACCTTCAGCCGCGAGGACATCCGCCTGGGCGACGGCTACGACAGGAGCATGACGGCGCTCGCGAAGACGCTCGCCGCACTGCAGCGCAAGGCCAAACGCAACGCCGACCGCCTCGGCGACGTGGTGCTGACGGCGAAGTCGCTCGCCGCCGTCGGCCGCTTCGCCGCCGCCGGGCGCAAGAAGGGCAAGGTCAAGGGCAAGGCGTCTCTCGTCAAGGCCGTCGAGAAGGCCTGGAACCGCGACCGCTACATGGACGAGCCCCGGCTCAGAAAGGTCAAGAGGCCGTCGGAGCACTACCTGCGCTCCTGGATGATCCACGGGCTGAGGAGCCTCTAGTGAAAGTCCCGAGCCGGCACGCGGAGACATGATGACCCCCTGCATCTGGACAGCCATCTACATGGAGGCGCCGCCGGAGGCGCTCCGGCGGCTCCGCGCGTGCGGGTGGGAGTGCTTCGAGCTCTCGACCGAGCACCTCAACATGATCGACGAGGCGGCAGATCAGCCGGCGCTCATCGACGAGGTCAGGGCGACACTCGACGAGCTGGGCGCCTCGATGCCCCAGGCCCACTGCCACCTCATGGCCGACGTGGCCGACCCCGACGAGGCGCGGCGCGCGGCCGATATCGCCCGCGTCGAGCGAGAGATGTCGATCTGCGCGAAGTTGGGCGTCCGTGACGTCGTGCTCCACCCCGGCAGGGGGACCGGTGCCCCAGAGGGCGAGGAGCAGGGGGCACTCAAAGCGATGAATGCCGAGGCCTTCGGACGCCTTGGCGGACTCGCCGAGGAGCTTGGCCTGCGCATCGGCATCGAGAACATGGTCAGGAGCTTCGGCGCCACAGCGCCTGATCTTCTCGGTCTGATTGAGGCCGCGGGCGGGGGCGACGCCCTAGGCGTCACGCTCGACACCTCGCACGCGCATCTTCAGGGGTTGGACATCCCCGCGGCGATTCGCGAGTTGGGGGCCCGGCTCATCTGCACTCACATCTCGGACAACGACGGCTCGGGCGATCAGCACCGCACGCCGGGCACCGGCACGATCGACTGGCCGCCGGTGATGGCCGCTCTGGCCGAGGTCGGTTACGACGGGCTGCTCAACCTGGAGATCCCCGGCGAGCGCCATCCGGTGCCGGCGATGTTGGAGCTGAAGCTGCGCCACGCCCGTGCGGTGGCGGGCATGCTCGTGGAGATGGCGGCGGTCTGAGGCAACGACAGTCCTTCCTTCCCTTGACCGGCGGCTGTGCATCGGTAAGATTAGTCTCCCCGGGCCGCCGTGCTGAAGTGCCCGGGCAATGGTCTCAGCGGAATTCGGGAGGAGAGAGATGTCTGATCTCGGTATCAAGCCGGCGGACGGCGCGCGCTACGACGAGGTCTCGCTCGGCGAGGTGATGATGAGGATCGACCCGGGCGACGTGCCCACCGCACGCGCGCGCACGGCCCGCGTCTGGCACGGGGGCGGCGAGACGAACGTCGCCGAGGGCCTGGCCTACTGTTTCTGCCTGAGGACGGCCGTCGTGACGGGCCTCGTCGACGACGGCATCGGGCGGAACATCGAGAACCAGCTCCGCGAGGCGGGCGTCGACACCTCGCCGATCATCTGGTTCAGCACCTCGGGCAAGGGCGACCACTCGACCGATGCCAAGGGCACGCTGCACAACGGCATCAACTTCACGTGGTCGGGCAAGGGCCTGCTGCCGTCGCTGACCGAGTACTACCGCGCCCACACCGCCGTGCGCGAGCTGAAAGTGGGCGACGTCGACTGGATGGGCCTCTTCGGCGAAGGCGTCCGGTGGTTCCACACGGGCGGCATCTTCACGCTGATCAGCCCGACGAGCGCCGACCTCGCACTCGAGGCGATGAAAATCGCCGGCAAGCACGGGGCCTTCCGCAGCTTCGACCTCAACTACCGCTCGAAGGTCGAGCCCGACAAGAAGCGCGCCCGCGCCATCAACAAGAAGATCGTCGCCGAGACCGACTTCCTCGTCGGGAACCAGGGCGACTTCGACGACGCCCTCGGCTACGAGATCGAGAAGGTGGCCCCGGACGTCTCGCACGACGAGTGGCTCGAGGTCTTCGCGAAGCTGCTGAGGAAGGTCGCCGGCGATTTCCCCAACCTGAAGCTGATAGGCACGCAGCTCCGCGGCGCGCTCTCGGCCGACAGGATCAACTGGTCGGCTGTGCTCTACGACGTCGCCGACGACAAACTGCACAAGGCCGTTGTCCGCGAGAACATCGAGATAGCCGACCGCACCGGCGGCGGCGATTCATTCGTCTCCGGCGTCGCGGCGGCGCTCATGAAGGGCAAGGACGTGGGCGAGGCCGTACAGTACGGTGCCGCGCACGGCTCGCTCGTGCAGGCGACGCCCGGAGACACCACCATGGTCACCCAGTCGCAGGTCGAGAAGGAGATAGCCCGCGCGCTGAAGGGCGGCGGCGTGAGCGCCCTCAGGTAGATCACCAGCGCCCGCGGCGGCGGATGCCCGCCCGGGGAGAAAGGAGCGAGACGTGTCTGAACACAAGCGCGACCGGAAGGCCGTCGACAGGGCGATACGCGCCTCGGGCGTCGTCGTCGTGATGAACAAGTCCCACATCGAAACGCCGGAGCACATGGTCACCGTCGTCAAGGAGGTCTGCGCCGCGGGCTACATCGCCGAGGTGACCTGCCGCATCGACATCGGCATCCTCAAGGAGGGCATGAAGGAGCTGAACGCGCTCCGCGAGGCCGGCGAGGAGCTGCTCCTCGGCGTCGGCTCCGTCATCAACCCGGAGGAGCTCGAGGCCTGCATCGAGATGGGATTTGACATGATCGTCGCGCCGGCGAACGTGATGGGCGGCTACGGCGACGGGGCCGAGTTCGTGAAGCTCTGCCAGGCGGCTGAGATCTTCAGCGCCCCGGCGATACTCACGCCGACGGAACTCAACTACTTCATCGAGCGCGACGACGGCCTCATCCCCGACGCCATCAAGGTCTTCCCGGCGGGCGTCCACGGGCCGAAGGGGCTGAACGGCCTGCTCGCGCCGTACGTGCGCGACCGCCACGCCGGCCGCATCATCATGCCCACCGGCGGGGTCAACTTCGAGACGGGGCCGCAGTACCAGGAGCAGATCGGCAAGCGCGGCTTCTTCGCGGCGCTCGGCATGTCCGCGCCTCTCAAGATAGTCGCCGACGAGAAGAAGCCGGGCGACCTGGCGACGGTCCAGAAGGCCCTCGCCGACTTCAAGGCCAACTTCAAGCCCTTCGAGGGCTGAGGACGCGACCGCCGTAGCGAGATCACACAGACGCCCTGGGAGGCAGCTCCTGGGGCGTTTCGTTGGGGCCGGCCGCAGTTCGAGGGTCCGTTACGGCAGCGCCTACACCAACACTACGGGGCAAGGCGCCTCGCTGATGATGGTGTCCACCGGCGACCCGAAGAACCGACGCACCCAGTTGGGCCTCTTCGCGCGTGTGGTGACCACCATTTCGGGCTGTTCCTTCGCGATGGCATCAAGGACCACTATCGCGAAGCGGCCGATGGTCACCACCGACTCGCACTCGACGCCGGACTTCTCGGCCTCGGCCGCGATGGCCTCGGCCGAGACCAGTCCCTCCTTCCGGTGCTCCTCGATCAGGTCCTGCTCGCACAGCTCGCGCAGCTTGCTCCCGGCCACCGCGTCGGTGCCGATGAAGTAGCGCGCCAGATTCTGGTCGGCGACCATGACGATGATCAGCTTGCCCGGGCCGTCGGCGGCCAGCTTTATGGCCTGCTTCTCGGCCTTGCCAGAACGCCTGAAGGTCGAGAGCGCCAGCATTATCGCCATGGTTCCATTCCTCCAACGGCCCTCGCCGCAGAACTGCCTTCACTCTCGCCAAGGCCAAGGCGCAATCGACATCCCGCCGGCCGAACTCAGCTCGCTCGGGGCCATCTTGCCGGACGACAAAGGTGACATGGCCGCCCGATCAGGCCGGCCGTACAGGCGGTCGCCGCGCCGCGTCGGCGCTGAAGTCGTCGTCTCCCATGCGGTCATTGTATCCGAAGGCAGGCCCCCGCTTCAAGTGGCTCGCGCGGCGGCTTACAGGATGCGGGGGCGACTGCAGCGCCAGGAGGCCTGACTTCGCCGGCGGCGCGGGATAACGTGAAGATGACAGGCCGGGCCATGGGCCATAAAGGGGCGAATTACTCCACACATTGACGGCCGTTTTTGTGAGTTCATTTGGTGAGGACCACAGGTCAGTACGAGAGTCTAACGCCTGACGCACTGGGCACGTATGCTGGTGGCGACGGCCCGGTTCCGTTCCCCTCAGAGGTCGCTTTCAGAATCCGGTATTGTGATCCTACAGCAGAAGGAGAGAGCCTCGAGCTCTCACTGCACGCGCTGAGCGATGCCAACGAGGTCGTAGACATCGGCACTATTGCCCTATCGCGGACGGCGCCATAAGTCTACGAGAGTGAGAAGGTCTTTGCCGTGTGGGGGAAGAACGACTGACCTGCCCTCAGTCTTTGGTCCACCTCTCATGTCAG
>Ga0272441_10012204_pt1 | contig 12597 bp, 7 predicted proteins | sample SSMProp6N_FD_193582 | JGI IMG/M metagenome (GOLD analysis project Ga0272441, IMG submission 193582) | Marine sediment archaeal communities from Little Sippewissett salt marsh, Falmouth, MA, United States - SSM-Prop-6N | ecosystem: Environmental > Aquatic > Marine > Wetlands > Sediment ...
CGAGCCCGAAGATGCGCGCGCTCCCCCCCGAGGGAGGGATCAGCCCCACCAACGCCTTGATCGTGGTCGTCTTGCCCGAGCCGTTCTCGCCGAGGTAACCGACGAGCTCGTTCTCGTCGACCCGCAGGTCGAGCCCGGCCAGGCCCACCTTCTTTCTCTTGAGGAGCCCGGGACTGTAAACGACCCGGAGTTTCTCGGTCTCGATCGCCGCGGCCATGGGGGGAATTCTACTGCGTTTTCGGCTCCCGTCAAGCCGGAGGCCGGATACGAATTTCCTGCACCCCCGTGGCCCGTCGGCTCCGTGTAGAATGCGGCGGCAGGAGAGGAAAAGGACCTTGCAGCTCCGGGAACTCTACGAAACCGAAGCGCCGCGGGCGTACAGCTTCGCGCTGCGCCTCACCGGCGACCCCGCCGCGGCCGAGGACGCCGTGGCCAAGGCCTTCTGCCGCGCGGCCGAGGCGCGGGAGGCCGTCCCCGGCCGCCGGGAGGTGCTGGGGCTCGTGTGGCGGTGCGCGGTCGACCAGTGGCGCAGCCAACGCGCGCGCCGGGCCCGGGAGGAGGGATACGCGATGGCGCGGGAAGCACGAAGCGCGACGCGCGAACCGGGCGCAGCGGCCGAGACCGCGGAGCTCGCCCGCGCGGCCCGGGGCGCGATGGGGCTCCTCTCGCGCGAGGAGCGCGCGGTGATCGCGCTCTCGTGCGAGCACGGTCTCGGCCCGGACGAGATCGCCGACATCACGAAGATGCCGCGCGAGACCGTGCGCTCGCACCGGCGGCGGGGACTCGCGCGCCTGCGCGACGCGCTCGCCGCCTCGGGATTCGCCTCGCTCGCGCCGGCGGCGCTCTCGGTCGCGCTCGCGAGCGCTCCGGCCGAGGAGCTACCCGCCTCGTTCGCAACGAGCCTGGCCGGCAAGCTCGGACTGACGCACTCGGTCGCCGCGGGACCGACCGCGGCGGTGAAGGGAGGAATCGTGATGAAGCTGATCGCTGGAATCGTGCTCGCCGGCGCGGTCGCGGCGGGGGTGGCCATGATGGGTGGCGGCCGCGGACCGGAGCCGCTTGCCTCGCCGGGCGGCAAGGGTCCGCCGAAGAGGGAGCACTTCGCGTTCATCAATCAATTGGGCTACCTCGACGGCCCCCGCCGCGAAGCCCAGGCCGGCAAGGTGCCGCGTCTCGGGGTGGACGCAAAGGGTGACCTCTACTTTTTTTCCGCGCACTTCTACGGCGCGCTCCGCTGGATCCAGCCCGACGGGCGCATCGTGACGATTTCGGGGAACGATTACTGGAACTCGGACATCAAGCTGGCCGAGGGCCCGGCGAGCTGCCTGGGGAACCCCTACGGCATCCGGGGCGTGAGCTTCGGCCTGCCGACCGGCACGCTCGTGGTCGAGGGCGTGCCGGACGAGGGTGCCGAGAAGGGGTGCATCTACACGACCGACCCCTACAAGAACGTGGTCCGCGTCTTCCGGAACAAAGACAAGGAGGACCGCTGGTGGTTCGAGCGGGTCGCCGGCGGCGGAAAGGCGCCGACGCCCGCGAAGCGCGGGGAGGCGGTCGCGGCGAAGGAGGTCGGGTTCCAACGCATGCCGCGCCTTCAGCACGACAAGGATGGCAAGCTGGTGGTCTTCGTAGATAGCGGCTTCTACCACCTCGAGCACGGAAAGCTTACCTGCCTGCTGGGGCCAGCGGACTACGGCGCCAAGGGACCCAAGAACACCAAAACGAAAAAGGTCGTGCCCGTGCTGGAGGGTTTCATGGGCGGAGACGGCTCGTTCTACCTGGGCTACTACTACAGCGGGGGGGGCGGCGACGGCGCGGCCATCGCGGCCATTTGGCGCGTCTCACCGGACGGGACCAGGGTCGAGCCGTACGCCCGGGACACCAAGAAAGGCCTGACCATGGAGGACGGCCCGGCTCTCTCCGCGGGCTTCGCCTGTGGGCCCCACATGTGGATGATCAACAACGCGCGCTACCAGCCGCCGGATATCCTCTTCACGAGCGCGCACGACGAGTCCATGCTGCGCCGCGTCCGGGACGGCCGGGTCTCAAGTCTCTGCAAGGACGGAGAGTGGCGCGAGCTCGGGAACAGAGCGAAGGAGAGATTCGTCGGAGCCCTCACCTGGTCCATCGGCCCGAACGGCACCGTGTACCAGACCCAACATTCCTTCCGGGACATACGCACCTGGCTCGTCACCGGCATCGACTTCGACAAGCCGACCGTCGGGGCGAAGCTCGAGGGAGGCAAGCCATGAAGACGCTCGAGTGGGCCGTCGTCCTCTCGATCGGGACGCTTTCGGCCGCGGCCGCGGCCGAGTCGGTCGGGCCGGCCGCCGAGGTCGCGCCCAACGTGCAAGAGACACGGCAGCAGATGTGGCCGCGCGCGGCGTGGTCGAAGGGCGCGAAGTCGTGGCTCGTGGCCTGGCGCGAGGGCTGCATCAACGAGGGTGAAACAGACATCTTCTGCGCGCGCGTCTCGGCTGATGGCAAGGCGCTCGACCCGGCGGGAATACTCGTCGCCAGGGCCAAGGACCGGCAGGAGCGGCCGGGCGTGGCCTCGGATGGCAAGGGCTTCCTCGTCGTCTGGGAGGACTTCCGGAACGGAAAGGACTATGACGTCTACGCCGCGCGGGTGTCGGTGGACGGCAAGGTGCTCGATGAGGGCGGTTTCCCGGTCGCGACCGGCGCGCACAACCAGTGCCGCCCGGTCGTGGCCTTTGCAGGCGGCAGCTACTATGTCGCCTGGCAGGCCTTCCGCGGAGACGGCGTGCCAGGCAACCCGGGCACAGGGTACGTCCTCTATGGCGCGCGTGTCTCGCCAGCCGGCAAGGTTCTGGACCCCGGAGGTGTCCTGGTTACCGACGCAAGCGGCAAGGCCCATGCCGATAACGCCGTGTCTGCGGCGATGAACGGCCGCGTGCTCGTCGGGCACCTCATCGCCTCGCATAACGGGACCGCTTGTATACTCGTCTATGCAGGGATCGCCAGCGTAGACGCCGCGAGCGGCCGGAGCGCGGGCAAGCCGCACGTCATGGGTCCCTCGAAGAATATCTCGATGTATCCCGGATTCCCCGTGGACCAGCATCGGTTGCCGGCGCTGGCCATGGGCAAGAGAGGCGGGCTCTTCGCCGCCCCGAACAGGATGCTCGGCCTCTACCTCTGGCGCCTCGACGCAAACGGCAAGGAGACCGGGCCGCCCCAGATGGTCGTGGGGGCCAAGGGCCTGGGGCTCGTGCCGCTCTTCACGCTCGCGTTCGACGGAGAGAAGTACCTCCTCACCCTGGACCAGCCCGTGAGGCGCGGCCGGGAGGGCGTGCAGGTCAAGGTCTTCGGCTATTACCTGGAGGCCGACGGCAAGCTTCCTGGGGACCGGATCAAGGACCTCCCCAAGACCTTCTTCGTGATCGCGGGCGACGGCGACAAGGACCAAATGCAGGGCTTTGCCGCGGCCGGCCCGAAGGGCGCGTGCCTCGTGGCCTATGTCGAGGTCCGCGGTGTGGACGACTGCAAGGTGCTGGCGCGGGTCGTGAGGGCGAAGTAGCCCCGGCGTCCTACGGTTTGGGTTTCTCAGGCTCCCCCGGCGGGGGCGTGGGCCCGGGCGCGGGCGGCGTGTCAGGCCCGGCCGGCGGCGGAGGTTCAGCCTCCTCCGGCTTCGGCGGGGGAGGGGGGGGCGGCGGCGGGGGAGGAGGCGGCGGCGGGGGCGGCGGCTTGGACAGCTTCGCGAGCGCCGAAGCGGCCTTCGCGCGCAGGCTCGCGTTCGGGGCGTCCTTGGCGAGGCGTTCCAGAATCGGCCGGGCCTCGTCGTGCCGCTTCAACTCCGCCAGAAACTCGGCGAAATCGAGTTCGTACCCAGCCTTTCTCTCGGCGAACTCCGCCGGCCCGTCCGGATGGGCCCGGATCGCCTCGCGCAGGAGACGCAGGGCCTCCTCGTCACGCCCCTTGAGCTCGCGCACCGCGCGGGAAGCCCGGTGGAGGAGCCGGGGCTTCCACGCGGCGTCCGCCTCCTTGGCGCCAGCGAGCGCGGCCTTTTCCGAGAAACGAAGGAGCTTCTTCCTCGCCTCGCCCTCGAGACGCCGGGCATTCTTGAAGCAGAGTTCGAGCACGCGGTCACGCAACTCCGGGGCGTTCGAGCGCACCTCGATCACCATGGTCAGGCGCGCGAGCCCGCCGTCGACCTTGCCGCCCTCCAAGGCACTCCCGGCGCGCCGGAGCAGGAACTCGCAGAGTTCCAGCGCCCAGACCTTGCGACGATCCGGGGAAGTCTGCAGCTCCACCGCCCTGCGAAGGTGCTTCACCGCGTCGGCTTCGCGCTCGTCCAGCATGCGCGGCACGCGCGAGGCCTCGTGGAGGAGATCGGCCTTGCCCGCGCCCTCGGCCGCGGGCACGCCCTCGAGCGCGGTGCGCTCGGCGAAGCGAAGAAACTTCGCACGCGGCTCGGCCGAAAGCGATCCGTACTTCGAGAGGCAGAACGCGACGACGCGCTTGCGCGCGGCCACGTTTCGGGGCGAGGCGGCGACGTGCTTGGAGAGCATGTCGGTCGCGACCGTGAGCCGGCCGAGCCGAAGGGCGACACCCGCCCCATTGATCGCCAGCCGCCCCTCGGTCGGCGCGGCCGCGACCGCCTCGCGGTAGGCCTTCAGCGCATCCTCCGTTCGGCTGTAGCGTATGAGGTACTGGCACAGCCCGTCCATGACCGCCGGCTCGGTCCGGTACTCGACCGCGACCTTGCCAACCTTCGTCATGAACGCGTCGCGAAAGGCCCGACGCTCCGGCTTGGCGCTCGACGAAGCCATATCCTGGTTCAGGCGCTGCTGGAGCCGGCGCGTTTCCTGCTTGTCCGCGCTCGTCCGGAGACTGTTCGCGAGCCCCCGCGCGAAGGCCTCGGCTGCCTCCTCGCAGCGACCCCGGATGAAGCAGTTGTGCCCGAGCTGGGACCAGTTGAGGATGCCCTTGGGATTCTGCTGGCACGCGGCGCGCAGGAAGTTGAGGAGCCGATCCTCCAGCTTCGCTTCGACGAGCGCGGGCTCGAGCGCCGAGTCCACCCGCACAGGCCCCGTCCAGGACTCGTAGTGGGGCTTGCGCAGGCGCAGCCGATGCTCGCCCAGGGGCACGCCCTCGATGCGGAGCGGCGTGTAGCCCCGCGGCTCATCGTCGAGCAGGACCTCGGCCCCCTCGGGCTCAGAGCGGATCTCGATCGTGCCCGTGGGCACCGGTTCGAGCCGCGCCTCGATCGAGGCGCCCTCGCCCGATCCGAGGACGAGCCGCTCGCGCCAGGGACGGAAGCCGCGCATCTCGATCACGACCGCGTGCGCGCCCGGGGCGAGCCCCGCCACTCGCGCGGGGGCGCGCCCCGCGTAGCGGCCGTCGAGCCAGACGGCCGCGCCGACCGGTTCGGTGACCACGCTCAGCCGCGCCGGCTGCGCGTGCAGCCGGCCTGCGCGCCACGCCCACACGGTAAGCGCCAGCGCGCCGACCGCTGCGCTCGCGAGGAAAACGATTGCGGCCGCGAGCACGCGGCCTCGGGAAGCGTTCGCATGCGATCCGGTCATGGCGACAGTTCCGCTCCCTCTAGTACGGCAGCCGGCCGACCTTGGCCGGGCTCGCCTCCACGCGCGCGAAGGCGCCCGGGACGCCGCCCGAGATGCGCACGCGGCTCACCATGATGCCCGAGGTGTTCAGGGTCCAGAGAGCCATCCGCGAGCCGGTCAACGGCTCCGGGTCGGTATAGCTCATGTTCACGAGGCACTTGATCTCGCGCGATTCGTTCCGGAAGGGCAGGCGCCAGACCGTAAAGCGGAGCGTCGCGCCTTCCCGCTCGACGCGGATTTGGAACCAGCGGTGGTGAAGGTTGGTGCCGCTGTCGAACGGGATGCCCTGGTCCGTGCGCTGCACGACCTTCCGGCCGCGGAGGATCATCGACCCCTTGTTGCCCATTCCACCGAAGAGAAAGCTGTAACCGGTGTCGAGGTCCGCGCCGTCGGCCGCGATCGTCAGGTTGATGTCACGCGCCTGCTTGTAATTCCCGCCGTGCTTGATCGCAGCGTAGAGGTCCACGACGAGGTCGCCGTCCTGCGCCTCCTTGGACCAGAGGATCGACGGCCCCCCGCCCGACGAAGCGGGCCGGCCGGAGAAGAACGACCACCTCGGGTCGCACCGCCAGCGGTTCGTGACCTCCCAGACCCCGCAGGCCGATCGCCACTCCCAGGGCGCGTGCTCGAAGGTGTGATCGCGCACGGTCCCGCTCGTGACACGCACGCTCCCGGGGGACACTTCGATGCCTCGCGCATACCAGGCGAGCTTTCGTCCCGTCAGCGGCTTCGGGTCGCGCCAGACGAGGGCCGCCTGACCGTCGAGGAGCCCGACGACGTACGCTCCCGCCCGCTGCACCGCGACCGCGTGGAGCGCGTCCTCGAACGGGATCTCCCGCCGGGCAACGATCTCGCCCTCGCGCGTGAGCTCGAGCCCAACGGGCGCGTTCGCCCCGGCGCGGCGCGCGCGCAGGATGTATCCGTTGCCTCTCTTCCGCCCGCCCTTGGCGACCGAGAGCGCCAAGTCCAGGGGAGGAGGCGGCGGGAGCCCGAGTTTCGCGGCCTCGACCTTATCCTTCGGCCCTCTCTGCTTTCCGATGCCGTTGGTCAGGTCGAGCGCGAGTTCGACGTCGCCGTCGAAGCGCGCGCGGTGCCAGTAGATCGTGGATCTCTCGCCGCCGGATCCGGTCGTGTTCGCCTCCCAGTCGCCCTCGGCCGACGCCCAGCCAAACATCTTGTAGTCCTCGGCATAGACCGGATTGATCGCCCCCAAAGGCTCAGGCTCCTCGAGGAAGGAGACGCGGAAGCTGCGAAAGACCGCGCGGCCCCGAGCCGTCCCGGCGGCTGGGGCGACGAAAAGGCCCACGCGTCCGCGCGGCCGGCCGGAGGTGCCCGCGCCCCCGGCCGCCCAGCCCTCGAGCACCTGCCACCCGTCCACGAGGGCCGCGACGTGCCCGCGGTCGCTCGTAATCGCGAAGCGGTGCGTGCCGGGCGCGAGGGTGTGCGAGACGGAGACCGGTGCCGGCGGGGTCTCGCCCGAGAAGCTGAGACCCGGCTGGTCCAGCGGCCGCTCGCGGCCGTCGGAGACGCCCGCAAGCACGAGCCGGCCCGCGGCCTCATCGTAATAGAACCGCGCGCTTTCTGTCGCGTCGAGCGAGTGGAAGACGAGGCCCGCCCGACCCTCGAGCACCTCGACCTCGGCCTCGACCCGATAGCGGCCCCAGAGTGAGGAGCCGGTGAGCGCCTCAGCCGCGCCGTCCGCGCGCGCCTCCACCCCCCCGCCGGGGAGCACGTCCCACTCGCCGCCCGTGCGCCGCCAGCTCCCCCATGTCGAGGTGAGGCCGCTGAAGCGCTCCTCGAGACCCGTTAGGCCCGTCACCGAGACGTCGTCGAAGAGGACCGGCGCCGAGCTCGTCGCGTAGAGCCCCACCCGGCCGCCGACGAGGCCGTCGCCCTCAGCCGAGAGGAGGGGATGGCCATCGACGAACACCTCGGCCGCGCCGTAGCCAAGCCGCACCTCTACCCGATACCACTGGCCGGGCGTGAAACCGGTGCCGCTCCGGACGAGGACCTTCGCCTCTCCATCGGCGACGCGCAGAATCTCGGCCGCGGGAGGAGGCAGGGTCGCAGCCGCGTCCGCCCCGGCCTTCGGGACGACCAGGGCGCGCTTGCGCCAGCGGAAGAGGTAGTAGTTCTTCGCATCACGCGCGGCGAAGACGAGCCCCGCGACCGAGCCGGCCACCGGCTGCACGTTCACCGCAAAGCGGTAGAGATCCCACTCCGGCTCGCCCGCGAGCACGAGCGCCTTCATGCCGCGGCCACCCAGACGGAAGGCGTTGGGACTCAGGCTGGGCAGGCCCACATCGGCGCGCTCGACCGAGAAGTTGGACTCGAGGATCTTCCAGTCCCCGCTCACGCGTTCCCACGCGCCGAAGTTCTCCGGCAGGCGCATGAAGTCGTCGGCGAGGAAGGCAGGTGGACGCGCCTCGACGCGCGGCCCGTCGAAGCGGACATCGTCGCCCCGCCGCACGGGCGCGGCGCGGCCGCCGGTGAACGCGTCGTCCTGCGCCATGAGCACGAGGCGGCCGTCGACCACGACCGCCAGGCGCGTCCCGCGGCGGCGGATCTCGACGCGGCGGAGCTCGCCGGGCAAACCCTCCGGCAGATGCCCGCTCGCGAGCACGCGCGCGAGCCCGGCCTCGACGCGGCCGAGAACGATCGGGAGCGACCTTGCGGACGACGCCGGGTCCGAGGAAAGTTCCTTCGGTCCGGTCCTGGGACTGAGATCGCCCCCGAGCCGGACGAAGAGATGGTTCGCCGACGGATCCCCGTCCTGCGCGTTGAAGGCGAGGTACGCGGTGCCGCCCTTGAGCGTCACGTCCGAGATGAAGTCGAAGCGGTCGCCCGCGCACGGCAGGCGGTTCAGGTTCTCCTCCGCGAGGACCCAGGCCCTCTCCGCGCGCCCCGCGAGCGCCGGGTAGAGCGCGGGCGCCAGGCGCGGCCGCACCCAGGTCACCAGTCCCGCGAGAAACGCCGCGAGGCCCGCGCAGATCAGGATGCCGAGAAACTTGCGCACAGGGGCTCTCTTCTCCGCCGGAACGTCCCATACATTATAACACCTGGACGGCGGACAGGTTCAGGGCGATTCGCTCATTTTTCCTCCTCACGCTTGCGCGCCTCGCATCCCGGCACTAGACTGCACCTGTGCAGACCGACGCGACAAGCCGACCCGAGCCCCACGCCCTGGCGCCGGGGGCACCCACCCCGCCGCCGGGGATGTCCGCCCCGCCGCCCGGATTCTCGCGCTTTATCCCGCTTCTCGTCATCAGCCTCGGACTCATCGGCGTGGGGTACCTCCCGGTGCGAAAGAGGGGACCGGAACCGAGGGCCGAAAAAACACCCTTGCCGCAGGTCCAGGCCCACGAGTCTCCGACGCAGAAGAACGTGGTCCTCATCCTGGGGGCCGTTTCCGTCCTGTTCCTTGGAACAGCTCTCTCGCGCTCGAGCCTCCGTAACTCGCTCTGGCCGCAGCAGAAGACGGCCAGGAAGCGCTGGCCGAAGGGGCTCGTTGTTCTCGAGGTAATTGGGCTCTGGCTTCTTCTTTCCTTCGCAATCCAGCACGTTGCGACCCTCGAGAACTGGGCGAAGTTGATAATCGCTCCGTTCTTGAGCATCCTCCTTATCACCTATGCGCTGGCCCGCGAACCGGGCAGCCTGCGAGAACGCGCGGAGGCCATGGGCTTGGCAGGGGGCGTCTCTTTCGGAAGGTCCGTGCGGGCGGGTGCGAGCGCGTGGCTGGCGCTCTGGTGCGTGCTCTACTGTGTGCTCCTCCTGTCCTGTTACTTCATCGTCCGCCTACTGGGTCCCGAAGCCGAGAAGTTTATCCGTGACGACCTGAAACGCGGGGCCCTCGAGACAATCCGGCCCTTTCTGAACCGTCCGGGACTCGTGATTCTCTGGCTGGCGCTGGCTGCAATCATAATTCCGATCCTGGAGGAAATCCTCTTTCGCGGACTCTTGTACGGAACGCTCCGCCAATATGTGGGGCCGGTCGCAGCCGGAGTCCTCAGCGCCTCGCTCTTCGCGGCCGTCCACAGCCTCTGGATCGGCGCGGCGCCGCTCTTCGTCCTCGGCTGCGTGCTGGCGTGGCTCTACGAGCGGACGGGCTCGATCTGGAGCGCGATCGCGCTCCACGCAACGCACAACGCGGTGCAGCTGGGCCTGGCCCTTTTCATACGCACGCTCCTGCCCTAGAGACACGCGGGGCGGCCGTTCTGGCCGCCCCGGTGTCCCTTCCCGCGCGAATCGTATGCGTCTAGATCTTGCCGGCCTTGATCTTGATGTCAACCCCGACCGGAAGGTTGAGCTTGCCCAGCGCGCCCACGGTCTTGGCAGTGGTGTCGGAGATGTCGATGACGCGCTTGTGCATGCGGATCTCGAACTGCTCGCGGCTCTTCTTGTCGCAGTGGGGGCTGCGGAGGACGGTGTAGCGCTCGATGCGCGTGGGCAGGGGAATGGGCCCGTGCACGCGCGCGCCCGTGCGCTTGGCCGCGGCCACGATTAGCTGGGCCGACTGGTCCAGTAGCTCATGGTCATAGCCCTCCATGCGAATTCGAATTCGGTCGTTTGTTCCAGGCATCGGTGTGACCTTCGGCCGTCCTTTCCGTTCCAGAATTGTACGGACGCGCCCGCGCGCGTCAAGTGCTTTCCGAGGCTAAGCTCCCAGAATCCGCGCCGCCCTGCCCGTCGGGACTGGCGCGTAGGCACACGGTTCCATGCTGTAGCTCGCCCGCCCCTGCGAGAGAGACCGCACGACCGTGGCGTAGCCAAACATCTCGGCGAGGGGCGAGCGCGCGCAAACCAAGCGCAGGTGCCCCCGCTGCCCGAGCTCGGTGACCTCGGCCCGCCGCGCCTGAAGGTCCCGCAGGATGCCGCCCATGAACTCCTCTGGGCAGACGACCTCGACCGCCATGATGGGCTCGAGGAGCACAGGCGTTGCAGCGCGCGCGCACTCTCGGAAGGCGATGGAGCCTGCCGCGCGGAAGGCCAAGTCGCTCGAGTCCACCTCGTGGGCCTTCCCGTCGGTAAGCGTGGCGCGCACGTTGATGACGGGATACCCGCCGAGCACGCCGCCCGAGGCGGCTTCACGCACGCCCTTTTCAACCGCGCGGACGAACTCGCGCGGCACGACCCCTCCCTTCGTCGAGTCGCGGAAGACGAGGTGCCCCTCCTCGTCGTTCTCGAAGCTCTCCAGCCGCAGCGTGATCACGGCAAACTGTCCCCGCCCGCCGGTCTGCTGGACGAAGCGGCCCTTGCGCTCGGTCGCGACGGTCACGGTCTCGCGGTAGCTCACGCGCGGCTCGCTTATGCGCGCGTCGAGGCGAAATTCCTTCAGGAGCCGCGTCTTGAGCACGTCCAAGTGCAGCTCGCCCATGCCGGAAATGATGAACTGACCGGTCTCGGGGTCGGTATGGCGGCGGAATGTCGGATCCTCGCGCGCGAGCGCGGCCAGCGCTTTGGCGAGGCGATCCTTGTCCGCGTTCGTCTTCGGCTCCACGGCCATGGAGATGACCGTGTCCGGGAAGTGCGGCCGCTCGTAGACGATCGGATGCTTCGCTTCGCAGAGAGTGTCGCCCGTTACGGTGAACTTGAGCCCCACGACCGCGGCGATCTCGCCGGCCTCCATGGCCGGCACGGACTGGCGTTCGTCTGCGTGCATGCGGAAGAGGAGCCCTACGTGCTCCTTGCGGTCGCGCCCCGCGTTGAGGACGCGCGCACCACTCTTGAGCCGGCCCGAGTAGATCCGCACGTAGGTGAGGTCGCCGTGCGGGTCCGAGGCCGTCTTGAAGGCGAGGCCGCTGAAGGGCTGATCCGGGTAGGACTTGCGCGACTCGGTCTCGCCGGTCTTGGGGTTCAGGCCCTGCGGGGGGGGCACATCCCGCGGGCTGGGCAGGTAGTCGACGACCGCGTCGAGGAGCGTCTGGATGCCCACGTACGGATAGGCCGCACCGCAGAGGACCGGCGTCACGAGCCCGGCAATCGTGAGGCGGCGGATCGCGGCGCGGAGTTCCTCGACCGGGATCTCCTCGCCGGCGAGATACCTCTCGGCGACGGCCTCGTCCTCGCCAGCAACGGTCTCGACGAGATGCGCGCGCGCCGCCTCGGCGCGGGCGCGGTGCTCGGCGTCGGGCTCCTCCTCGACGTAGTCGGCGCCAAGGGAATCGCGGTCGAAGACGACCGCGCGCATGCGCAGCAGGTCCACCACGCCGCGGAGATTCTCCTCGGCGCCGTAGGGAATCTGGACGGGCAAAGCCCGCGCCCCGAGCTTCTCGCGGATTTCGTCGACGACGCGCTCGAAGTCGCTGCCCACGCGGTCAAGCTTGTTTACGAAGGAGAGGCGCGGCACGCGATAGCGGTCGGCCTGGCGCCAGACCGTCTCGCTCTGCGCCTCGACGCCGCCGACGCCGCAGAAGACGAGAATCGCGCCGTCGAGCACCAGCAGCGAACGCTCGACCTCGGCGGTGAAGTCCACGTGGCCGGGCGTGTCGATGATGTGCAATTCGTGGTCGCGCCAGGCGCAGGTCGTTGCCGCGGCGGTGATGGTGATGCCGCGCCGGCGCTCCTCCTCCATCCAGTCCATGACGGCCGTGCCCTCATGGACCTCGCCCATGCGATGCTCGACCCCGGTGTAGTAGAGGATGCGCTCGGTGACGGTCGTTTTGCCCGCATCGATGTGCGCGGCGATACCGATATTGCGGATGCGGGCCGGATGCATGGAGGAGAAAGGTTAGGCGAAGTGGGCGAAGGCTTTGTTCGCTTCGGCCATTCGGTGCGTGTTCTCGCGCACGGTCATGGCCGCGCCCTCCCGCTTGTAGGCGTCCATGAGCTCGCCCGCCAGGCGCACGGCCATGGGCTTGCCCTTCTTGGCGCGCGCGGCCTCGAGGATCCAGCGGATCGCGAGCGACTGCTGGCGTTTGGGGCCGACTTCGATGGGGACCTGATAGGTCGCGCCGCCCACGCGCTTGGATTTGACCTCGACCATCGGCTTGACGTTGCTCACCGCGGTCTCGAA
>Ga0272441_10012205_pt1 | contig 12595 bp, 13 predicted proteins | sample SSMProp6N_FD_193582 | JGI IMG/M metagenome (GOLD analysis project Ga0272441, IMG submission 193582) | Marine sediment archaeal communities from Little Sippewissett salt marsh, Falmouth, MA, United States - SSM-Prop-6N | ecosystem: Environmental > Aquatic > Marine > Wetlands > Sediment ...
GGCATTCCATGGAAATTAATATACTACGAAGCATTTTTAGATAAAAAAGATGCTATAAGAGAAGAGAATTTTTTAAAAACAGGAAAGGGCAGGGAAAGAATAAAATATTTATTGGAGGGGTCGGATATCCGCCCAAGGCGGACTCGCCTTGGGCGAGGCGGCTTAATAAGATTATATGCATTACGTCTATATATTATTTAGTCCAAGCTTAAATAAAAAATATATTGGCAGTACGTCAAACCTTAAAAAAAGATTAGAAGAACATAATCGTAAAAAATCAGATTTTACTTCAAAGGGCATTCCATGGAAATTAATATACTACGAAGCATTTTTAGATAAAAAAGATGCTATAAGAGAAGAGAATTTTTTAAAAACAGGAAAGGGCAGGGAAAGAATAAAATATTTATTGGAGGGGTCGGATAGCGGCTTATTCCACCGGTTTTGAAAACCGGCGTCTTCACAGACTCGTGGGTTCGAATCCCACCCCCTCCGCCAGTTTGAGCTTATTATAATTTTCTTTTCTTTGTGCAGATATTTAATAAAATCAGTCGGAACAGCTTTTATTATCTTTTTATCTTTGATTAAGAACCTGTCCCAAAAGAAAGACAAATACAGCCTCTTTATTTCATAAGGGGCTTTTTTGTAAGCTCGGTAAATGTTTTTAGATAGAGATAGGGCTTCTCTGACTGTATCCATATCGATATCGTGCCTGTTCTCTATTTTTTCTATCTCTTCTTGGATATTATCAAGCTCTTTTCGGAAGCTATCTCTTATTCTGACAAAATCCTCGTCTTTTAAGGTTCCGGCTATCAGTTTTTCTTCGGCTATTGATCTTTTCTGTTCAATTTTTATCTTTCTGTTAAACAAGATTCTTTTCTGGATATTGTCTTCCTTTTTCTTTTGTTCGTAGAAAAACTTAACTTTTTCCACCACCAATTTGATAAAATCTTCGCTGAATTGCAGATTCTTGAATTTCTTCTCAACCTGCCTTTCCAGATCTTTTACTTCAATATTCTGGCCTTTATTGCTATGGATATTCTTTCCGGCAGAACAATGGTAATAGTCCGGATTTTTGCCTATCCTGTGTTTTTCAGCGGTAAGCCTTCTTTCACAGATACCGCAAAAGGCAAAACCTCTTAACAGAAAATCATACTTTCTTCTCCTACAGGCATGCTGGTTGTGGATATCCATAATAGAAAGTATTTGTTTGTGCTCTTCCAAGGTTATTATTGCTTTATGTCTTCCCATTTTCTCCTGTCCATTCCATCTCATCAAACCTGCATAAAAACAGTTATTCAATGTATTTGTCATAATGCTATGAGGAATTTTTTTTCCGTTTTTAGACTTTAGCCCTTTTTTATCCAGAATATCTATTATTTTAGAAACAGAGTAATTTCCTGTAAGATAAAGCTTAAATCCTTCTTTTAATAAGTTCCATTTGGCTCTATCCGGGACAACAATTTTTCTTTTTTCACCCAACTTCACATTCTTATAACCCAATGGAGCCCAGCCCGGCCACCAGCCAGAGTTAAACTTTTCCTGCAGGCCTTTCTTGGTTTTTCTGCCGCTGAGGTCTGACGAAAATTGGTTGACGCTCGCCAGAATCGTGTCGATCATATTACCTTCGGGACTATCGTCAAGCATAGGCTGGTTAACGGAAATTAATTTTATCCCTGCCTTTTTTAGAATAGCCCTGATTGTTAAATGATCTTTGGTATTCCTGGCCAATCTGTCCGTTTCTTGAACAATAACAGCGTTTATTGATTCTTTTTCTTCCTGGCATTTGACAAGCATATCCTGCAGAGCCTGTCTGTTTATATTCGTTGCGCTTTTTCCCTCATCTCTAAATACGCCTAAAACCCGGTAGTTATTGTTGTTGCAAAACTGCCTGCATAATTTTTCCTGAGCATCCAATGAATAACCCTCGCGAGCCTGCTCGTCCGTTGAAACTCGGCAATAAACCAAAGCTTTTTCCATTATTTTGCTAAATTATTGAAAATTATCTTATTTTCGCTTGTCTTTTATCTAAAACAGCAAACTGACAGAATTATGTTGATCTTGCCCAAACTCCTGTTAAAAGCGAAATTTACACTAATTTTATATTAAGCTGAATGCGGTTTTAATCTGATTCAGCCCTACTTAAAAAAAGCTTAACAAAACTTAACTGGTATTTTTGGATAGCTGAAATAGAAAATTAATTATCTGAGCCTTGTCTTCTTTACTGTAATCTGACTTATCAACCAGTTGGTCAAAGGATCTGCGGATTGTTCTTTTACTAAGATTATTCCGTCCACGGACAATTTCAGCAAAACAAACATAATCTGACCAAAAAACATTTAATCTTTTTGACTCTTCAAACTCTTTAACTGGAAACCTTGCAAACATAAAGTATTAAATACTATATTATTTTTTTCCTTTAAGATGATAATAACTATAATTATTAATTATTTATAATATTAATATATATTAATATAATGGGCACGGGCTTTTCTCGGCTTTTTGTTAGCCTTACCTGGGGTTTTTATCTTATTCTTCAACAACAGGAATTTCGTTTGATTTAGCCTGTATTTTCTCAAGGGCTTGGTAATATGCCTCAAAGATTTTATCCTGTATTAGCTGCCAAAGTTCTTTATTATCGGTCCAGAAGATTTTGTGGAATTTTCCGGAACGGCTCCTGTAGGCGGGAACAGCCACCCATAAATTATTGTCTTCTGTGGGATGTTCGCTTTCTCTCAGCCGGAATCCGCCTAATTTTATGCAGCCAAGCCAAACGGTGGCAATGGCTTTGTCTTTTTCTTCGTCCAGAACTTTTAAATTTACTCTTACATTACCCGTGGTAATTTCAATTTTTAATTCTTTTGGAATATCTACCAACATATTTTTAGAATAACCTTTTGGTTAAATTAATTTTATAAATGGTTTTCCTTTCCTCTTTTTCTGACAAAACCTTGCCTTCTTCAATAATTTCTGCCAGAGCCTTTTTTATTTCGGCAAGGCTTGTATCTTTCAGAATCATCCTTATATCTTCAACAGTTCCGGCCCGAAGCTCTCGCAATGCCGACCAGACAAGCTCTTTGGAAGAGAGGGGAGGAAAAAGTCCTAAATTCTCTTTTTGCATATCTTTATTGCCTTTAATGATTTATTCCGACCTTTATTTTTATTAGCCTGAATTTGGTAAAAAAGAATTTGGGCGTATCTTGTGGCGATACTTTCAAGCCGGCCTTTGTCCCTTTTTGAAATTATTTTATTTTTCATATTTTTTTTGTCTTTACAGTTATGACAGAGAATATATGAGGTGGTTTCGGGGGCGAATATTTACTCCTCGAAAACAACAAAAAAGCACCGTTTCCGGTGCTAATTTCCACTCTTATTTTTTTCTTTTATATCGTATAGATTAACAGAATTCCATCGTCGTTCGAATCAATTTTTAGAGGGAACCCTTTATTTCTAAAGGCTCTATTCAATTGTTTTTTTAATTGTTTAATTTCTTTCTCTGATAATTTTAATAAAACAGAAAGTTCTTTTATAGAGATCCTTCTTCCTGGTTTGAGAATTGTTCTGCTGTTTTTTCTTGTTTGGTGATTAGCTACAAGTCGCATGGTGAAATTTTCTTGGTTTTTACTTCTTGGTTTATAAGATTTTCCATAAAAGTTTATGCAGCAGTTTTTTAAATGAAACCATTTTATGGGATTTTCTTCTCCTTTTTTTCTGAGTTCTTTTGATACTTTTCTTAGATACTTTAATTTCTTTTTCGTTTCTTTAAAAATATTATTAAGTAAGTCCTGGCAGAAATCGCTGTAAAAATCTATACCACAACTTCTATCTATTGTTTCAGAAACAGTGTCGTCTTCATAAAAGAAAGATTTTTCGGATATATCCATATCACTTACGAACTCCTTTATGTCAAAAATCCATAGGAAATATCGTCTCTTCAAATCAGCTAATTCCGGGCAGTCTCTAACTAGTTTAACCGCTTTTGTTATATTTACACCTTCCAGCTCCAAAAGATCTGTCTTTTCTAATGGGTCTGTATTTTCTTTTTTCTGGTTTTTGGAATATTTTTTGACCATATTTTACTTTACCTCCATGGGCATATTTTTCAAGGGCTTTTTATTGAAATTAAGGACGGCAAGGTGTAATCTAAAATAATGAACCATGAGCTTATAAAATGAAAAGAACCCTTTAATAATTATATGAGAAGGATTAAAAATCACACAACCTACAAACTGGAATATATTAAAAAATATATAGAGGCTTATTTGTCAGCCACCAAAAAATTAAAAGAAAAATATTATATAGATGCTTTCGCTGGCAGTGGAAAGTGTCTGCTTTGCAATGATAAATGTAAATCATCGGGCGGGAAAAGATGTTATATATGTGGCAGAGGTGAGGTTGTCAATGGTTCAGTTTTTATTTCTTTAAAATGTAAAAATATCTTTAATAAATATTTATTCATTGATAAAGATAAAAAATGCGTGGAAGAAATAAAGAAACTAATATTAAAAGACACTGATATTGGTGAAGAAGTTAAAAAAAGAATAGAAATAAAGCAGGGAGATTCAAATTTATTATTAGACGACGAATTTTCGAAAAGTATAGATTATTATACTGGTTGTTTAATCCTTTTAGATCCCGAAGGACCTGAATTATCTTGGAACATTATAAAATCTTTATCCGTCATAAAAAAATTAGACCTTTTAATTTTATATCCTTACGATATGGCATTGGTTAGAATGATGAATAAAAAATATAAAGAAAGAATAAATAATTTTTATGGGTCTACCGAATGGCAAATTATTCGTAATAAGAAAATAAGTCCCCAGATGAAAAAAGAAGAAATTCTTAATCTCTATATTGGTAGTTTAAGGAAAATTGGTTTTGAATATGTAGTGTATAGACAGATACAAAGAGGATATAGAACCGGTAAATCTTTATATCATCTAATTTTAGCGACCCATTATAATATTGGCGAAAAAATAATGAAAGACATATTTGATAAAGAAATTGATGGGCAGAAAAAGTTCAAGTTCAAATAAATTTATTTTTAATATACAAATATTAGAAATCCACAGGGTTCACTTTTTTAATTATGTTATAATTAAATTGTGAAGACTATAACCCGTAAAAGCTTACTTTATAAAAGCGGAGTTGAATATGCGGATTATTGCATTAATCATGTAGAAGGTTGTTCTCATGGTTGCAAATTTCCCTGCTATGCGATGATGATGAAAAAAAGGTGTGGAGCGATAAGGAACTACGAAGACTGGATAAAACCGAAGATCGTTAAAAACAGCTTAGAATTATTAAATAAAGAAATTCCAAAACTAAAAGGCAAAATTAAAGTTGTCCATCTTTCTTTTACAACCGATCCTTTCATGTATAAACAAAAAGAGGTTCCTGATTTAACTCTAAAGATAATAGAAAGATTGAATAAAGACAATATTAGATGCATGGTTTTAACTAAAGGAATTTATCCAAAGGTTTTAAAAAATACAAGAAAATATGGCATGAATAACGAATATGGTATAACAATAGTTTCCTTAAACAAAAAATTTAAGAATGAATATGAGCCGTTTTCTGCTCCATATAAAAAAAGGATAGAATCTTTAAAATATTTACATGATAAGGGATTAAATACTTGGGTAAGTATGGAGCCCTATCCAACGCCGAATTTATCAGAACAAGATTTAGGTGATATTTTAAACGAAGTTGGTTTTGTAGATAAGATTATTTTCGGAAAGCTGAATTATAATGTTGAGGTTTCTAATTATCAAGATAATAAAATTTTCTACGAAGACTGTGCTAATACAGTAATTGATTTTTGTAATAGCAAGGGAATAGAATATCATATTAAATACGGGACTAAGAAAAAAGATGATAAAAAGACAGAGAAAATATTTAGAGAGCCCTTAAATAATGAGGTTTATAGTAGCTCTGCGTTAAGAATTTACGGTTAATTTTAGAAATTCAAGACCTTTAACCTCTATTCGAGATGTTGTCTTTACTCTCGGTTTTAAGTATGCCAAGGTTTATGTTTATTTTTTAGGTACAAACCTTAATCTTAAGAAAGAACTATTCTTAAAAAACCGACGGCTTAAGGAAAATAATTTTTTAAGTAAGGTTATGGTTATTATTGGAAGAATAACTTTAAAAATACGAAATAATTTTTTCCACAATGAAAGAGTATACAAAGAAAGATGTTTTGTGCTATAATTTCTTAAAGGTTTTTATTTCCCAAAAAACAAACAATTAATCTAAAAATATGAGTTTCATATCTCAATCAGCAGGTTATTGGTTTCTTTTCCTTTTTGGTGTTGCCATGATAGCCATAACCTATTTCTTTGCCAGATGGAAAAAATGGCACAGCAAAGAAGGGTTTTTGGTTGCCGGCCGACAAGTAGGATGGGTATTAGGCGGAGCCAGCATTGCAGCTTCTTGGATTTGGGCACCAGCCCTTTTTGTTTCCGTGCAAATGGCATATCAGCAAGGATTGCCAGGCATCTTCTGGTTTACCTTGCCCAATATCGTAGCTTTGGCTATTTTCGCATTTTTGGCGCCCAAGATAAGGGAAAAGTTACCCGACGGCTATACTCTTCCTCAATACATTAAACACAAACTGCAAAGCGAGAGAGTTCACAAAGTATATCTTTTTCCATATTTCTTTTATCAGTTAATGGCGGTAACTGTTCAGTTATTTGCAGGAGGAAGCTTGGTATCATTGTTAACGGGAATTCCTCTGACTACGGTTATGCCTATATTGGCAATTATTGCTTTAATATATACTTTGATTTCAGGGCTTGAGGCTTCAATAGTTACGGACTTCGTGCAACTGGCGATGATATTTGTTATCGGAGCCATAATTCTTCCCTGGACATGGATGGTTGCCGGAGGAGGTTCTGCCATTAGAACAGGCATAGGAGGTTTGGCAGGGATAACCAATATCTTTGACCCTGGTGTTGCTTTCTCTTTTGGCATAGTGACAGCAATCGGCTTGATAGCAGGGGCTATTTCCGATCAGCAGTATTGGCAGAGATCTTTTGCTATCAAGAAAGAGAAGTTAGTTCATGCTTTTATATTCGGAGCTATTCTATTCGGTATAGTTCCTATTGCTTTATCTACTCTTGGATTCTTGGCTGCTAACCCTGCATTAAATGTTTCTCTGGCAGAAGGAGTCGATGCTTCTATGATCGGCGTACAGACAGTTGCTAACCTGCTGCCCACTTGGGCCCTATTCTTATTCGTAATTATGCTTTTATCCGGATTAAGCTCTACTCTGGACTCTGGATTGTCTGCTGCAAGCTCTCTCTGGGTAACTGATGTTGCAAAACCACAATCAGATGATGAAGCAGTAAAATCAGCCAGGAAAGCCATGGTAGGAATTTCTGTTATTGGTTTACTTGTTGCGCTTGGAGCTTTATATATACCAGGGTTTGGACTTCAGCAATTATGGTGGGTATTTAACACGATTGCAGCGTGCGTGATGGTCCCGACAGTATTAAGCTTGTATTGGGACAGATTGAGCGAAAAAGGGGTATTCTGGGGAGTTCTGGTCGCCTTCGTGGTGGGAATACCATTGTTTATATATGGAAATGTAGTCAATAATGCTGTCTGGATTGTTGGATCATCATTATTTATAGTTGCCATTAGCACAGTTTTCTGTTTAGCAATACCCAAAAAAATCTCCATTAACTCTCAAGAAGGTTTTGTAGAAACAGTAGAATAGTTCAATTTTAATAAGGATTACGATTAAATAGGATTTGGTGAAAAGTTCAAAATCCTGCAAGTTTTTTTTATTTCCCGCAGTTTTTCCTTTATCATAGACATATATTCATTATTCTGTAAAATTATAATAAATTTTGAACTTGGCCGCATGAAAATTGAATGTCTTCAGACATTTCAATTTCCAATAGGGTGCGGGCCAATGAACCACCGAATTGCGACGACTGGAAGGAGGAGGCAATCCCTTCGGGCAACCCCCATCCCACCCCCTCCGCAGTGACAATTTATCATCGGAGCCAACCCGAGAGCTTAAATATTCTCATAACAGACTATACTGTTTTTTGTTTTTGTGTTAATGTTGTCTATCAACTGAATAAAAGACCTAAACCCAATATGGGCATGGTCGCAAAACCATCCAAGAGTCCTTGCAGGAAATTCTCTTGTGTTTGGGAGAAGTCTTGCAAGGATTTTTTATTCGTGAATCCAATACCAAAATTGATTCATTAGGTCTTGACTCAGTTTGTAGGTAAGAGCATGAGAAAGTACACCCAAGTATGATTGAAGCGATTGTGACAAAGAATTATCATTTATTTGTCCTGATCTATATTGCATTGCTTTCTGCTTGAGTTTTCGGAAAATTCTTTTTTTTGTTTTGCTTCTGAGCAGGCAGTAATGCGGCAAGACCACATATCCCAAGAAATCTATTCCCCGCCGAATATTCAGAATTGAGCATTTCTTAGGATGCAAGGAAAGTTTCAGCCTTCTTTGAAGAAATTCTTGAAAAGGATTAATAAGTTTATCTAAATATTCTTTGTCGGCCGACACAATTATAAAGTCATCGGTGTAGCGGGCGTAATGCTTGATCCTCATTTCATGTTTTATGAATTGATCAAATTCGTTCATATAAATATTGGCAAATAATTGTGAGGTGAGATTGCCGATCGGCAGCCCTCGGCGATAAAAAGGCGTCGTATCGTCTGCCGAAAAGCTTCGAACGATCTGCTCTAAAAGCCATATCGTATCCGTATCAATAATGCTCTTTTTGAGAACTGCCAGCAAGGTTTCGTGATCTACCGAGTTAAAGAACTTCTCTATGTCGCATTTAAGCACGAAGCAGGGCCTAGTATAGTTTTGGCTTTCTTTGCGAATCATTCTTTCAACAGCTAAAACGCCTTTGTGTGTTCCCTTGTCAATGCGACAAGAAAATGAATCAGCAATAAAGGTTTTTTCGAAAAGAGGGTTTAAAATCCGGAAAATTGCATGGTGCAAAACTCTATCTCGCACTTCTGCCTTGTGAATATGGCGAACCTTAGGGTCGCGGATGTAAAAACCAGAATACGGCCCGTGAGAATACTTTTTGGAGATTAAATCTCTATGCAAAGAAAAAAGATTTTGTTCAAGAGAGTATTCGAAAATTTGGACATCAAATTTTTTATCCTTGCCTTTTCTGAATTCCTCCCAGGCCAAAACAAGGTTTTCTAAAGACGCGATCCGTTCAAATAAATTAACGTATTTTTTCATAGAACTATGAATGATTTTGATATACCTATTTTCAAGAAAACATACGATCTCTACAAGCTTTTTCACGAATACCGAAAAGTTGTGCCAAAGAGAGACAAGTTTACGATTTTTGAAAGATGCGAAAGCATAATTCTTGATATCGTGGGAGGTATTCTTAGGGCTAGTAGCGAGAAAAAAATAGCTAAAGTTGCAACGCTTGAACAATGCAGCATCAACCTTAACATGCTGAGAGTTTTCATCCGTTTAATGAAGGACGTAAAGGCCATTGATTGTAAGAAATATATTTCCCTAGAATCCCTTATAGATGAAATCGGCCGGATGCTTGGAGGATGGATTAAGTCCTCTAAATCGTGAGAAAGAAGAAAGAGCATCCATATAGATACTCTTTCTTTATGAAGAGAGATTTCGGAAGGAAGGCCGAGGCCGAGCCATAATTTTCGTTGGCATTGTCGTCATAGTTCGTGTCGAACTTGACCTTGCCATCGTTGAAGTTGAAGTAGGGCGCGTTCGAGAAATCGCCATCGGCATCCGGAATATTGTTTTCATCCGTCCTTGTCACCAAGCCTTGAACTTTAATCGCTAGAAGCGAAATTATATGCTCTTGGCCCTGAATTTAATTCGGCAGCATTCCTGCAAAGCAGAAAACCTGCCCTAGATAAAAACAAGCAATATCTCTTCAACGCAACACGCTCATAAAAACCTTAGCCTTTATGACTCTGGTTGTTTTCTCGTTGAAATGAGAGAGTTCGGCGACAGCAATCCTTGAACTGCTGTTCATTAGCCTATGCTCAAAACCATATTAATAGATTTTTCAGCAGTTGTAAAATAGACGTAAAAGATATTGACTATTTTGTCAAACAGGTATATAATGTAGTCATAAAGTTAAGCATTGTGCTTAACTAGCAAAAGCTCTTTTTTAAGAAAGGAGGACGATAACGATGGCAACATTGATTACGTCCCGAGATCCGAAAGGAATGCAGGCCGTGCGTCTTTTCGAAGACGCGTACAACAAGATGGAGCTTGACGGAGAATCCGCCCAAAGGCTCAATGAAAATGGAGGGGAACTGCAAGCGGGCATGACAGCACTCATGGAGAAGCTGTCTTCTTGTAACCAGTTCGCCGACGAGGAGGTTAACTCCGGCTACTCGTATCCTGAGGACCACAGAGTCAAGGATATTGCAGATCAGGTTCAAATCCTCAAGTCGGCTTTTCCTGAGCTCAAGGATGCCACGTACGACGAGAGTATCGCCGCGAAACTGCTTCCTCCGAACGCAGAAGGATGGTTCGTCATCCCGAGATGGGAGAAGCTTGGCTCAATGTATGGCGAAGCCGTCGACAAAGTGCTTCAGGCGATCGGTTCCTCACGGACATTCTACAACTACCGCGAGGGACAGACCGGTCCTGCGTACTTGCGCCAGCACAGCAAGACGGCGGAAGCGTTCCAGAAGCTCGAAGACGAGCAGAAAAGACACGACATTCTGATCGTTCCGTGCCAGCTCGGTCTTCGTCATCGGGGACGCTCGGTCCGCCGGGCTCGCGAGATTATGAACGCTGGCGAAGTCGGCCTCGGCGCGCTCGCCGTAGGATGCGTTCTTCTGAGCCACCCGAAACGGGAGGTTAGATGGGAACAGCTTCACATGGACTGCGCTGGCGACGAATTCGCTCCGGATGCCGATGGCGATTTCTCGATCGCGCCCTACTTCTACTTCCACGATGGCGGGGTCGAGTTCGACACGGACTATGGCGGCAATGCCATCGAGAATTGTGGCTCGGCCTCGGCCTTCCTTCCGCAAAGTTGATTCTTGCGATCTGGAATTCTTGAGTCTTTTGAATTTTTTGATTCTTGAATTCCGCCGCAGGCGGTCGAAATGGGTTATCCACAGCACATCATGGATAACCCTTTTTTCTTTTGATATATCTTGATATTATTTTTTTTGGTATAATGAAATTGTAATTGGAATGCCTAAACTATCAGTTTTGGTAGCATGGCTTTAAATCCATCCAAGATATAGATCCCGTCGTCAGGGATCCTTGGATGGTCGTGCGGGGAAACTCGTGCGTTGAGACTGGAAGGTTTCTACTCTTGGCGGCGGGTTTTATGTTTCAAGAATATAAATCTTTTTGTCTTTATAGTTTAGCTTGCTTTTGAGATTAGCCAACAATTCTCTTTTATCCGATGTACTTCCTTCTTTCAGGAGATATTTTGCGTATTGGCGGATGTTTACTTCGTTTTCTTCAACCAGAGCTTTGCCGGATCTGCCGTTGACTATCTTCTGAAGTTTATTAAATCTCCTTATTTCATCCTCCATCTTTTTTCTCATTCCAAACTCGTTGATATCCACCTTATCAATAATCTTTATAAGCTCATTAATCAGTTCCTCCTCCCTTATATACTTATTCTTGCAATTCCTGTCTTTCCCCCTGCTGCAGCCGTAATAGATATATCTGGCAGAAGTGCCGGCCAGAAAACTGTTTGAAGCGTACAAAACATTAACGCCCGAACAAGCATCTGATCCAAGATTGTGGACTTATCTGACGCACGTTACCTTCAAACAGTATATGATGAAAAAAAGACTACCTGCAATTAACTCGTCGTTAAGCATTAAGGACAAGCAAAGCATAGCCAGGTTTATGTTGCAGCATTGGTTTGTGTATCCCTTAAACGCAAAAAACCTTTTAAGAAACGATATTTCATCAATGTGGTGGAGGGTATATCTTACCTATGATCCGGACAGAAAAGATCCTTATGAGCTGACGAAAGAATTATTTTCCATGCAGGATTATACAAGACATTTCCAGGGCAGTTTAAGCAGAAACAAAACATACATTCATGCAATTCTGGAATTTGTTCTGAATAATAAAGAGATATTTTCCAAATTTAAAGAGGGAAAGATAAGATTGTTGATGAGAAGATCTAACCAGGTTGCCGGCTATCGTTGTTTTTCCGGTTTAGACAAAAAAGACATAATGTCTCAATTTTCAGATCTAAGAAAAGAATTAGAATCCGTAACGGGGAGATGACCCAATATAGAAGGAAGCTGCACAAATTTTCTGATTTGAGCTATAAGGATGGACAAATGATTAGCTAAATTTTCTAAAATAAGACGGAGCAATGAAACACTGTTTCAGTGTCTCATTTGTCTCACTTTGAATATAAAAGCTGAAAAACAAGACAGTCCGGAGTAGCCCTACGGTGTCTCAAAATGTAACATTTCCAAAAAACAGACCCCGACCCAAGAGCCTCGAATTCAAGTTGCCAAAATACATCCAAAAGTGCTATAATGCTCTTGAAAAGGGATAACTCTCGGGCACTTAACCCGAGATGCCCGCCAGATGTCCAATTTCGAACCGACAT
>Ga0272441_10012207_pt1 | contig 12593 bp, 14 predicted proteins | sample SSMProp6N_FD_193582 | JGI IMG/M metagenome (GOLD analysis project Ga0272441, IMG submission 193582) | Marine sediment archaeal communities from Little Sippewissett salt marsh, Falmouth, MA, United States - SSM-Prop-6N | ecosystem: Environmental > Aquatic > Marine > Wetlands > Sediment ...
GGCGCCTTGCGCTCCTGTGTCCCCGTCCGAACCCGTGACGCCGGTCGTTCCTGCGTCCCCGGTAGCACCTGTGACGCCGGCGACTCCGGTAGCCCCGGTCGAGCCTGCACCCGTGGCGCCCGTCGCGCCTGTTACCCCAGCGCCTGTAGGCCCGGTCGTACCGTCGAGTCCGGTGGCTCCAGTTGTGCCCGTGACGCCAGCGCCCGTAGCACCGACGCTTCCTGTCGCGCCAGTTGAGCCTGTTGCTCCGACGCCTGTCGATCCCGTGGTGCCCTGTGCGCCGGTATCACCAGCACTGCCCGTAGCACCCGTCACGCCTGCGCCAGTTGCTCCGACAGCGCCTGTCACGCCGGTCGTGCCCGTGTCGCCGGCGGCTCCGGTGTCACCGATCGTGCCCGTGTCACCGTCTGCGCCGGTCGCGCCGGTTGCACCAACGCCTGTTGCCCCTGCCGCGCCGGTTGATCCTACCGCACCGGTCGCACCGGTTACGCCGACGCCTGTTGCACCGGTTGTACCCGCAGTGCCAGTGGCGCCGTCAACGCCGGTCGCTCCCGTAACACCCGAGCCGGTTGCGCCGGTCGCACCGGCGACACCCGTCGCGCCTGCTGATCCAGTGTCGCCCGCCGTACCGGTTGCGCCCGCAGCACCCGTTTCGCCGACACCAGTTGCTCCGGCGACTCCAGTTGCACCTGTCGTCCCGGCGCTGCCGGTCGCGCCTTGTGCACCTGTCTCTCCCGCGCCCGTCGCCCCGTCCACGCCAGTCGGACCGATGCTGCCTGTCTCTCCTGTGCTGCCCTGCGTACCGGTGGCGCCGTCAGCGCCGGTCACTCCTGTCGTGCCGGCGACGCCCGTCGTTCCCGTGGTACCTTGCACGCCTGTGACGCCTGCTGCGCCTGTCGATCCCGTGCTACCAACAGCTCCGGTGGATCCGGTGGTTCCGACAACTCCCGTCGCGCCGGTCGACCCGTCTACGCCTGTCGCGCCTGCGCTGCCCGTCGCGCCCTGCGTACCGGTCGCGCCGTCAATCCCGGTTGCTCCCGTGACTCCGATCGAACCAGTCGAGCCGTCTACGCCGGTGGCGCCGACAGCACCCGTAGCTCCGGTCGCACCAGCGCCGGTATCGCCGATCGCGCCGGTGGCGCCGACAGCACCCGTGTCGCCCTCGTCGCCCGTCGCGCCGGTTGCGCCCACGCCCGTGTCACCCTGCGCGCCCGTTGAACCTGTGGTTCCGATCTCGCCCTGCGGACCCGTCGAACCCGTATCGCCCGCACCCGTCGCGCCGATCGCGCCCGTTGCTCCCTGCGGTCCGTCCTTACCAAGCTGACGCCATGTGGCCTCGCATTCGCCTTCGGCGTTGCCGTCGGATTCGAGGACGTAGAGGATGCTCGGGTCGACAGATGTGTCGGTCCAGAGTGAGCCGATACCGTAACCGGCCTCCCAGTTGTCGCACGCTGTCGGCGGCCGGTCGTATGCCACCACGCGCGCGTACACGGGAGTCGGCGGGCACGGCTCGCTGACCGATTCGACGCACGACTCGTCGATGCGAATGACCTGCTCTTCGACCTTGTCCATCTGCGCGAGCGATTCGAGCAGCAGGCAGATGTCTTTGCGCAAGTCGAGCAGGTTCGTGTCGAGCAACTCGATGTTGCGGTAGACCAGCTCGACATAGTCCTTGCGGAAGAACAACTCGCCGAGGTCAGTATCCGGCTGGTCGATCGGGTACTCTTCGATATCGGCCGGCGACGCCACGTTCGAGAACTCGTCGCGCGGTTGCGTGCCTTGGTATTCGCCATTCGCGTCTTCAACCTGCTCGACACCGAGCTTGCGCTGGTAGACGAAGAGGTGACGCGTGACGCCGATTGCCGCGGCCACGTCGACGCGCACGTAGTAGCCCTGCGTGCGGCCGTCGATGTACTCGCTGATCTGGCTGATCTTGAGACTGACCGAGCGACGCATCGGCCAGCTGGAACTCGACGAGCTGTCACACGAGCTGCTGCTGCTCGCCTCGATAATGCCGAGTGAGCACGGGCTATCAGGCCGCGTGCACCGCGGCGAGCTGATGACGATTGTCGTCTCCTGCAGCTCGTACAGCTGGTTGAGTGTCTGGATCAACAGACCGATGTCGCACTCGATGTCGTCGACGGTCTGATGCAGGAGATCGATATTGCGGAAGACGAGTTCGGCGACGCTGGACCTGAAGAACGGACTGTCCGGTCCGGGGGCGCCAACGGGGTACTGGTGTATGTCGCTCGGCGATGCGATGTTCGAGAACTGGTCTTGGTACTGGCCGTTGTCGAGCTGAATGCGCTGGAAGACGAAGAGGTTCTCGTCTACGTCGCAGGCGTCAACGATCTGCAGGCGCAGCAAGTACCCTTGCGTACGTCCCTCGACGTACGTACCGGTGATCCCTTTCTTTAGGGATACTGTCCGTTCGGGGCAGCCGCTGCTGGATGACGCCATGTCATGTCCGAGCCTCGTGGAGGATGTGATGGCAGTGCCGCCGGGAGGGCTATGGATCCTCCCGGCGACACTACCTAGATCACGTCACCGTACGACTAGGGGCTGCTGGACGAGCAGCAATCCTCGACGATCTCGGTGATGCAGACGTTCCCGGCCGCGCAGTCGGCTTCGAGTGCGGTGAGTTCCGTTCCGCGGCCGTACCGGTTGCGACCGGCGGCCAGCGCCGAACGGAGGTCACCGTCGAGCACGACTTCCTCGCTGTTGGCCAGCTTCCTGCCGTGAGGCGGGATGTAGCCGAAGAAACGCTCCGCGCCGGAGGTATTCTCAAGCTGCGTCTTCATGACGCTCTCCTATTCTGAATGCTGCTCCCTGACGATGACCGCACCGCTTCCGGTGATACCGGTCACCATCACCTTGTACTCGCTGGCAGGCATGTCGGGAAGGACCACCATCAGGTTCTTCACATCGACAGTCCAGTCATCGTAGTAGGCCCACTCGTCCCCGGCGTCGGGCGACGACGACGATCCATCGAGTTCCCCGTCGCACTTCGCGTACAGGGAAATGGTCGCCGCCGACACGCCTCCGTCGAGGACAGCATAGAGCACCAGCGTGGCGTGGTCACCACGGCTGACGACGCCTACTCCCTCAGGCGTGGTCGTATCGAGTACTTCGGCGACAGCGTCGATGCTGGCATCGTTCGCTACCACCTCACGATACGTCTTCCGCCCTGTGAGGCGAGTACTTGCTGCGAGGCCGCGCTGGCCCGTGCCCATTGCAGTCTCCTTCGAGGACTGGTGCTACTCGTCCTGCTGCGCGAGCGTGGCGAGCGCCTGCTTGATCGTGGCGTTGCTCGCGATCGCGCTGGCCTTCTCGACGGCTTCTCCGTCGTCTTCGACGTCCTCGACCTCGCCGAGACCCGACGCCGATACGAGCGCGTCGTGCGCCTCCTTGACGATGTCGACCTCTTCCTCCGCCGCTGCCTGCTTCAGCATCTGCACCGTCTGCAGCGCCGTCAGCAGGCTGTCTTCGTCGGGGAAGTTGACGCCGAGAGACGCGCACTTCTCGACGAACGCCGGCACGTAGACCCCTTCGAGGATCACTGCCTGCGCGGTCGCCGGGTCCATCTGAGCGTTCTCGTTGCCCATGACGATCTCCTGTTTCCTTGCCGTGCCGGGCGCTCAGGGGGGTAAGCGCCCGGCGTCACGGTTCTTCCTGCCGCCAGATTCTACGACGCGTCGTAGAATCTAGAAGTCCGCCCGTCCGACCGCGGCGACGTTGGCGATCGCGGAGCCAAGGCTCTCGTAGGCGTAGAACTCCAGCATGAACGCCTTGCGATCGATGTACATCGTCGTGTCTTCGAGGATGAAGAACTTGCCGAGGAACTTCGGCTCGGCGAACTGGAACGTCGTGCTGTCGGGCACGAGGTCGCGCTTGATCGTGACGATCCAGCGCACGCCCATGATCTCGCGCTCGGCGAAACCACGCTCCAGCAGATCCTGCGACAGGTCGCCACCGGCCTCGTCGCGTCCCCACTTCACAACGTCCCAGATGCTGACGTTGTTGATGAGGATCGTCGACGGGTTGAGGTGGTTCGGCGTCGAGGGCAGGATCTTCATCGACTCCGCGATCGTGTCGCGGGTGATGCCGCCGCCGATGTTCTGCCACTGCACCGAGTTCGTCTCGGGCACCACGGCACCCTGCGCCACGAGGAGCAGGTTGCAGACGGCGATGAACTTGCCGTCCTCTTCGGCGAGCATGTCCTTGATGGAGTTGTCCGACAGGATCTGCCGGATGTCCATGTCGTACGTCCGCAGCTCGTCGATGTCCTTCGTGAACCGGGGCGTCATGATCCGGTCGAACATCACGCGGAAGCGCGGCCCGCGGATGTACCGGTTCGCGGGCTGGGTCGCGAACGGAACCGAGATCGCCGCGGGCGACTGCGGTTCCTTGTCCACGACCTTGACCGGCTTGTCGGTGTCGACCTGCCGGTCCAGCTCGTCGTTGGTGATCTGCACCGGCGGAAGGATCCGCCTGTGGAAGCCGTCTTCCCGCATCCGCACGCGGATGTAGTCGTTGACGGCGTCCTGCGCCTGCTTCTCCAAGCCCTGATCGAGCATGTTGATGAAGGCGTTGTTGACCTGCTTCGGGGTTGGCTCTGCCATGATTCAGTCTCCTTCGATCTGGCTTCCCCCGGCTGGGCCGGGCTTGGCGTTCACGCCACTAGTCCGACCCAGCCAAACTCAGTCAGAGGGCAACCATTGCCCTCGTGTCATCGACTACGGCGTGGGCGGCAGCCACACCGGCCAGAAGGCCAGCAGGCTGATCGACGCCTTGTGCTCGCTGGCGGTCGTGCCGCCGGAGACGACGCCGACGATGGGGTCGGTGTAGACCGTCCCCTTCTTCAGCTTGCCCTTGTTGGCCGGCGTCACGCCGCCGTCGTCGACGGTCAGCGTGTCGTTCGGCGCGTAGGTGTCGTCGACGAACTCCGTGCTCTGCAGTTCGTACGCGCCCTCGGCCACGAGGCCCGAGCCGACGCCGCCCGACACGTTGCCCTTGTCCGACAGGACATCGTAGTCGGTCATGTTCTGCAGCATGAAGATCGCCATGGCGTTGTTGCCGGACAGGCCCCTGACGAGCTTGCCGTTCGCGTCCAGCGAGCAGACCATGCCGGCGTTGATCCCCGACTCCCCGGCGGCCAGCTCGGCCGAGTAGTCGACGGCGTAGGGCGACGGCCAGCCCTTGCGCTCGTTCAGTTCGTGATCGAACATCTGTGCCGGTTCGTAAGTTCCGGGCATCTCTCTATCTCCTTCTTTCCTGTGGGCCTAGAAGCCCATGGCCCTGTTGAACTGAGCGTCGGCCTCGCCGATCGGAGTCGACTCGTGCGACGCCGACTTCTCGACGCCCGAACCCATCGACGGGGGCGCCACGTGGGTCGCCGTCCGGCGGAGGGTTTCGAGAGCCTTCGCGTGGCTGCTGCCCAACGACTCGACGGCAGCTGCCTTCTGCGACTCGTCGATGAGTCCCTGCTTGACGAGCGTCTCCGCGGCGTGCGGGGCGGCTTCCTTCGCCTGATCACCCTCACGCTGGACACGCTCCAGCAACGCTCCGGACTTCTCGATGAAGCCCACGAAGCGCTGGAGCAGAGACGCCGGTACCGTCACCATCTTTTCCGGCATTGTGAAGCTCCTTCCTGCTCTGTGCCCCATCTGAAGCCTAGACGACTTCGGGAGCGCCCTCTTCCTCTTCCTCGCCGCCGCCTTCCTGCAGCGCGGCCATCAAGGACGGAATGTCGACCCCGGCGTCTTGGAGAACTTCCGCGAGGTCTTCCTCACCCGCTTCCTCTCCACCGCCCGGTTCGCCTTCTTCCGAGGCCAGAAGCGCCTGAATTGCTTCCTCAGCCGCGGCCTCTTCGTCTTCGTCGGCGCCCGCGCCCATCTCTTCGGCGCCCGCGCCCATCTCTTCGGCGCCCTGCTCCATCTCGCCGGCACCTTCGCCCATCTCCTCGGCACCCGCTTCGCCGCCTGCGTCACCGGCTCCAGCGAGCGCTGCCATCATGGAGGGGTCGGCACCCATGGGCATCGCGGCCTTCTGCATCTCCTCGGCGAACCCCGCCAGATAGTCGGCGTAGTTCTCCGCGTCGGAGGAGGCTTCCTTCTGGATCGCGACGATGGCCTCTGTCGAGACGTCCTCGCTTGCCTCCTTCATGAGTCCCAGCCGCTGCGCCAACAGCGCTGCGGCGACGTACCCGGCCTCGACGTCCTCCGGGTACTGGCTGGCGGCCTGCTTGAACAGACCGACCGTGTCGTCGCCCGCCTCCTTCGAGGTGGCCGGCGCTGCCGGCGCTGCTGCGCTCGGCACTTCGACGCCGCCGAGCATGGCGACATCGGCGAGCAGCGCGTTCGCGTCCGCGACGAGGGAGCCAGCGGCCGAAGCCTTGTCCCAGTTCCCTGCCGAAGCGATCTCTCGCTCGTTGCCCGGACCTTCGCCGGCCGGCGGCGTGTGGTCCTTCTTCGGTGTGTCGGTGTTCCCCTTGAGACCGGAATCCGACGCCATCGTCGTGGTCCCCTGATCGCCGTTGGGCGTGGCGCCCTCGCTGCCGCCGGTGTTCTGCGCCGCAGCGTCGTTGATCGTATCGGGGACAGACTTCTTGACGTCTGCCTCGTTCTCGGCCGAACGCGCCCCTTCCGTCGCCGGCTTCGTCTTGTCGTCGACGTTGGCGGACGGATGGGAGGTCTTCGCGTCTCCGGCGAGATCGAGGTTCGATGCTTCCTTGAGGAAGCCATCAATGAGATTGATTACGCTGCCATGGGTGGGCATAGCGTTCTCCTCGCAGCCTGAAGTTGCGTGTGACGATCTGCGGCGCGTCAGAACCTACGACTGGTAGTTCTGGAGCAACGCCAGTCCTGTTGCCAGATCGTCGCCTGCACCTTCTTGCGCTCGGACGAACGCGAGTTGGTACGTTGCGTACTGCTTGGCCATGTACTGCGCCGTTTTGCTCATACCGTTGCGGTGGGATGCAGTCTTCACGCGGGCCGGACCGCCGCCACGAATGATCGTGATCTGCAGTCTGCGGCCGACCGGTCCGCGCCCCAGAGACATGCTGGGCTTCACGGACTCGATCACATCCCGAACCGACTTCGGCAAGAGCGACGTCGCCGGGTCGTACGCGGTGTTCCCGGTGACATCCTCTACCCCATCGCCGCCATCACACATGCGGCTGAAGATTCCCGGCAGGAGGGACTGGGCCGAGTCCATCTCTCCCGCGACGGAGTCGTACTTGTTGCCAAGCAAGAGCCGGAAGAAGTCCTTCATCGGCAAACAGATCTGAGCCTGCGACAGCCCGCCCATCAACGAGTTCCAGTCGACCTCACGCAGCTTGTCGAGTTCGCCTTCCGGCAGCGAACCATTTGCTGTGCCTTGATCGACCTCCGGGTTGAAGAGCTGGCCCCGCGCCTCGATCTGCTTCTCCATGGCTGCCAGCCTCTCCATGGCAGCCAGCTTCTCTTGGACAGGACGGGGTGAGCTGTCGAAGAGAACGCTATTGGGTACTTTCAGGCCCCATTGCTCGGCGAGCATCGTCGAGGGGATGAACTCCTCGGGCATCTCACCGGTCGATGCGACCTTCTGCAACCCGTAGGCGATGCGGTCCGCAGGGCGGAACACACCGGAGAAATCGAAGAAGCATGGCCGGTCGTTGATCGCGAAGATCTGATGGCCGGCCGCCTTCACCTGCCCCATCTCGTCCTTGAGGTGGTCGCAGTACTGCGCACGACTCGGTGCCTTGTTCAGACATGCGGAGCAGATGTCGTATGGCACCTTGCACGACATCGAGAACGGTGGGTCTTCGCCGCGCGCCATCTTCTCCAGCTCGGGCGCCCACTTGTCGTTCGCGACCTTGAGCAGCAACTCGCCGCGCCGCATCTCGGGATTGTACGCCTCAGCGACGATCATCCCCGACGCCAGTGCCGGATCCTTGTTGACGTGATCCTTGTAGACCTTCGCGTACTTCGTGAAGGTCTGGTGGAACTGGCCAAGCCCGCCATCGAGCGTGAGTGTCGTCGGTCCGCCCGGCTTCGGATCGAACGCGTGCCAGACTGCGCTCTTCTCGTTGAACCCGTCGCCGTTGCGGTTCGCGCCGTACGCTTCCATCGACCCCATGGAGATCGCGTGGATGTACGTGAAGCCCTTCTCGGGGCGCACCGCGGCCATCTCCTTGGTGAGGACGGCCGCGCGCTTCTCCATCCAAGCGCTATCGACGCCGCGGCTGTGCAGATCCACGATCCGCGCGACCGGGACGCCGAGATTGAATGCGTGTGGTAGGACTACCTTCAGCATCGCGTGTTATCCACAATCCTGTCAACATATTAAGAGACTGTGGGTAGACTGTCAATAACAAAACGAAGGGCCGACAGTTGCCTGTCGGCCCTCTGAGTCCCCCCTGCGAAGATGCCAACTATACACAACTCGTTGCACGGGTCAAGCTGATAGCAAGAAAAAGGACAACGATGCTCGCCCGACCACACCGGGCGCTCCTCGCTGTCCTACCTCTGCTGTCTACGGTCACCGGCCCGCCCCCTGCAGGGGATTTCGTCGGGTAGGGCTACCGGTACGTTTGGTCTTTCATTCGCGCCTCCTCACTCATAGGAATTGTATGCGCTCAGCATGTCATACTGACGCGAGACGGCTTCCGGTTTAAGCTACTCCGGACCCTCGGCGCCACTCTGCACCCAAGCGCGTACTTTGCGACGCTGCACGCGATTGAACTCCTCGTGGAACCAGATCTCTCCGACCCTGAACTGTCCACCGCCGCATCCACCCGGAAAGTAGTCCTCCGGCGTCGCGTGAACGTAGTGGACGCTGAGACTGGTGACGTCATCGGGGTCTTCGAGACTGCTCGGCCACGCGATCGCGTTGAGGTACTTGGTGATCGGCATCAGCACCTCGTCGCCGTATTTGATCATCGACAACGGAATGGTCGCGAAGATCTGCCCACCCCAGTCGCCTTCCAGCACTGCGTAATTGTCCGGCATCTGCCGGACTTCCGGATCCTGCTCCTCTTCAGGAGTGAGAAACCGAAGAGCCATCAAATCGCTCCTTCCTTCTTGGCTTGCGTGATAATCGCATGCTCGAACTCGGAGATCGGGCATGCGATGATCGGCAGCGTGAATCCCTTGGCCATGGGCCACTGCTTGCGCAGCGTTTCGATCGAGTACACGGTGTGCTGACCGAGCTTCACGGCTTCCGCCGCGTCGAACAGCTTCTCGGCCATCTCGCGCGCGGCGTCGGACACCTGCAGCTTCAGCCGCTCCGCGAGCCAGATGATGTTCACGGCGTCCTGCGCCACGAACAACGTGTACGCGATCTCGTCCGACTTGGCCTCGTCGAAGTCGGCCAGTGCGAACTCGCACAGCTTGATGGCCAACTCGCTGAGATTGTAGTTGTGCTGCAGGGCCAACCACGTTTGGTAGAACGGCATCTCGAACCCGATGCCGGCGACGCGCGACATCACCGCCAGTATCCTCGTCACGGTGTACTCGCCCTGTGTTCCTTCGTCGTGGAGTTTCTTGCGCAGCTCGTCGTACTCACCGCGCAGAGCGTGGCCCAGCAACTCCGTCATCTTGTTCTCGTCGTTCCACGCTGCCGCACTTCTCTCTTGGTTGCTCATGACTCCTCCTTTCACGACAAAGCAGGGCCTGACCGAGCGACCGGTCAGGCCCCACTACCACGCCCAGCACACGTCAGCGTGACTGACCTACCCTCTAGATGCCGACCGCGCCTGCCCAACCGTAGCTGGACTCACCATCGGTACCCAGCATTACCCACGCTGCGCAATCACAACGGGCCTGCCGCAACATGGCTGACGTGACCTTGCAATCCGTGCCGTCCATGCCAGCCTCACCCAATCACGCACTGCCATGCCTTTGCTCGCCTGACTCGGCGCAGCCAAACCAAGCCCGCCGGACCTTCCGCGACTCGACCGACCCAGCGCCGCCTCTCACTCCGCGCCCGCCAGATCACGCCCCGCCATGCCTCCCAAACCTACGACGTCGAAACCAGCGTGGCCTAGTCTGCCTAGCCCTGACGCAGCTCCCTCGCGCTGACTCACCGACCAACCATGCCCGCCGTGACTCGGCACGTCTCACGCAACGAAACGAGACCATCCATGCCTGTGAATCTAGTCGGCCGCCGCTTCGTTCTCGTCCTCGTCGTTGTCGATCGCACGCTGCAACGCTTCGATCGCCTCCTTCATCGTCTTCATGATTCGTGCGAGCGACTGTAGCTGCTGATACTTGTGGATGAAGATCTCAGCCTCGCGCTTCGCACGTCTGAGGAGAGCGACACGTATCTGCTTGTCGGTGAGTCCGTCCTCGGCCGTCACGTAGACGCCGGGTTCGTCCTCGCCGATCTGCACAGTCGTGTAGAGCGCGCGGTGCTGCGTCTCCTGCCCGCCCTTACTGACCACGACGACCTCGATCGAGCGGATGATCTTCGCCGCCTCCTGCAGGCGGTACTTCTCAGCCGCTGTCGTGTCGTCCCACGTGAAGTACCTGTGCAGCGGGGAGTCTTCGTCCATCGCTGCTTCGAGTACGATCTGCGGTGTAAGCACCTGATGCTGCTGCCGCAGTTCCTCCAGTGCTTGGCCGACCAACTTCGCACCCGTCTTGCCGCCGGCCATGTGCGAGCCTACCTTCCATCGGTAGAGCTTCGCACGCTCCTTCTGCCACTTCGACATGTGCTCCCTTCTAGTGCGAGGCCGCCGGATGACCGACGGCCCCACACCCTTAGACTCAGCTTGCGTTGCCCCGCGCTACCTGACACAGCCAAGGCTGACCTACCACTGGAAACCCAGCCAGCCGAAGCTCGCCTCATGAAACGCAACCGGGCCAACACGTAGCGCACCTAACGCCGCCCGCCACGCCTGAACCGGCGGCACGCTACCTGATCAAACCTATGCGCGATTCGGCAAGCCCAACGCAGCCCGCCGAGCCGTCCGCGCCATCCCTTCGCTACCCCGGCATACGCTGTCACGACTAACCTCGCCCGCCGTGCGCAACCAAGCCCAGCCAGCCGTGCCGACGATGCCCAGCCAGAAGCTGTGCGACCGTCCCACACCTAGCCAGCCCAGCCTCGCCTTACGCTGCACTACCAACCGAACGCGGCGATACGTAACCCAGCCTGCCTTGCCCGGCCATAATCCGCCCAGCGCGTCAAACCTACGCGGACTAACCTCGACCGCCGAACCGATGCTAAACGGATCACAACACTCCTTACGCAGACTAGCCATGCCATGCCCGCCACAGCAGACCTTACCGTCCATCCAAAGCGTCCTGAAGCTGCCAGACCGCTCGTGATCAAGCCTGCCTCGCCTCACATCGCCCGACACGGCCTTCCGAACCTACCGCGTCGCATCTCATCACGCCCGCCTCAGCTTGCGCAACAAGGACTCGACCTACCATACCTAGCCCGCCACGCCCGGCGCAACCTAGCGACGACCAACCCAACAATGCCTCAACGATCCCCGCCAGCCAAACCAAGCCCAGACGGACCACACCATGCGTCACCAAAGACTGCCCAGCCTGCCCTACCCCGACGCAGTCAACGACAGCACGCGCCAGCTTGCGATCCTAGCGTTGGCCGCCAGAGCGCGACCCATCACAACAGGACCAACCAGACCTTACGCCTGCGCGACATGCCTAGTCCGCCTCACCGGACCTCAACACACGAAACGCCAGCTCAGCGCCCCAAACCGACCAGAACAGGACCGCCTGACCTGACCTCGACACACCTAGTGAAACGATACTGCACCATGCCTTGCCTGCCGAATCGCATCTCAACAGGACGGGACGGACCCGACCAGTCCTCGACGTACCCCGCCTGCCTTACGTCAGCGGACCCAGCTCCGACGTGACCCACCTATGCGCGTCTTGCCTGCCGTGCCGACCATGCGCAACGTCACCCAACCCCGACGGAGCGCGTCTTATCAGACCGCGACCGCCAAACCACCCATACCATACCGAATCACACCCCGGCCTGACACAACGCGACCTGACATACCGGGCCTGCCTCGACCGACCACGACACGTCTCGCGAAGACGCACCTAACCTCGCCTGCCTCAGCGGACCAGACCTTGCCCTACTGCACCGCAACCGGCGTCGGCATACCTTCCTAGCCTGCCTTACCCAGCGTTGACTGAACCGACGCAACCTAGACGCCCATAGCACACGGAACCATGACCGCCAAGCGCCGCCGGAGGTGACCGAACCTGAACACTCGTGCCCGCAACACTCCATGCCTGCCATAGCACGACGCACCCGGTCTTACCAGTCCAACCGGACGTAACCGAGCCAGCCGTACCAACGTTGCCTACCATGCCCGGTGCAACGATGACTTGCCCGCCTAGCACCGCCAAGGCGGACCGCAACGGATTCCACCCCAACGCACGCAACCAAAGCCCGCCAGCCAGAACGAATCAGACGCCGCCTACGCTTGCTCGGCGCCGCCAGAACAAGCCAGCCTGACCCTGCGTAACCATACCCAGCGTGAGCAGATCCTTCCCCGCGCAACCTCGACCGCCGTAACTGAACGCGACTATCGACGCCTTCCATACCGTCCATGACCGACCGGCCGTCAC
>Ga0272441_10012209_pt1 | contig 12593 bp, 14 predicted proteins | sample SSMProp6N_FD_193582 | JGI IMG/M metagenome (GOLD analysis project Ga0272441, IMG submission 193582) | Marine sediment archaeal communities from Little Sippewissett salt marsh, Falmouth, MA, United States - SSM-Prop-6N | ecosystem: Environmental > Aquatic > Marine > Wetlands > Sediment ...
GCCGCCTGCAATGGCCTTGTAGATGCGGTCGACGTTGGAACATCTGACGCCAACGGGGATCTGGTCATCATGACAAGCGGTGATGTAGAAGTCGCCACACTTGCGCTCTCCAACCCGGCCTTTGGCGCGGCATCGAGCGGTGTAGCAACGGCTGCGACCATCACCAGCGACACTTCCGCAACTGGCGGCACGGCGGCGCTCCACAAGATCCAGGATCGAGACAACGTTGAGCTATGGCGCGGCACGGTTGGAACGTCCGGGGCCGATCTAAACCTCTCGTCCTTGACCATCGGCGCTGGTGACACAGTTTTGATAAGCTCCTATACGGTGACGCAACCCGGAAGCTAATCAATGGCAATCGCCTTCCGAAGCTTTACATCTAGCAACACAAACAACACAGCCAGCAGGTCAATAGCGCTACCTGCTGGCTGTGTGTCTGGTGATGTTCTTGTCTTCGTAAGCGATTGCGACGGGGTGGCCGGCTTAGACACCCTCTCCGGGTTTACAGATCTATTCGGCGGTCCTGTCGTCGGATCCGGTGGATCGTTCTGCGGCGGCTTCCAGTACCGAGTATGCGATGGGACAGAACCGTCCAGCTACACGGTTAACGTACTTTCAGGAGCGGAAAGAGCGGCATTCGCCCTGCTTTGCTACAGCGGCGTCAGCAATACATCGCCTATCAATGTCAGCGGCACGAATGACGGCGGCTCCGATGCGTCCGTTGTATTCCCGTCGGGCCTTTCCACAACTGTTAACGATTGTGTCGTCATTGCGGCGATAGCGCGGGAAAAAGGCCAAGGTGGCAACGCAATAGTTGATACGTGGCCTAGTGGTTGGACTGAGCGTTACGATAACGAAGGCGGTCCAGGTGGAGCCGGCGGCGGCTCTGCGGCATGCGCGGCGGCTGATTTCGACCAGGCAACGGCAGGCACTATCGCTTCCGAGACAGTCACGACGCGGCGCCTGTCGTTCTGGATGGCCGCTTATATCGCATTGGCGCCGGAATCTGCCGCGGCAACAATCACCGGCACGGGTGCTATTAATTCGACGGTCCCGACGATATCAGGCGCCGGGACAATAGCCCGGTCCGGTTCCGGTGACGTGGATATACCGGTCCAGACCATTAGCGGGGCCGGGACAGTTACAGAGTACGTTCCACCTCCCCCTCCCCCTCCTGTTGTCGAAATAGCGACAGGCGGCGGCGGTGGCGGATCTGCTGCTGACAGGAAGATACGGAAAGAGCGCAAGAAGCGGGAAGAATGGGAGCGGCAACAGCTTGACGCGGTCGATCGTGCATTCAAGAAGGTCTTTAACGAAGACGAGCCGTCCGCTCCCGATAGACCATCGGAAGAACTCGCTGCAAAGCCTATCACCCGATCTGAGCGCAAGAAAGTAGCTCGTTTCGCTTTTGAAAGTCTGGAGCTTGACGGCATCAAAGCCGAGTTGAAAAGCGTGAAGCGTGTTCTTAATGAATACATCCGCCAGCGCGAACAAATGGAAAAGGCGCGTAAAAGGCGCTACAATGACGCAATGATAACCATTCTCATGTCATGAGGGACAGGAAATGAAGAAATACAACGCAGGTGGGCTGGCCGAAGAGGGTGCAGCGGCTTTGGTCGATATGGAGGAATATGCCTGTCTCGGCTCTGTTCGCTATCCGTGGTCAAAGGAATTCAAGGCGAAGGTTGTCCAGGCGCTTGACGGCGCTAACAGCCAGCTTGAAATCAACGAGCGGATCAACCGCCTTGCCGACGAGGAATTCAAGTCAGTAGAGGGTCGATGCTGAATGAGTAAGCAGTATTTCTACAGGCCAATGGGCCAATGGCTGGATGAGGAAGATTACCTGTTCATGATGGCAACGCCATCTCAGGCACGCTCGCCGCTCTCCGCGCCCATGGTCATGTGCGACACCATCGAGCATACCCGTTCAATGGTCGACGGCCAATATTACGACAGCAAGGCCAAGCTACGGCAAACCTACATGCCATCTGGCAATAAGCAGGGCGAAAGGTTCGTCGAGGTTGGCGACGAGCCGCAACAGCGCATCATGCAGCCAAGAAAGCCCGACAAGAAGGGCATTGAGGCCGCAATCGGCCGGGCCGCAAGCCGAGTTGGCATTGGGGCATTCTGAGAAGGAAAAAGGTGCGTCATGACGGAATATCAGAAAGACATTGAAGCATATCTCAAGAAGCAAGGTTTTGCGGATGACGTGGCACGCGCTGCTGCGCTGAAGGACAGTCAGCCAGGTCTCTCTTGGTTCTATCGCACTGGAATGGCCGAGGCTGCGGCAAAACGGCTGTCATCAGAATTGGCATAGGGGCATTCTAGGGTGGCAATTCGAGGACGCACTTAACCGCACATCCCTCAGAAGGATAAACCATGACTGACACTTCCGCCGTTTCCGAAGCTCCCGCCGATGCACCGGCTCCCGATCAGCCGCAAGCTGGCGCGGATCAGGCAGCACCAGCTCCGAAAGTCGAACACGGCGCAGGCGATGCGATTGACCGTGCTTTTGCCAAGCTGGAGGCCGAGGAAAAGGCCGCAGCAGAAAAAACGCCAAAGCAGGAGCCGAGCGGCAAGCAGCCGGAAAAGACGGAAGCGAAGGCCGAGCAGCCCGCGAAAAAGGAAGAGCCTGAAGCCAAGGCAAAGACGCCTGAAAAGGCAGATGGCGAACCGGCAGAGCGGGAGCGCGGCCCGGATGGCAAGTTCGTGGCAAAGGATGCTGCGAAGGACCAGCCGGACGCTGAAAAAGCTGATCCGGAAAGTCAGGAAAAGCAGGAAGGCGACAAGCCGGAAAACTTCGGAGACGCGCCGCCGCGGTTCTCGCCAGACGCCAAAGCCGCTTGGAAGGATGCGCCGGAACCGGTTCGCGCCGAGATCACCCGGGCCGTGAAAGAGCTTGAGGGCGGCATTGAGCAGTACCGGCAGGCTTATGAGCCTTTCCGTGACTTCCACAAGCAGCTTCAGGACAACGGGCAGACCTTTCAGGAAGTGCTCCAGCACTATACCGGCATTGAAGACATGCTGCGGCAGGACCCTATGCAGGGCCTGGACCGAATCTGCCGGAACATGGGAACCGATCTGCGAACGGTCGCCGCTCATGTTATGAACCAGCCCGCCGATCAGCAGGCCAGCCAGACAAGCGCGGTCATTCATCAGCTTGAGCAAAAGATTGCCGGGCTGGAAAAGCAGTTGGGCGGCGTTTCGCAGAACATCGAGACGCAGCACAGGACGGCGGCAGAAAAGGAAATCGCTGCATTTGCATCTGCGCCAGGGCATGAGCGATTTGACGAACTTGCCGACGATATAGCTTTTCTGGTAGAAAGTGGAAGGGCGTCGGATCTCGATCAGGCATACGAATTGGCGGCGCGGCTCAACCCCGCACCCCAAGCAGCCAATCCGGCACCATCAAATCCGGGTCAGGAGGAAAAACCCGACCCAAAAGCAGACCTGGAGGCTCAGACCCGAAAAGGTTCTCTTTCCGTTGCAGGCTCTCCGGCCTCGGGCTCAAACCCCGGAACCGTCAAGAAGCCGGCCAAAACAGCAGCAGAAGCCGTAGACCGCGCATTCGCGAATATGAGCTTCTAACTGAAAGGGGCCTATCATGGCTTTGACATCGACCGAGAAGCTCCAAGAGACCTTCTCGCTTGCGCTTGAAGACCGGTCGTCTGGGTATCAGGATCTCGTCTCAAACGCCAATGCGCTGCTTTACATCATGAAAGAGCGCAACCAGTGGAAACCGTTCTCCGGGCCGACCATTCGCGAGCGCCTGCTCTACAACGAATCCGGCACCTATACCCGGTATTCCGGTTATCAGTACCTGAACCCGTCTCCTGCCGAACTGTTCAACGACGCGGAATTCACGCCCAAGCTGGCCGCTGTTTCCCCGACGCTGTCCGGCGAAGACATCCTCAAGAACGCCGGCACGAACCAGATCAAGGACATCATGGCGGCGCACATCGAGGCGGCCGAGCAGGAGCTGATGGACCGTTTCGTGGAAGATCTGCATTCGGACGGCACCGCCGCCAACCAGATCGGCGGCCTGCAGGCGGCAATCCCGACCACGCCGACGAACGTCTATGGCGGCATCGACCGAAACGCCAACAGCATCTGGGCAACGACCACCTACGACATCGACACGGATTTCACTGGTGTCTCGCAGTTCACGAGTACCACGGCAAAGTCCATCTATGACCAGGTTGTCATTCCCCGTTCGCGTGGCAAGAAGGGTCCGAACCTGATCCTGGCGTCGACGCAGCACTTTCAGGCGTTCTCTGCCGCTCTGGTCGCTATCCAGCGCATCCAGAACGAAAGCCGCCTCGGCAAGCTGGGATTCGGCTCGCTGCAGTATGTCGGCGGCAACGGTCAGATGATCGATGTTGTCCTTGAAGGTGGGATCGGTTCGGCAATGCCGGACAACGTGACCTACTTCATCGACACGTCGGCCCTCAAGTTCCGTTACCACCCGGACCGGAACTTCACCAAGTTCGGCGGCAAGCAGATGCCGGTGAACCAGGACGCCGTGACGCAGCACATAGGATTTTTCGGAAACCTGACGCTGTGCAATCCGATCCACTGCGCGAAGCTTTTTGATTCTGACACGGCTTCGTGATAGTCATACGTAAGGCCATATGATAGTGTTCTCTGGTACTTAACTGGAGAACACTATGGCAAAAGGAAGAAAGACGGGCGGCCTTGTCGCCATACCCTTCGAAAATCGCCTGAAGCGTGATGAAGAGACAGGGTGCTTAGAGTGGCAGGGCTATCGAACGCGAACAGGTTACGGTCAACTGACGATGAACGGGCAACAGAATTACGCGCATAGGGTTGCATACGAAAAGGCTTACGGCCCCATCCCTGATGGCGGCCACATTTGCCACCATTGTGACAACCCGCCGCGCTGTAATCCTGAACATTTGTTCCTCGGAGATCCGGCGATCAACGCAAAGGATCGAACCCAAAAAGGCCGAACGACTTGCGGCGAGAAGCATTGGAACGCCCGATTCTCGGAGGACGACATCAGAGATATCCGAGAAAGACATCAGTCCGGTGATCTTCAGTCAGACATCGCTTCGTTTTATGGCGTAGATCAGGGACAAATTTCCGCAATCGTCCTGCGGAGAAAATGGAAACATCTGCCATGAAAGGAATGAACAATGGCTGATTGGACCCCTTCGGGCAACTTCCTGCTCGGGCAAAACATCGATGAAACGTCGACCACGCAGAAGCATGCACTTGGCGAGATCGTCACTTGCAAGCATACGACCTACGGCGTCGGCGAGTTCATCTATCTCGTTGGCGTGACCGGTACTGATGCCGGCAAGGTCGTGTCGTTTGACGCTGCGACCTTCCAGACCGCCTTGGCAAGCATCGCAGCGGGCGTTCCGCGATCCGTGGCTGTTGCCATGTCGGCGAACGTTGGCAGTCAGTACGGCTGGTATCAGATCGGCGGTGTTGCGGTCGTGGACAAGGCTTCGGCCACGTCCTTTGCCGCTGCGGCTCCGCTCGGCGCCACGTCCGGTCTTGCCGTCACTGCCGTCACCACGCTTCGCTTGGCGAATGCGGTTGTCCAGGCTGCCGCGTCCGGCGGGTCTGCGGTGACTTCGGTCAACGTGGCAATCAACCGGCCTGCTGGCCCGTCTTCGGACTAACAGGAGCAGGGGCGGGGCAAAACCCGCCCCTCTTGCCATGGACAACGAGATCCATCTATCCACCTATCAGAATCCCGGCTCCAAGGTTCCTTTGGAGCTTCGTTTTGTGCTCACCTGCAACACGAGCGACGAGACGATTGCCCGCAATATCAGCATCAACAGCGCTCACGAGCATCTTGAATGGCTGAGATTCGCGGAACCGCATGACGGCGAGGCGATTATCGTTGGCGGAGGACCATCTGCAGAAGATGGTCTTTTGGCGATAAGGCATCGTCAGCGCATGGGCGGTACGGTATTTTCCCTCAACGGTGCGTCCAAATGGCTCAGCCAGCACGGCATCCGGTCGGATTGGCAAGTCATGATCGATGCAAAGCCGGAAACTCTGTCACTTGTCGACCCGACAACACCAAATCACCTTTTCGCCTCTCAAGTCGATCCATCAACCGTCGACGCTGTTTCAGCTCCGGTCCTGATGCACCTCTCATCCGAGGGAAGTGAAGACTATCTCCCAAAAGAACGCCGTGACAGCACGTCATATGCCCTTGTGGGCGGCGGCTACGGTGTGGGAAACAGCGCATGCTGTGCGGCCTATGTCATGGGCTTCAGGACCATCCATTGCTTTGGCTTCGACTGCTCTCACAGCGATGGCCGCAGTCATTCCTATTCACAGCCGATGAATGACGGTATACCATGCGTTCTTACGGAGTGGGGAGGCGAGGTTTACCTCTCTACTGTCGCCATGAAAGCGGCCGCCGAACGCTTCCAGGTGATTGCCAATGATCTTGTAAAACTCGGCTGTGAACTGCACGTACATGGGATAGGTCTTTTGCCTGCCATGTACAGAAACCCGACACCAACACGCGACCTCTCAGAAAGGTAAGAACACATGCCCGATATGGATTTCACGCACCTTCACGTTGAATTTTTCAATGACGCCGTTGAGAACAAGGCAAAGTCACGCGAGGCTGGTCGTCCGGTCTATGAAGACCGCGAAATGGTGCGCATTCGAATGGCTGGCGACAAGCTGTCGAGCATCGTTGCTCCGGCTAACGATCAGTCCAGCATCACCAATCCGCACACGCAGCGCCGGTACACCTATGCTGAGCTGCACGAGGGTCCTTATGAGGCATTCAAGAAGGGTCAGGAATACCGTGGCACCGGCACGCCGCTGGAAGAGCTGACTTTCATTTCCGCGGCAATCCGCAAGACACTGCACGGTTTCAACATCTACACTGCCGAGGCTTTGGCCGCGTTGGACGGAACGCCGCTGCAAAAGCTTGGCATGGGTGGCCGGGAATGGAAGGATCAGGCTCAGGCGTACCTTGACCGGGCATCTGGCACTGCGGACCTGTCCAGGTTTGCTCAGGAGAACGCCGACTTGCGCGCCCAAATCGAGGCGCTGCAGGAGCAGATGGCCGCCATTGGGGCCGCACCACCCAAGGCGGCCTCTGACTCGTTCCGGACCTATGCAAAGGTTTCAACAACCGAGGAAGTTATTATGCCGGACAAAGACGCTGGCGAGACGGACGACCCATGGGCCGCGTATTCCGACGACGACCTGAAAGCAGAGATCAAGGAGCTGACCGGCGCCGCACCACGCGGCACTCCCCGGCGTGAAACCCTGATCGAGATCCTGAACGATGCCAGGGGCAAAGAGGTGGCTTAAATGTCGATTTTAAGTGTTTGCCAAGACGTTGCTACCAAGATCGGCATTGACGTTCCGTCCGTGGTGTATACCGGGACCACGCAGGAGCTTCTTGAGCTTCAGGACTTGGCAAACACGATGGCGAAGCGGATTGCGCAGGCGCATGACTGGGAGCTGCTCTCGGCCATCGCCAGCTATCCCGGGGACGATTCGACAGAAGACTTTGACCTGCCTGACGGCTATGACCGGATGCCGAAAGACGGGCGGGTGTGGTCTACCTCTCTCGAAACGCCGCTGACTCACATTCTCAGCCGTGACCGGTGGCTTGGGCTCGACATCCAGTCTTTCGACTTCGTGATCAACGCCTGGATCATTTACGGCGGCCAGATCCATATCAAGCCCGCCCTTGCGACCGGTGTCAGCGCAAAGCACTTCTATCAGTCCGATCTGATCATCGCGCCGTCGTCTGGGTCCAACAAGGTCGCATTCACGGCAGACACTGACACATTCCGTCTGGATGAAGATCTGCTGAAGTTGGGCATGATTTACCAGTGGAAGGCCGACCACGGCCAGCCATATGCGCAGCATCAGGACGACTATGAGGAGCTGTTTGAGCAGCTTTCCACGACTGACCCGGGCGCGAAGCTTGTTCGCGTTGGGCGGGCTCGCCTGCCTCGTGGCGCACGCATTGCTTATCCGCAGATGATCACAGGATGAGGTTGCGGCCAACAAGAAACGGTTTCAGGCGGCAGGCGGTTCCTATGCCTGCACAGAACTCCGCGCGACCGGACAACATTCCCGGGCCAAATCTGGGTTGGGTGCTGAATGACAACCTCGCCAAGCCTCGCCGCGGTTCTGCCAGACAGCTCGATAACTGGTTTCCGCTGCCCGATGGTGCTCGCACCCGCAACGGTTCCGAGAAATACCAGAAGATTTCCACAACTTCCGTTCTGTCCCTGTTTCGATACAAGAGCGGCAGCACCGAGAAGTTTTTCGCGTCGGATGCAACGGACATTTTCGACATCACGACCGTTTCAGACGTAGACACCATTCCGTCCGCTCTGATCCAGGATCAGACATCCGGCTATTACAGCACGCACCAGTTCGGCACGGCTGGCGGTGACTTTCTGATCATGGTCAACGGCACTGACGTCATGTGGCAGTACGACGGATCGACAGTCTATCCGGTCAATGCCGCTGCGGTGAAAGCACTTGATTATGATGGCGGATCGGTTGCGTTTGCCAGAGGCGAAACAGTGACCGGCGCAGGCGGCGCAAGCGCAACAATCATTGCTGTGAACGGTGACGCCACGAGCGGGACGCTATACATCGGTACGGTCACCAGCGGACCATTCAATGACGATGAGGTGTTGACCGGGTCTATCGCGGGCGCAGCCGTTGCTGACGGCGCTGATGCCGCTCTTTCTGCGACTGCAATAACAGGTGTCTCAACGTCTGACCTTTCCTTTGTCTGGTCATTCGCAAGTCGTCTGTTCTTCGTTGAAAAGAACACCATGAGCGCGTGGTATCTGCCGGTTAATGCTGTCGGCGGGGCTGCTGCAGAGTTTCGCTTTTCCAGCATCTTCCAGAAAGGTGGATCGCTTCTATTCGGTGCGAGCTGGTCAATCGATGCCGGGGATGGTCCGGACGACCTTTGCGTTTTCGTGACCGACCAGGGCGAGGTGCTGATTTATCAGGGCACGGATCCGTCAGATTCCACGAAATGGAGCAAGGTCGGGCTTTACGACATCGGCAAGCCGATGGGCATAAATGCGACGATCAAGGCCGGCGGCGACCTTCTCATCGCAACGGACGTTGGCATGGTTCCGTTGTCCGCCGCCATTCAGAAGGATGTCGCCGCGCTGTCCCTGACGAGCGTTTCGCGACCTATCGAACCGGCGTGGAAAACAGGCGTTGCCAATCGTGGCTCCCTGAATTGGGAGGTTCTGAAATGGACCAACAAGTCCATGATGGTCGTTTCTCAGCCAAGGTCAGACGATACCTTTGACGCTGAATGCTTCGTTGCCAACCTGGAGACGGGAGCTTGGGCGCGCTATACCGGCTGGGACCCTCGCTGCATGGGGCTTTATGGCGACAACGCATATTTCGGCGCAAATGACGGCTACGTATGGCAGATGGAAAGTTCTGGCGCTGATGATGGCGAAGCTTATGTCTGCGTCTACGTCCCTCAATTCGACCACTTGAAAGCGCCAGGCGTTACAAAGACCGTTCAGGCAGCTCGCGCGAACTTCATTTCGGACACCAACTTCAACTATCGGCTTTCGTGCTCTGTGGATTACAACATCAGCCTACCGACCGCGCCGAGCAACGCAACGGTGCAGGTTGTTGGCGGCTGGGGCTCCGGCCTATGGGGAAGCACATTCATTTGGGCGTCGAGGACAGACACCGGATTCAGCACGCGCTGGGCATCTATCGGCCGGACTGGCTTTATTCACGCACCTCAACTGCAAATCACGCTTGGAGACACGCTGGAAAGCAATATCAAGCTGCTGTCCACTGACGTGACTTTCGTTCCGGGCGGTGTTGTCGTGTGATGGAATTGCTTTATGGCGAGAGTGAGCGTGTCGCACGGTTTATTGCCAAGCTTATTCCAAACTGCCATAGAGGTTTCGGCAACTCAAACGCAATAGGTGTTCTTGATCGTGACAACGAAGGGCCAATTCTGGTTGGTGGCGTCGTTTATCACAATTGGGACCCGGAATCAGGCGTCATTGAAATGTCGGCCGCATCAACGTCGAAACGATGGCTCACGCGGAAGGTGCTTCATGCGATATTCACATATCCATTTGATCAGCTTCAATGTCAGCTCGTTGTCTTGCGGGTTTCGGAGCACAACAAGCAGCTTCACCGGATCCTTTTGGCGTATGGCTTCAGAGCCTATTTTGTCCCACGGTTGCGCGGAAGGCATGAAGGTGAGATTATATTCACACTGACCGAGGAAGATTGGCGGTCGAACAAGTTCACGAGGTCATGGAATGGGCAAAGCACCCAAAGCTCCAAAACCACCTGATCCGAAAGAGACAGGCGCGGCACAGACTGCCACCAACATCGGCACGGCTATCGCTCAGTCGCAGTTGAATTACGTCGACCAGGTCACGCCGGACGGCAATCTGACCTACAAGCAGTCAGGAACGTATAAATACGTAGACCCGCTCAATGGGCGCGTTCACTACATTCCGAAGACGACAGCAACTCAAACTCTGTCCCCGGCTCAGCAGGCCATCAAGACGCAGAGCGACCGTGCTGAACAGAACCTTGCCGGCATCGCGGCCAATCAGTCGGGCTTTCTGAAGGACTATCTCGGGCGTCCGGTCGACATCAACAACAAGGCGGTCGAGGACAGGCTTTTCAGTCTCGGTAGACAGCGGCTTGACCCGATGTTTGCCGAGCGTCAGGACTCGCTCGATGCGAAGCTTGCAAATCAGGGCATCACGGCGGGATCGCGGGCATATGAAACAGAGCGTCGCGCGCTTCAGCAGCAGGAAAACGACGCCTACAACAGCCTTTTGCTGTCCGGGCGCGGTCAGGCTGTGCAGGAGGCTCTTGCCGAGCGCAATCAGCCTATCAACGAGATCTCCGCGCTTCTGTCCGGTGCGCAAGTAACGCAACCGCAATTCGTCAGCACTCCGAACACACCGGTTGCAAATGTCGACTATGCCGGGCTCGTGCAGGACAACTACAAGTCAAAGCTGGCAGCTTGGCAGCAGCAACAGGCGCAAAGCCAGAGCCTGCTTGGCGGTCTGTTCGGCCTCGGATCAGCGTTGATCATGTCGGACAAGCGGACCAAGGAAAACATCAAGCCTGTCGGCGAGGTCATGGGCAACAAGGTCTACATCTACAACTACAAGGCTGACCCGAACAAAACGCCGCAGATTGGCGTCATGGCGCAGGAGGCCGAAAAGAAGAACCCGAGCGCTGTTGAAACCATCGGCGGCATCAAGCACGTGAATTACGGCGAACTGTTCGGCATGGGGAGGGCTGCCTGATGGCAAGCTATATTTGGGGGCCCAACACAGGTGTCCAAAGCCCGGAAGAACTCGCCCGCCGTCGCGACATCATCGCGGCCATGGCCGCACGCCGTGGCGCGCCAAAGAATGTCGGAGAAGGCCTAACCGCTGTCGGTCAGGCGCTGGCCTATCGCATGGCTCAGGGCAAAGCATCCCGCGCTGAAGCTGCTGGCCGGTCGCAAGCCAATGACCTGTTCAACTCGATCTTCTCCGGTGGTGATGGCGCTGGCGCAACACCGTCTGTCTCTGGGTCTGTTCCCCCCGATGCCGCGAAAGATCCGGTCACGAGCCGGATTGACCAGGGTTTTGCACCTTTTGAAACTTCCGCATCTTCGCCGGAGTGGGAGCCGATCAAACAGGGCATTTTTGCAGGTGAAAGTAAGGGCGACTATGACGCTCTTTTCGGCTTTTCCAACCGTGAAGGCGGTCAATTTGCCAACACAAAACTCACAAACATGACCGTTGATGAGGCGCTGGCCTTTTCCGATCCATCCGGACCTTACGGTCAGTGGGTAAAGGGCAAGGTTGGCCGTGTTGCTACGCCAATGGGCGGCTATCAGGTTGTCGGAACCACGCTCAAGGCCGCAAAGCAGGGGCTAGGTCTGAAGGGCGATGAACGCATGACGCCGCAGCTTCAGGACCGCATAGGCCAGTGGATTTACAACAATCAGGGTGTTGACGCATGGGCGGGCTACAAAGGCCCGCGCCAAGGGCTTCCGGGGCAAGTTCAGATTGCCTCAGCCGATCCGTCGTTTATGCCAAGTGCCCTTCCCCAAGGAGATTTGCCGGCAGACCCACAGGCTGCAGCAAAAGCACGTCTTGCCGCCGCTCTGCAGGCCCGTCAGGGGCCACAGGACGGTCAGGCAGCCATCACGCAGGCCCTCACCCCGCAAGCGCCTGTGCAGGGCGTTCCTAGCGGTCGTGAACCCGTTCCGGTGCAGGAGATGCTTCCGCAGCGCCAGCCCGCACCAGTAGCCGCGCCCGCACCGCCGCAGCAAGTGGCACAGGCAGCCCCTGCCAGCCCGACCGGTGGCGTTGACCCGCGTCTGATCGAAGCGCTCGGCAACAAGTACCTGACACCTGGTCAGAGGGCGGTTGTCGAGGCTAAGTTGCGGCAACAGATGCAGGCTTCTGATCCTATGCGCCAGATGGAACTTGAGCGCGGTCGTCTTGAGCTTGATCGGCTGCGGAATCTGCAGTTGCCTGACAGCGTGCGGGCATTGCAAGAGCGCGCGAAGCTTGCCGGACTGCAGCCAGGAACTCCGGAAT
>Ga0272441_10012210_pt1 | contig 12592 bp, 12 predicted proteins | sample SSMProp6N_FD_193582 | JGI IMG/M metagenome (GOLD analysis project Ga0272441, IMG submission 193582) | Marine sediment archaeal communities from Little Sippewissett salt marsh, Falmouth, MA, United States - SSM-Prop-6N | ecosystem: Environmental > Aquatic > Marine > Wetlands > Sediment ...
CTCAACAAGCAAATCTCTTGTTGGCGGTGGAATTCTTAAACCGTTTCGAGTGCTATTTCCTTAATACTACGCATGATGCCGCCGAGTATGCCCGTAAGGTTGATCGTCCCAACTTCGGGATATTGTACGATACGTTTCATGCCAATATCGAAGAGAAGGATCCGGTTGCCTGCATAACCAAAGATATTGACATGATCTCGCACGTACACGTGGCGGAAAACGATCGGGGGACGCCCGGTACGGGTCATGTGCCCTGGGCTGAGACTTTTAAGGCCCTGCGCAAAGGGGGCTATGATAAATGGCTGGTTATTGAAGCTTTCAGCAGGGCGCTGCCGGAGCTGGCGGCGGCAACGCGCATATGGCGGGATGTATCGGGCAGTTACGAAGAGGTCTGTACCCAGGGATATAAGTTGATTACAGACCTGTGGGCAAAAGCGGGATAAAGCGTAAACGCGTAATTAATGCTGATTTGAATAAAATATCCGGGGGGAAAGAGTATAAAAACATAGAGGTATAACTGCCAATGGACAATGTGAATTTTACTCGCCGCAAAAGTTTTCTTTGTCTTGCTATTTTTATTGCGGCGCAGGTGTTGGTTTGGGGTTTCACCAGTGAGGCTGGGGAGAAGTCGGCAAGGTCGGAGGAACAAAAAAGTGGGGCAATTGGGGAGGTTAAATTTGTGGCGCACCGCGTGGGGCAGGTGAGGAGCGAGGCGTGCGGAGTAGGGGATTTTAATAACGATGGGAAATTCGATATCATTGCCGGTTCCCATTGGTATGAGGCGCCGGACTGGAAGGGACATAAATTTCGAACTCTACGCGGTAAAGTAGATGATACGGGCAAGGGTTACTACGATGATTTTATGAATTTACCGCTGGATGTGGATGGAGACGGGTGGCTGGATGTAGTTACCTGTTCCTGGTTCGCCGAACAGATAGATTGGTATAAAAATACCGGAGCTAAAGGGGGAGAGTGGCCCATGACCGTGGTGGACAAATGCGGTAATCATGAGTGCGGCGATCTGGTGGATATTGACGGGGACGGGAAGGAACTCGAGATCTTAACCCATACCCGGGAGACACACTGGTACGAAATTGGTGTTACCAAAGAGGGCGGAAGGGGCTTTATAAAGCATATGGTCACCCAAGATCATCGGCGTTGGGGCGGGGGGGTAGGTGATATAAACGGGGATGGAAGAAATGATATTTTGCGGCCGGATAGCTGGTACGAAGCACCGGCGGATCTGCGTAAGGGCAGATGGATTGAGCATCCCCTGGCGGTGGGTAGTCTGGATGATTGGAGCAAAGAGGAGTTGAACACTTTAAGGGGGCTTCTTACTGACGGTGATAAAAGTGATGTGGACTTATTAATAGTTCCGGAAAAATCGGAGCATACTCCGCAAATTTTGGTATATGACGTCAATGAGGACGGACTTAACGATATAATAACCAGCTCGGCACATCGTTATGGGATTTTCTGGTATGAACAGATCAATAAAGAAGGGCGAATGAGCTGGAAAAAACACCTTATTGATAAATCCTGGTCGCAGGCACATAGTCTGACGTTGGCGGACATTGACAACGACGGGGATATGGATTTGGTAACGGGCAAAAGATATTTTGCTCATAATGGTCATGACCCGGGTGCAAACGATCCGCCGGTGGTTTACTGGTATGAGTTGAAAAGACAAGGCAAAGTAGAATGGATCAAACATGTTGTGTCCTGTAACGAAGGAATCGGATCAGGAATGAATATACCGGTAGTTGATATGGACGGTGACGGGGATCTGGATATAGTTGTGACCGGAAAATGGGGAGGACCGGTTTACTTTGAAAATAAACTACTATCAACAAGATGAAGGAGATAAATAATGAAGAAAATTTCCATCGGAAGCTGGGCGTATGCCATCGGACCATATCAGGATAATCCTGTGCCGTGGGATGAAGTGATCCGGAAGCTGAAGGAGCTGGGGTTTGACGGGGTGGAATTGGGCGGATTTCCGCCGCATCCGAATCCGGACGATATGCCCACGAAAGAAGACCGGGATAAGTGCAAGGAGCAGTTAGCGAATATGGGATTGGGCTGGTCGGGTCTGGCCGCTAATCTCTGGAGTGAGCATCTGGTGGATACGGAAGATAATTCTTCTTACTTGAAGACCTTTAGGCAGAATCTGCAGTTTTGTGTGGATTTGGGTATTCCGGCGATTCGGGTGGATGCAGTGCAGCCGCCGACAGTTTTCGATCAGGTTGATCCCGAAACCGCGATTAAAAGGGTAATAAAGACCTGGAAAACCTGTGCGGCAGAGGCTGCCGATGCCGGGATAAGGGTGTCGTGGGAGTTCGAGCCGGGTTTTGCCTTTAACAAACCGTCGGAAATAATCAGGATTGTGGAAGAGGTCGGACACGACAACTTCGGAGTGATGTTTGATGCCTGTCATGGTTACATGGTGGCGGTCGAAGGGGCGCGGCAGTGGGGCAAAAAAGAGACCCTGCCGGGTGGAGTGTTGGAGTTAGCCCAGAAACTGCGGGGTAAAATAAATCATCTGCATCTAATTGATTCAGATGGGACACTGCACGGCGATGAGACCAGTACGCATGCTCCGTTTGGTGATGGTAAGATTGACTTCGATGAATTACTGCCGGAACTGACCCAGAATGATATGGGGCATGACTGGTGGACAATCGATCTGTGTTTTTGGCCGGACGCATGGGTTGTCACGGAAAAGTGCAAAAAGGCAGTTGATAAGTTAAATGAGAAATATGGTTGATGGAAGTGAATGGAGGCCAAAAAATGAGTAAAAAACTTAATGTCGGACTGATCGGGTACGGCTTTATGGGGCGGACACATTCGAACGCCTACTGTAAAGTGAGTCATTTTTTTGATATTCCGTATGAGCCAAACTTGCATGTGGTGTGCGGACTGGAAGAAGCCGAGGCTAAGGCCTTCGCTGATAGATGGGGGTACGAGTCATACACAACCGACTGGCGCAAGGTGATCGAGGACGATAAGGTTGATGTGATTGATATTTGTGTGCCGAACAATGTGCATGCTGAGATTGCGATGGCGGCGGCCAAGGCGGGCAAGGCAATCCTATGCGAGAAGCCTCTGGCCCTCAATGGAGACCAGGCCCGCGAGATGGTGGAAGTTGTGGAAAAAGCGGGGGTGGCTAACCTGGTATCATATAATTACCGACGGGTGCCGGCGGTGACATTAGCCAAGCAGTTGATTGACGAAGGTCGATTAGGCAGGATATTCCACTACCGGGCAAACTTTCTACAGGATTGGACGATATCAACCCAGGTGCCGCAGGGAGGGATGGCAACCTGGCGGTTGGATTTGAAGGCGGCTGGTTCAGGTGTGACCGGTGACCTGCTGGCACATTGTATTGATACGGCGATGTGGCACAATGGTCCGATGAGCTCTGTTTGCGCGATGACGGAGACATTTGTAAAAGAACGCATGCACGCCGAGACGGGCAAATTAGAGCCGGTGGGTATCGATGATGCATGTATCTTTATGTGCCGGTTTGGTAACGGTTCGCTGGGCAACTTCGAATCAACACGCTATGCACGAGGCCATAAGGCGCTGTTCACGTTCGAGATCAACGGCGAGCACGCCTCGATTGGATGGGATCTGCATGATTTGCATCGGCTCCAATACTTCGATCATCGGGATGACTCTATTGTGAGAGGATGGCGGAGTGTGCATGTTACCGATGCCGATATGCCTTATATGGATAAATGGTGGGTGCCGGGTCTGCAGATCGGGTACGAACATACATTTGTCCATCAGGTGGCGGATTTCCTGACAGGTATGGCCGAGGGCAAACCGGCTTCGCCTACGTTCCGTGAGGCCCTGGCGACGCAGTTGGTATGTGATTCGGTGCTGGAATCTGCGAAAGCGGAGAAGTGGATTAAGATTAAATATTAACAGGTAATACTCGAATCAGGAAACTGGAAGTTACAAACTAAATATGAACAAATAAATTGTAATTCATTTGGAGATAGATATGGCTACGAAAGCAGTTGCAGAAAGAGCATTCGAACAAGGGGAAGGAATCGTAAGGTTGGCGCCTAACTGGGTGCCGCGTTCATTCTGTGTGCCGGGGCGACGGATCAAACTGCATCCGGATGACTATTATGCGCTGGGGGGAGAGCGCGGAGGGATCGATGAGAGGTGGTTTTCCTCGACGACGCCGGCGGACAATGGACCGCTGACTGGGCCCAATGAGGGGTTGAGCTTTATCGTATTCGAAGATAACGGTAAAACCCAGCAGGTGATGTTGAGAGAGGCTATTGAGGAGCTCAAGGGGGCGATAGTCGGAGAGCGAATCTGGAAGGAACACCAGCGTTGGCCGATGTATTCCAAATTTTTTGATAACAAAGGAGCACTCCCTCATCATATTCACCACAAAGATGCGCAGGCTAAGCTGACCGGCCAACTGGGAAAACCGGAGGCGTACTATTTCCCACCGCAGGCCAATAATTACGGGGGTGATTTTCCCTTTACCTTTTTTGGTTTGAATCCGGGTACGACCAAGGAACAGGTTCGTCAATGTCTGGTGGATTTCGTGAAGGGGGACAATAAAATCACCAATATTTCCCGATGTTTTCGTCTGGAAGTAGGGACCGGCTGGGATGTGCCTCCTGGGGTTTTACACGCGCCGGGAAGTATGTGTACCTATGAGCCACAAAAGGCCTCGGATGTGTTTTCCATGTATCAATCACTGACAGGGGATCAGGTGGTTCCCAAAGAGCTGCTTTGGAAAGATACGCCTGAAAACCGGATGGATGATGTGGATTGGCTGCTGGAAGTGATTGACTGGGATTTGAATCTGGACCCGAATTTTGCTGAAAATCGCTTCATGCGGCCCAAACCCGTAAAGCCCCTGGAAGAAATGAAGGCACAAGGATATATTGACAACTGGATTACATATAAGTCCGATGCCTTTAGTGCCAAAGAATTAACTATTCTTCCGGGTAGTTCGGTTGTAATTAAGGATAGTGCCGCTTACGGTATGATTATGATGCAGGGACACGGCAAGATGGGGCCGTGGTGGATAGAGACCCCGACACTGATCCGTTATGGACAATTGACAAACGACGAGTTTTTTGTCACGGAAGAGGCGGCACGGGATGGGATTAAAATCGAGAATCCCTCCCAGACAGATCCGATCGTTATGTTGAAGCATTTTGGGCCGAATAATCCTGATCTTAAAATCTAACCAGGGAGATCTAACACATGGTTGTTATCGAATCTTATACTGTTGCTGTTATTATGTGCATAATCACAATGCTCTGCTGGGGTTCCTGGGCGAACACGCAAAAGCTGGCCTCGAAAAAGTGGCCCTTTCAGCTTTTCTACTGGGATTACGCGCTTGGAGTTTTGATCCTGGCGCTGGTGCTGGCTTTCACTATGGGCAGCACCGGTAGCGAAGGGCGTGGTTTTCTGGATGATCTGACACAGGCCGGTGTTAAAGCGCTGGCCTTTGCTTTTTTAGGTGGGGTGGTATTTAACCTGGCCAATATATTATTGGTAGCCGCTATTGATATCGCCGGGATGGCGGTTGCCTTTCCTGTGGGAATAGGTATTGCGCTGGTGGAAGGTGTGCTTATAAATTATATTGCTAAACCGCAGGGGAATGCGCAATTTTTGTTTGCTGGTGTGGCGGCAATAATGTTAGCTATTATTATTGACGCTATAGCCTATAAAAAACTACCTGCCCAGGGACAAAATACCACCGGCAAAGGCATTATTATCTCCATTGCAGCAGGTATTCTGATGGGGCTGTTCTATTATCTTGTTCAGGCCTCAATGGTTGCGGATTTCGTCGAGCCGGAGAGTGGTAAGCTGGGACCTTATGCAGCGGTGGTGGTATTTTCGGTGGGGCTTTTTTTGTCGTGTTTTATTTGGAATCTGTGGGTTATGGCTCGGCCCTTTACCGGAGAGCCGGTACCTATAGCGGACTATTTTCGCAAAGGCGATGCCAAGCTCCACCTGGTAGGTATTTTAGGCGGGGCAATCTGGAGCCTGGGCATGTCATTTAATATTGTGGCATCCGGAAAGGCGGGGGGGGCCATCGCTTATGGTCTGGGGCAGGGGGCGACTATGGTCGCGGCCTTCTGGGGAGTTTTTATCTGGAAGGAGTTCAAAGAGGCTCCTGCAGGTACCAATAAGCTGCTTACGGTTATGTTTATAGCCTATTTAGTTGGTATTGCGTTGATTATTTACGCCAGGATTATTGCCTGATTTCAGGTTATTGTAAAAGTCAGGATACGGAGATTCAAGAATGTCAAACAAGATCGTGGTTATCGGCAGCTCCAATACTGACATGATAATTCAAATGGAGCAGATACCCAAGCCGGGCCAGACGGTTTTAGGTGGTGAGTTTTCAACTGCCGCTGGCGGCAAGGGAGCCAATCAGGCCGTGGGCGCAGCCCGGGCGGGGGGGCATGTATCATTTGTGGCACGTGTGGGAACGGATATGTTCGGCCAGGAAGCTCTGGCAGGTTTTGAGCGTGACGGTCTTGATATAGGTTATGTTATCCGGGACGAAAAGGCGCCTTCCGGTGTTGCCCTTATTTTTGTGGATCAGCAAGGTGAGAACAGTATTGCCGTCGCTTCCGGGGCCAACGGCAGACTTTCACCGGATGATGTACAGGCAGCAAAGGAAGTGATTACCTCAGCAGGCATTGTGCTTATGCAGTTGGAGATCCCGCTGGATACTGTTAGGGCCGCGGCTGAGTTGGCCGCAGCAAATAAGGTGAAGGTAATCCTTAATCCCGCCCCAGCCCAACCGCTTGGTGCAGATATATTAAAGAATATTTCAATTCTTACTCCAAATGAAACCGAGGCCGAGATACTTACCGGAATCGAGGTTAAAAATGAGCAGGACGCCGCCCAGGCCGCTCGGAAACTCCAGGAGCAGGGGGTTGAGACAGTAATTATTACCCTGGGTTCGCGCGGTGCCTATGTAGTTGATGAGACATTTACGGGATTGGTACCATCCTTTCCTGTAAAAGCCGTCGACAGTACCGCTGCCGGCGATATATTCAACGGGGTTCTGGCGGTTTCTCTTTCGGAAGGTAAACCTATTGCCGAGGCGGTTCGTTTTGCCTGTGCAGCGGCGGCGCTGTCGGTAACCAAGTTGGGCGCACAGCCTTCAGCGCCACAAAGAAAGGAAATTGAGTCCTTTTGCAAGCCAATTAATAATTAAGGCAAACAATGATAAACAGAATTACTCCAGGTTGCTTCCTGGAGGTTTTTTGATTAGATATTTCGGTCACTGCCATCGTCCGCAACCTCGGAGTCACTGGCCTCATCATCAAGCTCTCCGGCGGTTATGGCTGTCTTTTCCAGGAGGCGATTTATCTTTTTGCGAACTAGAGGTAACATGGGTACATGGCAGATGCGCCGAAGTTCCCTGCGGCCGGTGGAGTCAAAGATTATGAGGTCACCCGCCAGGCAGATCAGCAGCTCAAAAAAGTCGGGATAGCTGGTACGGACCCGCTTGGCGCCGCGGGCCAGAGAATCGTCCATACGGCCGAATTGATAGTGCTCAAATTCGTTATGAGTAATTCGCCATTTGGAATTGAGTCGGGACCAGATCCACATGATTAGATAGAGCAAGGTGAGCACAATACTGACGATCATTCCCAGGCTGCGTGAGTAAACCGGATCAAGGTCATTGAAAAAGTCATAAATTTGCCGGAATATCTTTACACCGTGTACGTCCTTAAGCCATAAAATTAAAAACAAAGTGCCGATTATCAGCACCAGCCAAAAGATGGTAAAGTTCCGGCTTAAGTCGAAACCAACAGTGATGATAACTACCAGGAGAGTAATGATCCAGATCCAGGCGAGAGTTTCAGAGTTTAACCAGACGGAATTTTCCGAAGTAGATATCTTCCAGTTGTCAACAAACCAAAGCAGATAGCCCATGGCAATCAGGGGCCAGGAAAAAAGGAACTTGGGGTAGGTATAGAAAATAACTTCGTGTTTTATTCTATGTGTCCCGGTCATGATGGATACTCCTGGAAAAAATATTTGCCTGATTTTAATTATATATTGAAAATTCAGCAACCTTTTTGTTTGAGACGTAACTCTTGCTGTAATATTTACTTACGGCCGGTCCCTGAAGAATATTTCATTGTCTAAGGGCAGAAATTTGATACAATGAGCCCAATCGTAAATGATGTCTTTATGTTTGTGGGAGTGAAATAATGTTGTATGAAGATTTGCAGGGAAAGAAGGTATTGGTTACCGGCGCCAGCAGCGGGATCGGGGCAGCGACGGCGCTAATGTTTGCTCAGCAGGGATGCTTTGTGGGTGTGCATTATTACAGAACACCGGAGGGCGGGGAGCGGACATTTAAGCAGGTTCAGAAATGTAGCACCGGCTGTTTGGTAAAAGCAGATATGCGCCAGGAAGAACAGGTGGAGGAAATGGTGCAGCAATTTATGCAAGAAGCAGGTAGGCTTGATATCCTCATCAATAATGCGGGTACTATGGTAGGGCGGGAAGATCTGGCGACGGCGGGGCTGGATTTTTATGAGGATGTCTTTGCCACGAATGTTCGAAGTGTATTTCTGGCAACCAGAGCGGCGGTTGAACATATTAAAAAAACCAAAGGAAATATTGTAAATGTTGGTTCGGTGGCCGGTCATACCGGTGGGGCCAAAGGCTCTGGAATATATTCGTCGGCCAAGGCGGCGGTAGCGACTATGACTATCTCCATGGCCAAGGAGTTTGCTCCTTTTGGAATCAGGGTAAATTCAGTGCTGCCGGGTTTTATCGAGACACGATTTCATGAGCAATACAGCACCGCCGAGAAACGTGCAACCGTTGCCAAACAGACACCGCTAGGCAGAAACGGCACAGCGGAAGATATTGCCCGGGCAATTTTATTTTTGGCCAGCGAAAATGCCAGCTTTATTACCGGGGAATACCTGGCAGTTAACGGTGGACTTTATATGCGGGCATAAAGTTCAGCATATTACCATAGTTGATTTATTTGGGCAGAGAAGTTTTAATTTCTAAAATTGAGCTGCCAAATAGTTTTTTTGCGATAGGTTCCAGTTCCTCTTCTGTGCCCTGTAAATGGATAGTACGGTGAATATGTGAAATTGATTCATTGGCTTTGAGGGCAGCGGCGGGGGAGGAGGTCTCCAACTCATAAAACTGCCCAAAGGGTTCGGCGCCGGGTTCAGCGGGACCATCGTTGTAGGAATTGATTACATCACCTTTATACGGTTCTTTCTGGATTTCCCACATGGAGTTGACATAATCGGTTGTCCATTCCGGTTGGTTATACTGGATGACAGTCAATACCTGGCTGTTTGCGTCGTAACTACCAATCAGCCCCCGGGTCCGCAGGGGTGTAATACCTATCTTGCTGCGGAATTGGCTATCGCCTTTAAAAAACATGACCTCTTCCTTGACGACAAGCCGGTCGGCAGGCACTTTGCCGAAATAGGCGTCGTTTACCTTGGGACCCAATTCTGATTCCAAACCAGGCTTGAACGGAACAACCACCGTGGTCTTAGGTGAAGAATTCATCATACCTAAAATCCAGATAGACAGCAGACCGGTTTCTTTGCTCCAGTCCTTATCACCTGTATTAGTCATTTTGTTGATTGACTCAAAAGCCACGGTTTTTACTGATGAAGACGGAGTGATTCCCAAGGCCTTGATTATTTCCTCTTTTTCCAGCACTTTAATTACACGATCGACTTGTACCTGGAACTTAGTACCCGAATAGTTCTCCAGTTGCATTTTTTTCTTGAGAACAGCCTGGTTTTTAGTGTGCGAGACCAACTCAAATGGTTCTGTGTCGACGGCGGCCGGTGTAAACCAGTGTTCCAGATCAAAGGGCACTCCCTTTTTAAAGAAAACAGAATATTGTCCCCCTTCGGGGCCGACCCAAAAACGATCCTCCCCACCATAAATGTTTATATGTTGTACTACTTTGCCCGAAGAAATTAACTTGCGGTTTATCCAGCCAAAACTCAAACCTTTATCTCCGGCGGCGGTGCTGGTTATGGCCCGGCCCTGCAGGAGGGGGGTAACCGCTACCTGTCCCTTTCCAGTCGAATCCGATAACAAGATCACCTGGGTGTGCTTTTTAAGAAATTCTACATCATCTCCAAATATGGTTCTGTTGGGCTCGATTTTTTTCGCCTTGCAGCCGAACCATAAGCAAAACGATGTCAAAACAAGCAAAAGTACTACATGCTTCATTTTTTAGCTCCCATGTAAAAAGTTCCATATTACCAAGTTTTCAGATGTTCTGATTTTATACAATAACAGGTGATTTTATCATTTATGTTTTACAAGAACAACCCTACAATCCTGAGAGGGACTATGTAATTGTAGTTTACCCCGGCGGTAAATCAACCGGGATTCACTCCATTTACATTTTGCAATTACTTGGTTGAAAACAGATCAACGCTTTTCAGGTAGCGTTGGGCCTTGGCGGCGTCAGCGGCGGAATCGAAAGCCAGATTTAAGACTGCCTTTCTGCCCAGTGCGGCTCCTGAGAAACCTCGCAAGCTGATACCAGTCTCTGCGACGGTCTGGGTGATAGTGGTGCCCAGACCGGGTTTATCTGTGGCCACAACCCGGAGCGAATGCAGAGATTTAGTCTGTCTGAAACCGGCTTTACGGGCGGCCCGGAGCTCTTTGGCACCGGAGATGCCGGTAACAAAAACAACGCCGGTACCTTTTTTTTCCGGGCTGCGCCGGGCTATAACAAAATCTAGATTGACGCCCGCCTGAGATAGTGAGCTGAGTTTGGCAGCGAGTTCGCCGGGCTTGTCATTCATACCTGCCGCCCATACCTGAACACGAGTGATGTCGAGCTTCATGATGGATCCTCCCAAAAAAGAACACCTGCAAGAATTAATAAAACTTTATCCAACACCATCGGTCAATTATCATAAGTAAGATTGCTTGTCAATGAAAATATAGGGCCATAATGGATAGAATGAAAAAAGTAAAATTACTATTAAATACGTATTATGAGCTGCTGTACAAGCGGTTAGAGGCAAAAAGCAATGATTGCAAAGAGATGGTTCGCAGGGTTCTTCAGGAGGAAATCGACAAACAAGGGTGGGAACAGTTTGGTGAGGATAAATTTGCAGCCTATCAGGAAGCGTGTAATGCTTTCATAATGGAAAGGCTGGAGATGTATAATCCTATCGGGACACAGTATCTATTTGATCAGGGGAATAAGACCGAGGCGTTTGAGTTGGAACTTGCAATTAACTGGTATGATAGCCGGGGAGAATATAGACATCTGGTGGAGTCAGCGCTAGAAAAAAGCGATGTGAAAGGTTTCGAGCAAAAACTGCCCCAGTTGGCGCAAGAGCTGATAGAGGAATTTGGAGCATATCCGGACCAAAGCATAATAGCCGGCTATAAAGTTAGGCCCGAGCTCAATAAGCTGCCGGATTATGTGGTGGCGAGGGTGATAGAGAAGCTCTTACTTTAAGTCAGGATCGCGGGTAAAGGGAACAAAGCGTACGGGCATCAGGGTTTTCGTGGAAACTTTACCGTCTTTATCTTTAGTGATGAGGGTGAGGTTCTGGATTTTGAAGGTGGAGCCGACAGGGATACACATTTTACCGCCGGGTTTGAGCTGTTTGATTAATGGTTGGGGGATTTTTTCAGGGGCGGCGGTGACAATCATAGCATCGAAGGGGGCATGCTCAGGCCAGCCTAAATAGCCGTCGCCGTGTTTGACCTTTATTGTATTGTAACCATGTTCGGACAGGCACCGGGCAGCGGTATCGGCCAATTCTTTTATGATTTCGATGGTATAAACGTGTGGGGTTAGCTCCGAAAGAACAGCTGCTTGATAGCCGGATCCGGTGCCGATTTCGAGAACCTTCTTTTGCGGATCAAGATCCAACAGAGCGGTCATGTAGGCGACGATGTAGGGTTGGGAGATGGTTTGGCCTGAGCCGATGGCTAAGGGAGAGTCGGCGTAAGCTGCGTGCTGGGAATCGGAGGGAACAAACCAGTGGCGGGGGACATTTTCTAGGGCAGCCAGTACCGTCTCATTATCAAATCCATACATGCTACGGATGTGACGAACCATTTGTCGGCGCTCAGCGAGGCGCTCGTCAGATCGGGGCCGAGACCATTCTTCAGCATCTGCTGCCGCTGAAATAACAGACCTAGAGGGAGTATCTTTTGAGCCGGGAGATTTGGGAGAGACACCGGCTTGGGTGATTTTGGCAGGTGACGATTTCTTCGCCGGAGCAGGAGAATTTTCACGGCAAGAAAGGAAGGATAAACAAAATATAAACTCGACTGCCAGAAATATACGCAGAAGAACAAAGGAGTATTTCTTTTTCGTAGGTGTGAGAAGATTCATAAGAAACCCTCCCAAAGAATAATCCGGTTATCCATTTTTCGGGCATTTTACTTCATAGCAATTCCCGAAGAAATTATGATTTTAGATCGCGGTTTTTATTAATTCAGCGACTTTTTTGCCGGATTTGAGCATTCCACCGAAGATAGGCCCCATGCGCGGGATATTGTAAGTAGCACATACTGACATACCCGTAACATATAAGCCCGGATGGAT
>Ga0272441_10012211_pt1 | contig 12592 bp, 4 predicted proteins | sample SSMProp6N_FD_193582 | JGI IMG/M metagenome (GOLD analysis project Ga0272441, IMG submission 193582) | Marine sediment archaeal communities from Little Sippewissett salt marsh, Falmouth, MA, United States - SSM-Prop-6N | ecosystem: Environmental > Aquatic > Marine > Wetlands > Sediment ...
CGCCGACTTCGCAGGGACGATGTCAAGCATCGAGACGTTCGGGGAACTGACGCATAAGGCGGTCGAAGGGCAGGACGTCACGGACAAGATGCGCGACCTGCGGATCCGACTGAAGAACGCGGAGGAGGTGCGTCTTTGGCTCGTCGCGCTGCTCGATCGTGCGCAGAAGGTGGAAGACGCGATCAAGATCGAACGTGAGCTCGAACGCATCACGGAGACGATCGAGTTGCTGAAAGGCAGGCTCCAGGCACTGGAACATCGTGTCGCGTTCTCGACGATCACGGTCGAGCTGAACTCGCCGTTGCCGCAGCGCGTGGTGAAGCAGGATGTCCCGTTCCGGTGGGTGCGCGAGCTGGCCGGCGAGATGACCCGAAGCGAGGACGACTACTGGCGCCATACGGACGGGCTCGGCGTCGCGTTCAGGCTGCCGAAAGGCTTTGCGAAATACTATCAGGCACACCGGCTGACCCGCGCGATCTCGGCGGATGGTCTCGTGTTGAAGGTGCAACGCCACAGGAACGTGCAGGGCGGGAACGCCCTGTTCTGGACGACCTTGGCCCGGCGCTCGCTGGCGGGCGGCTGCGCGGTGCGGATCGGGGAAGAGCGCGACATCGTGCTGCGTGACAAGGTGCATGCGAAGCTGATGCTGGGCTCGAGGAGCGTGCCGGGCAGCGAGCCGCTGGGCTATCTGCTCGTCGTGGCGACGACAAGCAGGCATGCTTTTACCTATGAGGCGTGGGGGCCGGAATCGAAGTTGACGGCCGCATTGCCCGCGCTCGAGGCGTCGGTCCGGTCCATGCGCGTGCTGCATGCACTGGTCAGCGCGTTGCGTTGAGCGGTGGTTCCGTAGCCGTATGCTGACTCTCGTTTGACTCCTTCGTCGAGCCCCGCCCCGGTCGACCCGCTCCCGCCGGGAGATTCGACGAAGGTGCCGACGAAGGTTCGGACGAAGGTTTCGACGAAGGTTCGGACGAAGGTTTCGACGAAGGTTCCGACGAAGGTACGCCTGGCACCCAACACCTGCGGGCTTTCTCACTCCTTCTCGATCCACACCCGGCCGCGATAGAGTTTTGTGGTCTCGTCGAGCGCCGCGTTGTAGACGATGGTGCTGCCATCGCCGAGGAGCCTGTTGCAGCCGGGTACGGTTTGCCAGGCGTTGCCGGGGCTGAGCGCGTCGCGTTCCTCGAGCGCGTAGTAGCGCGTGCAGCCTGTGTAACCTGGCCCGATTGCCGCGATCGTGGGGATTTGCACTTCGACCTTGCCGTCTGCGATGCCGGCCTGCACCGCGAAATAGCTGGTGCCGCTGTCCGGATCCGTGCCGGCGCCATACTCCTCGATGTTCAGATGGCCGTCCATGTCCGGGTCGCCGTTCGGATCTGTGCCGGGCCCGCTCAACTGGTCGGTCTCCCAGTCGTCGGGCAGCCGGTTCTGATCGCTGTCCTCGCCAACAGTCAGCTCGGTCCGAATCACGGAAAGTGCAAGGTCCATGATGGCGTCGCCGCTGCCGAGTGTGTTGTTGAAGAGCTGCGCGGCCAAAACGTTGTTGGAGCCGAGCGCCGGCAGTTCCACGCCCTTGAAGATGCCGGTCCAGTTCGCCTGGTTCGCGGCGACATAGCCGGGGCAGGTTGCATCGTATGCGACCTCGGAGCCTGGGGCGCCGGCGACGTTCACACGCGCGAGCTCCCGGCCGTTGAGCCAGACGATGAACCCGTCGTCGTAGTCGATGTCCAGCTTGAGATGGGTGACGGCCGCAGCATCGCTGAGCGTGAACGCTTTGCGCAGGAATACGGACACGTAGTTGCCTTGCATACTCAGGGCGGTACCGTAGCTGAGCGGGCCGTACCCGAACGGGGCAGGGCCGTTCGACCAGCCCGACTCGACAAAGGCCGGGTCGGGCCAGGCGTCCGCCGGATCCGAGAGCTCGCTGGTGCCCGGCCGATAGTTCCAGGACGCGCCCTTGCCGACGATGGCTGTTGACGCCGGGAGGCCAGGCCCCTCGAGCGCGCGGACGCGCAGCGCGTTCACGTACCGGCCCCCGGTCTCCGTGGCCATCGTGAACGTGATGCGCCCGTCCCCGCCCGGGTCGACCTCGCTGAACTGCGCCAGGAGCCCGGCGGCCGTGTTGTAGCCCGTGCCTACTTCGGTCGTATCGTCCATCAGCGTCTGTGTCATGAGCGTGGTGCCCGGACTGCTCGTGTTCGTGAAGCTGTAGGCGCCGGAGATCGTGAAGGTGGACGTGCGGCCGGAATAGGCGGGCACCCCGCGATTGCCGAACAGCGTGATCTCGTAGCGGTTCTCCGCATTGAGCCCGTCGAGCGTGATCGTTACATCGCTGGCGGTGAGCAGGCCTTCGCAGCCTACGATGCCCGCAAACATGTCGGCGGCGGGTGTGCCGGCCGCCGGATCCATGCCCTGGCCCGTGTTGGCCACGGAGGACAGCACGCTCAGCCGTACGCCGGTAGCCGCACCGTCCGCGTAATTCACGAGTTCGCCGGTCTCGGCGCCGGGCGCGCCCGAGACCTTTGTGATGTTCGTGTCCGGATCGCCCGTTACCCAGCACAGATCGTTGTAGGCCGTGAATAGCGTGGCCGGCCCGCCCGCGTGGGTTGTGTCGTCCGCGATGTTACTGTAGTCCGAACCCACGCCTGCACCCGTCGCCTTGACCTTGTAGTAGTAGTGGGTCGCCGGGTCGAGCCCGCTGTCGACACAGCTCGTGACGTCCGGTCCGACCAAGATCGGGTCGAGCGTGTAGAAATCGGATCCGTTCAGGCTGCGCCGCACCCGGAACCCGTCCTCATTGTCGCTGTTGTCGGCCCAGCTCAAGCTGATCTCCGTCGCCGACTGCGCTGTGGCCGTCAAGCCGCTCGGCGCAGCAGGCGGCGTGGGCGGGGCTGAGAGCGCGGCCAACGCGGCGGCGTAACGCCGCCCCAGCTCGCGGGCGGAGGCTGCATCGAAATGAATGAAATCACCTTTGTGGCTGAGCCCGCCGGCCGACACGCAGGCGGTGTTGTTGACGATGCTCGGCATGTTCGACAGCGCGACGTTCACCGTGGCAGCGTAAGGATAGCTGCCGGCCGGCAGCCATTCGCCGAGCTGTCCGCAGATGAACGGCAGATCGGGCGCGCCGAGATCGGCGCGCAGGTCGTTGACCAGGTTCGTGAGTTTCTGCTGATAGGCGTTGGCGTCGGTTGTGTTCTTGCTGTCCGCCTCGCCTTGGTGCCACAAGATACCCATCAGTACGACGCCGTCGTTCGTGGCTGCCGCCGCGCGGCCGATGGCATTGCTGTAGAGCATGGTGCCCTTTGCCCATTCGCTGATCGCGGTGCCGCCGTGCGCGCAGGGGAGTAACCCAACCACGTCGGTGGCGTTCGAGTTCGCGACCGTTTTGCCGAACGTGAGGCCCGGCCCGACCGCCACGTTGCCGGGGTAGTCGTGATGGTGCAGCGGATCGATGGCGGTGAGCCAATGGTTCACGGCGCTCAGTTGCAGCACGCGCGGGTGGGGGACCTGGTCGGGGTCCGGTTCGATATCGCCGCGCCCGGACATGTTCGATTGACCGAGCAACAGATAGGCGCGGGTCGGTGTGGAGGTGGCCGACGTCGTGTCGTGCGCAACGTTGCTGTAGTCGGAGCCGCCTGCGCCAGTCGCCTTGACCTTGTAGTAGTAGCGTGTCTCCGGGGTCAGCCCGGTGTCGACACAGCTCGTGAGGTTCGGCCCGACCACGATTGGGTCCAGCACGTAGTAATCGACACCGTCCAGGCTGCGCCGGACCCGGAACCCGTCCTCGTTGTCGCTGTTGTCGGTCCAGCTCAAGTTGATTTGTGTTGCGGACACCGTCTCGGCCGTCAACCCGCTTGGCGCGGCCGGCACGGTCTGGGTCACCTGGATCTGGACGTTGACGGTAATCGGGCCGTTGCTTGCGCCGGATCCGTTGTCTTGGACGGAGATCGTTCGGCTATGCACGCCGGTCGCCATGCTCGCCGTTGTGAAGGTGATCGTGTGGGTGTTCTTGTCGGCGCTGCCCGTCGACGATTCCGAGGTCGGGGCAACACTGAATTTCGTGGTTGACTCCAGCACGTTGTACAGGAGCGTGCCGCCGCCGCTGTTCCAGACCTGGAACGTCTTGTCGGCGGCGTCCTGGCCCTGCTGCACACTGACGACGATGTTGGTGGGGTCCACCGCGATGGCAGGCGCCGGCCCGCTGCCTGCCGGTGTCGTATCGCTGGCCGGCCCGATGTAGTCGGAACCGCCGTCCAGCCCGCGGGCCTTGACCAGATAGTAGTACTGCGTCTCGGGCGTGAGCCCTGTATCCGCGTATTCCGTCACGTTCGGGCCCGGTTCCACGAGCGTTGCGTAGTTTACCCCGTCCGTGCTGCGCTTGATCCGGAACCCGGTCTCGTTATCGCTGTTGTCCTGCCAACTCACCAGGATTTCCGTCGAGGACTGGGCCGTAGCGCTCAGGTTGCTGGGCGGCACGGTCGGATCAATTTCCGCGGTGGTCTTCACGTTGAGCTCGGCGCAGCGCATGACGAGGCTGCTCGCCACGTACCCGCTCAGTACGCGCATGCGAATATAGCGGCCGGCCACCGGCGTGCAGTCGGCCGTCTTGGTCTGGAGGTAGAACGTGTTCCCCCACGAGTCGGGCGCGTAGGTCCACGTCCCGCTCGCGACCGGCGAGCCCCAGTTGTTGCCGTCACTCGACACGTAGAACTCGTAGTCCTTTGGCGTGCCCCAACCGCCGTGGTCCTGCACGGGCGTGAAGAGGAACCCACCGATCGTGTAGGTCGCGCCGAGATTGATCTGGATCTCGTGCGGGTAGTCGTTGGGCGGCTCGCTGTTGTTGTCCGTGACCCAGCCGGTGTAGGGGCTGCCGTCGAACGCGGCCGTGCCGCCGCCGTACCCGATGTCGGCCCACCGCCAGCTGCTCACGTACTTGAGGCTCCATGCGGTCTGTGACATCGGCGTGCCGTGTGTGGAGGATTTGACCGTGTAACTCACGGCCGGCGAGGTGCTGGTTGTTGCGTCCGCATAGGTCGCTTTGGCCGTCAAGGAGTAGGTGCCCGCCGCGATTCCGGACCAACTGCAGGAATAGGGCTTGCTCGTGTCCTCCCCGATCAGGGTCGTGCCGTGATAGAACTGTACTTTCGTCACCGCGCTCGCGCCCTTCGGCGAGGCAACGGCCTTGAGTGTGACGGAGCAGGGCTCGTACCGCCACTCGAGCGGCTGGCGCTTGCGCGGCTGGGTCAAACTCACGAGCGGCGGGCTGTTTGCGCTGGTCGGATAGCCGATTACGTTCAGTTCGGCGACGGCCGTCTTTGTGCTGGATGTGAAGTCGCAGGGCGTGAGCAGGCGCATCCGGATGTAGCGGCCGGTCTTGGCGCTGAACGTGACGGTGGTCGGCTCGAGCTTCACATCGGAGAGATAGCCGGTGGAGACGGCGGAGCCCCAGGTTGAGCCGTCCGCACTGACATAGAACTCGTACTGGTGCGGCTGCCCCCAGGAGCCCTCCTGGCGCGGCAGGAAATGGAAGCCGGTCACCTCGTAGATCGCGCCCATGTCGATCTGGATCTCGTGCGGCCAGCCGCTGCCCGACTGCCAGATCGTGCCCGGCTCATCGTCAAACGCGTACTGGCCGGGCTGCATCAACCCTGAGCTCCAGCTGTCCACGTACTTCAGGCTCCAGCCGGTCTGCGAGATCTGCTCGCTTTGCGCCTGTACCACACTCGGCAAGGTCCAGACCGCTACGGCGAGCATACAAATGCCGATCGCGGATGCAAGGTGCTTTGTCATCCTGGCCTCCTTGATTCTTTGGTTTAGCTTGTGCGCTATCTTGTTATACGGAGGGGGGCAGCCGGAGATCCCCGTTTTTCGCACGAACTTGCCCGCGTGGCGGTGGGGCTACGAAGCGGCCGCGTCCGCCGGTGGGCGGACGCGGCTCGCGAACGGCGCTCAGGGTGAAAGCGCCGGCTCTTCTACTTCTCGAGCCAGACCCGGCCGCGGTAGAGCATGATCGCGTCACCGACCGGCGGCTCATAGACGATCGGGTTGCCGTCGCCCTCGAGCCGGGTGCAGGCCGGCACTGTCTGCCAGACGCTGCCGACATCGAAGGCGGGCCGCGCCTCGAGCGCGTAGTAGCGTGTGTAGCCGGTATAGCCCGGGCCCGTCGCCGCGATGGTCGGGATTCGGACCTGGACCTGGCCATTCGTGTTGACGACCTCGACCGCGAAGTAGCTCGTGTCGCTGTCGGGATCCGTGCCGGCCCCGAACTCGTCGATGTTGAGCTGGCCGTCGAGATCCTGGTCGCCGTAGGGGTCTGTGCCGGGCCCGCTCAGCTTGTCGGTCTCCCAGTCGTCGGGCAGCCGGTTCTGGTCGCTGTCCTCACCGACCGTAAACTCGGTGCGCGCGACGGATATGCCTAGATCCAGCAGCGCGTCGCCGCTCCAGAGCGTGTTGTTGAACTGCTGCACGGCCACGACATTGTTGGAGCCGAGCGGCGGCAGCTCCATGCCCTTGAACACGCCGGTCCAAGGAGCAATACTGCCGGAGACATAGCCGGGACAGATCGCGTCGTAGTCGACGTCGGAGCCGCTCGCGCCGCCCACGTTCACGCGTGCCATCTCGCGGCCGTTCACCCAGACGATGAACCCGTCGTCGTAGTCGACGTCGAGCTGCAGGTGGCTGACGGCTGAGGGTTCCGTGAGTGTGAAGGCTCGGCGCAGAAACACGGAAACGTAGTTGCCCTGCATGCTCAGCACGGTCCCGTAGTCGAGCGGGCCGTAGCCGAACGGGGCCGCGCCGGTCGACCACGCGCTGTCGTCGTAGCCGGGCGCCTGCCAGCCCGTGTCCGCCTCGCTCGTGCCGGGCCGATACTTCCATGTTCCGCTTTTTGCCATGCCCTCCGCGGTCGCCGGCAGCGTGGAGCCGGCCAGCGCCTTCACGCGCAGCGCGTTCACGTAACGCCCGCCGGTCTCGCTGCTGACCGTGATTGTGATGCGCCGGTCGCCGCCCGCGTCGATTGTACTGAATTGCGCGACGAGCCCGTCGACCGTGTTATAGCCGGTGCAGAGCTCGGTCGTGTCGTTCGGCATGCCTTGCGTCAGGATCGTGGCGCCCGCACTGCTGCTGTTGCTGAAGCTGTACGCGCCGCCGATCGTAAACATGGCGGTCCGGTTCGTGTACCCACTCACGCCGCGGTTCCCGAACAGAGTGACCTCGTAGCGGTTCGATGAATCGAGCCCGTCGAGCGTAAGGACGACGTCCCCGGCGGTCAGCAGGCCTTCACTGCCCACGATCCCCTCGAACACGTCGGCGGCGGGTGTTGCCGTGTCCGGGTTCGCACCCTGGTCCGTCACCTGCATGGCCGAATCGACCGTCAGCCGGATGCCGGTCGGGTTGCCCGTCGCGTAGTCGACCAGTTCGCCGTTCTTCGCGCCGTCGGCGCCCGAAAGCTTGGTGATGTTCGTTTCCGGTTCCGCATCCACCCAGCACAGGTCGTTATAGGCCGTGAACAGCGTGACGACCGGCCCGCTCGCGAGCGTGGTCGCGTCCGCTGTGTTGCTGTAGTCGGAGCCGTTGTTGCCGGTCGCTTTGACCCTGTAGTAGTACTTCGTGTCCGGAGTCAGGTCGCTATCGACACAGTTCGTGACGTTTGGCCCCAGCACGATCGGTTCTTCAGTGTAGAAATCGTTGCCGTCCAGGCTTCTGCGCACGCGGAACCCGTCCTCGTTGTTGCTGTTGTCGGTCCAGCTCAGTTGGATTTCGGTGGCCGATAGCACGACCGCGGTCAGATCGCTGGGCGCGGCCGGTATCGTCTGATTGACCGTGATCTGGATGTTCATCGTGATCGGGCCGTTGATCGCACCGGACCCGTTGTCCTCAACGGTGAACGAGCGCTGGTACGTGCCCGGGTTCAAAGCGGCGGTCGCGAAGCTGAGCGTGTGCGTCTTGATGTCGGCGCTGCTGCTCGACGACTCGTTGGTCGGTGTGACGGTGAACAGGCTCGATTCCTCGACGATGCGATACAGCAGCGTGCCGGTCCCGGTGTTCCAGACCTGGAAGGTTTGATCGGCGGCGTTCTGGCCCTGGTCGCAGCTTGCCCAGAACGAGGTGGTGTTGACGGAGATTTCGGGCTCGAGTGCCGGCGGGTCGAGCGTGGTGGCCCATGCGTCGGCGGAGTATGTGGAGCCGCCGGCCGGCCCGGTCGCCTTGACCCGGTAGTAGAACTTGGTCGAGGCGGCGAGCCCGGAATCGGTATAGCTTGTCGCGTCCGCGGCGGTCACAACGATCTCGGCGAAGTTCACGCCGTCGGCGCTGCGCCGGACGCGGAACCCGTCCTCGTTGTCGCTGTTGTCCTGCCAGGTCAGCCCGATCTCGCTCGATGAGAGTGCGGTCGCCTGCAGGTTACTGGGCGGGTTCGGCGCCGTTTCGAAGATCGTGAAATAGATTGTGACGGTGATCGGGCCGTTGATCGCGCCGGACCCGTTATCTTCGACCGTGAACGTACGGGTATAGGTGCCTGCCGCCTTGTCGGAGGTCGTGAATTGGATGGTGTGCGTCTGTTTGTCCGTGCTGCCCGTCGAGCTGTCGGATGTCGGCGTGATGCTGAACCAGCTGCTCGCTTCCACGAGCTCGTAGAGCAGCGTGCCCGACCCGCCGTTCCAGACCTGGAACGTTTCGTTCGAGGCGTTCTGGCCCTGCTCGAAGCTCACGGCGATCGAGGTCCTGCTGACCGCGATTTCCGGTTCGGGCGCCGGGTCCTGCGTGGTTGCCGTGTCGGTGTTCGAGTAGTCCGAGCCGCCGGCGGCGCCGGTTGCCTTGACCTTGTAGTAGTACAGGGTCGAGGCGGTCAGCCCGGAGTCGGTATAGCTTGTCGCGTTCGCGGCTGTGACGGTGACCTCGGCGAAGTTCACGCCGTCGGTGCTGCGCCGTACGCGGAACCCGTCCTCGTCGTCGCTGTTGTCCTGCCAGGTCAATTGGATCTGGCTGGTCGACAGTGCGGTCGCCTGCAGGTTGCTGGGCGCCGCGGGCGGTGTCTCCGCGATCGTGATCGTGAGGTCGACGGTGATCGGGCCGTTATCCGCGCCGGACCCGTCGTCCTCGACGGTAAACGCGCGGTAGTGCGTGCCCGTCGGCTTGTCGGAGGTTGTGAACGTGATCGTGTGGGTCTCCTTGTCGTCGCTGCCCGTCGAGCTTTCCGTGGTCGGCGCGATACTGAACCAACTGCTGGCCTCCACGATTTTGTACAGGAGTGTGCCGGTCCCGCTGTTCCAGACCTGGAACGTTTCACTGTCGGCGTTTTCGCCCAGCGCGCAGCCGACCGAGATTGCGGTCGTGCTGACCGCGATAGCGGGCTCGGCGGCCGGGTCGTCGGTTGTCGCGTTCGCTTCGTTCGAGTAGCCGGAATTGCCGGCGCTGTTGTAGGCGCGCACGCGGTAATAGTACTTGGTGCTGGCCGTGAGCCCGCCGTCGGTGTACGTCGCGACGCCGGCCCCGACCGTCGCGATCTGGGCCCAGCCGCTGGAGCCGGTGGCGCTGCGTTCGACTTTGAACCCGTCTTCGTTGCTGCTGTTGTCGGTCCAGGTCAGCTGGATCTGGGTGGTCGACTGCGCGTTGGCCGTGAGCCCGCTCGGCGCGGCGGGCACGGTCGGCCCGCTGACCGTGAACGTGGCGTTCGCCAACGCGCTCCAGGTCGCGCTGTTCTTCACGCGCGCCTTGACCGTGGTCGTGCTGTTCAGCACCACGACCTGGGTGGTGGTCCCGGAGGAGGAGCCGGACCGAACGGTGCCGCCGTCCACGCGCGGGTCCTGCCCGTCGGTCCGGTAGAAGATGGTGCCGGTGCTGTTGTTGCGCGTGATGCTGAGCTGGTAGCCGGCGGAGACCGAGCCGCCGTGCTTGCTGTAGAGCGGCGGGTCCAGGCTGGGGTAGAGCCGCTTGTAGCTGTTGCCGCGCAGTGCCGAAATGAAGCGTGCGGCATTCCCGCTCATCGCCGTGCGGGTCTTGTTCTTGCCGACCCGCCAGTGGTCGTATTGCGTGAAGGTCGGCACGTCGGTGCGGCCTTTGTGTGTCTTGAGATGGTCGCCCCAGCGCGCGGACTCACCGACCATCGCGCGCTCGGCGTGCGCGGCCAGTGCGTCCCAGCGCGACTGGCTGTTCGCGTCGGTCAACGCGCCGCCGTTCGCGCAGTGCTTGTAGACGCGGTCGGCGAACAGCATCAGGAAATCGGTGTTGTCGTCGATCGCGCGCCAGAGCTTCGCGATCCGCCCGTTCCCGCGCCAGGAATCGATGCTCGTGTCGTAGAACCAGGGGCAGACCCAGGCCCCGTCCTGGCCGCCGTTCCTGTCGGCGTTGCGCCAGGCCAGGTCCGAATCCCACATCATGTACTGGACCGGGCCGGCCGGGTTGTTGCGGTTCACGGCATAGAAATTGTTGGCGGGCCAGTCCTGCGCGCCGCCGAGCCACTGCACGATGATGTAGTCGGCGTAGCGTTGCACGTCCAGGTACTGCTTTACGGTGTTGTACTTCGAGGCGTTCGAGAACCCGCCGCTCGGTACCAGCGTGTTGTGCAGGTAGTTGTAGCGTGTCGCATTCCCGCTGATCGAGCCGCTCATGTTTGCCGCATACCAATCGGTCTTGACGCCGCCGATATAGTCGGCCGCGAACCGCGCGTCGGGCCGTTCGCAGGCGTCATAGACGCCCCAGTACAGGCCGTTGAGGTAGACGTGCACCAGCATGTTGCGCGGCGCGCCAGGACCCGAGGTCGCCACGAACGAGTGACGCTGCCACCCGTCATGGATGTAGGTGCTGTCCTTCAGGCTCTGGGGCGTGCGCCAGCTCGAGGTCCATGCCTCGTTGTTGCCGTGCCGGAAGAAGAGCTTCCCGAAACTGCTCAGCGCGCTGCTCGAGTCGAGCGGCGCGTCCTGGAAGAACGGATACTCCAGCTTCGTTGTGCCGCCGTAGTTGCTCTTGAACAGCAGACGGAACGAACGCTTGTGCGGGCAGCCGGAATGGCCCTTGAACCCGCAGTTGATCTGGAACCCGGACCGGCCGGGGTAGATGAGTTCGGCGGAGCATTCCTCTTCGCGTGTGTTCTCGTTGCCGTGATACCCGCCGAACCGATAGACGCCGACCGTGCCGCTGTCGGAACCGAACAGTTCTATGGTCGGCATCACGACAGAAATCGACGGGATCGATTTCAGGTCGTTCTTGATCGTGCCGCTGTAGCGCCAGTTGTTGACGATCGCGGAATCCATGTTGTAGTCGCCCTGGATCGACGTGCCGTCTTCCTTCGGCCAGTTCACCGGGAAACTGGACGGCCGCGTCTGCGTGAGCCGGTCGTCCAGGAAGATGTACGTCTGTGTGAAGGACGTTGAGGTCGTCATCCCGTCCTTTGCCGCGCAGGCGCGCAGGCAGGTCGTCTTGTTGATCCACACCGAGGCGCCGTTCGCCAGCACGGTCCCGTGCGTCGTGGTCGGTTTCGACGCGTCGGTCGTGTACCGGATCGTGGCGCCGGAAGTCGACGAGGTGATTGTGACGTTCATGCCGGAACTGTAGAAGCCGTGCGGCTGGTTGAAGCTCGGCTTCGCGACGGTCGCGGCGTGGACGGTCCCGGCAACGGCGAGCGTGATGCAGACGGCGATAAAGAAACATGTGTACCTTGACATGGCGGCGCCTCCAGTTGGTTCAACTCAAGTCTAATACGTTATACGGCATGGAAACCGGCCCGTATCCCCGAAGAATTCAGAAAAATCACGGGGAAGCAGGACGGAACGGGACCAAGACGATAGTTTAGCTTGTTCCGTGATAGGATGCGAGGAAGAAGTGTCGTATCCTCGGGGCCGAGCGTGGCAGTCAACCGGATTGCGTTCACGTAACGGTCGGGCACGGACGTGTTTTCGTGCTCACGCTCCCGTTGTCGGTTGCGGTCGCGGCCAGCGGGATCGGGGTGCCTTCCATGAACACCGCGCCGCCGACCGGGTTGGTCACCGTTACGCTCCGCGTCGGGTTGCCCGTCCAGCCGTCGTCCGCAAGGTCCTGCACTTCCGTCGCGTTCAGCTTGCGCTTGTAGATCTTGAACTCGTCGAGCCGGCCTTTGAAGAACGTCTGGGATTGCGTCCAGTTCTCGATCCGGCCGGTCGGGATGGTTGCCCAGAACGAGATCGTAAAGTTGTTCCCGAAATCGAGGCTGTGTCCCATGTCCAGGTAGTCGTTGTTCCCGTCAAAACTGATCGCGCGCCCGAACTTGCCGGTGAGCCGCGGGCTGGGTAGCGGCTCGGCAGGAGCCTCGCCCTCCAGTTGCTGGTGTGCGCGGGTTGGAGGGCGAACCTACCGGTGAGCCGCGGGTTGGGCAGCGGCTCGGCAGGAGCCTCGCCCTCCAGTTGCTGGTGTGCGCGGGCTGGAGGGCGAACCTCCCGGTGAGCCGCGGGCTGGGCAGCGGCTCGGCAGGAGCCTCGCCCTCCAGCTGCTGGTGTGCGCGGGTTGGAGGGCGAACCTACCGGTGAGCCGCGGGCTGGGTAGCGGCTCGGCAGGAGCCTCGCCCTCCAGCTGCGGGTCTACGGTATGGGCTGGAGGGCGAACCTCCCGGTGAGCCGCGGGG
>Ga0272441_10012212_pt1 | contig 12592 bp, 11 predicted proteins | sample SSMProp6N_FD_193582 | JGI IMG/M metagenome (GOLD analysis project Ga0272441, IMG submission 193582) | Marine sediment archaeal communities from Little Sippewissett salt marsh, Falmouth, MA, United States - SSM-Prop-6N | ecosystem: Environmental > Aquatic > Marine > Wetlands > Sediment ...
GGGCAGTCTTCGGTCCGGCCAAGGAACCCGACCGACAGGCCGTTGACTTCGACGACCCGAAGTTGGCGGGCCGCGTCTTCCGTCTCGCCCGAGCCGAAATGAGCGACGTCCAGCTCGTCCAGCTTTCGCAGGGTGGCGCACAGGCCCGGTTGCCCGGCGTCAAAGGCATGGTTGTTTGCCAGCGTCACCGCCAGGCGGGGCAGGGGGGTGAGTACGCCGGCAACCAGGTCGGCCGGAACCACCAGTCCCTTCTCCGGCGGCTCCTGGCCGGCGGGCAGGATCGGGCTCTCCCAGTTGAACGTCATCAGGTCGGCGGGCGCGAGGGCTGGCGCGATCTTCTCGAACACCCACCCCGGGCTGTGCTCCCTGATGCCCGCCGATACGCCCTGCGCCAGGCTCATGTCTCCGCCAACCGCCAACGTCACCGGGAACTGGTCAGGCATGTGCCGTCCTTTTCTCGAACACGTAGAAGTCCGGGATCACGTCGCCACGTCGGGCCAACCGGTTCGGGATCCTGCAGGCCAGTGCCCAGCCCGGGCAGTTGGCCTCGACCCAAGCGGAGAAGCGGCGGTGTCGGATGAAGGGGGCCGACCCGCGCTCGTCGCGGTCGGTCGAATAGATGACAGCAAACCGGCTCGCCGTCACGAACACGTGCCTCATGTACGTTTCGAATACCTCGTCTTCGACCAGGTGGTAAACGACGTCCAGCGAAAGGGCCAGGTCTGCCCGCGCCGACGAGGGGTCGAACCTGGCGGGGTCGTAGACGCGGAAGGTCTTGGTCGCATCTTCAGCGAACCGCTCCCGGCAGATGTCGACCACCTTCTCCGATACGTCCAGACCGAGGTAACGCGGATAATCTGCCAGGCCGAGTTGACGCCCGTCACCGCAGCCGAACTCGACGACCGACCGCACGCCGCGCTCGGCGACGAACGCATTGAGCACCTCTGCCTTAAACGCGGCGAACGCACCCTGCGACCCAACGCCCGAATCTCCGCCGTCGCGATAGCGTGCGTCCCAGTACGCGGCCGAGCCGTCGAACCGATGCCAGCGCAGCCGTCCCAGCAGCCGCCCGAGTAGCGGAAGGCGCCCCACCCAGTTCTTGATACGCCATAGGATCATCAGCTTGCCTCGTCGATGGTCTGGTGAAGTTACTTGACTTGGGCCGGAGCGTCAAATATCTTTTGCCTCACGTTGCCACCGTGACAGAAAGGATCTGCCGATGAAAGCTGTGCTGGTGCTGTACGACTCGCTGAACCGTCACATGCTTCCCCCGTATGGGAGCGACTGTGTGCACGCGCCGAATTTCTCGCGACTGGCGGAGTGGGCGGTCACGTTCGACAATGCCTACATCGGCTCGTCGCCGACCATCCCGATGCGGCGCGAGCTGCACACCGGCCGCTACAATTTCCTGCACCGGAGCTGGGGCCCGATCGAGCCGTTCGACGACTCGATGCCCGAGATACTCAAGAAGAGCGGTGTGCACACCCACTTGGTCAGCGACGGCTACCACTACTGGGAAGACGGCGGCTCGACCTACCACAACCGCTACTCCACCTGGCATTTCAACCGCGGGCAAGAGGGCGATTTCTGGAAGGCCGACCTGGGCGAGCCGGACCTCCCCGAGCCCAACCCGGGCCGAGGGCCGTCGTCTCATCAGGACTGGATCAATCGCAGCCACATGCCGAACGAGGACGACTGGCCGCAGTCACAGACGTTCGCCGGCGGAATCGAGTTTCTCAAAACCAACTGCCAGCACGACAACTGGCTGCTCCAGGTCGAGACCTTCGATCCGCACGAGCCGTATTTCGTGCCGCCGCGTTTCAAGGAGTTGTACGACCACGACTTCGCGAAGTTCGCCAACGACTGGCCTCCCTACCGCCTCTTGCAGGATGCGGACGCCGAGATGACCGAGCATTACCGGTTCCTCAACGCCGCGTTGATCAGCTTTTGCGACCATTCGCTGGGCCGCGTGCTCGATGCCTTCGACGAACTCGCCCTGTGGGACGATACGATGCTGATCGTGACCACCGACCACGGGTTCCTGCTCGGCGAGCACGGCTGGTGGGCCAAGTGCGTGATGCCCTTCTACAACGAGATCGCACGCATCCCGCTGCTCGTGTGGGACCCGCGCTCCGGCAGGCGCGCCGAACGCCGCAAGAGCCTGGTCCAGCCTATCGATCTGGCACCGACGCTGCTGGAGTGCTTCGGCGTGGAGCGCACGCCGGACATGCAAGGTGTTCCGCTGCGCGGAGCGGTCGCCGATGACACGCCGCTGCGCGAGGCGGGCCTGTTCGGCACGCACGGCGGGCACCTCAACGTGACCGACGGCCGCTACGTGTACATGCACCCGCCCGCTTCCGCCGAGAATGCGCCGCTCTTCAACTACACGCTGATGCCGACGAACATGCGAGGCTTCTTCGACGCGGAGAGCATGGCCGGCGCCGAGCTGCATCCGGGCTTCTCGTTCACCAAGGGAATGAAGGTGTTGAAGGTGCCCTCCGGGCCGCGTTGGGGCAAGAAGGCCTTCGAGTTCGGCACCGCCCTGTTCGACATCGACAGCGACCCGGGGCAGGAGCACCTCATCGAGGACGATGTCGTCCAGCGGCGGATGATCGATCACATGGTCCGCCTGTTGAAGGAATCCGACGCTCCGACCGAGCAGTACGAGCGGCTCGGCCTGGCGCTCTGAGTGGAGCGGTCAGTCGGGGAAGCGCCTTAGCTGGCCCTTGCCGAAGGTCCACTCCGGCGTCCGTAGTGCACGGGCTCGGTCCACGGGGTACCAGGGACTGAGGGGCGAGCCGGGGTTCCGCAGCACGTGAATCTCCTGCGCCGGCATGTAACTTTGAGCCAGGAGCATCACGCGTCGGCCTTGAAGGTCGGCGGCCACGTCCAGCACGATCACCGCATGGCCGGGGAATCCGCCCTTGATGAAGACCTGTCCGGGCTCGACTGCCGAGTCAGCGCTCGCCGGGCTGAGCTCCTTTTCGAGTGACGCGGACCCGGCGTAGGTGAAGACCGCGTCGAGGTACTTGCGGAAGCTGGCGTAGCTCGCGTCGGCCTCCGCCGTCCGGGACCAAGATACAGCGCGGCCCTGGACGCGCGGCCGGAACCCGCCTTTCCACTTCGCCCATTCCGCGCGGTCGCCGCTGGTGAAGTTGAACGCGACCTCGGCACCCCGGCCGCGGCACAGCAAGTATTCTGCCCGCAGGCGGATCACGGCGTCGGCGCACTGCTGGAGGTCGCGGCTCCCCACGTCGATGTCGAGGACTGCGTGATGCACCGATTGATTGGTCTTCAGGCCGCCGTTGTGCAGGCGGACGTTCGGCCGGCCCGGCTTGACCGGCAGGCTTCTCAGCCACGAGCCGAAGCTGCCTGGGGCGACGGGGACACGGCGGCAGGCGTTCGGGGGCGGGATCCGCTCCCAGACGGGGCCTGACCCCTCGCCGTGCGGCCACGGATGCACGAACAGTTCGCCCTGGTACCGGGCCGTTGTCTTCTTGGTGTCCGGCGGGGGCGTCCCAGGCCCATCCCGGTCACCGCACCCCAGGGCGGCCAGGAACAGCGCAAGGAAGACGGAGTGTCTCACGTCGGCTCTCCGGCGCGGTCGAAGCAGGCCGATGACGGATTTTTCCTGAGCCATCAGCCCAAAGAAAAGGACGGCAGCCGCGGTGGACTGCCGTCCTTGTGGCGAATCAAACTGGCCGAGTTCCTACGCCTCGTCGGTTTCCTCCTGCGACACGGCTTCCTTCCGCAGCAGTTCGGTCCAGTTCTTTTCCACCTGCTGCTGGTGCCAGTCGACGACCCCCTCGGGATCGTCCTTGAGCAGGTGCCGGAACCGTCCCTGGAGCTTGAACCATTCGACCACTGGCACCACCTCTTTCGGCTTGTAGGTGACCTTGGTCTTGCCGTTTTCGACCTCGTAGAGCGGCCAATAGCGGGTCTCGACGGCGACCCGAGCGACCTCGATGGAGTCTTCGGGCTTGCAGCGCCAGCCGCGGTGGCAGGGCTGGAGGATGTTGATAAACGCGGGGCCGTCCACGGCCAGGGCCTTTTCAACCTTGCGCATGAAATCGAGGTGGTTGGAGACCGAGGCCTGGGCCACGTAGGGGATGTGATGAGCGATCATGCAAGCGGTGAGATCCTTGCGGTCCTGTTGATTTCCGGGGATGACTTTGCCGGCGGGGCTGGTGTTCGTCGCCGCGCCGCGCGGGGTGGCGCTCGAGCGCTGGATACCCGTGTTCATATAGGCGTTGTTGTCGTAACAAATGTACAGCATGTTGTGGCCGCGTTCCATGGCGCCGGAGAGCGACTGGAACCCGATGTCGTAGGTACCGCCGTCGCCGCCGAACGCAATGAAGTTGATCTTCTTGTCCTTGTCGATGCGGCCGCGTCTCTTGAGGGCCCGGTACGCCGCCTCCGCACCGGACAGAGTGGCGGCCGAGTTCTCGAACGCGCAGTGTACGTATGGCACACGCCACGCCGTGAACGGATAGATGGTGGTCGAGACCTCCATGCAGCCGGTGGCGAACCCCACCACGGTGTCCGGCCCGGCGACGTGCAGGACCTGGCGCAGGATGGCCGGAGCGGCGCACCCGGCGCAGGATCGGTGCCCGCCGGCCAGCAGCTCCGGGTCGGCCGACATCTTTTTCAGGTTAACTGCCATCGTGTCCTCCTGGTTACTCTCTCAGGCCCTTGTAGCGGTAAAGCTCGCCCGGGTCGCCTGAGGCTTTCATCTTGGTGAGGTCGGCGAAGATCTCCTCGATCTCCGTGGCGTTGATATCGCGACCGCCCAGGCCGTACACGTAGTTCACCAGCAGTGGGCAGCCGCCATTGACGAACGACCGGATCTCGTTGAAGAGCGGGCCGCCGCGCAGGCCGAAGGAGACCGAGCGGTCCATCACGGCCACGCATCCGACGCGCTTGACGATCTCGGCGATCTCGTTGCCCGGGAAGGGGCGGAACATCCGGATCTTGAGCACGCCGGCCTTCAGACCCTTTCCGCGGGCCTGGTCGGCCGCGACCTTCGCCGTCCCGCAGGTCGAGCCCAGCGCCACGATCGCTACCTCGGCGTCGTCCAGCCGGTATTCCTCGAACCAGCCGTACTCGCGGCCGGTCAACTCGCCGTACTCCTTGCCTACGTCCAGCACCACCTGCCGGGCGTTCTCCATCGCCTCGATTTCCTGCCGCTTGCACTCGAAGTAGTAGTCGGTCAGGTGCAGCGGGCCGATGGAGACCGGATGCTCGGTGTCCAGCAGGCTGAAGGCGGGGGCGTATTCCCCGACAAACTTCTGGGCCGCCTCCGGGCCGATGACCTCGACCGATTCCATCGTGTGGCTGAGGATAAAGCCGTCCAGGCAGGACATCACCGGCAGCAGGACGTCTTTGTGTTCGCCGATGCGGAAGGCCTGGATGGTGTTGTCGTACACCTCCTGGGCATTCTCCGAGAAGATCTGAATCCAGCCTGCGTCGCGGCAGCCCATGGTATCGCTGTGGTCACAGTGGATGTTGATCGGCCCGCTCAGCGCCCGGTTTACAACGGGCATCACCACCGGCAGCCGGGTGGACGCGGTGATATAGCAGATTTCGGCCATCAGCAGCAGGCCTTGGGAGGACGTGGCGGTGATCGTGCGGGCACCGGCGGCGGCGGACCCGAAGCAGGCGCTCTGGGCGCTGTGCTCCGATTCCACCGGGACCAGTTCGGTCTCCACTACGCCGTCGTTCACATACGCGGAAAACTTGTGCATCAGTTCCGTCTGCGGCGTGATGGGGAACACCGCCGCGACATCCGGGTCCACGTCTTTCAGCGCCTCGGCGCCGGCGTCATTCCCGGTCAGTCCAACAATCTCGCCCATGTTTGGTCTCCAGTACGCTGTGGCGCCGTTACGCTTCGTCGGCGATTTCGCTTTCGAGCTTCATCTCGATGGCGTGGCATTTTGGCGGGCACTCGCGGGCGCAGATCCCGCATCCCTTACAGTGGTCGTAGTCGAAGCCCACCATTTTGCCGTTCTCGACGCGGATGGCCGAGTCCGGGCACAGGATCCAGCAGCGCAGGCAATGGATGCAGCGGTCCGCCACGTGGACGGGCCGGTACGTCCGCCAGCCGCCGGTCTTGTATTCCTCGCTATTGCCGGCATCGACGATCATCCCGCCGATGGGCATGTCTTTCCAGTTCAGCAACTCCTTGCTCATTCCGATTTCACCTCCTCGTGGGCTCGCTCGATGGCGCGGATGTTTCCCTGGACCACGCGCTCGCCGAACTTCTTCATGAACTTCTTCTCGACGTCCTTCTTGATGGCTTCCATGCTGATGCAGCCGGTGGCCTTGATTAGCGCTCCGATCATCGGGGTGTTCGGGATGGGCCGGCCGATCTCGTCGATGGAGATCTTGGTGGCGTCCAGCGTCATCACCTTTCCGCCCGAGACACCCAGCGCCTTCCGGATCTCCGCCGGCTCCGAGGCGGAGTTAATGACAAACACCGTGTCATCCCCGGCGCCCTCGGTGATAGCCGGCATGCCCAACAGCGTTTCGTCGAGGACCACCACCACCCCCGGCCGCTCGATAGGGCAGTGCAGCCGGATCGCCTCGTTACTGATCCGGGTGAACCCCCGGATGGGCGCCCCCATTCGTTCCGGTCCATATTCCGGGAAGCCCTGGCTCCGCTTGCCTTCCTCCATGGCGACTTGGGCGACGAGCTGGGCCGCTGTTTTGGCGCCCTGCCCCCCCCGCCCGTGCCACCTGATTTCAGTCATGTCTTTTCCCATAGCGGCCTGCTCCTACTCCATTAAGAACGGTTCATCCGTGACCGACGATTCGCCGTCGGCAATCTGTGGCCGGTAACCAGGGGAGCTGTGCACCGTTGGTCGGGGCCGCGGCCCGCGGTCGACCGGCGGGTCACCGTGTCGTCAAATCACTTGGCCCCGCAGGCCGACCAGCGCACTGATCACTTGTTGCATCGTCTGGTAGCGCTGCTGCGGAACCTTGTTCAGCGTCCCAAGCACCACGGCATCGACTGCGCGGTTGATGGAAGGATCAACCCGTGATGGCGGAACCGGCTCGGCACGCAAGTGCAGGCTCATCAACTCGTCGCGCGAGTTAGCTGTGAACGGCCGGCGGCCGGTAAACGTCTCGTAGGTCGTGACCCCGAACGCGTAGACATCCGTCTGGACGTTGAAGTGGTTATGCCGAATCAGCTCCGGAGCCAGGTAGCTCGGCCGGCCGGTGCGTACCTCTGTCTGCTTAAGCCGGTCCGACTTGTGGATCGCGACTCCGAAGTCAATCAGCTTCACCGCTCCCTGGCTGTCAAACATCAGGTTCTTCGGGCACATGTCCCGATGGATTATCCCTTTTTCGTGCACATATGCAAGAGCCTTTGCCGCTTCTAGCAGAATTTCAAGGCGGCGGCCCATTACCGACGGCGTCCGTACGCGCAGATGCTCGGCCAGGCTCCCGCCCGGCAAGTACTCCATCACGATGAAATACGTGCCGCGCTCTTTCCCGTAGCTGAATGTCTTGACCACGTTGGGGTGGTTGAGCGGTCTGGCGCGTTCGCCCTCCCACGGCTTCTTCAGCTTCACCGAGAGCTTGTCGGCGATGCGGTTGCCGTGGCGGCTGAGCACCATGACCACAACGTGCTCGCCGCCCGGGCTCTCGGCCAGATACACGGTGGACATCGGCCCCACCGCCAGCTTCTCGATCAGCCGACAGCCGCCGAGCTCTTTCGGCTCCGCCTCATCGCCGCCTTTGGAGGCGAACAGCCTGTCAAGGAAAGCCAATCGTGAATTCCACTGAAACCCCGAATACGCGGCTCCTGGCCGCGACCAAAACCCTCTCTGGATTATACCCCCGACGGCCCGAATCTCAAGGGAAAACGAAGCCGGACCCCGATCGGCTGCGTCCGATACCCCCGGCCGGCGGGCGGGCTAGGGCAGCGAGCTGGCCACGAACACCGCGGCCGAGGCCAGCAGGACCAGCCAGGCGAGGTCGCGCTGCGCGCCGGGGCCGGACATCGGCGGTTCGAGCGGGGGGAGTTCGGCCAGCGTCCGCAGCACCTCGCCCGATGTGACGTGCGAGATGCGACGGGCAGCCGACGTGTCGCCGCCCGCCTTCCATTCGGCGTCGTACCCGACCGTGCAATGGCCCTCGCCGACCACCTTACGGCTGGTTGCGTCCATTACGCGCGCCAGGAACGTGCCTCGCCCGTCGACCTCGGCCGCGCCGGTATACCGCAGGCGGCCCACCTGCCGCATCGTCAGCCGGAGCGGCTCGCCCTGCGGAGGAAAGACCGAGCAGCTCAGGCCCTTTGCGTCGAGCGGCGTCGCAGCTTCGGCTGTCACACGCAGCCAGCGCCCGTCCTGGACCAACTGCACGGCAACCCGTTGTGGCCCGTCCTTGCCGCCTGCCCAAGCCACGAGATCCCCGAACAGTTTCGGCGCGACGCGCCGCCAGTCCGCCGCCCAGGCCTCGAGTGACGTCGTGCACGCGGCGACCCGGCCCAGGCCGCGGCGCCACATCGCCAGGATCGGGTCGCCGCCGGTCAGCAGGATGGGCGGCGCCTCGCGGCGGGCGCCTGTCAACACGTAGCCCGAGATCGGCGGGACCGTCAGGTCCTCACTCCACGAGCCGGCCCCGCGCTCCACGCGGAACGAACCGTCCTCGCGCACCAGGGAGCCGGCGATGGTCTGCGTCTCGCGGGCCATCGCGCCCGGCAGCTCGGCGATGGACTCGATCATCACGAACCGGCCCTGGGTCGCGTCCGCTACCTTCTTCAGCGCCGCCAGCCCGGGGTTCGTCGTCTTGCCCGTGGCCAGCACGGAAAGGACCACCTTTGCCGAGCGTAATTGCCTGGCCAGTCGGGCTCCGTCGATCGGATCCTGGCTCTTGCCGTCGGAGACCAGCATGATGTGCCGCTTGAGTTTCGACCGGCCGAGGATGGCGCGAGCCGCATCGAGCGCGGGCCCGATGTTCGTCCGGCCTGATGGGAACATCCGGGCGACGGCCCGGCGCAGCGCCGATGCTCCTTCGGATGTGGCGACGTGACGTCGTTCGAGCAGCGTCTCGGGCGATTGGCTGAACGCGACCACGCTCAGCTCGTCCGCCCGGTCGCTGGCCTTTGCCCCGAACTCCGAGCCGGCGCGGAGCACGGCCTCGCGTACGAACTCGATCTTCTGGCGCCCACCGATTGACTCGGCCATGCTGCCCGAGCGGTCGGCCACGATGGCCATCGACGTGGGCCGCGCCGCCCGCCGCTCCGGGTCCGAATCGACCGGCAGCAGGCCGGCCAGCGGAGTCTTCGCATAGCCGCCGGGGCCAAACGAATTTTTGCCTCCGAACACCACCAGCCCGCGCCCGGCGTCGGCCACGAACCGGCGGAGCCACGCCAGACGGTCCGGGCCCAGCTCGCGGGCCGAGATGTCCTCGAGCACGATGACGTCGCTCTTCAATAGTTCGTCGTTGCCGGTCCCCAGGGCCTGGGGGCCGACCTGCCGTACGACGACCGATGAGAGCAGGGGGGCCACAAGGCTCTCGCCTCGGGCCACGCAGGTGACGTTCAGCTTGCCGGTGACGCGAACCGCGGCGGACGCCTCGTTGTTCTCCGAGGTCCGGTCGTCCGCCCAAAGCAGCCGCGCCGTGAGGGTGTAGAGGCCGGGCGAGGCGGCCGCCAGCCGCTTGGCAAGCACCAGGCGGCGCGACAGCACATCGACCGGCTCGGGCCGCGCCATCTCGCGCCCGTTGACCAGGAGCACCAGCTTGCCGTGCACCGGCGCCGTGGCGCCCAGCAGTACCTCGAACTCGATGGGCCGTCCTGAAGGAACCGGCGAGGCGGCGCGGACCGCCTCCACCCAGGCGTCGGGCTCCGGCGCCGGCCGGAGGGTGAGCGAGTGGACCGGCCGGCCCGTGCCCGCCATGCTCGCGGCCAGGGCCGTGGCGTCGCCGCGTGTCTCGACGCCGTCTGTGACCACGACGATGTCTCCGGTTTCGCCGTCGCGGAAGAGCGAGGCGGCCGTCGAAAGCGCGGCCTCGAAGGATGTGCCCGACTGGTCGACGCCGGCCGGGTGGGGCAGGGCCGCCGGCAGCTCGGCCACGGGGGTGGGCGGGAGCAGCACGTGGGCCTCGCGGCCGAACGCCACCACCGCTACACGGTCGGTGAGGCGCAGCCGCTTCAGCGACGGTCGCAGGACAGACAAGATGGCCTCCGTGCGGCCGCGCGTGCTTGCCGAGACATCGACCACGAACACGCGCAGCCCCGAGCCTTCGCCGACGTGCAGCCCGGCGAGCACGACGACGATCAGTGCTGCTGACAGCGCCGCTGCGGCCCCCGCCAGGCGCCGGCCGGGACGGGCGCGCGCGGCCAGCCACCACGCGGCCAGACCTGCCACCGGGGCGAGCAGCAGGAGGATGGGATGACTGACAACAGGCATTGGCCCACCGTCACAAGAGGCGCTGCAGAACTGGCTGAGCGGGCCGCCCGGCCTCTGCGCGGCACAGGCCTGGCCGGTCCCGCTTCAGCTGCGTTTTTGTGGCAATTCGGCCACGGCCCAGTATACTATTAGTACTTACGTTTTTCCAAAGGGAAGGGTTCGGATGTCGGAGAGTGAACCCGGCGACGCCATCGTCAGGAAGGCTCGGAGCCGCGCCAGATTCTGCGCGGTCCGCAGGGCGATGACCATCATCCTCGCCCTGACGTTCCTGGCGGCCGCAAGCGGGTTCTGCTGGGGGATGTGGGACGAGGTCTCGGCCGCGCCACAAACGTACGCAGACGTTCCTTGCCACAGCGGAGTTCCGTTCCTGGAACGCTGGTCCGCCCGGGCCGCGACGATCATCGTCGACCTTCGCGGCGACATACAAGGCCGGAAGGGGATCAACGAGTTGGCTTGGGGGGAGGTCCGGTCCGAGCTGGAGGGCGAGCCGACGCCCGGATCCCGCCGCACCCCATTCCGCCGGCCTGGGCCACGTACCACCCGGCCACCCGGTCAGGCGGCTGACGACCCGCCCGACGTCCCGCTGCCCCGCTACCCCGAACAGGTGGCGGACCCCGCCGTCGATCTGAACCCGACGCACCAAGGCGACAACACGGGCGGCACCACGACCGTCAAGCCAGACGTCGCGCACCTGGACCCCGCGCATCGGAAGCCGGTCAAGCCGGTGCCGGTACGGACCGCGCCGAAGCTGGACAAGAAGACCCGGGAGATGCTGACCCTGGCAAACGAGACCTGTCAGAGGGCGTGGGGTTACTACCGGATGGCCGGTCCGATGGCCCCGGCCGGCGGGCGAGACGCCGCCGGACGAAAGGCCATCAAGTTCTTCAACCTCTCGAAGAAGCGATACGAAGCGCTGTTGAAACGGAAGCTGCCGGGCAAGCTCCGAAAGGAGATCGAAGACCATTTCCTGGCCATCAACCGCGCGTTGTACTGGACCTACAAGCACACGAGGGTAAAGTGAGGCCGCACTCCATACTCCTGGCGGCGCTGGTCTTGATCCTGCTCGCCGGTGCCCGTGCTATCGCCTGCGAGGATGTTCCGCCCCCGCCCATCGAGCGCCAGACGCCGAAGAATTCCCACCAGCGCTGGGGCTATGTGGTGATGTCCGACGACACGCGCACCGACGGGCTGATCTGGACCACGCGCGGCAAGCCGGTCCGCATTTTCGACCGCAAGAAGGGGGCCTACCGCGACGTCAAGTGGCAGAAGATCGAGAGCCTGGCCCAGGTGCCGGCCGAGCAGTGGCTGGAGCGCGAGTGGCGCTGGCTGGAAGGCGGGAACGACCAGAAGGTCTATACTGATCGCTACTACCGCGTTGCGAAGTACGGGACCGAGATTACGTTGAAGACGGGCGAGCGGATCGTCGGCGAGTGCGTTGCGCCCATCTATGTTCAAGCGGGCAAGACGCGGCGCCTGCTTGAGCTGCACAAGCGGTTCAAAAGCGCCGCGCCTGCGACGAAGAAAGAGTTGAAGCCGCTGCTCTACATCAGAAAGCTGATGTTGACGGACCGTCCCCCAAAGGCAGGGGCCGCCGAGGGGCGTGGTGGGAAGGAACAGAAGTGAGTCACGGGCGCGGTGGGAGCCCTGTGGTCTCCCGTGCGCTCCGCTTTCCCCTTAAAACCCGTGGCTTGTCCAGTTAGAGGGATCTCATGAGGCTTGCATACTTCGATACGTGTTCTGGAGCGAGCGGCGACATGGTCGTCGGCTCGCTCATCGATGCCGGGCTTGCGGTCGACCTGCTCCAGGCGGAGCTGGCGAAGCTTGACCTCGGGGGCTACGCGGTCACGGCCGAGCGCGTGCAAAAAAACGGGCTGGCAGCGGTGCAGTTCAACGTCGAGGTCGAGGGGCACGGGCACCACCATCACCGCGGCCTGTCGGACATCCTGGCGCTGATCGCCGCATCGTCGTTGGCTGCGGCGGTCAAGGAGAATGCGAGCCGGGTGTTCACCCGCCTGGGCGAAGCAGAGGCCGCGGTGCACGGCGTGTCCACCGATGACGTGCACTTCCACGAGGTGGGCGCCGTCGATTCGATCGTCGATATCGTCGGAGCGGCCATCGGGCTCGAAGCGCTGGGAGTAAGGCGGATCGTTTCCGGCCCGCTGCGGTTCGGGACC